>ERZ761609.350-NODE-350-length-57434-cov-58.765733_pt1 | contig 57434 bp, 46 predicted proteins | sample MGYA00511163_ERZ761609 | MGnify/ENA primary metagenome ERZ761609 (study PRJEB28899, sample SAMN02445070) | bioreactor sludge metagenome | biome: EBPR sludge | place: Australia: Brisbane, Thorneside Wastewater Treatment Plant | collected 2011-12-16 ... | reverse complement strand
GATACACTGCCCCCATCATGAACCCGACCCGCCGGTCCTTCCTGGCCGCTGCCGCTGCCGCTCCCTTCCTCCTCCCTCAGGCCCGGTTCGGTGAGGCCTCCGTTGCCCGCCTCATGGTCGGCGGAAACCCCGTCTCCGGCAACTCCCACCTCTCCTCCGCGCTCGATCAGGAGATGGCTGACTACTTCTCCGCCGCCAACGTCAAGAAAATGCTCTCCCAGTGTGAACAGGAAGGCATCAACGTCTGGCAGTCCCGCGGCGATCGCCACATCCTTCGTCTCCTCCGCGAGTACCGCAACGAAGGCGGAAAACTCCACTGGATCGCCCAAACTGCCTCCGAATTCGGTGATTTTGGCGCCAATGCCCGCAATATTGCCGCCGCCAAACCCCTCGGCATCTATCTCCACGGCTCCCTCACCGACCGCCTCTACCAGTCCGGCAAAGCCGCCGAAATCCCCGAACGCCTCAAGATCCTCCGCGATACCGGCGTCCGCACCGGCCTCGCCTCCCACATCCCCGAAGTCTTCGACCTCGCCGAGTCCCAAAACTGGGACCTCGACTTCTACATGACCTGCCTCTACAACCTCAGCCGTCCCCGCGTCGCCGGCAAGGAGCACTTCGACGAAAATGACCGCCCCAGAATGCTTGCCCGCGTCCGCCAGACCCGCCGCCAGTGCCTCATCTTCAAAATCTACGGCGCCACCCGCCGCTGCCGGTCGGAAGACGACATGCGCTCCGCTCTCCGTGAAGCCTTCGCCGCCGCCAAACCCAACGATTGCGTCATCCTCGGCATGTTCCCCAAACACACCGATCAGGTAGCCCAGAACGCCCGCCTCGTCCGCGAAGTGCTGTCCACCTGAGCCTGAACTGGCCCGCTCTTACTTCGATCCCTGGAGACTCGCGTGCCGGAACAACAATCCCGCCCCCGCGAACACCAGCACCATCCCGCCATGTCTCACTCCGATGTCCCAAACCGGCCCCGCTGGCGTGTCCCGGAAAACCACCTGCGTCACCACCCATGCCACCGCGAGCGCCGCCGCCATCGCGTATGAAGCGCGAGCCATCCCCCGTGCCTCCAGGCGCGCCACCGCGGCACCCACCGCCCCCACCGCCAGCACGCCAAAGTACACCAGGTTCACCGGATTCTCCGTCTCCGACATGTGAACCATCGCCGACCAGCCCAGCACAAACCCCGCCACCAGCGCCAGACCCACTGCCGCCTTGTACGCCCACGCACTCATCGTCCTCGAAATCAGCGCATACGCCATCCCCGTGCCAAAAAACAGCACATACGTGAACACGAACGCGCCCGGACCCCAGTTCCATCCCTCCACCACTTGCGAGGCGATCAGGGGCACCATCAACAAACCCAGCGCCACCAGCGCCACGCGCGACACTGTCCTTTGCATTTGTGTCATTTGATTTGTGTTCTCCCGCACAATTCCCAGCAACGTCTCGACGAAAACGCCCACGACGAACCCCGGCAGGCTCCGCCCGGCGTTCCGGCGCTCGCGGCACAGGTCGTGAAACGTCTGCGCCATCCCCTCCCCGAACCGGTCCCGAAACCGCCTCGGATAGAGCCGCAAGAGCATCGAATACCATCTCCGGTAGCGCCGGATCGCGCTCTCAGTGCCCATACGCGACGCGCCCTTCCGCCACCGCCACCACGCCGCGATAGCGCCGCAGTTCCGCCGCCAGCGCCTCCTGCCCCGCGCCCGTGATCTCGTAATAGATCCGCCGCTCGTCGTCCATCTCCGGATCCACCCGCTTGTCACTCTCCCGGATCAACCCTGCCTCCATCATCCGCTTGATCGAACCATAAAGCGTCCCGGGACCCATCGAAACCTTCCCCTGCGAGTCCGCCTCCACCTGCTTCATGATCCCGTAGCCATGCCTTTCGCCCTGCGAAAGCGCCAGTAAAATATGCAGCACCGCGGGTGTCAGCGGAGCCGGCGCGGTGATCTTCTTCGCCATACCTGAATGATGTATCCGTTGCGGATATATGTCAAGCCTCGCTCACCGGCAGTGTCACTCACCGGCAGTAGCTTGGGCGACGGCTTGGGGCCGCCAGGTTCTACGGAAAGCTCCAATTTCTCGGAGTGGACACCAATGGGCGTCGATCCCGTGAGATAGACTCAAATCATGGAACGAACCCAGCGTTTCACTGCCATCATTGAGCGGGAAGACAATGGATTCGTCTCTATGTGTCCTGAACTGGACATTGCCAGCCAAGGCGCCTCGATCGAAGAGGCCAAGGCCAATCTCCTCGAAGCGCTGACTCTCTTCTTCGAAACTGCGGATCCGTCTGAGGTCCAGCGGCGCTATCACGGCGAGGTCATGGTGACCCAGGTCGAGGTTCCGATTGGGTAAACTTCGAGTCCTGTCGGGAATCGAAATCTGCCGCATCCTCACGCAGCACGGCTTCAGCCAGGTTCGCCAGCGCGGGAGCCACCGGATCATGCAGAAGCGAACCGGACAAACCACCATCACCGTGCCGGTGCCGCTTCACGATCCCGTCCTGTCCGGCACTCTGCTCAGCATCATCCGCCAGTCCGGGTTGTCTCGCACATTATTTGAATAGGCGCTCGGGCGGCCCACCATCGGCGGTGAGCGCACTCCTGTCCTGACTGCAGCGGGTCAGGGGAGCCCCCCCTACAGCGTCACCGGCCAGGTCCGCGACAGCCCTTCCGACTGCTCCCCCGCCGGCGGCAGGTAGTCATACGTCGCCTCCATCCACCGCCCCAACCGGCCCATTAACTCCCGCTTCACCCCCTGATACTCCGCCACCCCTGCCACGTTGTGGAACTCGTTCGGGTCCTTTTCGAGGTCATACAACTCCACCACGGGCCGGTTCGGCTCGAACATCAACATGTGCTCCGGCTTCATCGGACGCCGCCCCGCCATCGACAGCAGCGACTTCCACGAAAGCCCGTCCGCGATATCCAGCGCCGGCCGGTATGGAAAATTCGGCGCCCCGTTGAAGATCAATTTGTGCCGCGCCGTGCGCACACTCCGGATCGGATCGAAATTGTCGTGCCAGTTCCGCTCCGAAAACACCGCCTCGTTTGCCTTGTACGCGCCTCCCGTCAGCAACCCCGCAAAACTCCGGCCCTGCACCTTCGCCGGCACCGCAGCCCCCGCCACCTCGCAAATCGTCGGCGCGAAATCCACGTGCTGAATCATCTCCTGCCGCACCTGCCCCGCCTGCGTCTTCCCCGGCCAGTACGCCAGCATCGGCACCCGGATCCCGGGGTCATACAACGTCCCCTTCGCCCGCGGAAACGCCATCCCGTTGTCCCCCACGAACAGAACCAGCGTGTTCCCCGCCACCCCTTCCCGGTCCAGCAACCCCAGTAAACCGCCGATTTCCCCGTCCATCCGCGCCGTGTAGTCGTAATACATCGCCAGATCCTCGCGTACCTCCGGCGTGTCCGGCAGAAACGGCGGCACCACCACCGTCTTCGGATCGTGTGGCGGCGTCACCGCCCCCTTCCGGTACGGGCGATGCGGGTCCGTGAACCCCACATGCAGGAAAAACGGCCGGTCCTTTGGCCTCTTTCCGAAAAACGTCCCGAACGGCTCCTTCGCACCCCCCTGAAAGTCCCAGATACGGTCGAACGCCTTCCCCTGGTGTACCTTCCGGAAGGCTCCCAGATGATACCCGCGCTCCTTCAAGGCATCCAGAAACGTCCACTCCCACGGCGGCATCGGCGTATGCAGGCGCGAAGTTGCCGTTGTGTGGGGCGTGCATCCCGTCAGCAAAGCCGACCGGTTCGGACTGCACTGCGGCGAAGCCACGTAACTGTGCTCGAAGCGAACGCCCCGCGCCGCCATGCCGTCCAGATTCGGCGTCCGGATCGCCCGGTTCCCGTAACACCCCAAATCGGTCCAACTGTGATCATCCGAGATCATGAACACAATGTTGGGCGCCGTCCCGGCCGCCTGCCGCGCCAGGGCCGGCACGGCCGCGGATTGAAGCAAACTGCGTCGGGTGAATGACATGGCTCCCGCCAGTCTTTCAATTTTCTCCCGCCGCTTCAACTACCCAAAAAGAAAAAGGCCCCCGAAGGGGCCGGAGGCCGGGGGCTACCCCCGCAACTCCCACCATTCCGCGCGTTTCCGGTTCCGGTACGCGTGATTGCACAACTGTGCCGCCCCCGCCGCGTAATGCCCGTCCAGCGCGTTCTCCTTGCTCGGCTTGTTGTCCACCACCGATTCCACGAACCGCGCGACGTGCGACGGACCACGCGCGATCTTCGTCTCCACCGGTTCCCGCCGCTGCGTCCCCGGCTTGCCCTCGAACTGCTTCAAATACGCTTCCCGCAGCCGCTTCGGGAAGTTCTGCGACCCATACTGCATCGCGTCCCCAAACACCGGCTCAGGAAACACCGTCAGCCGCCCGCCGTCTACCTGCATTGCCCCCTGATCGCCCATGATCCACACGCCCCGGCCCCGGTTGCCCGAATTGCACTGGTTCACGTACAGATCGACGACAAATCCTTCCGGGTACTCCAGCATCGAGTTCATCACGTCCGGGACATCGCGCCCGTCGTTCCAGCGCATAATCCCGCCCATCGACACGGCCGCGGACGGGTGCTTCACATTCAGAATCTCGTGCAATGTCGTGAACTGGTGGACAAACAGATCCGTCGCCACCCCGCCCGAGAACTCCCACCAGCACCGCCACCGGAAAAACGTCTCCGCCCGGAACGGCCGCGACGGCCGCGGTCCCAGAAACTTAGCCCAGTCAATCGTCTTTTCCGAAGCATCCGGCGGCACCGGGTACAGCCATGCCCCTTCCGCCGTGTTCCGGTGTTCGCTCAACCGGACCATGTTCAACTTCCCTAACTGCCCCGAAGCCACGATCTCCCGCGCCTTCGCCGTCAACGCCGACGTCTTCCCCTGGCTGCCCACCTGCAACACCTGCTTCGGCCGCGCCGCCGATGCCGCCGCCATCCGTTCACCTTCCATGAACGACCACGAAATCGGTTTCTCGATGTACACGTGCTTGCCCGCGCTCAACGCGTCCATCACCATCCGCTCGTGCAGGTGGTCCGGCGTGGCGATACAGACGGCCTGCACCTGCGGATTGTCCAGCACCGCGCGGTAGTCCTTTGTCGTCTGAATCGACGCGCCCAACTGCTCTTTGGCACGCTCCAGGCAGCCGTCATACAGGTCGCAAACGGCCACGCCACGCACCCCGGGCACCTCGGTGAACTCGTCAATCAACTCTTTGCCGCGCACCCCGGAACCAATAAAACCCACGGCAAGCCCGCGGCCATTGATCGACTGCGCAAGCGCCTGGCCGGCCAGACGGAACGTCACGGCGCCGGCAAGAAACGAACGACGGGAGGAAGACATCATGCCAATTAGGATACAGCGCTCCGGGGCCAGGGGAAATCCTCCGGCCATCCCTCCACCTCCACCTCCAGCCCAACCGCCACCACCCGCCCCCGCAACGCCTCCGGCACATTCAGCCAGTCCTTCTCCGTCGTCAGGACCACGTCCGCCCGCGCCGCCAGCGCCGCCACCTCCGCCTCCGAATAGCAGTGATGGTCCGGAAATACCTCGAAAAATTCCGGCCGGACGCCCGCCTCCGCCAGCGACACCCGGAACGACTCTGGCGCCCCCAACCCGCAAAACGCCCCCACCCGCGCCCCCGCCGTCCACTCCGGCAACCGCGCCTTCATCCGCGCCCGCGCCACCGGCGCCCCCGGGTTCCAGCGCCGGATTTCCTCCATCAACCCCCGGTACTCCCGCCCCGCCCGCGCCCGGGTCAGCACAATCAGATCTGCCCGCGCCAGCGCCCCAAATCCCTCCCGCAACCGCCCCCGCGGGAATTCACCGCCCCGGAACGGGTCCAGCGCGTCGATCAGCACCACGTCGAACTCCCGGCGCATCCGCCAGTGCTGGAACCCGTCGTCCAGCAACACCACGTCCGGCGCCCGGCGCGCCGCGATCGCCCGGAACGCCTCCATCCGCCGCGATGCCACCCCCACCGCCGCCGCCCCCGAACGCAAAATCAACTGCGCCTCCTCCCCCGTCGCTTCCACCGGCGCGCTCTCGCCCGGCAGCAGCGCCACCGCCCCCCGCTCACGCCGTCCATAGCCACGCATCAAAACCGCCGCGAACAACCCCCGCTTTTCCGCTTCCCGGGCCAGCCAGATCACCAGCGGCGTCTTCCCCGTGCCGCCCATCGCCAGATTGCCCACGGAAATCACCGGTACCGGCGCGAAATCCAGCCGGAAACTCTTCGCCGCCCGGTCCGCCGCCATCCCCAGGCGCCAAAGCCAGGTGAATGGAATCAGCCACTTCCGACCAGGCCGGACCAGCGCTTCGTCATACTGCCGCGCCAGTGCCTCCGCTGCCCGGTCCGTCGCCCCCCGTCGTGCCGCCGCCCGGTCGAGCGCCCGCGCGCCCAGCGCCGCCCGCGTTTCCGGATCGCGCAGCAGTGCGTCAATTTCGCCTTCCAATGCGTCCTTTTGCGCGATTTTGAGCGCTTCGTGCGCCACGAAATCATCCGCGATCGACTGAAAGTTCTGGTTGTTCGGTCCCGTGACAATCGCCTTCCCAAACGCCGCCGGTTCCAGCACATTGTGCCCGCCCCGGGCCGCCACCGACCCGCCCACGAACACAACATCCGCCACCGCGAACAGCCCGCTCAACTCCCCGATCGAGTCCACCACCAACACCCCCGGCCGTGTCAGCGGCCCCAGTGCCGTCCGCCGGACCACCGCCACGCCCGCCGCCCTGAACTTCTCCACCGCCGAATCAAAACGTTCCGGACGCCGGGGCGCCACAATCAGCAGCAAACCCGGGTGTTTCGCCGCCAACCCGCGGAAAACCCCCACCAGCAAGTCGTCTTCGTCGACATCTCCCGCGAACGCAGGCGGCATCGTGGACGCCGCCAGCACCACCGGCGCCCCCGCGTGCCCGTCGAGAAACGCCCGCAAACCGGCTGCGATTCGCGTCTTCGAAGGGTCAAAATCAAACTTCAAATTGCCCGCGTCCCGCGCCTGCGCCGCCCCCAGCGCCTGGTAGCGCGCCTCCGCGATTCCGTCCTGCGCCAGCAGTTCGTGGGGCAACGCCAGCGGCGCCCGGAAGAACCAGTGATGCCGCTCGTAGCGTGGCAGCGCCTTGTCCGAAATCCGCCCGTTCACCACCACCAGTTTCGCCCCCGAACGGACCGCCTCCCGCCACAGATTCGGCCAGATCTCGGTCTCCATCACCGCCACCACCGACGGTTTCAATGCCCGCAGGACGCGCCGGACCGCGAAGCAGTAGTCCAGGGGGACGTAGAACACCCCCTCCGCCAGTCCTTCGAGCTTCTTCTCTGCCATCGCCCGGCCTGCAATCGTCGAAACCGAGACAAAAACGGGCGCTTCCGGCAGCGTTTCGCGCAGTTTTTCGATCAATCCAACCGCACTGACCGCCTCGCCCACGCTCACCGCGTGGAGCCAGATCGCCCCCGGACCGCCGCGCCGAAACCGCTCCGGCAGAAACCCGAACCGCTCGCCCAAATGCCGCCAATACCGCCGGTCGCGCAGCACCCGCAGTCCCAGATACCCCAACAACACCGGCAACCCAAGCCACTGCAGAGCCCGGTAGAGCCCATAAACCAGCCGGTCTCGCCACGATTGCCGCACGACAGTTTCGCCTCTCAGCGTAACGCGCCGAGGCAACCTCGCGGGTGCCGTCGGCGTCCAACCAAAGGCGATATATCCTGAAAATGAGATTGGGTCCCCTCACAATGCGCACTACCGGCACCGTTCTGACTCTCGCGCTTCTGTTCGCCGCCGCTCCGGCCCCGGCGCAGAAGGATGCCCCATTCAGGCCCGGCAAAGCCGCGGACTACCCCTCTCACCAGACCATCGGCCCGGTGAAGATCGCCGCGGTCAAATATGAATCCGACTCCGAAACCAAGCCCATCTTCGGCGGCAAACTGAATCCCAACGAGTTCGGCGTCCTGCCCGTCCTGCTGATCATCGACAATAACGGCGACGACACCCTCCTCCTCGACCGTGTCCAGGTACTCTACCAACTCGCCGGCGGCCGCAATTCCGTCGAACCCACCGACCCCAAGGAACTCGCCTACCTGACCGGCGTCCGCCGCCCCCGCCAGGCTGGCGCCGGCGGCGTGGGCGTGCCCATTCCGCTGCCCCGCAAGAAGAACCCGATGGCCGCCGTCGAGCTAGATACCCGCGCGTGGGGCGCCAAATCCGTGCTCAAGGGCGAATCCGTCCACGGTTTTGTCTACTTCCAGACCCGCCACCAGCGCAACGCCATCCTCTACGTCAGCGGCATCCGCGAAGCCTCCACCGGTAAGGAACTCTTCTTCGCCGAAGTCCCGCTCGACCCCGCCACCCCGGAATAGCCCCCCGGCTACTTCTTCTTCGCCGCTTTCGGCGCGGGCGGTAACTTCTTGACCGGCGTGGCTTTGCCGCCCGCCCAGCGCTCCACCGTCACAGTCTGGATGGTGACCGGCGAATCCGGCCGGTTCTGCCCGTTGCGCGGAACCCGCGCAATCTTCGCCACCACCTCCTGCCCCGCCACCACCTGCCCGAACACGCCGAACTGCCCGTTCAGATGAGGCGCAGGACCATCCGTGATGAAGAACTGGCATGACGACGTCCCCGGTCCCGAATGTGCCATTGCCAGCCGTCCGGGCGCGTCGAACTTGTATTGCGCCGGCCATTCATCCGGGATGAACGCCGTCTCGCCATCGCCCGTGCCGGTCGGGTCGCCGCCCTGAATCATGAACCCCGGAATCACCCGGTGAAAGATCGTCCCCGGGTACAAGGGCCTCGTCACCCGCCGCTTCGTCTTCGGATCCGTCCAGCGAATGCCCCCCAGCGAAAGCCCGAGGAAGTTCCGGACGGTCGCCGGAGCGTCGTTTTCATACAACTGCACCGTGATGGCGCCGTGATTCGTTGCCAGCGTGGCATACAATCCATCCCCCCGCGGCGGCGTCTGGGCGCCCCCCGGCAGAGCCAACAACACAACCACTGGCAGCAAAGCAGCGAATTGGCGCATCATGACCGAATTATCCCACTGGCAACGCCCGTGCAGGGGAGCCTAACGGTAGTAGAGCACGTACGGACGCCAGGAATTCGTCCGCAGATCCCGCTCGCAGGGACCGCAGACCTCCTGGTAGCCCGAGTGCGCTTCCCGCAGCAGGCGCGGCAGCACTTCGTGATCGTCCTCCAGATGGTATGCCTCCAGCATCATCCGGGGCCGGTCCCGCTTCAAGGTGGCCATGCCCCCGCGCAAAGCGTGCCTTTCCGCCCCTTCAATGTCCATTTTGAGGTAGTCCACCCGTTCGATCCCATGCTCACGGACAATCGCATCGATAGTTGTCGCGGGAACCTCGATCTCGCGGGTGCCCGTCCGGATGACCGCGCTGTTCATTCCCGAATTCAGGTCCGAAATCGTGAACTTCAGCGTCGTTTCCTCGCTCCAGGCGGCTTTCGGAATCAAGATCACCTTCTTTTCCGCGATCTCCCGCTTGAAGTTTCGCCGTAGACACTCCAGATTGGTGGCATCCGGCTCGATCGAGATGACCCGCCGGGCGCCTCGCGCCAGGGCGTCTGCCGTGAAGGTGCCAATGTGCGCTCCGCAGTCGATCACGGTGTCCCCAGGCTTGACTGACTCCGCCGGGTTGCTCCCGCCCATCCACAGGTGCTCGGCGATCAGGTACGGGACCAGCGCTTCGCCGTTCATCGAGTCGCCCGCGTCCTTCACCCAAAAAGAGTGACCGAGGCTCGATACCTGAATGATCCCCAGTTCTGAATCCCTCGCCACCACCCGCATGTCCTTCTCCGCCCGGGCCCGGTGGTCCATCAGTTGCGAATTCAACCCCGGCGTCCGCAGCAACTGCGGCATCGGACAACTCCGCGTTGGGTCCGTAACTACATGATAAAAAAGCAGTCCGTAAACCTGGGAGGCTTGCACGAGCGGCAGGAGCCCCAAGCCCACAAGCGCAATCAGTGCCAGTCGAACGGGGTACGGGAAGCGCCGGTTGAAGCGCTGAATCAGGGTGGGCTGGTCCATGTCCCGTCTATCGTCCGGCCAGCCCAGGAGCTTTACACGCGGTTGATCAGGCTTGCCACGTAACCGCCGCCGAATCCGTTGTCGATATTGACCACCGAAACGTTCGACGAGCAAGAGTTCAGCATCCCCAGGAGGGCCGCAAGTCCATGAAAACTGGCGCCATAGCCTACACTGGTCGGGACGGCCACCACCGGGCACGACACCAGGCCACCCACCGCGCTCGGCAGCGCTCCCTCCATCCCGGCGCACACCACGATCACCCGCGCCTGCTGAATCACCTCCATGTGCCCAAACAGCCGGTGGATTCCCGCCACGCCCACGTCGGTCACCTGGTTCACTTCGTTGCCCATGATTTCAGCCGTCACGCAGGCCTCTTCCGCCACGGGCAGATCCGTCGTTCCCGCGCAAACCACTGCCAACGGACCCTTGCCCCGGGGCGTCCGGTCGCGCCAGACCCGCAATGCTCCCGACCGGGGGAAGTATTCAGCTTCCGGGAACGAGTTCCGAACTCGCTCGAACGCCTCAGGTGTCGCGCGCGTCGCGAGCACGTTGGCGGAGCGCTCCAGCAGGCGTGTGGCGATGCCTTCGATCTCTTCCGGCGTCTTGCCTTTCCCGAAGATCACCTCGGGCATGCCCACGCGAATCGCCCGGTGATGGTCGATGTTCGCATAGCCGATATTCTCGAACGGCAGATGCTTCAGGCGATCCAGCGCCGAATCGATCTCGATCGCGCCGTCGCGCACCTGTTCGAGGAGTGTTTTGAGGTGATTGCGGTCCATGATGTATTAGAACTGAAGCGTCATCCCCGGCTTCAGATTCCGCTTTTTTGCGACGCCGCCGGCCAATTCGAGGATGTATTGCGCCTTGAATGCGCCTCCGTAAGTGGGACACGCCGATTCCGGGCCCGGGCAGGGCGGGCACTCATGCACAATCTGAACGATCTTCCGATTCCTGTCGAGCCAGATCATGTCCAGTGGAATCGTGACTTCGTACATCCAGAACCGGTAGAAATCCTCGCGGGCATGCACGAAAAGCATGCCTTGATCCTCGGGCAGGGAATCGCGGAACTTCATCCCGCGCATCAGGTCGTCCGGATGGGTCATCATCTGCGCCCGGATGGTCTCTCCGCCGGGCAGGGTGACCGCCGTCACATGCAGGTCCGCGGCCGAGCGCGGCGCATCACCGGAACATCCGGCCATCCACAGGCACAGAACAAGACCCAAAAGGCGCAGGGCAGGCATCGAATAAAATGGTAACTGGTATTCCACCCCCGATGCAGACCTCGATCGAAAGCGCCGGGCTCCGGCCCGGACTCTGGCGCAAGTTTGTGCTCACTCTCGAGATGATCAAGTTCGAGCACTCGATCTTCGCCTTGCCGTTCGCTCTGACCGGGGCGCTGCTCGCCTGGCGCGAGCAAGGCTTTTTGATGGAAGGGCTTGGCGGCCGGTTGGGCTGGATCATCGTCGCCATGGTGGCCGCGCGATCCGCCGCCATGGCCTTCAACCGTGTTCTTGACGCAGCCATCGACGCCCGCAATCCCCGAACGCAAACGCGCCACATTCCGGCGGGCCTGCTCTCCCGGCAGTTCGGCTGGGGATTCACGCTCGCCGCCTCCGCGCTTTTCGTGTTCGCGGCCGCGATGCTGAACCCGCTCTGTCTCGCCCTCTCGCCCGTAGCCCTGGGTGTCGTGCTTTTCTACTCCTGGACGAAGCGATTCACGGCGCTCTCCCATCTCGTCCTGGGACTGTCGCTCGGCATCGCGCCCGCTGCCGCCTGGATCGCGATGACCGGCGCACTCGACCCGCGCATTATCTGGCTGACCGCCGCCGTCCTGCTCTGGACCGCCGGATTCGACATCATTTACTCGTGCCAGGATGTCGAATTCGACCGCGCCGCCGGGTTGTTCAGCCTGCCTGCCCGTCTCGGCGTCGCGCACGCTCTCCAACTCGCGCGGTTGTTTCATGTGCTAATGATCGTCTGCCTCGCCATTCTCGCCGCTGTGTTGAATCTCGGGATCGCCGCTGCCGTGGGCATCGGTGTCGTCGCCGGTTTGCTCGTCTACGAACACCGTTTAGTGCGCGCTGACGACCTTTCAAGGGTCGATGCCGCCTTTTTCACCCTGAACGGTTGGGTGAGTGTGTTATTTTTCGGATTCTGGGCCGGGGACGTCCTGCTGAGGAGGTAAACCAAGCAATGCTACTCACACCAAGCTTCGAAGACCAGCGGCTTGCGCCGATTCTGGAGAAGGTCGCCGCCCAACAGCGCCTGTCCATCGAAGACGGGCTCACTCTCTACCGGACCAACGACCTTCTCGGCCTCGGCTACCTCGCCAACCTCGTCCGTGAACGTCTCCACGGCAACGTCACCTTCTTCAACGTCAATCGCCACATCAACCCCACCGACGTCTGCGTCGCCGCCTGTAAACTCTGCGCCTTCGGCAAGAAGGCTCGCGACCCGAAGGCCTACACGATGTCGCTCGACGAAGTCTGGCACCGCGCCGGCGAAGGCTACACCGAAGCCGTGACCGAATTCCACATCGTCGGCGGACTGCACCCCGAACTCGACATCGACTGGTATGCCGAAATGCTCCGCGGGCTGAAGCAGCGCTTTCCGAAGGTTCATTTGAAGGCCTTCACCATGGTCGAAATCGCCTACTTCGCCAAGCGCTTCAAGACCCCGATCCCCGAGGTTCTGCGGCGGTTCCGGGAGGCGGGCCTCGATTCCATGCCCGGCGGCGGCGCGGAGATCTTCACCGAGCGTGTTCGCCGGATCATCTGCGACCACAAAATCGATGGCGGCGAATGGCTCGAAGTTGCGCGCGTGGCCCACAAAATGGGCATCAAATCCAACTGCACCATGCTCTACGGGCACATCGAGAACGAAGAGGACCGCGTCGACCACCTCGTGCGCCTCCGCGAACTCCAGGACGACACGAACGGCTTCGTCACCTACATCCCGCTCGCCTTCCACCCGGACAATACTCCGCTCGAGCACGTCGCCCGCACCACCGGGTTCATGGACCTGAAGAACATTGCCGTCGCCCGCCTGATGCTCGACAATATCCCCCATATCAAGGCCTACTGGGTGATGATGACCCCCAAGATCGCCCAGGTGGCCCAACGTTTCGGCGCCGACGACATCGATGGCACCGTAGTCGAGGAGAAGATCTACCACGATGCCGGGGCCGAGACCAGCCAGGGACTCCGGCGGAACGAACTCCTGCGGCTGATCCGGGAAGCGGGGCGCGAACCCGTCGAACGCGATACCGAGTACAACCGTGTTGAACGCACGGAATCCGCGTTCGCGATCCTGGTGTAGATTGGTTTGCCTTTACGCTGCCGACGAAGCCAGTGCGCGCGCGGCCGCAGGTTGAGCGAACAGGTAGAAGGTGAACAGCGGAGTGGACTCGCCGCGCCCCCAGCGGCTGACCTTCCAGTCTGCACGGAGGAACCGGACATCCGGGTGTGCGGACAGATCCAGCAGAAGTGAGTACACGCCGCAGTAGAACTTCTGCGGAAACGCCAGGATCGGCTTTTCGGTCCAGGTCTGGCCGTCAACAGAGCCAAACAGCATCAGATCGAGGCTTTCCTGTTCGATGACGCGAGTGATTCCCAGGGTGAGGGAGACGAGAGTGGGTCGATCCGACCCGAGGTCGGCGACAGGTCCTGAGCCGTTGGCCCGGACTAGCTGCTCTTCCAGCAGAAAAGTGGGCTGCATTTGCAAGTCTCCTGAGAGCGGACACCTCAAGCCTGTCAACTGAGAGCCAGTCGACTGAGCCGGGCTCCTGCTGCTTTCAGAGTCTCATATCTTTTGCAAAAACAAAAGCGAATAAATCGCGCCCCGTCCTCGGGATGCACGAAGAAGCTGGATCCAGGAACCGCAGCAACGCCAATACTTTCAATGAGATGGCGGCAGACTTCGAGGTCTGTGCCCAAGCCCAGGCCGCTGATGTCACAAAGTATATAATAGGCTCCCGCCGGCCGCAGCGCCGGAATTCGACATTCATCAAGAACTGTTAACAAATATTCACGACGTTCCGAATAATGGTGCGCCAGTTCGGAATAATAGCTGTCCGGCAGCGACAACGCCAGCACCCCCGCCTGTTGCAGCGGCGCCGCCGCGCCTACCGTCAGGAAGTCGTGCACCTTCCGGATTGCCGGCGTCAACTCCGGCGGAGCGATCACCCAACCCACGCGCCACCCGGTGACCGAGTACGTCTTGCTCATCGAATTCACCAGGATCGTCCGCTCGCGCATTCCGGGGATCGTCAACATCGGGTGGTGTTGACGCCCGTCATACAGTATGTGCTCGTAGATCTCGTCGGTCAGGCAGACGGCATCATGCTCCTGACACAAGGCGGCGATCTGGCCTAACTCCTCCTGGCTGAACACTTTCCCGGTCGGATTGTGAGGCGAATTGACGATGATCGCGCGGGTCTTCGGCGTGAATGCCCGCCGCAGCTCCTCCGGATCGAAGCGCCATTCGGGTGGATGCAGCCGGACAAACCGCCGTGTCGCTCCTGACAGGTGCGCGTCCGGGCCGTAGTTTTCGTACCAGGGCTCGAAGATGACGATCTCCGCACCCGGATCGGCCACGCCCAGCAGCGAGGCGATCATCCCCTCGGTGGAGCCGCAAACCACGGTGATCTCGGTATCCGGATCGAGGTCGATGTCATAGTGGCGCCGGTACTTGGCCGCGATCGCCTGCCGCAGCGCAGGGGTCCCCCAGGTTACCGCGTACTGATTGACATCCTCCCGGATCGCCCGGCACGCGGCCTCCTTGATCGCGTCCGGAGCCGGGAAATCCGGGAATCCCTGCGCCAGATTGACGGCATCGTGGCGAAGAGCGAGGCGAGTCATCTCGCGGATGACCGATTCGGTGAAGGGAGCGACACGAGCAGCGGGACGAAGCGGCATAACCAGTTCTTCCAGCATAGAAGAACCTGCCGCGGCCGTTCACTCGCTCCGAAGCGCGCTGACCGGCTCAATCCGGGCTGCCCGCAATGCCGGGGCCGCGCAGGCGATCAACGCAACCCCGGTCAGGAACAGGCTCGCCCCGGCGTAAACCACCGGATCGCCTGCGCCCACGCCGACCAACAGATCCGCCGTCCAACGGGACGACACCCCGGCCCCCAACGCCCCCAGAAACAGTCCCGGCGCCACCAGCATTCCACCCTGCAACACCACCATCCGGACGACGTCGGCCGGCCGGGCGCCCAGCGCCATCCGGATCCCGACCTCCCGCGCCCTCTGGCTCACCATGTAGCTCATGACGCTAAACAGCCCGATTGCCGCGAGAAACAGCGACAGTGCCCCCAGCGCGCTGAGCAGGCTCGCGGCCACTTTCTGCGGGTACAGGGCCTCGGTGATGGCGTGCTGCAGCGAGTTGGCCCCATAAATGTGCGCGTCGCCGTTCAGGGCGCGCGCCTCACGGCGCAACGCGGAGAGCGCCGGCAGCGGATCGCTTCCGGTCTTCACGAAGAACGAGAAGTTGAGCCCCGGGGCGAACTGCTGGCTGAAGGGCCGGTACATGTATGGCAGCGGGCTCTCCGCCGGGCTGTGATACCGGGCGTCCTTCGCCACGCCAATCACGGTCATCCACACCCGCTCCAACTGCACCCGCCGTCCGATCGCCACGCCGCCGCCGAAGTACCGACGGACGAACGCCTCATTGACGATCATCACCGGCGGCGCTTTCGCGTCATCGGCGTCCGTGAAATCACGGCCCTCGATGAGCGGAATCTTCATCAACTCGAGGTAGCCCGGCGACACCAGGCTCCGGTGCAAGTTCATGTTCTCGCCCGGCGCCGGCGCATAGCCTTCGACACTGACCTGATGCCAGGGGCTCCGGCCGAAGCTCAGCGGGACGACATCGCTGTAGCCTGCGGCCACTACCCCCGGCACCTGCTCCATCCTCTGCCGCAGCCGCCGGCAGAATTCCCGCTGTTCCGGTCCGCTGTAGCCCGCGGCCGAGAGATAGAACTGCCCGGTGAGCATATTCGATGGATCGAACCCCAGCGCCATCCGGCTGGCATTCCGGAAACTGGCAAGAAAAAGGCCCGCCCCGATCAGCGCCATCGCGGCCAGCGCCACCTCGGAGACCACCAGCAGATTCCGCAGCCGCTGGGAATGAACGCCCGAGCCGCCGCCGCGGCCGCCCTCTTTCAACGCATCATCCAGGCTCGCCCGGGCCGAAAACAGCGCGGGCGCGGCGCCCGCCAAAGCGGTCACCACAAAGGCCAGAAGGATCGAGAAGCCGAGCGTGGTCGGACTCACCGGGGCGTCCAGCGCCAGCGGAAGGTCTTTGGCGGGGATCAGGTACAACAGCGCGCCGCCCAGCCACATCGACAGAATCGCGCCGGCCACGGCGCCGGCCAGCGAAAGCAGCAGCGTCTCCGCCAGCAATTGCCGCGCGAGGCGCCAGCGGCCCGCCCCCAGCGCCAGGCGGACGCCAAACTCCCTCCGGCGCGTTACGCCGCGCGCCAGCAACAGATTACAGACATTCGCGCAAACGATCAGCAGCAGGACCAGCGACACCGCCATCAGGATCCGCAGCGGCCCCTGCAGCAGCGCCTGCGCGCCGTTCTGACCTTCGTGGAGCGGGACCAGCATGGCCGTGATTCCGCGATTCGTGCGGGGTTCGGCGTGCGCCAGCCGCGCCGCCAGCGCTGCCACTTCCGCGCGCGCCTGTTCCAGGGTCACTCCGGGCTTCAGACGAACGAAAGTTGAAGTCAGGTCGCGCGTCCCGCGGAACGTCAGGGTGCCCCCGCCCGTCCCCAACACCTGCGCCCAGTTGAGCGGCACCCACACGTCGAACGCCAGCCCGCTCATCCCGCCGCGGAACTCCGGCGCGGCCACGCCGGCGACGGTGAACTCGCGCCGGTTCAACAGCAAACGGCGGCCGATCACCCCGGGGTCTGCCCCATACCTGGACCGCCACAACCGCTCGCTGATCACCGCGAGCGGGCAATCCTCCGCCTGGTCGCTGCATTCCCCGGCCCGGATCCCGCCGCCCTTCACCATCGGCACACCCAGCACCTCGAAATAGTTGCGCGACACCAACTCCACGAAAATACGCTCCGACTTTCCCTGAGGCCCCAGGTACGTGGGCGTGAACCGTGATGCCGCGACCCCTTCCGTCAGTTGAAGCCGGTCGCGGTAGTCCAGGTAATCACGGAACGACAGGTTTCCCAACTTCGTCCCGTCCGTCGTCACCGTCTCCATCAGATAGAGATCGCGCGGCTGCGCCACGCCGGGGAAAGGGTTCAGGAGGACCCCCTCGATCCAGCCGAATACCGTCGTGGCCGCCGCAATGCCCAGCCCGAGCGTCAAGACGGCCACCGTCGTGAATCCCGGATTGCCGCGCAGCATGCGCAATCCGTAGCGCAGGTCGTGAAGTAGTGTCTGCATTGTCAACTTCCTGCCCGGACAGAGTGCAGCCGGCGGGCCGCTCCCAACTCACGGATTCTATTGAATGGCGGATCCGGGCACCTGTCCGGTTACGGAGACAGGCGTCCGAAATTGGGACAATCCCCGGCGGGCGCGGAGATCGCTGATTTCGGCCTACGAACAGCGGAGGGGCTCCGCCATCCGATGCGGCCCGCGTCACGCCTTGATACCATCAGTGTCGGATTTTGAAATGACTCTCCGTTTTTTGAACTCGTGGACGGCTGCCGCTCTCGCGGCGTCGCTTTTGGCCGGTAGCAGCGCGCCCGCCCTCGCCCAGCCCGCCTGGCGCAGCGGCGCGCCCATCCCGGTCGGCGCCGGGGATGGCCGCGGTCCTTTGACTGCCGGTCTGACCAGCTTCCCGGCCGGCTTCGCCCACGTCACCGGCGCCGCCGAGCCTGATCTGTTCGCCGCCGCCGGACGATTCAGCTTCCCTCTCGGACTGTTCCTCTACCCCGCCCGCGGCCGGACCGCTGGGGGCATCCCCGTCTTCGGCGAGCGCTGGACCCTCGACTATCCCGAAAAGGGCGATCAGCCACCCATTTGCGCCATTGTCGAACGTGACGGCGCCGTCCACGGCTTCTTCCTTCACGGCATGGAGATCATCGACACCCGCTTCGACCGGGACCGGCGTGCGTTTGTCGAAAAATCGAGGATTCCAGTTCAGGGCCTCGCTCATGCGCCTCAGGCGATTGCCGCGCTGCCCGCCTCCGGCGGCGGGTGGCGCTTCGTCCTCAGCGTCCCGGACGGTCGCGGCTACGCCCCGCCCGGCGCTGGTTCACGCAGTTCAGAGTATGTCCCGTTCGATGGCGCGGGGATCTGGCGCGGCGGCATCGGCCGCTTTTATCTCTGGGGCTTTGAACCCGGCCAGCCCGCCCGCCGGCTCTCCGGCGAGGGCGAAGGCATCCTGTGGAACGCGGGCCGCCTGACTGCGGCCGGCGGCGTGCTCGTCAGCGGGTCCTGGTTCGGCGACCTTTATTCCTACGCGATTGAGCCCGGGCCAGAGTTCCGCCTTGGCCCCCGGCGGCACCTGGCGGGCGAGGACGGCGTGGCGCTCCGCCATCCGCTCGCCGGGGTGTATCCGCTGCTCTATCCGGGCGTGCGCGCCGGTTCGATGGACGTGATCGCAGGCGGCGAAGGCGGCCTGGTCTTCTATCGCGCCACCGGAGGGGCAGATCCCCTCGGCCGGCCGGTCTACCATCAGCCTGTTCCGGTGATCGAGGAGAACGCCGCGCTCTACGCCGGAACCCTCGCCGTGCCCACGATCGTCGATTGGGACGGCGATGGCGTCCTCGACATCGTTGCGGGCAATTCCGAGGGCCGGATCCTGTTCTTCCGCAATCAGGGATCCAACCGGAAGCCCGCAATGGCGCCGGGTGTCGCGCTTCACGCCGGCGGACGCGAAATCCATGTTCAGCCCGGTTACAAAGGCGACATTCAGGGCCCCGGCGAGGCCCGTTGGGGCTATATTTCACCGAATGTCTTCGACTGGAACGGCGATGGCCTGCCGGACATCGTCGCCAGCGATTCCACCTCCCGCCATTATGTCTACCTCAATCGCGGCACAAGACGCGCCCCGCAACTGGGTCCGGAGCGGATCCTGTATCTCGACGGCCTCGACCTCCACGGCACCTGGCGCGTCCGCCCAGGCCTCGCCCGCGTGGGCGGACGCGTCGCCTACATTGCGCTTGACGAACAAGACCAGTTCCACCTCTACTGGCGTCTCGACGATTCCAACTTGAGCGACGCAGGCAAACTCCGCCTTGAAGACGGCCGCGCCATCACGTCCAACTTCCTCTTCGCCGGCGGGAAGGGCCGCTCCAAGTTTGAAATCACCGACTGGGACGGCGACGGGCTTCTTGACCTTTTGGTCGCCACGCCGAAGCACCACTCAGTGCCGGAACCCGCCACCGGCCTGCCGTGGGCGCTCGGCGCGCCCGGCACGTCCGTCCTCTGGCTCAAGAATACCGGCACCAATGAAGCGCCAAAGTACCGTTTCCCGGTCGTTCTGGAGCACAAAAGCGCCAGAATTCACCTCGGACACCACGAAATTGGCGCATCGGTGGGCGAACTCGGGCCCGGATCCGGGCGCAACCTGATCGTGTCGCGCGAGGATGGGCGGCTGTTCTTCTTCCAGGGCGAGAACCTGGGGCCGGTCCGGCCCCGGTGAGCTCTAAACCTTGTCCGGGACGATGTACGGAGCGCGGTATTCGCGCGTCAAGAGCCGGTTCGCTTCGGCATCGCCCGGGAAGGTGAGCGCGGTGGGGTCGAAACGCAGGTCCCGGCCCGTCCGGTAGGCGATGTTGCCCAGGTGGCAGAGCGCCGTTGACAGGAACGTCTGCTCGATCTCGGCGTGGATGTGATTGGCGTCGCGCGAGCGAACCGCCTCCACAAAGTTCTGCATGTGGTCGATGTTGGCGGGGTACTCGGGCTCCGGTTCCGGCGCCTTGTTTCTACCCAGCGTCAGCACATGACGCCCGTCGGCCTGCAACTGGAGGTGTCCCTTGGTGCCGAAGAAGTCCCAGCGCATGGGCTCGTTGGTGTACAGACCCCGCAGTTGCCCGTTGATGACGGCACCGTCCGCGTAGATCCAGGTGACGTTCTGCGAGTTGGGCGTCTGCCCCTGGTCATTCATGCCCACCCGGCCGCCGGTCGAGTGAACCCGCACCGGCAGAGTCTTGCGCATGCCCCAACGGAGGATGTCGATCATGTGAATGCCGTTGTTGCCGAGTTCGCCGTTGCCGAAATCCCAGAACCAGTGCCAGTTATAGTGCACGAGGTTCTCGTGATACGGCTGCATCGGCGCCGGACCCAGCCAGAGGTCCCAGTTCAGCCAGTTCGGTGGCGCCTTCGTTTCTTTGAACCCGATCGAATCGCGGCGGCCCGGGAAGAAGAAATTACCCTGGTAAATGTCCCCAATGACTCCGGCGTGGAGCAGTTCAATGGCCTTCCGGAAGCGGCCCCAGTAGCGCCGCTGCGTGCATCCGGCGGCCATTCGTTTGTATTTCCGCGCGGTTTCAACCAGCTTGATGCCTTCGTAGATATTGTGGGAGACCGGTTTCTCGACAAAGGCGTCCTTGCCGGCCTGCATCGCCCAGATTGCCGTCAGCGCGTGCCAGTGGTTGGTCGTCGCGACCGTGACAGCGTCGATTGACTTGTCTTCAAAGACCCGGCGCATGTCGGATTCCAGCTTCGGCCGCTTGCCCGTCTTCTGGAAGATCACCGACGCGTTCTGCTCGGTCCGGTTGCCGTCCGGGTCCACGAGCGCGGCGATCTCGACATTCTGCACCGGCAGCATCTCCCGGATGTGGGCGGAACCGCGGGAGCCGACGCCGATGACGGCGACCCGGACGCGGTCGCTCGCCTGTGCCCAGGAGGTGGCTGCCGCGGCCGTCGTGGCTGCGGAAGAGAGTAGAAAGTGGCGGCGCTTCATGAGCATTAGTTAATCACGATTCGTTCATCGATGCTGGCCGCGCCGCCTCGATTCTGGCCAGCCGCTCTGCCCGCCGCTCGCAGGAGACACCCATCCGGGCAGGCCGGAGCCGGTCAGCGGAGCCAGTTGGCATACACTCAGAGCATCATGGACCGTCGTTCCTTCCTTTCGACTTCGCTGGCCGCGCCGCTCGCCGCCCAACCCGCCCCGGCCCGCGCCAGGCCCAAAATCGCCTGTACCAGCTTTGCGTTCCATCCATTCAACACCGCGGGCGTCCCCGACGAAGCCATCGACATCATCGGCCAGACCGGTTTCGAGGGCATCGAACTGATTGTCAACTCGCGCGAGCAACTCCGCGATTACTGGACTGAGGCGAAGTGCAGTGAACTCCGCAAGCGTCTCGACCGTTGGGGGCTCGAAGTTGCCCAGTTCATCCTCTTCCAGCCCGTCGTGGAAGGCCTGACCAGCCTGGACGCAGGCGAACGCGCCCGCAACCTCGACTTTTTCGAAGAGGGCTGCCGCCTCGCCCGGCGCATGGGCGCCCCGCTCATCAATATCGTCGCTCCCTGGGCGCGCGAACTCCAGGGCCCTCAGGAATACCTGCCCCGCTATTACGATATCGAGAATCCGAAACCCGGCCAGAAGTTCCGTATCGAAGTCGCCGCTTCCTTCGATTGGGACAAGCTCTGGTCCGCCTACGTGGCCACTACCCGCGAATGTGTCGAACGAGCCAAACGCCACGGGATCAAGCTCACCATCGAGCACCACACCCACACGATGATCCACGACGCGACTTCATTCTTGCTTCTCTGGAACGAAATCCGCGACCCGGCGCTCGGGTACAACCTCGACGTCGGCTGGACCCTTGCCCAGCGTGAGTATCCGGTTGTGGCCATCCACAAGATGAAGCGCCAGTTAATGAATTTGCACATGCGTGACATTGATGGGTTGATGCGCCGATTCCCTCACATCGGCGAAGGTGTGATGGACTTCCGCCATATCGGCCAGACGCTCAAGCAGATCGGCTATTCCGGATTTCTCAGCCTGGAACAGGATAAACACCCCGGCGACATGAAAGCCACCGCCGCGCGCTACCTGGCGGTCATGAAGGAAGCCCTCGCCTGAGATTGAGTGAACTCCCCTAAAACGGGCTGCCAGGGGCCGAATTGGCGAGGCTTCTCGAAACCCGAGAGTGTGCGGACGACCGCGCAGCCGGGTGTTTGCGCGAGCGGGTGGCCACCGGGGCCGCAGTCATGAAGTGTTCGAATTCTTTATGAAGGAAGGGAGAACGATGGATCGCCGCTCGTTCCTGATCAGTCCCGTGATCACGGCTCTCGCTCAGCCGGTGGGGAAGCGCGAGGTGAGTGGAGTGTACCCGCATCTGGCCATGTTCAATTCGCAGGCCGAATGCGGGACCGGCGGCGTCGTGCCCTGGGCCGGACGCCTTTGGGTGGTCACCTACTCTCCCCACTCCCCGGGCGGGTCGGATGACAGACTGTACGAGATAGACGCCGACCTCAATCAGGTGACGAGGCCGGAGAGCATTGGCGGCACACCCGCCAACCGCATGATTCACGTTGAGTCGAAACAGCTCTTCATCGGACCTTACGCAATCGATGAGCAGCGGCGCGTTCGCGTCATCCCTTACGAACGCATGTACGGGCGGCCCACCGGCAATGCGCGGCATCTGACCGATCCCGCCGGCAAGATCTACTGCGCGTCGATGGAGGAGGGGTTTTACGAAATCGATGTCCGGACGCTCGAGGTCCGGGAGTTGTATGAAGATGGCAACAACGCAGTACGGCGGAAGGCCGCGAAGGACATCTCAGGCCCGCTCCTGCCTGGCTATCACGGCAAGGGATTCTATTCAGGGCAGGGCAGGGCCGTTTACTCGAACAATGGCGAGGTGGGCGGCGGGCTTTTGCCGCCCGATACGCCTTCAGGCTGCCTGGCGGAGTGGGATGGCCAGGACTGGAAGGTGGTCCGGCGGAATCAGTTCTGCGAGGTGACGGGTCCGGGCGGCATTGAAGGCAATGCCAACCCGGAGCGGGATCCGATCTGGGCCTTGGGCTGGGACCACCGGTCGTTGATCCTGATGTTGCTCGACGGCGGCAAGTGGCATTCCTTCCGGCTGCCGAAGGCGGCGCACACCTACGACGGCGCCCATGGCTGGAACACCGAGTGGCCGCGCATTCGTGAGATCGGCGAACCGGACCTGCTCATGACGATGCATGGGATGTTCTGGAAGTTCCCGAAGCGCTTTTCGGCGGCGAACTCGGCGGGGATCGCGCCCTGGTCGTCCTATCTGCGGGTGGTGGGTGACTTCGCCCGCTGGGGGGACCGCGTCGTGCTTGGCTGCGATGACGCCGCGAAGAACGAATTCCTGAATACCCGGCGCGCGAAAGGAAAGATCGCCGGTCCCGGACAGTCGCAATCCAATCTCTGGTTCCTCCCGCCGGCAAAGCTGGGCCAGTTGGGGCCGCCGATCGGGCGCGGCGGTGTCTGGGTCCGTGACGATGTGAAGGCCGGTGAGCCGTCCGAGCCGTATCTGTTTTCCGGATTCGATCACCGCCTGCTCCATCTGGCGCACGAGTCGGGACAGGATATGACGTTCCGGATCGAAGTGGACCGGGCGGGCAACGGACAGTGGCGGGACCTCAAGCAGGTGAGCGTGCCGGCAGGCGGCGCGGCTCATGTGCTGTTCGACGGGCAGGAACAGGGTGCGTGGGTCAGGATCAGGCCCGGTCTGGACTGCCGGAAGGCGACGGCTTACTTCCAATTCGCTTCCGAAGACCGGCGGCCGCCGGCCGGGCCGCCGCGCAAGGCCGGGAGCGCTGGAGGGTTTCTATGGGCCCGCGGCGAGGGGCGGGGGACCCTGCTTCTGGCGACGCCCGTATCCCTCTACGAACTCGATGCCGGGCTGCGGTTCATCCGCCTCCACGATCCGAAAACCCACGCCTGGATGCTGGCCAATCTCGCTCCGCCTGCTGGGATCATTGAAGCGGATGCAGCGTCTCTCGTCTACATCGATGAGGAGGAGAAACGCTGGAGGCTGCCGCGCGGGCACGCTTCCTGGGGCGCCCCGGGGGCAGGTGTGCGGATTTCGCGCGAAGTCAGCACGGAGAGGGACCTGTTCAATGCCGGCGGAACGTTTCATGAACTGCCGTCGAACAACGCCGGCGGCATCGCGGTCGTCCGGCCCGTCTGCACCCACAATCTGCCGGTGCGGGACTACTGCTCCTGGCGCGGACTGACCGTGATGAGCGGCCTGGGTGCGGATCCTCCTCCCGCGGGCGAACTGGTGCGCAGTTCTGACGGCGAGGTGATTCTCTGGCTCGGGGTGTCTGATGATCTGTGGGCGTACGGCAAACCCGTGGGTGAAGGGGGTCCCTGGCGTGGAACGAAGGTGCGGGCCGGTGCCCCTTCGGATCCCTACCTGATGACGGGGTATGACGAGAAAACGCTGCGGCTTTCGCACCGCAACCCGGCGGCTTTGCCCATCCGGGTCGAATTGGACATCACCGGGACGGGCGTGTGGGTTGAGTACCGCACTTTCGAGGTCGCCGCCGGCCGCGGCATCGAACACAGATTTCCCCGCGGGTTCAATGCCTATTGGCTGAGAACGGTAGCTGCTCAGGACGCGGTGGCGACCGCCGTTCTGACCTACCGGTAAGTGATTCCGGGAGAACTCTTATTTCCGGACTGTGCCGTTCCCTCCCGGAGATCCTGCCTGCCAGAGGCCGAGTCACGAAGCCTGCTACCTGATCACACCGGTGAGCGGCGAACTGGCGGAGGCGTACAATTTGCGCTCCATGCGGCCGGCGAGGAAGGCGAGACGGCCGGCTTCGACGCCATGCTTCATGGCCGCGGCCATCTTTTCGGCGTCCTGGGCAGCAGCGACGGCGGTGTTGAGGAGGATTCCGTCGAAGCCCATCTCCATGGCGACACAGGCATCGGAGGCGGTGCCGACCCCGGCATCGACGATCAGGGGAACTTCGGTGATCTGCTCGCGGAGAATGCGCAAGGCGGCATGGTTCTGAATTCCGAGTCCGGAACCGATCGGCGCGGCGAGCGGCATGACGGCGGCAGCGCCGGCATCGATCAGCCGCTTTGCCGTGATCAGGTCGTCATTGGTGTACGGGAGAACAATGAAGCCTTCCTTGGCCAGGATCCGCGTGGCTTCAACGAGGCCGAAAACGTCAGGGAAGAGGGTCTTTTCGTCGCCAATGACCTCGAGTTTCACCCATTCGGAGAGGCCCACTTCGCGGCCGAGGCGGGCGGTCCGGACGGCATCGTCGACGGTATAGCAGGCGGCGGTATTGGGCAGGAGAAAGTATTTCGAGCGGTCGATGTGGTCGAGCATCGACTCTTTGGTCTTGTCGGTCAGATTGACGCGGCGGACGGCGACGGTGACGATTTCGGCGCCGGAAGCTTCGTGGCAGCGGATCATTTCCGGAAAACTGCGATATTTTCCCGTTCCAATCATGAGACGCGAGCGGAACGTGCGGCCCGCGATAGTAAGCTGATCAGTCATAGCTTCATTGTAGGCCCGGGACCTGCCGGGCACACGGACGGCGAATCCGGCGCGTCCCGCCGCGAAACGGCCGGATTTGCTGCAAACGTTGGAGTTCCGCCACGGAGCTTCGGCGGGCGCGGTGTTACACTCATGAAATCCGCCATGCTTCGCACCATTCGTCTTTTTGTTCTTTGCGCCGTGGCCCTGGCCGCGGCGCCCGCCCAGGAGAAAGTCGACCTCGACGCGCTGTACCACATCAAGCGGGAGGCGCTCACGAATTCGTCGGTGATGGACCATGCCTTCTGGCTGACGGATGTCCACGGACCGCGTCTGACCGGGTCCACGAACCTGCGCAAGGCCGCCGAGTGGGCGGTGGAGCGCCTGAAGGGCTATGGCCTCTCCAATGCACGGATCGAGACCTGGGGACCCTTCGGCCGTTCGTGGCACAATGACCGTTTCTCCGTGCACCTGATCGAGCCTTCCTACGCCCCCATCGCGGGTTTCCCGCTGGCATGGACCCCGGGTACGGAGGGTGTGGTTACCGGACAGCCGCTGCATGTCGTTCTGCGTTCCGAAGCCGATCTGGAGAAATGGAAGGGCAAGTTGAAGGGCCGGATCGTGTTGACGGAGACCCCCCGCAACCTGGAGCCGTACAGCCGGCCGCTATACAGCCGCCACTCCGAGGACGATCTGAACCGGATCGCGATGCTACCGGAAGGTCTGCCTCCCACGTTCGGCCCTCAGGGCCCGGGTGGCCGGGCCGGAGCGGCGGGCGGCCAGAACATGCAGCAGATCATGGCCTTCCGGAAGAAGATTTCCGCGTTCTGGCGTGAGGAAGGAGCCGCGGTTCTGGTTCAGTATGGCTACCGGGGTGATGGCGGCACGATGGCTGGGGCGTCCGGGGGCAGCCGCGATCCGAAGGATCCGCTCAGCCCGCCGACCATCGTCATTTCTCCGGAACACTACAACCGGATTGCCCGCCTGATCGAGAAGGAAATCCCGGTCAAGCTCGAAGTGGAAGTGAAGAATCGTCTGGGCGACGCGAGCGAGGAATCACTGAACGTGATTGCCGACTTCCCCGGCTCCGGCCCCAATCGCGATGAAATCGTGATGATCGGCGGCCACATCGATTCGTGGCACTCGGGCACGGGGGCTACGGATAATGCGGCGGGGTCGGCGGTAATGATTGAGGTGGTTCGTGTCCTCAGCAAACTCAAACTGCCGATGAACCGGACTTTACGGATCGCCCTGTGGGGCGGGGAAGAGCAGGGCCTGCTTGGCTCCCGCGCCTATGTCCGCAAGACTTTCGGCGACTGGGAGTCTATGAAATTGACGCCTGAATGGGACAAACTCTCGGCGTATTACAACATCGACAATGGCACGGGGAAAATCCGGGGCATTTATCTGCAGGGCAATGAAATGGCCCGGCCGGTATTCGAATCCTGGCTCGCTCCCTTCCGCGACCTCGGGGTATCGACCGTGTCGGCCCGCAACACGGGCGGAACGGATCACCTTTCGTTCGATCTGGTGGGCCTGCCCGGATTCCAGTTCATTCAGGACCCGATCGAATACTCGACCCGGACTCACCACTCGAACGTGGACGTGTACGACCGCCTGCAGGCCGACGACATGAAGCAGATGGCCGCGATCGTGGCCTCGCTGGTGTATCACACGGCGAACCGGCCGGAAAAGCTGCCCCGGAAGCCCAAGCCGGAGCCGCGCCGGAACTTCTCTCGTCCGGCCAGCGCCAACTGAGGACGGCGGATGTCAGAAGGCTGGGGACTTCTCGCAGAGATTGTCAGCCTCCTGGCGGTGGCGTTTCTGCTCGGCATCGCAGCGCAGCGCCTTCGCCAGGACGTGATTCTTGGCTATCTGCTCGCCGGACTCCTGTTGGGGCCGTCGGCGTTCAAACTGGTCAAATCGGTCGAAGCGGTGCAGATTTTGGCCGAATTGGGCGTGGCTCTATTGCTGTTTTCCATCGGCCTCGAGTACTCCCTGACCAAGTTGAGGAGGCTTGGCCGGCTGGCTCTGGTCGGCGGCGGCCTTCAGATTGTTCTTTCCGTCCTGCTCCTCTCCGCGACGGCCATCGCGTTCGCCCAGCCTTTTCAGACGGCGGTCGTTATCGGCATGGCGCTGGCACTGAGCAGCACTGCCGTGGTGCTGCGCCTCCTGCAATCGCGCAGTGAAATGGAGAGCCCATACGGACGGGGGAGCCTTGGGATTCTGCTGATGCAGGACGTGGCGCTGGTCCCAATGCTGATCATCTTCGCGGTTCTGGCGGAGGGCCGGCGAGGCTTTGACGCGATAGCCGACCTGGGACTCGCGCTGGGCAAGGCTGCCGCGTTGATCGCGGTGTTGTACCTCTTCCTGCGCTACTTGTTCCCAATGCTGTTCCGCGATGCCTCGCTGCAAAACCTTCGCGAAGTGCCCGTGGTGTTGGCAATGGCGACCTGCCTGGGGTCAACTTGGGGGGCGCACGCGTTGGGGCTCAGTCCGGCATTGGGGGCGTTTGCCGGGGGGGTGCTGCTGGGCGACCTGCCCTACGCGAACCAGATCCGTGCGGATGCCGTTCCGTTGCGGGCGATTTTCGTGACGGTCTTTTTCGTGTCGATCGGCATGCTGGCGGTACCGCCGCAATGGGACGATGTGCCCCTCGTCCTGCTGCTGACGGTGATCATTCTGGTGCTGAAAACGGTCGCCGCGACGTTTGCGCTCCGGGTGTTCCGGTTACCGGCGCAGGTGGCCGTCCACACCGGTGTGCTGCTGAGTCAGATCGGGGAGTTTTCCTTCGTGCTGCTGAGCGACGCGGGGCGGAAGAGTTTGCTGCCTCCGGAGGTGGTCTCTCCGCTGGTGTCGGCGTCGGTGCTGACGCTGCTGCTGACGCCTTACCTGTTCAAGCTGGCGCCCGTGCTGTCGTCGCACTTCGGGATGGCGCCGGATTCGGCTCCGGCCCATCCGAAGCCCGAGCGGCGGGTGATTGTCGCCGGCTACGGGCCTTCGGGGAAGGAGGTAGTGGCGGCGCTGCAAGAGCGGAATTTCGAGCCTTACGTTCTCGAACTGAACCCCAACTCCACGGGCGGGATGGTCCACTTCGGCGACGCCACGCGCCCGGAGATTCTCGAACACGCGGGCATCCATGCCGCTCTGGCGTTCGTGGTGACCGTGCCAGATCCCCAGTTGGCGCAGACGATGGTGGCGTGTGCCCGCCGCCTGGCCCCGGATCTTCCGGTGATTGCCCGTTCGCGCTACCACCGGTTTCTGCCTGACCTGCTTGCGGCAGGTGCGACGCTGGCGGTGGACGAGGAGTCGAGCGTTGGACGCCTGCTGGCCGCGCAAGTGCTGAAGGCTCTGCCCCGCGGCGAATCGACGTCCTCCTGAAACGAAAATCGGGCAGCGCGGCTGCGCTGCCCGGAAGTGAGAAGGAGGAGTAATCGAAACGAAAATCTAGCGGCTCGACTGCCGGCGGCGAATGTAAGCCAGTCCCATCAGGCCGAAGCCCATCAGCGCGTAGGTGCCGGGTTCGGGGACCGGATTGATCACCCCGGAGAAGCTGCTCGAGAACTCGTTGGCGGCCAGATAAGCCGGACTCAGGGAACCCAGCGACTGGAAGCTGATGCTGATGTTGCCGCCGTTCAGTAAGGCGAGCAGGGAGGGATCGATGCCGGCGTAGGCCAGATCGGTGGCGAGGAGAGTCCCGCGAACACCAGCCACGCTGCCACCGCCGAATTCGGCGGGGAACGAGATGGCGGCCAAGCCGGTGAATGCGGCTTTCCCGGTCAACTGAATTGCATTCAGGTCGGTAAGCGTGAGGTCGCCCACACCGGACACGGCGGCGGAACTGCCGTTGATCGCGCCGATGGTGAATGCTCCGTCGATGTGGCCGGTGCAACCGACGCAGCCACCGAGCGTGAATACGAAGGAATCGACCCCGTTGCCAGGGACGAAGCCGAAGTTGCCGGTGCCATCAAAGTTGATCACACTGTTGGCCGTGCTGGTGATCTGTAATGGAGTCGCGAAGGCACTGGCCGCCATCAGGCATCCCAGTACGATTCCAAGTGCGAATTTGCGTGTCATATGCGTGAAGTTCCTCCGACATTTCTCGTCGTTATCGACTCTTGCAGTCTACGGGCGATCGCGTGAACGGCCAATGGACGGATGTACTGGCACTTTGAGCCAGTGAGGGAGGTGGTAGTCGGGAAAGAGGGCCGCCGCCAGTACTTCTGGCGGCGGGTGCGGATCTAAGCCGTTGATTTTGCGTCGGAGGTGTCCGGCTGGGTACTAACTCCCCGGGCAACGAGGGCCAGTTTTCGTGCCAGTACTTTTTTAGCGGCGTCTTTCAAACAGAATGAGCCAGTCGCCGGGGCCGGGGGCCTTCACGGTGACTTCGGGCTCGCCCGGGAGGTCGGCGGGGGCCAGACGTTCGCCGTTTCTGGGGTTGATGAAGGTGGCGCGGGCGCCTTTTTCGAAGGAGGAGAGGTCAAAGGTGGCGACAGGGTTGGCTGGCAGATAGGCGAGGGCGATACTGCCATCGGCGGTGCGGGCGGCGGGCACATAGTTGGTGAAACCTTCGTCGACCTGCACTGGCGCTGCAAGAGGGGCATCGGGTCGGAGCAGATGCCAGGGCAGGCGGTCGAGGATCTCGACAAGGGCTTTCATGTGGGCGGCGCCGGGGTAATTGAGGCACTCCCGCCAGGGGTCGGCCTCGCCGGAGCGGGGGTGGTCGAGGGGGACGGATTTCTCGCGGATCCAGGGCCAGACGCCGTGCGCGCCGTAGGTGATACCGGCAACCGGAGCGGCCAGGAGACTGTACCAGGCGGCGCGGCGGACGGCGAAGGCGTCGATCAGTTTGCCGTTATAGCTGACGTGAGCCTCGTAGTTGGGTTCGGCGTCAATGACGGGGCGGGCGGGTTCGAGGCGCCAGCCGAGGGCGGGACCGCGATAGGCCTGCCACTGCCATTTGCGGGCGTCGCCGCCGTGCCCGGACTGGTAGGTCAAGTAATCGAGCCAGGGTTCGTCCTTCAGGGGTTCCCAGGGTTCGTGAGTCCCACCCGGATGGAGGGTCACGGGGCGGCGGTTGAGGTCCGGGGGGAAGGTGAGGCGGCCGATTTCTTTCCAGCGGGCCGCGTTCTCTTCGCCTCGGTAGTTTCCGTCGCCGCCGAGCATCCAAAGGGTGGAATAGGCGTGGTAGCGGGCGTTGATGTAACGGGCGAGTTCAGCCGCCTGCGCAGGGGGGAGGACGGCGCCAGGGCTTTCGCGGTCGCGGGAGGTGAGAGCCCACAGCATGACGGGGATGGGCACAAGGCCTGCACGCCGGACAGCGGCGATCCGTTCGTCCATCCGGCGGAAAAAGATGGGGTCGATTTCGAGTTTGTCATTATTGAGCCTGAATGCAAGGCGCCCATTTTCGTCGGCGCGTCCCGCGCGCCACTGGGTCATGACGAACTGGACGGCAGTGAAGCGCTGGGCGGCGCGGGCTTTCAGGTAGTCGGCCCATTCGTCGCGGGTCGCGAGCAGGGCGCCATTCCAGGCAGTGTCGGCGAGCCAGAACCAGGGAGTGCCGTCGGCGTGGGTGAAAAAGCGGCGGTCTGGCGACACGACGGGAGGGCCGTGGAGGTCGAGTGAGGTGGCTCCTTCGGGCTTCGCGGCGGTGAACTGGCCCGTCTTCCCGTCCAGAGCAGGGTCGGTCGAGGAAATCCGGTAACTGTACTGGCCGGAACGGAGTGGCTGGAATCGCACCTTGAAGTTTGCGCCGCCATCCCAGAAAGCCTCGACGGCGGTTTCGGCGCCGGCCGGCCCGGTAAAGGTGACTCGCGGCCGCAGCAGGAGGGGTGACTCAGGCGGTTTCGAGGCCTGGAATTCGGCCTCGAAGACCTGGTACACCGCAGGCGCGCCATCGAGAGCGGCGCTCGCCAAACACAGGCCCAAAGCGACCCAAAGTATTGATTTCATGGCTTTTGTCTTTCCGAATCGCTTCACGGCGCAGGACGCGGGCGCGGGGTGGCATCGCCGTTTGTCATTCTCATAGACCACTTGACCGCTTCCAGCCACATTTTCTGGATGTCGGGCCGGTCCCAGCTTTCGATGGTGTGACCGAAACTGGAGAAGAAAACGCGGCCCTTGCCGAACTCCCGGACCCAGGTGACAGCGAAATCGCCGTCCTTGCGGCGGATGTTTTTGTTGGTCATGTCGAGCTTCGATTCATCGAGGCGCATCAGGACGCGAACCCGGTCGCGGGAGAACTCCTTGAACTGGTAGATTTCGTCGTAGATTGTGAAATTCGCTGGCAGGTGGGCGGAGGCGGGGTGGCTGCGGTCTTCGACGATCACAGGGGCCTGGAATGTGTTCCAGGGGTGGAGGTCAAAGTAGCCGCCGACCATTTCCCCGTACTCGGGCCACTTGTAGAGGGTGTCGCTGGCGGAATGGATGGCGATGAAGCCTTTGCCGTCCTGTTTGACGAAGGACATGAGGGCGGCGCGCTGTTCTTCGTCGAGTTTGAGTTCCCCGGAGGTATAGAAGGCGACGGCGTCGAAGTAATCGAGGTTTTTGGCGTTGGCGTCGAGTTTCTTTTTGGTGATGAGTTGGGTGTCGGTCCGGATGTAGGTGTCCCAGAGGCCGGACTCGACGCCGAGTTTCCAGAGCATGGCGAGGCCGTGGGAGGTGGCGTCGTGCTGGAAGCCTTCGACAGCGCCGATGGCGAGGAGGCGCTTCTTGGGCGACTGGGTTTGTTGGGCGGCGGCGGGACCGAGGCAGCCGGTCAGGAACAGGAAGAGACAGGCGAAACAGTTGAATTTCATGGCTTCTCCGGTTGCCCGTCATCATAACACCGCCCCTTCGCTACACTAAAGGTTTATGGGAATGCCACCACCAGCAGACGCCCCCAAGCAACCGATCGAGGGGGTTCGCAATCTGATCACGATCGGCTCGGGCAAGGGGGGCGTGGGCAAGACGACGGTTTCCGTGAATCTGGCGATCGCACTGGCGGCATTGGGCCAGCGGGTCGGCCTTCTGGACGCGGATGTGTATGGTCCGAACGTGCCGTTGATGATGGGGATTCAGGATGCCCCGTACGCGGTGGAGGGCCGGATTCAGCCGATTGAACAGCATGGCGTCCGGCTGATGTCGATGGGGTTTCTGAATCCCGGTGACAAGCCGCTGATCTGGCGCGGGCCGATGCTGCACAGTGTGATGCAGCAGTTTCTGCGGCAGGTGGAGTGGGGCGATCTGGACTATCTGCTGATCGATCTGCCTCCGGGGACGGGGGACGTGGCGCTCAGCCTGATTCAGACGGCGCCCATCACGGGGGCGGTGGTGGTGACGACGCCCTCGGAGGTGTCGCTGGAGGACGGGCGGAAGGCGGTGCTGATGTTCCGGCAGGTGAAGGTGCCGCTGCTGGGAATGGTGGAAAACATGAGCTATCTGGTGGCGCCGGGTTCGGGCGAGCGGATCGACGTTTTCGGCGAAGGCGGCGGGAAGCGGACGGCAGAAGCGATGGGGATCCCGTTTCTGGGCGAGTTGCCGCTGAACCCGAGGATCCGGATGGGCGGGGATTCGGGGCGGCCGATTGCGTTGTTGGGGGATTCCGATGCCGAAAGCCAGCCGTTCATGGACATGGCGCGGCAGATTTTGAAGGCGACCGAGGACGGAGCGAAGCCGAAGGGCCCGAGTATTTCGATCGAGGACTGAGGCGGAAGGCTACCCGGGGTTGTGCGCCGGACTGTCCGCGCCGGCTTGGGCCGGGGCTTGCCCGGATCTGCGGGCTTCGATGCGGAAGGTGCCGAAGGGGTGTCCGATCAGCATTTTGAGCAGGAGCGGGCCGATGACCAGGAGGCCGGGGAGGACAAAGACCGGCTCTGGGATGGCAAGACCCATCACGCCGAAGGCAAAATTCAGGGGGACGATGAGGAGTTCCAGAAAGAATGCCGCGACACTCTGACGCCACCAGAGGAAGAAGGCGGTCTGGAGGCGGTGTAATCCGCGAAGGCGGGGCGGAGGCGCGAAGGGGGCCTCGGTCAGGATGACGAGTTCAAAGCCCCGGTAGAGGCGGGAGGCAAGACGGGGGACGAAGAGCCAGAGAGTGATCAGGGTACCTGCGAATGGCGCAGCGACCACCACCCAGGGGCTGAGCGGAATGGGCGGCAGGGGCACGAGGGCGGCGGCAAGTGCGAGAGCCGTGATCAGGATGAACAGAGTGAGCTGCGAGGGCCAATAAATGCGCCAATAGGCGCGCAAAGCTTCCGAATAACTGAGTTCAAAGCTCTCCGGCATGGAGCGAATACCGGCCACAGTGTATCAGGGGAAGATCAGACCGATTCGGCCCGTTTTTCGCAATCGGGGGAGCAGTAATAGTGGATTTCGCCGCCGGAAGTGCGTTTGATGGCAAGCGATTCGGAGGTGAGGGTGCCGCAGACCGGGCAGCGGTGGAGGGTGCCGCCGGCTTTGACTTTGGGGGGATTGCCGGGGCCGGGGGCGGGATGGGAGGCGCGGCTGGAGGCGCCGCCGGTGAAGAGTTTGGCGACGAGGCCGATGACGGTGCGGAGGATGGAGATGGCGAAGATCGCGAGGATCAGGAAGCCGATCAGTCTGATAAATCCGGTCATGGAAAAGGGATGAAAAACGGGGCGCTTCCTGGAGGGAGGCGCCCCGGGTTGGATCCGCGTGAGCGGACTACTTCTTCTTTTTCTTGCTGGAGCCCTTCTTGGAGTCGGGGTTGGTGTAGGAGGTTTCGATGCTTGTGGTGAAGACGCTGAGGAGGCCTTTGGCGGCTTCGGCGTTGGCGCCGTTCGGTTCGAGTTCGAGGTACTTCTCGAGAGCCGGAATCATGCCTTCGGGGGCGACGGCTTTGTCGCCTTCCATGGTCATCCGGCCGGAGAGGACGTTGGCCTTGTAGTAGTAACAGTTGGCATAGGTGGGAGCGGCGGCGATGCACTTGTCAAATGCGGCCAGGGCGCCGTCGTCCTGGCGGTTATTGACCATGACCGCGCCGAGGTTGAAGTAGTAGCGTCCGGCGCCTGGGGGGTCCAGAGTGGCGGCCTTGTCAAGCATGGAGGCGGCTTCGTCGATTTTGCCCTGCTTGACGAGCATGAGCGCGTAGTTGTTGTAGATCCCGGCGTCGTCGGGCTTGATTTCAAGAGACTTCTGGTAGGCGGCGCCGGCCTTGGTGAAGGCTTCGTCGCGCGCGGGTCCGGTCTGGGTACCGGCCAGGCCTTCGTAGGCGGAGGCCATGTTGGCCCAGACAGCGAACTGCTTCGGGTCGAGTTCGGCGGCCTTGTCGAAGGCTGCGGTGGAAGTGGCGAAGTCCTTGGCCTGCAGGGCGGTCATGCCCTCATTGAAGGCGTCGTTCAGCTCTTTGTTCTTGGCCAGTTGCTGTTGCTGGGCCTTCATCTGCTTTTCCATGGCGGCGCGTTGTTCAGGGGTCATGTCGCGCTTCATCTCTTCGGTCAGTTGACCGGATTCCATGGCTTTCTGCTGGGCCGCGCGCTGGTCGGCGATCTTCTTGAGGTCGAAGTTGATTTCCCGGGGTTCGCCCATGTTGGCGCGGACGTTGTCGGCGGCGTCCATCATCTGATTATTGACGTGGCATTCGATGCGGTAAGTGCCGCCAATCTGCATGCCGGAGTAGATCCAGTCGCCGCGCCTGTTGGTTTTGGTCTGCCAACTTCCTTTGATGTCCTTGCGTTCGATCTTGATCACCGCGTTCTGGAGCGGCTTGCCATCGGGACCGATGACCTTGCCCATGAACGTGCCCATTTGGCCGAAGCTGAGCCCGGCCGAAACCAGAAGGGCTGCCGCCAGCAGGGCGGCGCGTTGCATCATCCGTTGCATTTTGAAAGAGACCTCCAGATCCTATACACAGCCTTCACACTTACCATACTACAGGCTAAGACGACTTAGAAAGACCCAAGGGTACACATTGAGGTCGAGGATTCAGACAGAGCGCGAGAGCGATGGTTGAGTCAACAACGTTTGACCATTCAGTCATCGGCCTGACGTGAAGGCCCGGTACCCTAGAAGGGTGACTCCAAGACTGGCATTTGCTGCAGCGCTGATCGCGGCGATGTTGCCCGCGCAACAACGGACGGGTGCATTGACGGGACGAGTGACCGACGCGACGGAGGCGGCGCTGGAGGGGGCGGTGCTCCGGGTAGAACAGGTGGGGACGGGGTTCCGGCGGGAGATCGTGACAGGGGACGAAGGCCACTGGACGGCTCCGCTCCTGCCCGTGGGCATCTACGAGGTGCAGGTCGCGAAGGCGGGGTTTCAGACGCTCTTGCGGGCGGGGGTGCAGGTCGGCGTGAACCAGCAAGTGCGGCTGGACTTGCGGTTAGAGGTGGCCCAGGCCGAGGAGAGTGTAACCGTGACAGCCGACGCGCCACAAGTGAATACGGTGGACGCGACCGCCGGGGCACTGGTCGAGCACCGGCAGATCGTGGATCTGCCTCTGAACGGCCGCAATTTCGTGCAGTTAGGGACACTCATTCCGGGGGCGGTACCGACGCCACAACGCCTAGGCGGAGAGACGGCGGCCTCGGCGTTCAGCGTGAATGGCCAGCGGACGCAATCGAACAACTTTCTGCTGGATGGAGTGTCGAATAACGACACGTTGAGCACGGGATTCGTCCTGACGCCGCCGCCGGACGCGTTGGAGCAGTTCAAGATGGTGACGCACAACTACGCAGCGGAGTATGGGAACAACTCGGGGAGCGTGGTGAACGCCGTGACACGGAGCGGGTCGAACGGAGTGCATGGAGGGGCGTGGAATTTCCTGCGCAACGATGCTCTGGACGCGCGGAACTTCTTCGCACGGAGCCGGCCGCCTCTCCGTCAGAACCAGTTCGGGGGGAATCTCGGCGGGCCCGTCATTCGAAACCGCACGTTCCTGTTCGGGTACTACGAGGGATTGCGGGTAAGCGAGGGGCAGGTGCGAAATGTGGTGGTGCTGTCGGAACGGCAGAGGAGCGGGGATTTTGGCGAGGGTGGGGTGGCGCCGCGAGACCCTCTGACAGGTCAGCCGTTTCCGGACGGGCGAATTCCGCCATCGCGGATCAATCCGATTGCGCGAACATTGCTGGAACGGTATGTTCGGCTGCCCAACTCCGCAGGGAACCGGTATCAGGACAATCCGGCGCGGCGGATCGAGGGCAACCAATGGGGGGTTCGCGCGGATCACCGTTTCTCGGACAACAACGCGCTGTTCGCGCGGTATTCCTTTGGCGAGAGCGAGACGGCGAACCCGCTCGGGGCGGGGACGTTTTCGCCGGAGGGAACGCGGGCGGAGGCGGTCAACCACGGGGTGTTGATCAGCGACACGCACGCGTTTTCGCCGGCGCTGCTAAACGAGGCAAATGTGAGTTTTCTGCGCCAGTTCGCGCGACCGGCGACGACGAGCGGGGTCAATTTGCAGGAGTTGGGCTTCGGGTACACGCCGACGGAGGCGACGGCGCTGGGGGTGCCAGTGGTGGGGTTGAGCGGGCTGTTCACGATCGGGGACGTGGGGCAGGCGTTCACGCAGACGGCCAGGAACACGTTCCAGTTCAACGACAACCTGACGTGGATCCGGGGGCGGCACACGCTGAAAGCAGGCTTCGATTTCCGGCGGTCTCAGATTTTTCTGGTGTTCCCGAACCGGCCCAATGGGGACTTCACGATCAACGGGGCGTTCACGGGGGTGGTGGCGGCGGATCTGTTGACGGGGAATGCGGCGCAGTTCCGGCAGGGGGGCGGTGATCCGTCGAAGCACTTCTTTGCGACGGAGACGAACTTCTATGTGCAGGACGACTGGAAGGTGACGCGGCGGCTGACACTGAATCTGGGGCTTCGGTATGACCTGGGACAGCCGTATTACGACAAATATGACCGGATGGCGTCATTCCAGCCGGGGCGCCAGAGCACGGTGCGGGCGAATGCGCCGGCGAATCTGCTGTTTCCGGGCGACGCGGGGGTGCCGCGGGCGACGATCGCGACGGACCGGAACAACTGGGCGCCGCGGTTGGGGCTGGCGTATGACCTGACCGGGGACGGGCGGACGAGCCTGCGGGCGGGTTACGGGGTGTTTTTCGACACGATTCCGGGGGTGGCGGTGTTCCAGAACATCAACGTGCCGCCGTTCAACCGGTTCATTCAGGTGGACGGGGTGCCGTCGTTCGCGAATCCGTACGCGAGCTTCGCGGTGAATCCGCAGACGGATCCGGCGCGGGATTTCCCGTGTCCGTGCCTGGTGATCGGGTTTTCGCCGGATGTCCGGAGCCCGTACGCGCAGCACTGGAACCTGTCGTTGCAGCGGCAGTGGACCGGGAACGTGATGACAGAAGTGGGCTACGTGGGGTCGTCGGGGACGAAGTTTCCGGGGTATCTGGAGGTGAATCCGGCGGTGCCGGGGACCGGAGCGACGCTGGCGAACACACAGGCGCGGCGGATTTACCAGGATTACAACCTGGTGCGGCCGACGCTCGGGCAGTTCAATTCGAACTATCACGCGATGCAGTTGAGGCTGGAGAAGCGGTATTCGCGGGGGTTGCAGTTGACGGCGGGGTACACGTGGTCGAAGGCGATTGATTTCCAGAGTTCGGTGAATCTGGGGGATCCGCGGCCGCAAGACGCGTTTTCGATGAGCGACATCCGGGGATTGGCGATCTTCGACACGCGGCAGCGTTTCGTGGCGGGATTTGGGTACGAATTGCCGTTCAGAACGGGGAGCCGGTGGGCGGATCTGGTTGTGCAGGGCTGGCTGGTGCAGGGGATCCTGGCGGCGCAGACGGGCAATCCGCTGACGGCGACGGAGCCGGTGGACTTGACTTTGCGGGGACTGCGGGCGGACCGTCCCGATCAGGTGGGGAACCCGAACGACGGTCCAAGGACGCCGCAGCAGTGGTTCAACACGGCGGCGTTCGCGCGATTGACGGCGGCGGCGGGCGGGCAGAGGTCAGGGACGGCGGGCCGCAACACGATCATTGGGCCGGGACTGGTGCAGAACGATCTGTCGATGCTGAAGCGGTTCGTGGTGACGGAGGGGCACCGGATTGAGTTCCGGGCGGAGATGTTCAACGCGGCGAACCGGACGAACTTCCTGAATCCGTTGACCAGCATTGGGGCGCCGCAGACGTTTGGGGTGATCCAGGAGGCTCGGGCGGCGCGAATTATTCAGTTTGGGTTGAAGTACGGGTTTTAGGCCGCGATGTAAACTCTGGCGAACAATGAGCGGGCTCCGGGAGTCATAATAGCTTCCGGAGGTGATCGTCCGATGTTCCGATTGACCGCTCTTTTTGCATTGCTGGCCGCGGCTTGTGCCGCGCAGACGCCGACGCTGTTCCGCAACCCCGCGTTGAGCAAGACACAGATTGTCTTCGAGGCCGGGGGGGACCTGTGGAGCGTGCCGCGCGCGGGTGGAGCGGCGGTCCGGCTGACGTCGGGGCCGGGATCGGAGCGGGAGCCCGTGTTTTCACCCGACGGGACGCAGATTGCCTTCACGGGCGAGTATGACGGGAACGTGGACGTGTTCGTGATGCCGGCGGCGGGCGGGGTGCCGAAGCGGTTGACGTGGCATCCGGCGCCGGACACGGCGCTGGCGTGGACGCCGGACGGCAAATCGGTGTTGTTCACGTCGGCGCGGAATGCGTATTCGCGGTTCGCGGAGTTGTACACGGTTTCCTTGGAGGGCGGGATGCCGGAGCGGTTGCCGCTGCCGGCGGGTTACGAAGCGGCGTACTCGCCGGATGGCAAGCAGTTGGCGTACATTCCGCAGGCGCGGGCATTCCAGGCGTGGAAGCGTTACCGAGGCGGGCGGGCGACGCCGCTGTGGATCGCGACCCTGGAGAATTCGAAGGTCGAGAAGGTGTCGAAGGGGGAGTGGAACGACTACCGGCCGATGTGGGCGGGGGGGAAGGTTTGGTTTCTGTCGGACCGCGAGGGGGCGGTGACTCTCTACAGCTACGACCTGAAGACGAAGAAGACGGCGCGGGCAGTGGAGAACAAGGGGATGGATTACAAGTCGGCGTCGGCGGGTCCGGACGCGATCGTGTTGGAGCAGTTTGGGGCGATTCAGTTGTTTGACTGGAAGTCCGGGAAGGTGACGCCGGTCAATATCACGGTGAGCGGAGATTTTCCGGAATTGCGGGAGAAGTGGGCGCGGGTCGGGACGCAGTTGTCCGATGCGGGGATCTCGCCGACGGGCGCGCGGGCAGTGTTCCATGCGCGGGGGGAGATCGTGACGGTACCCGCGGAGAAGGGCGATGCGCGGAACATCACGAACACGCCGGGCGTGAACGAACGGGAGCCGGCGTGGTCCCCGGACGGGAAGTGGATTGCGTATTTTTCGGATGAATCGGGCGAGTATCAACTGCATGTGGCGCCGCAAGACGGGCGAGGAGACGTCACGAAAATCCAACTGGAGGACAAGCCGACGTTCTACGGGGCGATTTCATGGTCGCCGGACAGCAAGAAGATCGCTTACAACGACGCGCATCTGCAGCTTTGGTACGTGGATCTGGAGGCGAAGAAGCCCGTGAAGGTGGACAAGGACCGGTTCGGGACGGGGTTGGCGGGGATGGTGGCGATGTGGTCGCCGGATTCGAAGTGGATTGCGTATCCGAAACGGGGGTCGAACTACCTTGGTGCGATTCAGCTGTACTCGACGGAGACCGGGCAGGCGACTCAGGTGACGGATGGAATGAGCGACGCGGCCCACCCGGTTTTCGATGCCGGCGGGAAGTACCTGTACTTCACGGCATCCACGGATTCGGGCGCGAGTTTGCAGCCGGATGTGGGAGCGGTGGGCCGGAGCCAGACGCGGAGCGTGTATCTGGCTGTGCTGAGCAAGGACGAGCCATCTCCATTCCTGCCGGAGAGCGACGAAGAGAAGGCGGCGGAGGAGAAGAAGGCCGAGGCGCCGAAGCCGGAAGGGGCGAAGGGGGAGGAGGCTCCGAAGACGGAGGGGCCGAAGCCCGACGCGCCAAAACCAGGCGGACCGAAGCCCGCGGCGGCGAAGCCGGTGGAGGTGAAGGTGGATCTGGCGAACATCCTGCAGCGGGTGCTGGCCGTGCCGATGCCGGCGCGGCGGTACATGGGCTTGCAGGCGGGGAAGGCTGGGACGCTGCTGGCGATTGCCGGGGGGACGCCGGCCCCGGGGCAGGCTCCGGGGGCGACGGTCCACCGCTTTGATGTGAAACAGCGGCGGGCGGACGTGGTGGCGAGCGGGGTAATGAGCTTCCAGATCGCGCACAACGGAGAGAAGTATTTGGTGCGTCAGGGGCCGAACTGGCGAATTTCGACGTTGCGGCCGATGGCCCCGGCGGGCGCGCCGGCGCCTCCTGCACCGCCGCCAAGCGCTGGCGGTCAGGCGCTGCGGACGGCGGATCTGCAGGTAAAGGTGAATCCCCGCGAGGAGTGGAAGCAGATGTACCACGACGCGTGGCGGATTCAGCGGGAATTTTTCTACGATCCGGGTCTGCACGGGCTGGACCTGGCGGCGATGATCAAGCGGTATGAGCCGTATGTGGGGGCGGCGCTGTCGCGGCAGGATCTGAACTACGTGATGGCGGACATGATGGGCGAGGTTTCGGTCGGCCACCTCAGTGTGGGCGGCGGAGATCAGCCGGAGGTCCGGCGGGTGCAGACGGGATTGCTTGGGGCGGACTACGAAGTGGCGAACGGCCGATACCGGTTTGCGCGCGTGTACAGCGGCGAGAACTGGAATCCGCAGATGCGGGCGCCGCTGACCGAGCCGGGGGTGAACGTCAACGCGGGCGATTACCTGCTGGCGGTGGACGGCCGCGACGTGACGAGCGCGGACAATGTGTACAGCTACTTTGAGGGGACGGCCGGACGACAGACGCGGCTGCGCGTGGGGCCGAACGCGAATGGCGACGGCTCGCGGGAGGTGACGGTGGTGCCGGTGCCGTCGGACCAGGGGCTGAGAAACCTGGCATGGATCGAGGAGAACCGCAGGAAAGTCGATCAGATGACGAACGGGCGGGTGGCCTATGTGTACATGCCCGACACGGCGATGGGCGGGAACACGGCGTTCAACCGCTATTTCTACGCGCAGGTTGGCAAGGAAGCGGTGATTATCGATGAGCGGTACAACGGCGGCGGCCTGCTGGCGACCGACATCGCCGAGATGCTCACGCGCAAGCACCTGTCGAGCGTGGCGACACGGGACGGCGAAGATGAGGCGCAGCCGCAAGGGGCGATTTTCGGGCCCAAAGTGATGATCATCAACGAATCCGCGGGGTCGGGCGGCGATGCGATGCCGTGGTATTTCCGGCGCGCGGGCGCGGGGTTGCTGGTCGGCAAGCGGACGTGGGGCGGTCTGGTGGGCCGGGCCGGCGCGCCGAGGTTGATGGATGGCGGCTTCGTGTCGTCGCCGAGTTCGGGCGTCTGGGATCCGGCGACGTCCAAATGGATCGCGGAGAACGTGGGCGTGGAGCCGGACGTGGAAGTAGAGCAGGAGCCGGAACTGGTCAGGCAGGGGAAAGACCCGCAACTGGAGAAGGCGGTGGAACTGGTGATGGCGGAACTGGCGAAGAAGCCGCGGGTTCAGCCGAAGCGGCCCACGTATCCGGACTACCACAAGCCGGGCGGAGCGCCGGGACCGAACACGGCGAACGCGACGCGGAAGTAGTTGACAAAAAAGGGGCCGCCATCGAGGGCGGCCCCTTTTCCGGTAGGCTGGATGGGACTATTTGCGGCCGCCGCCGCCCTTGCGCTGGCCTTGGCCAGTGCCGCCTCCGGTGCCGGGGGCATGCATGGGGCCGGAGCCGTCCTGTGGGCCGCCGCGTTTGCCCTTCATTTGCTTCTGGCCTTGGCCCTGGCCGTTGCGCTGTTGGGTGCCGGCTTGGGTGCGGGCCTGGGCGGGAAGATCGAGGGCATAGATGCCGAGACTGGATGCGCCAAAAATCGTGGCGAGGAAGAGGATCTTTTTCATCAATGGCGGCCTCCTTGGTGCCGCTCGCCTTTGAAGACGGGTTCTGGGCGAGGGAGGTTGACGTCTGGGGGGAGAATTATTGAGGCAACCGGACAGGCGCGGGGGGAGTCTCTCGAATGAAGGATAGGAACGGACACCGAATGCGGCTGATGATGGCAGCGCTGGGATTGGTTTTGCCCGGGTGGGCGGACGTGGTGGAGGAGGCGCGAGCGAAGTATGACAAGACAGACTACCGGGAGGCGCTGGCGCTGCTTGACAAAGCGGGGGGCGGGGCCGAAGCGCAACGGCTGAAGGGGCAGTGTCTGTATCAGATGAGGGATTACAAAGGGGCGGTGGAGGCGCTGGAGAAGGCTCCAGCGGGGGACGCAGCGGTCCAGCACTGGCTCGGGCGGGCGTGGGGGCGGCGGGCGGAGTCGGCGAGCGTGTTCCAGGCGCCGGGCTACGCGGTGAAGGCGCGGAAGGCGTTTGAGCGGGCGGTGGAACTGGATCCGGGGCGGGTGGAGGCGGTGAGCGATCTGATCGAGTATTTCGTGGAGGCGCCGGGTTTTCTGGGGGGCGGGGTGGAGAAGGCGGAAGCGCTGGCAGAAAGTCATCTGCGGAAGCGAAATCCGGCGCAATATCAATTCGCTTTGGCCCAAATTGCACGTAAACGGAAGCAGGATGACGTGGCGGAGCGGGCGCTGCGACGGGCGGCTGAACTGGAACCGGGATCGTCGGGGAGGCTGGCAGATCTGGGTCGATTCCTCGCCGAGCGGGGGCGGATCGAAGAAGCGGAGGCGGTGTTCGCGAAGGCGGCGAAGCTGGAGCCGAAGGCGCCGGGATGGCGAATTACGCAGGCTCGGGTCTATGTGGAAAAGAAGGCGAAAACGGGGGAGGCGCGGCGGCTGCTGGAGGAGTATGTCCAACTGCCGCTCACGCCGGATGACGAGCCTCGGCGGGTGGCCGAAGGGTTATTGAAGCGGTTGCGCTAGAAGCGGGCGCCGGGGATCTGGAGATCGGCCTTGGCCCAGGCTTTCTGGAAGGCGGCGCGGGCTTCGGTGGCGTCTTTTTTCTGTGCTTCGAGAGCCTGGGCGAGGCCAAGCAGGGCCCAACCGTTGTTGCGGTGACGGGTCAGGTCCTCGCGAAAGACCTTCTCGGCTTCGGCGGGCTGTCCGGCGGCCAGGAGGATGGCGCCGAGGTTGTGGCGCGGGGGAATCGGCCAATCAGGGGGCTCGCTATAGAGGAGGCTGTCCTCCTTCTCGACGGCGCGCCGGAGAGCGGCGATGGCTTCAGGGAAGCGCTTGCGGCTGGCGGCGATTTCGCCTTCGAGGACATCGACGCCGATGCGGGCGATGGCGCCAAGGGAATTGAGGTCCATGATGAGGAGTTTGTCGAGTTCCGGGTCGGCCGCCAGCTTGCGGAGGGAGGCGAGTTCACGGGCGGCTTGGTCGGGACGGCCCTGGGCGGCGTGGGCGATGCCACGGCCATAGTGCCAGATGGCGAGCTCAAACTGGGAGCCTTCGGGCTTTTTGGCGGCGAGAACCTGCTCCCAGCGGCCGAAGCGGAGGTCGGTAAAGGTGGGAATGGTGTGGAGCAGGTGGGGGAAGCCGAAGCCGGGGATGTCCATCATGTCGTGGCCGTGGTGGTGTCCCACTTTCTTTGCCGCCTCGATCATTTCAGCGGAGCGGCCCTCCATGGCGAGGGTGGCGGTGAGGAAGTGGACATTGTGGGGGTAATACCCGGCGGGATAGATGCCCTGGGCGCGGCATTGGGTGATGTAGTCCTCGTCGGCGGCGATGGCGCGGATGTTGGCATCGGTGGCGTCGGAGTATCGGCCGACCCGGATGTAGATGTGGGAGGGCATGTGGACAAGGTGCCCGGCGCCGGGCATGAGGGAGCCGAGGAGGTCGGCGGAAGGGATGGCGCGGTCGGGGTTGGGGGAAGCTTCGACGGCGTGGATGAAGTAGTGGTGGGCTCCTGGGTGGCGCGGGGCGAGTTGAATGGCCCGTTCGAGGGCGGCGATGGCTTTCTGCATCTCGGGCTTGGCTTCGCCGTTCTTCGCGTAGTAGTTCCAGGGCATAGTGTCCATGACGGCGGCGCCATAGAGGGTGGCGATGTCGGCGTCGTCAGGGAAGCGCTGGTAAACCTTCTCCATGGCTGCGGCGTAGGCCTCCAGCCGCTGCTGGCGGTTCTGGCCTTCGGAGTCGGCGAAGCGGACGGCGATGGCGTCGATCAGGGCCTGTTCGGCCGCGGTCATGCCCGATTTGTGGGCGAGGGCTTTGCGGGCGGCGGTGTAGGCGGCGCGCTCGCGTTCCTCTTCCACGGCGGAATCGTTGATATTGGGCCCGACGGCGAGGGCTTCGCCCCAATAGGCCATGCCAAGTTTGGGGTCGTGGCGGGCGGCTTCCTGGAAGCTGCGTTTGGCTTCGTCGTGATTGAAGCCATAGACAAGAGCGAGGCCCTGGGTGAAGTAGCGCTGGGCGAGGTCAGACTGCGTGCTCACTTTGCGGTCGTAGTCGCCGAGGTTGCTGAGCAGCGGGGAGAGGTGGCCGTCGCGGGTGGTGACGGCGAGGTGAGCCTCGTCGGGGTGATGGTGGTGGCTACAGCCGCCCGCGACAATCACGAGCAGCGTAAACAGGACAAGTCGGCATGGATTCATGGTCTTCGAGTGTAGACGCGAAAAGATGCGGAGCCAAGGGTCAAATGAAGATGCAAAACTGGTGCTATGCCATCGGGGCAGTTCTGGATCGAGGTTTTGCGGTTTTCGTGGCAGGCGTTGCAGGCGAACCGCGTACGGACGGCGTTGACCGCGCTGGGGCTGATTATTGGCAACGCGAGCGTGATTCTGGTGGTGACGATCTCAATCACCAGCCGGGATCTGATTTTGGACAAGATCCGGGGGATCGGATCGAATCTGGTGTACGCCTACTACGACGCGGGCGGGATGGACGAAGCGAGGGCGAATGCGGATTTTGTCAAATTGGGCGACGTGGAGGCGGTCCGGACGCAGTTGGGCGCGCGGATCGTGGCGGCGACGGCGGTGATGAACACGATGGACCGGATGGTGGTGGACGGGCGGGAGCGGGACGTCAGGGTACTGGGGTCGGACGAGCACTACGCGGCGGTCAGAAACCTGCTGCTGCTGGCCGGGCGGCCGCTGGATGCGAGCGATGTGGCGCTCCGGCAGAAAGTGGGCCTGCTGGACGAGCGACTGGCGCGGATGCTGTTCGGCCCGCCGGATGCCGCGGTGGGGCGGACACTGAAGATCTACGGGCTGCCGTTCACGGTGGTGGGCGTATTCAAGGAGCGGACGGAGACGTTCGGACTGAGCGAGTTGGGGGACACGGGGGCGGTGCTGATTCCAGTGACGGTGCAGAGACTGTTTGTTCCGGTGGAACGGGTGGATCCAATGTATGTGCAGGTGCGGGAGGCCGAAGACGTGCCCGCGGTGAGCGCGGAGGTGGAACGAATTCTGGCCGGGCGGCACCGGGAGGGGGCGCGGTACACCGTGCAGAATCTGGGCGGCATTCTGGAAACGGCGGACACGGTGGCGTCGGTGTTGACGCTGGTACTGGTGCTGGTTTCGGCGATTGCCCTCGTGATTTCGGGGATCGGGATCATGAACATCATGCTGGTGACCGTGACGGAGCGGACCCGGGAGATCGGACTGCGGATGTCGCTGGGGGCCTCGCGCCGGGCGGTGCTGGCGCAGTTCCTGACCGAAGCGGTGTTGATCAGCGTGGGGGGAGGAATGCTCGGAATTCTGGTGGGGGTGGCGGTGCCGGTGGCGGTGAACGCGGCGCAGGCTGAGGTGCAGGTGCCGGTGTCCGGAGTGTCCGTGGCAGTCGCCCTGGGGGTCTCCATCGCGGTCGGGGTAGTCTTCGGGTTGTTGCCGGCGAACCGGGCATCGAGGCTGAATCCGACCGAAGCGTTGCGGTACGAGTAGCGGGACGGGGGTGTTCCGTTGTGGGATTGGCGGGACGGCAGGGGGGTGCTTGTCAATGGAATCAGTGCTTTCCGGTTTGGCACGGGGCGTGCAATTCGTGAGCTTGGCCGCGGAGCGCGCTACGCTACGAGTGATGCTTTACCTGATCTTCTTCTTGATGATGGGCAGCGGCCTTGGCGCTGCGGACCCGCGGGTGGTCACGTTGAAGGAAGCGGTGGATCTGGCGTTGCGACAGAATCCGGATCTTGTTGTGGCGCGGCTCGATGAGCAGAAGGCGCATCTGGAGGTGCGGGCGACCCAGGAGGGATTGTTGCCCCGGTTCATCCTGGGCAGCGGGCTGGCATATACGTCGGGTATGCCAATGAGCGTGGAGGGTTCGGCGCCGACGGTAGTCCAGGCGCGGGCAGTGCGGTCGTTGTACAACGCACCGCAGCGGCGGCTCACGGAGATGGCACGGGCAGAGGCCGTGGGAGCGGGCCACGCGGCGGACCTCGTGCGGGAGGATATCGCGTTGCGAACGGCTGTTTTGTACCTCGACCTCGAGCGGTTCAGCCGGGCGGCGGAGTTGGCCCTGGAGCGGGTGGAAAGTCTGCGGAAAGTGGAGGCGGCCGTGCGGTTGAGGGTGGCGGAGGGGCGGGAACTGGAGATCGAGGGCAAACGTGCTGCCGTCAATCTGGCTCGGGCCAGGCAGGGGGCTGCGGCCTTGGGGAGCGCACGCCGGGCCCAGGCCCAGGCTCTGGCGCTGGTTCTCGGCCTGGAGGCAAGCCAGGATCTGCACCCCGCTGGCGAGGAGTGGATGAACCCGGACCTGCCGGAAAGCGAGGAGGCGGCGGTACGGGCCGCCTTAAGCGATCATCCGGATCTGAAGCGGCTGGAGGCTGCGATCAGAGCGAAGGGGTTCGAGGCACGGGCGCACCGGGAGGCGCGGCTGCCGAAAGTCGATTTGCTGGCGCAGTACGGCTTGCTGGCCCGGTTTAACAACTACGACCAGTTCTTCAACCGCTACCAGCGGCACAACGTGCAGTTTGGAGCATCGTTCGCGATTCCCCTGTTTGCGTCACCGGCCGACGAAGCGCGTGCGGCAAGGGTGGGAGTGGAGGGTCGGCGGCTGCGAGCGGAGTTGGCTCAGGCGAGAGGCCGGATTGAAGGACGAGCCCGCGATGCCTGGAGGCAGTTGCAGGATGCCGAACTGGTCCTTGAGGTGGCGCGGGCGGACCTGGATCTGTCGCGGGAGCAGGTCACGGTTCTTCTGGCGCAGGCGCAGGAGGGGCGCGCCTCCCTCGCCCAATTGGAGCAGGCAAGGGTGGCGGAAAATGAAAAATGGCAACAACTCGGTGAGGCGCGCTATGGTGTCGAACGGGCCCGGCTGGAATTGCTGCGGAGCGCGAACCAGTTGAGTGCGGCACTGCGATAGGGAGCGATGGGTTCGCAGGGTACTCGAGTACTGGTGCAAGGAGTACGCTCCCGGCCACAAAATGGACATTTGGCGCGATTGCCCGCCGTCATGCGGTATGTTCAACTAGTGAGGTACGGAGGAGAAGTGTCCCTGGCCGGACGCGAAAAGGATAGACCGATGCTCAAGCGATCACTATATATTCTTTGCATGCTGATGATGGTCCTGGCGGGCTGCAGCCGGGATCCGGAAACTGTGAAGAAGAAGTACGTGGAGAATGGCGACCGGTTCTTCCAGCAGGCGAAGTATCGGCAGGCTTCGATCATGTACAGGAATGCGATCAAACGCGATCCCAAGTATGGTGAAGCCTACGCGAAGCTGGGTGACAGTGAACTGCGGCGAGGCGATATTCGTCAGGCTGTGGGCGCCTTCCGGCGGGCGATCGAACTCTTGCCCGACACCGACGATCCGGCCGGCAAGCTGGCCGACATCTACCTGGCCGCGTATGCTATTGGCAAACAGCAGAATCCCGTATTGCTCAATGAGGTTCGCGACCTGGCGGAGGCGCTGTTCCAGAAGGACAAGAACAGCTATCATGCATTGCGTTTACAGGGCTTCCTCCACGTCTCTGACAACCGGATGAAGGACGCGCTCGACTACTTCCAGCGCGCGGACCGAATCCGGCCCAAACAGCCTGAACTCCGGTACGCGATCGCCCAGGTATTCCTCCAGGACGGCAATTGGGAGGAAGCAGAACGCACAGCGCGGCAGTTGATTTCGGATTCCCCCGGCTACCTGCAGGCTTACGATTTCCTCGCCACGCAGTATGCCCTCAGAAAACAGCCGGAGTCGGCTCTCGAAGTACTCAACAAGCGGATTGAGAACCATCCCAAGGCGGCTCGCTTCCGGACTCAGTTGGCAGGCTACCTCTATCTGCTGGCCCGCCGGGACGAGGCCACCAAGATTCTCAACGAAATCCTTGCCAAGGAGGACGAACTGCCCGGCGCGCGGATGGAAGTTGGCGATTTTTATGCAAGGACCCGGGATTTCGAACGGGCGTTGCAGATCTATGGCGAAGGTGCGGCGAAGAACGATGCCCAGAAATCCGCATACCGCCTCAAGCGCGTTCTCTCCTTCGTCGCCCAGGGCAAGCTCGATCCGGCGATGGCCGAAGTTGAACAGGTTCTGAAGGACGACCCCCAGAACAATGATGCGCTGTCCCTGCGGGCCTCCCTCCAGCTTCAGTCGGGCGATCGCGAGAAGACCACCTCGGCGATCGCCGATCTGCAGACCCTGATCGGACGCGAACCGCGCAACGCGGTGATTCGTTACAACCTCGCGCGCGCTCATCAGAGCCGGGGCGAACTCGACGCCGCGCGCGTCCAGTTCTCCGAGGCCGTCAAGATCAAGGATGACTTCGTTGCCGCCCACATCGGGTTGGGCCAGGTCAGCCTGCTGAAGAGAGATTTCGGTTCGGCAATTGAATCGGCCGAGCGGGCGCTCAAGATCGATTCCGCCAACCTGGCGGCGAAAGTCGTCAAAATTAATGCACTGATCAACAACAATAACCTGCGGCAGGCGCGATTCGATCTGGATGCGTTTATGCGGCAGAATCCCGATTCCCCGGATCTGCAGTTCCAGTTGGCCCTCGTAAATTTCCAGGAAAATCGCTTTGCTGATGCGGAAAAAACCTTTCGCGATCTGCGGAGCCGGTTCCCTGCCGATCCGCGGCTCATCTTCGGCATTGCCGAAGTGTATATGCGCACGAACCGTCAGAAAGAAGCCCTTCAGTTTCTTCAACAGGAGCAGTCGAAGTCGCCAAACGATGTGGGCCTGAAGACGGCAATCGCCAATGTTGCGATGCGCACGAATGACTTGCCACTGGCGGAAAGCGCCTACCGGCAGTTGATCGAGGTGAATCCGAAGAATCTCGACCTCCACCTGCGGCTCGGCGAGGTTCTTCGCCGCGGCGGAAAAATGCAAGCCTCGATCGACATCCTGCGGAAAGGCACGTCTCTCGATCCCAACAACCCGGCGGCGAACCTTCAACTGGCCATGACCCTCGACGCCGCGGGCCTGAAGCGGGAGTCGCTGCCTCTCTATGAGACCATCGTCAAAGTTCAGCCGGATAACGCGATTGCCCTGAACAATCTGGCGTTCATGCTCGCGGAAGACGGCCGGGACCTCGATCAGGCGCTGACGTACGCGCAACGCGCGCGGCAGCAGATGCCCAACAACCCGGATGTGGCCGACACGCTCGGCTGGATCTACATCCGCAAGAATCTCAGCGACAACGCGATTCGCATCTTCCGCGAACTCACCGCGAAACACCGCGACAATCCGGTTTACCACTACCACCTCGGTATGGCGCTCTATCAGAAGGGCGACCGTGGTGGAGCAAAACAGAGCCTTCAGACCGCTCTGTCTCTCCGCCCGGCCAAGGACGACGAAGTCAAAATCCGGGAGCTTCTGACCAAGGTCGGTTAGCATCGGCAGGTTCAATATGCGCCATCCCGCCTTGCCGTGGGTGCTCCCATTCGCTGTCTTTATGCTGTTGCTGGCGGCGGCCCCCAAACTGGGGCTGCCTCCCCTCGTGGACTTGACCCTGCGTCTGGCCATCCCGGCGCTCGCGGTCTTGTTCTTCTCGCGCCATCTGCTCTCAGTCCGATTCGTCAGCTTTCTGCCCAGTGTCCTGGTAGGTGTGGGCGTGTTCGTGCTGTGGGTCGCGCCCGACCTGCTGTTCCACGGTTGGCGGTCCCACTGGCTCTTCCAGAACGCAATCATCGGAACCCTGGAATCGACCCTCCCGCCCGAGGCCCGCTCCGACTGGCTGGCCCTGTCGCTCCGCATCGCCCGCGCGGCGCTGCTGGTGCCCATCGTGGAGGAACTTTTCTGGCGCGGCTGGCTGATGCGGTGGATCATCAACCCCGATTTCGAGAAGGTCCCCCTCGGCACCTATGCGCACGCCGCCTTCTGGCTGACGGCGGTCCTTTTCGCGCTCGAGCATGGCTCCTACTGGGAGGTGGGCTTTCTGGCCGGAGCGGTTTACAATTGGTGGATGGTGAGGACGAAGAGCGTAAGTGATTTGATCCTCGCCCACGCGGTGACCAACGCCTGTCTGGCGGCCTTTGTGCTCCTGACGGGACGTTGGGAGTTCTGGATGTAACCAGGGCTCGCCGCAACGGAAGTCGTCCTCTGTAATGAACAACTCGATTGAAATCCTTCGCCCCAGCGCCGTGGCCCACCATGCTCGCGTCGCCCTCTTTGACTTCGATGGCACCCTCTCCATCATCCGCTCCGGATGGGAAGACGTCATGATCCCCATGATGGTCGAGGCTCTGGTTGAGCTGAAGACCGGTGAAAGCGAGGAAGCGCTCACCGCCGTGGTCAAGGAGTTCGTCGGCCGCCTGACCGGCAAGCAGACCATCTATCAGATGATCGAATTGTGCGACCAGATCAAGGCCCGCGGCGGCACACCGGCGGATCCCCTGGTCTACAAACACCGCTATCTCGACCTCCTGCTCACCCGCATCCAGGACCGCCTGGATGACCTCCGTAGCGGACGCGTCGCGCCGGACCAGTGGCTGGTGCCCGGTTCGCGCGGCCTGCTCGAGGGACTGAAAGAGCGCGGATTCAAGCTCTATCTGGCCAGCGGAACCGACGATCAGTACGTGAAGGACGAAGCCAATCTGCTCGATGTCACCCGTTACTTCGACGGTGGCGTCTATGGCGCGCTCGATGACTACAAAACCTTCTCCAAGGCGATTCTGATCAAGCGCCTGATTGAAGGCGCGGGCTTCCGTGGCGAGGAGTTCCTCGGTTTCGGCGACGGCTATGTCGAAATTGAGAACGTGAAGCAGGTGGGGGGGATCACTGTCGGGATCGCCAGCGATGAGCCCGAGTGCCAGATCGTGAACGCCTGGAAGCGGGACCGGCTGATCAAGGTCGGCGCGGACTACATCGTGCCGAATTTCGCCGCTCACAAGGAGTTGTTCGACCTGTTGTTTCCGAATTAGATGGACGCGCCTGTCCCATTTCCCGATCTTCGCCCGCGTGGTGGAGGAACTGGAGAGCGGCCGGCCGTGGAGCTTCGTCTCCGTCCCCCGGGACGCCGGACGGGGGCCCGCAACCTCGCCCGGCCGTCTGGCCGCTCGTTCCGGCTTTCCATTGTTGTTGAGGAGTCTGTCTGATGAACGTTTCTGCCATTATCGAGCGGATTTCGTCGCGCAAAGTGCTCGTGGTCGGAGACATTTGCCTCGATCGCTGGTGTACCTACGATCCCGGATTGGCCGAACCTTCGCGCGAGACCGGTCTTGACCGGGTCGCTGTCATTTCCACCCTCATCACCGCGGGCGCCGGTGGCACCGTCGCCAACAATCTGGCCGCTTTGGGCGCGGCTTCCATCTCCGTGCTCGGCGCTGTCGGTGACGACGGCCATGGTTATGAACTCAGACAGGCTCTGGCGCGGGTGGGCGTCGACGATGCACTGCTGGTCCCCACACCCGGCGCCACTTTCACCTACACCAAACTCCTGAACAAGGACACCGGCGAAGAAGACCTCGGTCGCATTGACTACATCGCTCCGCCGCCTCCCCCCGAGAACGAACGCCAGATCGTCGAGCGGCTCTTCGAACATGCCCCGCGCTTCGACGCCGTCATCGTCTCCGATCAGGCCGAGACCGACAGCGGCGGCGTCGTCACCGCCGGAGTTCGCCACGCTCTCGCCGAACTCGCCGCCCGCCACCCGTCGCTGCTGATCTGGGTGGATTCCCGGTTGCGGCCGGAACAGTTTCGCGGCGTCGTCGTCAAACCCAACGAACGCGAGGCCCGCGAAGCCTGCCAGCGGCTTGGCTCGGATGATTACCGCGCACTCCACCGCGCCGTCGGCCACCCGCTGATGATGATCACCCACGGCGGCGAGGGCGTGCTCATTTACGAGGGCGAGCGCGAATCCTGGGTCCGGACCCGGCCCGTTGAAAACCCCGTCGATATCTGCGGCGCGGGTGACAGTTTTTCCGCCGGCGCCGTGCTCGCCCTCGCGGCGGGTGCGCCACCCGCTGAAGCGGCGCGTTTCGGCAATCTGGTGGCCTCGGTCACCATCATGAAGAAGGGGACTGGCACGGCATCCCCGGCCGAAGTGTTGGAGGCGGAGTCCCGGCAATGAGCCTGCTCGCCATCGACATCGGCGGCACCAAGTTCACCATGGCGCTGTTCGAGCGCGGCGAAATGGTCCGCCGCGAATCCCGAGCAACCGACCGCGAGGGCGGGCGCGAATGGATGGTTGAACGAATTCGCGAAATCGGCCTCGACTGGGCTGAGCGCGCCCCATTTACGGCGATTGGCGTCGGCTTCGGCGGACCCGTCGACTACGCCGCCCAGCAGGTCGTTTTGTCCACTCACGTGGGCGGATGGGATGGTTTCGATCTGCCCGGATTCCTGCGCGAAGCCTTTCAGGCGCCCGTCCTGATGGACAATGACGCCAACGTCGGCGCACTCGGCGAAGGCCTGCATGGCGCCGGTCTCGATCAGCGGCCCTTGTTCTACATGACGCTCTCCACCGGCATCGGCGGCGGCATCCTCACGGAAAACGGCGTGCTCCGCGGCGCCGATTCCTACGCCGGCGAACTCGGCCACATCAACATCCGCCCCGGCGGCCCCGAGTGCCTCTGCGGCTCCAACGGCTGCTTCGAGCGCATGTGCTGCGGTTTGTGGCTCGAACAGGACCACGGCCGGCCGGCCCATGAACTGCTCACCGATCCGGTTTTCGTCGAACGATATGTCATCGACCTAGCCCGCGGACTCAAGGCCGTCATCATGCTGCTCAACCCCGCCCGGATCGTCATCGGCGGCGGTATCAGCAAGGCCGGCGATGCACTCTTTATTCCACTGCGCGCCGAACTCCGGCGGCAGATTACCAGTTGGTCCCGCGCCCGCATTGATGTCGTCCCCGCTGCACTCGGCGACGACAGCGTGCTCTGGGGCGCCTATGAACTCGCGCGGCAAGCGCAGGGAGACTCTCAATGAACGGCTTCGTGCAGGACTACAAATCGCGGCTCTTCGCCGCGCTCGACACCATCCCCGTGGACAAGGTGGAACAGGCCATCCAGTGGCTCGAAGAGGCCCGCGATCAGGGCCGCCGCATCTTCACCTGCGGCAATGGCGGCAGCGCATCGAGCGCCTCGCACATCGTCTGCGACATGGTGAAAGGCGCCAGCTATCAGCGCGAAAAGAAGTTCAAGATGATGGCGCTGACCGATTCGCTGCCCACGCTGACGGCCTATTCGAACGATGTCGGCTACGACGTTGTGTTTGTCGAACCCCTCAAGAATTTCGCGCAGCCCGGCGACATCCTGATCGCCGTTTCGGGCTCGGGCAACTCCCCGAACGTCCTCAAGGCCATCGAATGGGGCAACGAAAATGGACTCAAGACCATCGGGCTCACCGGCCGCGACGGCGGCAAACTCGGCGCCATGTCCCAATTGGAAATCCGCGTCGCCGAGCCTCACATGGGCCGCATCGAAGACGGCCACATGATCGTCCTCCACATGATCGGCTACTACTTCATGGAACAGGGCGGCGGCTGCTGATCCCGACCCCCCGCTTCGGCGGCACACCCTTCGGATGGCAGTCCGCGCACTTCACCCAGTGGATGTTGTGCTTGCTCTCCTTGCTCGCGAACGTCGTGTCCATCGTCTCCACGTCCAGTCCGCAATTGGACAGGCGCGGATGGCAGGTGGAGCACGAAGTCCGCGTGGTGCCCCGGTGATGGTCGTGGCACGCAAGGCAGCTTAATCCTTCGTGGACGCCCATCGGCGTCCGGTCATCGCCCGTCTTGATCTGGCCGCCCGCCAGCGGCGCGTGGCATTGATAACACAGGCCCTGGCGCGCGTCCGGGCTCATTTTCACGCGCCGCTCGCCCTCCAGCACCTCCGGCAGCGGCAGGTCTCGCAGCGCGATGGGCGCCATCGAGCGCCGGTCAAACATCGCCAGCGACGGCCGCGCAATCTCTTCCTTGCGCGAGATGCCGGCCTTCCGCACGTGCCCCTTCAGCGGGCCGCCCGCGGCATGCATACTGTGACACGACAGGCACGGCAGCGCCGGGACATCCTTCAACTCCTCGCGAACCAGCGCCCACGGGCCTTCGCGGTTCACCGGTTGAATCAGATCCCCAATGCCGCCCTCGAAGTGCATACCATGGCAACGGAAGCAATCGTCCATCAAAATACGCTCGGAATTGTGCTTTTTGTCGAGGAAAAGCGCCTCAAACGTGACGCTGTGCGGCCCGTTCCGCCATTGCGCGTACTCCTGCTGATGGCACGAGCGGCAGCGTTCGGTGATCGCCAGCACGTCGGCTTGGCGCATTCGTGGCCGCGCGGGCACCTCGCCCGTCCAGTGCGTCCCAACGCGGCGCAGGTTGGTCATCATCGTGCTGTCGTGACACTGGTCGCAACGCACGTTGCGGTGCGCCGACATCTGCCACGCCTCCACCTGCGGCGCGATCTCATGGCAGCGCGCGCACGCCTCCCCGCCGCCCGCCTTGTATGCGTAGTCCGCTGCCGGAGCCAGCAGCAGCAGCGCCAATCCGGCCGCCATCAGGATCGCGAGCGCCCGTTTCATCACGCCTTCCCCCTCAACTCTCGCGCAATGTGTTCCCCGGCACGGTAGGCGATGGCCATGATCGTCAACACCGGATTGAACCCTCCATTGGTGACATGCACGCTCGCATCGGCCACATACACGTTCTCGCTCTCATGGACGCGGCAGTTGGCATCCACCACCGAGGTCCTCGGATCAGTGCCCATCCGCGCCGTGCCGGCCTGGTGCTGGCCGCCCGATAGCCCGCGCCCGCCGCCGCGCCGCCACGTCTGAATCGCGCCCGCTGCCTGCAGCCACGCTTCGGCCTTGTGGGTCATGAACTCGCCAATCTCGACGCTGTGTTCGTGCCGGTAGCCCGACAGTCGCAACACCGGAATCCCCCAGCGGTCCTTCACTTCCGGATCCAACTGGCAGCGCGCATCCCACACCGGAATCTCCTGCGTCGGCCCCTGCACCGCGATCGCGCGCGTGTAGTTCCGCTTCATGAACTCCTTCGCCGCCAACCCCCACCGCGGCCCGCCCGGCGGCCGCGTATTCATGAATTGAACGGGCAGGCGGATGAACTCGTTCGCCAGCATCGCGCCCCCCACCAGTCCCGCGTTGCCGTGGTTGTAATCACAGATGGCGATCGACGCACCCGGTCCGAGGTCGTCATAAACCGGATCTTCCATCAACCCGAACGCACCCGTGTACAGGTGCCCTTGCAGGTTCCGGCCCACCCAGTCCGAGTTGTTCCCGAGGCCGTTCGGATGCGCCTTCGAACGCGAGTTCAGCAATAGCCGGGCCGATTCGGTCGCTCCGCCGCAAACCACCACCACATCGGCCGGTTGTTCCTGCAACCGGTCGTATTCATCGAAGTACGCCACCCCGCGCGCGCGTCCGCCTCCATCCAGCAGAATCTCCTTCGTCATCGCGCCCGTCCGCAGTTCGAGATTGCCCGTTGCCAGCGCCGTCCGCAGCACCGTGTTCTGCGTTCCGCACTTGGCATCCACCTCGCAGGCAAAGCCCACGCACCAGCGGCAGCGCATGCACGCCGGGCGCCCCCCAAAGGGCACCGAGTTGCGCAGCATCGGAATGTGGAACGGATGCAATCCCAGCTTGAGCGCCGCCTTCTCCAGCAGTTGATGCTCGCGCGAATCCGGCTTCAATGGCGGCATCGGCAGCGGTTTCCGTCGTTCGCCCTTGAACGGGTTGCCCGAATCGTCGCCCGACACGCCAATCTCCCACTCCGCCTTCTCGTAGTAAGGCTCCAGATCGCCGTAACTGATCGGCCAGTCGTCCAGCGTCGAATCCGCCACCGCGCCGTAGCGCGACCTCATCCGGAAATCATCGGGATGAAACCGCCACGCCATCGCGCCATAGCTCAGCGTGCCGCCGCCCACACACGCCGCGTTGTTGTTGTACCCGCCCTCGCTCGGCTGAACCACGCGCGCCTCTCCGCGCTCATTTACCACCACCCGCGGGTTGTCCCCATCCTCCGGGCCGAAGGCATTGCCGAGGATCGTCGTCCGCTGGTTCCGCAGATCATCCTTCCGGCACTCCCACGGGGAATGCCAGCGCCCCCGTTCGAGCAGCACCACCCGGAACCCCGCCACCGCCAGTTCCTTTGCCACAATCGGTCCACCCGCGCCCGCCCCGATCACCACCGCGTTCACTTTCTCAAGCGCCATACGCCACCCCCCGCCCGCGCACCGGCACCACCGGAATCCCCAGCATCCGCCAACTCACATAATCGTGATTGCCGCCATGCCGCGGATTGCCGTAATATCCCTGCAGCGTGTGCTGCAGAATCAGGTTGAACACCTCGCGCCCGCCGTCCGGCCCCCACAATGTCTTGTCGCCTTCGCCTTTCTCGATCTTCTCGAGCAGCGCCGTCCGCTCCTCCAGGCTCATCCTGGTGAACTGCCCGCCGGCCTCCTTTTCGATCGCCGCCAGCGCCTGCAAATACTGCGGACGGAACTTCTTGAACCGTCGCGTCAGTTGAATATCGATATAGCGGGACGTCCGCGCCTCGCGCGCGCCCGGCGTCCCATCCTCGCCCGGAATCAGCGCATCACACCACGCCTCGAGCGTTGCCGCCTCCGCCGCCGGCAGCGTCCGGAACGGCGCCGCCCGCAGCTGACGGCGGCGGAGAGATCGGAAGAGCACACGTCTGAAC
>ERZ761609.348-NODE-348-length-57563-cov-56.409282_pt1 | contig 57563 bp, 52 predicted proteins | sample MGYA00511163_ERZ761609 | MGnify/ENA primary metagenome ERZ761609 (study PRJEB28899, sample SAMN02445070) | bioreactor sludge metagenome | biome: EBPR sludge | place: Australia: Brisbane, Thorneside Wastewater Treatment Plant | collected 2011-12-16 ... | reverse complement strand
AGATTGGTCAGTGACTGGAGTTCAGACGTGTGCTCTTCCGATCTACTGGCGGAGGCGGCGCGGGCGAGGGCATCGAGGCGTTCGCGGAGTTTCGAGTGGCCGGGGCTGGCGGGGTCGTCGAGGGCGAAGGCCCCGGCGAGGGCGTGGAGGGCGTCTTCGTGGCGGCCGGCCTTTTCGAGCCAGCGGGCTGATTCACGGCCGGCTTCGGCGGCCGGGTGGCGTTCCCAGCCGAGGCGGGCGGCCTCGATGGCCTCGGAGAGGCGGTCGAGATGGCCGAGAGCGCGGGCGCGGAACAGGTGGGCGCGGGCGAGTTGGGCGTCGAGTTCGAGGGCGCGGCGGCCGAGACCGGCGCCGGCCTGGCCTTCGCCGGAGGCGAGGCGGTCGAACAGGGAAGTCAGTTCGCTGGTCAGGAGGGTGGCGTAGTGGAGGGCGCGTCCGGCGGATTCGGGGTCTTCGCGATCGAGGAGTGCACGGGTGACGAACTCGAGGAGGCGGGGATTGCGTGAGCCTTTGTCGATCGCCCGGGCGCCGTAGAGCAGCAGGCGGCGGGAGTCGTTCAGGTCCACGGCCGCCTGAGTGAGGATGCGTTCGATCTCGTCGCGGCGCGAGGACTCGGGGAAGGCGGAGAGGTGATTTTCGAGGGCGCGGGCGTAATCGACGGCGCTATTGCCGGCTTCGGCGAGGGCGCGTTCGAGGATTTGCTGTTCGTCGTCACCGCCGGGGGCGGGCGCCGGGGCCGGGTCCTGGGCCGCCACGGAGAGCGCCAGAGTGGCGGCGAGCAGGAGAATTCTCATGGAGCGGGCTTCTCCTCGTGCGCGGCGGGATTGCGGAAGACCTCGGCGAGATGGCGGGCGCGCTCGCGGGCCATGTTCATGTAGCTTTCGCTTTTGGCGACACGGTCGAGCAGTGGGAGGAACACGGAATGTCCCGCGAGGCGGCGTTTGTCCCAGGAGGCCTCGATTTTGAGGAGCATTTTGTAGGTGCCGAGGCGGTCGTACTTGACGGTCCGTTCGAGGTCGTAATAGAGGAGGGCGGCTTCGGCGATCCGTTCGACCCACTCCTGGAGGGCCTGGGCGTCGGGATCGGCGGAATAGTTAAAGGTCTGTTCGCGGCGTTCGGCGCCTTCGATCCAGGCGTATTTCTTCTCGCCCATCCGGGCGACGGCGAGGCCGGATTCGAGGTTGCGGCCGAGGCGGTCGAGTTTGCGGGCGAGTTCGAAGATGGCAGTCGTTTCGGTTTCGGTGAGTTGAAATTTGAGTGGCGGTTCCTCGTCGGGGGCTTCCCGGTAGAGGACGGCGCCGGCGGAGGAGAGGTCGATTTTGTAGAAATCGGGGCGGCTGCCGGGGAAGGATTTGGAGAAACAGAGGGCGGGTTCGGCCTGGGCGGCGGCCGGGGTGGCCACGAGGGCGAAGATGAGGGGCAGGAGCGTCGTGGAGCGGGTCATGCGGCCCTCCGGGGTTGATGGACGGCGTGGCAGACGGCCACGGCGACGGCATCGGAGGCATCGAGAGGGCGGAGTTCCTCGGAGAGGCGAAGAAGCGAGCGGATCATAAAAGCGACCTGTTCCTTTTCCGCGCGGCCGTGGCCGACAACGCTGCCTTTGACGGTAGCGGGTGAGTACTCACCGACGGCGAGGCCGGCTTCGGCGAGGACGAACAAAACGGCGCCGCGCACCTGGCTCAGTTTGAGGGCGGAGCGGGGATTTTTCGAGGAAAAGGCATCCTCGACGGCGGCGCATTCAGGCTGGAGGCGGGCGATGACTTCGCGCAGATGCCCGCCGATGTGGAGGAGGCGGGCGGGCATGGGCTGTTTCGGGTCGGTGCGGATGGCCCCGGCTTCAATCAGGGTGTGGGCGACGCCGTCGGACTCGATGACGCCGAAGCCGGTGACCTGCGAACCGCAGTCGATGCCGAGGATGCGCACGGGGAAGTGAGGCCCTGAGGGCGGTTTATTTCTCGCTGGCGGCCATGGCTTCGTCGCTCAGGTCCGCGTTGGTGTAGAGGTTCTGGACGTCGTCGTGTTCTTCGAGGGCGTCGGTCAAACGGATAAACGCGGCGGCGTTCTTGGGCTCGACCTCGAATAGGTTCTTGGGAATCATGGCGATGGAAGCTTCGACGGTGGGGATGCCGGCCTTGGCGAGGCCTTCGGTGACGATGGCATGCATGTCGGCGGCCGAGAGGATTTCCCAGGATTCTTCTTCTTCCTTGACATCGTCGGCGCCGATTTCGAGGGCGAGATTCATCAACTGCTCTTCGGTGGCTTTATCCTTCTCGATGATGATCTGGGACTTGCGGTCGAACATCCAGGCGACGGAGCCGACTTCACCGAGGTTGCCGCCCTGTTTGGAGAACATGTGACGGATTTCGGAGACGGTGCGATTGCGGTTATCGGTGGCACATTCGACCATGATGGCGGCGCCGCCGGGGGCATAGCCCTCGAACATGATTTCTTCAATCTGGCCGCCCTCGATCTCGCCGGTACCGCGTTTGATGGCGCGGGTGATGTTGTCGTTGGGCATCGAGACGGCCTTTGCGGCCGTGATGGCGGTGCGCAAACGGGGATTGCCGTCAGGGTCTCCGCCGCTGCGGGCGGCAATCATGATTTCCTTGATGAGACGGGTGAAGATCTTGCCGCGTTTGGCGTCGGTGGCGGCTTTTTTGTGCTTGATCGTCGCCCATTTGGAATGTCCGGACATGAAGGAACCTCTTGGCTGTGGCTCTGAAGAATGGCTGAGGGCGAAGCGCGGACGGGCACCAAGGGGCGTGCCGCGGTTCGCCAAAAACCCAGATCTTCAGGATAGCAGGGGGAGGGAAGGGCAACAAGGGGCGAGGAGCGCCAGCCGGGTGACCGTTGTCAGCCGAGCGAGAGCAGCCGGCTGGCCCACTTGGGCAGGCCGGTGTTCGGATTTTCGGGCTCGGCTTCGGGTTCGGGCGCCAGCGACCGGCGGCAGTGGTCGAGAATTTCGGCGGCGTCGTAGCCCACCGCCTCGGCGTACTGGCGGATGTAGCTGGTTGTGAAAACGCCGCCCGGAAGGGCGGCATAGTTACCTTCTTCAATCGCACGGAGGAAAGTGCGGCTGATTTTGGTGGTATCGGCGATCTCCTCGAGGGTGACTCCGGCGCGTTCGCGGTGGAGTTCCAACCCGAGGGCCGGCAGATGAAGACGCGGTCGCTGACTGGGCACGCTATGAGACCGTCCTACAATGAATCCCGGCGGCCGTGGCAGACCCCCAGGCGAAACTACAGCATATCACTCCTGTCCCAAAGGTCAACCGGAGGTTGCATCAGTATGGGTGACAGTTTTACTGAGGTCCGTCTCAGGCGGACCTGTGCCGGGACGCGCCGCGCAGGACCGCCGGGAGGCCATGTAGCGGGCTAAACTGGAATTTTCGGTGCTGGTTCACCAAGGAGGGCAGACGGGGATGTGGATGACATGGATGCGAGGGCTGGCGGCCTTCTGGGTCTGCGGTGCGGGGTTGGCTCTGAGCGCCCCGCCGACGTTTTACAAAGATGTACTGCCGGTGCTGCAGGAGCACTGTCAGGGCTGCCATCGGGAGGGGGAAATCGGTCCGATGGCGTTCGTGGACGACTACGCGAAGGTCCGGCCGTGGGCGAAGGCGATCCGGCAATCGGTGGTGACGAAGCGGATGCCCCCCTGGTTCGCCGATCCGGCCCACGGGCAGTTCGCCAACGACCGGGCGATGCCTCGGGAGTTGATCGACCGGATCGCGGCCTGGGTGGACGCCGGCGCGCCGGAAGGCGACCGGCGTGACGCACCGCCGAAGCGCACCTACATCGATGGCTGGAACATCGCGGAACCCGATTATGTGGTCGAGATGCCGCGGCCGTTCACGATTCCGGCCTCGGGCAAGGTGGATTACCAGTACATCGTGATTCCGCTGGACCTGAAGGAGGACAAGTGGGTGCAGATGGTGGAGGCGCGTCCAGCGGCGGAGGCGCGGGCGGCTGTCCATCACATCCTTGTCTATGTCCGTGCGCCGGGGTCGAACTGGCTGCGAGGGGAGGCGGAACCGGGGGTGCCGTTCGTTCCACCCCGGACGACACCCGACGGCAAGCCCCGTGACGATATCGGCGGCGGGGGGAATGAGATTCTGACGATCTATACGCCTGGCAATGTCCCGGACATTTGGGAGCCGGGGACGGCGAAACGGATCCGGGCTGGATCGGATCTGGTCTTGCAGATGCATTACACGCCGAGCGGCAAGGAGGTGGTGGACCGTTCGCGGATCGGATTCGTGTGGGCGAAAGGCCCGGTGGAGCGGCGCGCGATCACGTTCAACACAATCAACACGAAGTTCGAGATTCCGCCGATGGCCGGCGCGCACGAGGTGCGGGGCGAAGCCTTCCCGCTGCGCAGCGAGGCCTGGCTGTACAGTTTCTTCCCGCACATGCATTTGCGGGGGAAGAGTTTCGAGTACCGTGTGCGGCGCGCGGACGGCAGCATGGAGACGCTGCTGAAGGTGCCCAACTACGACTTCAACTGGCAGTTGACGTACAAGCTGAAGGCACCGGTGAGGCTGGAGCCCGGGGCGCGGGTGGATGGCGTGGCGGTGTTCGACAACTCGCCGAACAACCCGTTCAATCCCGACCCGAAGGCGACCGTGCGCTGGGGCGAGCAAAGCGATGAAGAGATGATGATCGGCTTCTTCGACCTGCTGATCGACGCGAAGCAGGACCTGCGGCAGTGGTTCCGCGGCAGCGGGCGGCGCGGCGGTGATTAGGGCGCTGGGGGCGCTGCTGCTGTGCGCGGCGGCGGCGCCTCCGGTGTGCCTGGCGCACGAGACGATCACGACGAAGCTGACCTGGACGCGCGACATCCAGCGGATCTTCATTCGCCGCTGCATGGGCTGTCATCAGGCGGGCGGGCCGGCGTTTTCACTGGGGACGTGGAAAGATGCGCGGCCGTGGGCGGTGGCTATCCGCGAGGAGGTGACCGCGCGCCGGATGCCGCCGGTCAGCACCGTGAAGGGCTTCGGCAGCCTGAAGGACGATGGTGCGCTCACGCAGGAGGAGATCCAACTGATCACCGATTGGGCCAATGGCGGTGCGCCGGAAGGGGATCCGCGGTTGGAGAGCGACGAACTGCCTCGGCTTTGGCGGGCGGGTCCGGGGCCGGAGGGCGAGCGGTTGCGGGTGCGGGGGGAGCGGAGGATTGACCGGCCGGTGCGGCTGACGGGCCTTGAATTGGGATTACTGACGGGCGGGGCGACGGTTCAGGCAGTGCTGGCGCGGCCGGATGGGAGCATCGAGCCGCTGGTGTGGGTCCGGGCGTTCCGTCCGGAGTGGGGGAAAGCGGTGGTCTTTCTGGACGAGGTGGAGGCGCCGGCGGGGTCGCGGGTGGTGCTGTTGGGGACGCCGGGCGCGGAGGTGGAAGTCGCCGCGCGCCCGGCGCCGGCCGGGGTTAACCCCAGAGTTCGTTAACCGGCTGGTAGTCGATGCCCTGGTTGGTGGGGACGAGCGAGAACCCGCGGCCGAGGGGGTCGTCGTAGTAGGTCTTGGTCCAGTCAATCCCGAGCGCGGAGTAGATGGTGGCTTCGATGTCCTCGGTGCGGATCTCGCGATTGGGGGACCAGCCGGGTTCGCTGACGTTGCGGCCCTGGTCATCGGTGGCGCCGATGGCGCGGCCGCCCTGGATGCCGGCGCCGGCCATCAGCACGGACTGGGTGAGGAAATGGTCGCGTCCGGCCTGGCCGTTGAGGGGGCCGACGGTGCGTCCGAATTCGCCCATGACGACGACGAGGGTTTCGTCGAGCAGGCCGTCGCGCTTCAGATCGGCGAGCAGCGCGCCGAGGCCGGCGTCCAACTGCCGGGCCTGCGAATTGGGGTTGGCGGCATTGAGGGCCGTGTTGTAAATGTTGGCGTGATTGTCCCAGCCGCCCATGGTGATCTGGACGAAGCGGGTGCCGAGGCGGGATTTGATCAGATTGCGGGCCGTCAGGCAGGCGCGGGCGAAGCCGTTGGCGCCGCCGTAAGACGCCATCTCGCCTTCTGTGAACGAAAACGCCGCGGAGACCGAATCGTTATACATCATCTTGCGGGCGGCGTTGTTGAACTGGGCCAGTTCCTCGCCGGCGGGGCCGCGTCCCGTGGCGCCTGCGTCTTCAAGGGCGAGCAGCAACTCGTGGCGGCGGGTGAAGGCTTCCCGGCCCGCCGGATGCGTGGTGTTGTTGAGACCGGCGCCGTCGGGCGTGACGTAAAACGGCGCGTGGAGCGGCTCAAAATAGCCTTGATCGGGTCCGTTGGAGGCGTTCAGGGAAACGAAAGCGGGGAGGGTGCGGTGGTCCAGACCGCCTCCGATCTCGCGCGAGACGACGCTGCCGATGTGCGGTGCGATGCGCGAAAGTCCGGACAGCGGGTTGCGTCCGATCTGGACCCAGGTCTGCGCGAGTCCATGGACCAGCGCCCAGGCGCGCACCGAGCGGACGAGCGCGATGTCGTTCATCTGCTCGGCCAGTTGTGGCATCAAGCCGCGCGGCCAGCGGATGTCGCCATAGCTGGTAGGCTCGAAAGCGGCGGGCGTCCAGGATCCTTCCTTGAGATCGAAACTGTCGATATGGCTGATTCCGCCGGCCAGAAGCACGTAAATGACATTCTTTGCCCGGCCCGCGGGAGCGGCCGGTTCCGCGTTCGCCGCGACGCCCGGCAAGAAAAAGGAGCCTGCCAGCGCCGCGCCGGCATGGCGGAAGAACACGCGCCGGTCAACCCCCGGACGGCTCCAGAACTGGGTTCCTTTCGCTTTGCTCCAATCCACTCCGAAACGGTTCTTCATGATTCTCCTCGTTTTCTCCAGGTTTCAATAGCTGAACAGAAAGTCGACCCTGTTCACCAGGGCCCACGCCAGATCTTCCACACCCTGGCCCGGACTTGACGCCCTGGACAGCGACGCAATGGCCGCTGCCCGTTCGGCTTCCGCGGGCCGCCGCGACAGGAAGGCCAGGAACATCTCCTCCACCGCCGCATCCACGCCCGGCAAATCGCCGAGCGACCGCAAAAATGGCGAAGCCTGCAGCCGGATCCGGTCCGTCACCATCGGGCTGTTCATCAATTCCAGCATCATCAGAATCGAGCCGGACTGCTCCCGCTGCACCGTGTCCCGGTTGCCCCGCTGAAAGCTGTTGAGAAAGCTCGCGACCCCTCGCACCGCCCGCGGTTCGAGCGGATCGGGCAACTGCATCGCCCATTGCACGCGCTGCGGCCATCCCGGCACGGCGTAGCCGCCGCCGGGAACCGCCGCCCCGGTCGCCCGGAGCAGGGCGTCATGCACCTCTTCGCCTTCCAGCCTGCGTGGAATGCGCCGCGCGAACAACTCTGCCTTGGTGATATCCCACTGCCCTCCGTACTCTGAACTCAGTTGGTATGCCGATGAATTCGCGATCAGGCGGAGCGTTGCGCGCAGATTGAAATCATTCTCACGGACCGCCAGCGCCAGCTGTTCCAGCAACTCCGGATGCGAGGCCTGGAAGTCCCAGCCCGGCGGCGGCGGGGTGGCCGGATCCAGGCGATCCGGATCGAGCGCGTCCACCGGTTCCGCCAGCGCCAGATTGAACATCGCCTTCCAGATCCGGTTGGCGTAGTTGCGCGCGAACATCGGGTCCTCGATCATGAAGCGCGCGAATTCCTCCCGCCAGTTGCCACTCGCCGGAGTGCGCCCGTCGCGGTACACGGGGGTGTACGATTGCGGCCCGTTCGGCAGGATGCGTGACGGGCGGTTGCCGAAGTCCACGTTGAGTTGATACTGTCCGGCCGCGCGGTTCGTGATGATGTACGAGTTGAAGTACGGGTCGGTCTGGTCCGCCGTCCGGTAGCCCTGCATCTGGGTCCGCGAGAAGAAGGCCGCCATCTTGTGCGCCTCCGCCCGGGTCGCGTAAGCGCCCCAGGCGCTCACGCTGTCCAGGTGCCCGCGGCCGTCGTGGCACAACAGGCAGTCATAATGCCCCAGACCCAGAAACGTTTGCGCCGACCGCTGCAGCATCATGTCGTAGGTGTCTTGCGCGGGACCCATCGGCGCGAAACTGCGGACCATGAAATTCACGCCGGGAGCGGCCGAATCGTAATTGTTGCCCGTCGTCGCCACGGTTTCCCAGGCGATGTCACGGAAACTCTTGCCTTCGGCGATCGATCGCCGGATCCAGTCGTGCATCGCGTTGCGGCCCTGCACCTGCTGGCTCCGGTTCGTCGCAAAGCGCACGTTCTGCAGGAGATCGCCAAGCCACATGGTCCACTTCTCGACAAAGCCTTCCGATTCGAGGAGGCGGTCGATCATGCGCGCGCGCTTGTCCGGGCTCCCGTCGGCCAGGAACGCCCGAATCGCCGTGGGGGAGGGCGTCCGTCCCGTCAGGTCGAGCGTCACCCGCCGCAGGAACTCCTCGTCGCCCGACAGCGCCGCCGCGGGCACGCCTTCTGCCTGGAGGCGGTTAAAGATGTGGTCGTCAATGAAGTTGTTCCTGGATGGCAGGGGAGCCGGTTCGGCTCCGGTTCCGGCGGCCGACCGTGCCCGCGAGACATGCAGAACCTGCTCATAGGCGCCCCGGCGGGCCCGCGCCGCCAGCAGTTCAACCGAGGAGGGATCGTTGCGGAACGAACAGTTCCCGGCGGAAAGCTCCTGAGCCCGGATGGGGAGTCCGGGAATGCCTGCGAACAGACAGACCGCCAGAATGGAAGCAGACAGGGTCTGTGAGGTCATACAATGCCCAGATGGGTGGATTATAGCAAGTCTCCGAAACGGCCCCAACCGGCCGAACGTCCTGAAAAGTGACACCATGCGCCTGACCCTCCTCTTGATTCTTCTCGCCGGCGCGGCGATTCAACCGGCCGCCGCCCAATCGTTCCAGAAGCACCACATCACGGCCGGGTTGGGGCTCGCCCTCCCGGGCAATGAGCTGAAGACTGTCTACAACAACGCGTTTTCGTGGAGTTTCGGTTACGGCTACCGCCCAATCCGCTATCTGCAGGCGGACATCGGCCTCGATACCGCGTACAATGCCGCCCGGGTCAACGAATTCCTCAGCAATCCGCAGTTCGGCTATGTGCGGATTCGCGATTTCGAGTTCATGATGCCGGTTGGCGGCCGGGTGGTCCTCCCGATTGCCGACGGGAAGTACCATCTGTACAGCGGGGGAGGCGCGGCCTACATGCGCTACACCGAGCGCCTGCGGCAGCCCAGCCAGTTCTTCAACGTGCAGTGCCCGGTCTGCCAGGCACGCGATGGCTGGGGCCACTATTTTCTTGTCGGCGGCGACGTGGCCCTGACGAGCGGCGGCGCTCTCCGGCTTGGCGTTACCAGCAGGGTTTACCAGGGCACGACCGACGGGCCAAGCGTCGGAGAGATACCGGCAGTCCGGACCCGCGACCGGTGGGTCAATACCTATTTTCACCTCTCGCTCAGCTTCTGATACCCCGGGGTGCCCTCGCCCCCTGGTGCCCTGCAGGGGTAGCCATCAGTTGATAGCGGGACCGGGTAATTCATTTTTTTTCAATGCTATGCGCCGATGCACGGGGCGCGCCGGGGTCAGGCTACACCCATTTGGGCGGTGTCTGACAACACCTGCCTGGGTGGAGTCGGGTTAGTTGAGGAAGTAGGTCCGGTAGAGGGTATCCCTCTGCCGGGGGGTGAAGCCAGCGTCGCGGATGATGCGGCGGAGTTCCTCTTCGCTGGCCTGGTTGCGGGCGCCGGCGGCCGAGACGACGTTCTCCTCGATCATGATGGAGCCGACGTCGTTCCCACCGAAGCGGAGGCCGACCTGACAGGTCTTGAGGCCCTGGGTAACCCAGGAGCTTTGGATATTGACAATGTTCTGGAGGAACAGGCGGGAGACGGCGAGGTTTTTGAGGTACTCGACGCCGGTGGCCTCTTCCTTGACGAAGCGGCCGAGCGAAGTGTTTTCGCGCTGAAAACTCCAGGGGATGAAGGCGGTGAAACCACCGGTGTCTTCCTGGATCTGGCGGACGATTTCGAGGTGGGCGACGCGCTGTTCGAGGGTTTCTCCGCATCCGAACATCATGGTGGCGGTGGTCCGGAGGCCGAGTTTATGGGCGGTGCGATGGACGTCGATCCACTCCTGGGAGGAGCATTTGAGGCGGGAAATGCGATGGCGGACGTCATCGTGGAGGATTTCGGCGCCGCCTCCCGGGATGGACTGGAGTCCGGCGTCACGGAGGCGGGCGATGGTGTCTTCGAGGGAGATGGCTGAGACCTGGGCGATGTTCTGGATTTCGGGGGCGGAGAAGCAGTGGAGCCAGATCTGGTCGCCGAATTTCAGTTTGATGGCGCGGAGGAGGTCTTCATACCACTCGATTTTGAGGTCGGGGTGGAGGCCGCCCTGCATGAGGACGCCGGTTCCGCCCAGATCGATGGTCTCCTGGATTTTCTCGAAAATGACGTCGTGGCCGTGCACATAGCCTTCCTTATGACCCATCGGGCGGTAGAAGGCACAGAAAGAGCAGTATTCAGTGCAGAAATTGGTGTAGTTGATGTTGCGATCGATGATGTAGCTGACCACGCCCTCGGGGTGGAACTTGCGGCGGAGGGCATCGGCGGCCATGCCGATCCCGGTCAGGTCATGGCTGCGGAGGAGGTCAACGGCTTCCTGCGTCGTCATCATGGTCGGGGATCTCCGAAGGAACGCAGGATTCGTCCTGCGAATGGTCGAGTTGGCAGGCGTAGCTGAGATACGCGGCGAGTCCAGCCTGCTCCTCGGGGCCGATCTGGAAATTGATATTGCGGGTCAGGTACTCATGGACGAGGGCCTCCGAGAATCCGCGGCGTTCTGCTTCCAGAGGGATGATCTGGTCGAGTTGCGCAAGGCCAAAATGACACGACCCCTGGATCAAATTGACCAATTCCTCCCGGATCGCGGAGCGCCGGCCGGCCCAGAGGGCGAAGACCATGGGAAGGCCGGTGAGGGTGGTCCACTCCTCGCCGAGATCGAGGCAGGGCCACTCAAGTTGAGCAGGATCAACACGTAACGCGGAATCACCGATGAGCAGGGCGGCGTCGGCGTACTCCAACATTCGTACCAGATCGGGTTCGGCTGGAAAAACCCGCGGTTCGGCCCCATACTTGCGTTGGAGGATGATGCGGGCCAGTTGGACCGAGGTGCGCGAACCGAGGTCGGTGGCCAGGGTCCGGATCCGGTCGAACGGAGTCCGGGAGACCAGGAGGATGCTGCGAACCGGCCCCCGGCAGGCGATGCCGGCCTCGGGGACGGAGGAGAATCCGTGGCGTTCGATTTCGATGACAGGGAGGAGGCCCACTTCAGCGACGCCTTCGACGACGCGTTGAGCGCAGACGGAAGGAACCGCGAAGGAGACGTCAGCGACACCTTGTTGTGGGCCATAGAGCATGCCCCAAACCAAGGGAGAGGTGTTGAGGTAGCTGACGGCGCAAACCCGCGGCTTGCCGAGCATGGGAGACAGAGAACTCAAATCAGAGTGTAGCATTGGAATCAGGAGTGGTGAAACCGGGGTAGGCCGGGGAATTGCGGCTCACCAGAGCGCGTGTTAAGGTGGACACAGGCGGAGGAGGGGGTTGAGGGACTAAAACAATGAAAACCAAATACTTGTTGAGCATTGCGGTCATATTGGCCGGACTTGGAGGCGGAGCGGGGGCACAGGTGATTCCGAACCCGATTCCCGAGCGGGTGATGGGCCGGATGCCCGGGACGCCGTTTGTTTTGCCGGAGGCGAAGAGCACGGGGCCGAATCTGGTGGAAGGCCGGGAGTTGTGGGAGCCGCAGGGCGTGGCCCTGGACACCTCTCTGGATCCCCCGGCGGTCTATGTTGCGGATACGCGGAATCATCGGGTCCTTGCCTGGAGAGATGCGCAAACGTTCTGGAATGGAGCATTTGCCGACCGGGTTTTGGGACAGAGGGACTTGTATTCGACGAATGCGCTGACTCCGACGGCGGCAATGCCGGGCGGATTGACGACGCCGGTCTCCGTCGCGGTCGACGCGCAGGGCCGGGTGTTCGTGCTGGATGCGGGAAACAACCGGATCGTGGGATTCCGGAGCGCTTTCGCGGAGGAAGCGGCGGGCAAAGTCGAGGTGATTATCGGTCAGTCGGCACGGCTGGGCCGGTGCGCGAACCAGGATGTGGGTGCGAATAACACCTGCGTGACGGCGGCGAATTCGGCGAGCGCCCCGACCGCGACGAAGCTGCGGCTGAGCGCGAGCTATCTGGGCGGGACGTTGGGATCCAGCCTGACGATGGATGGGGAAGGGAATCTCTGGGTGGCGGATGCGGGCAACCACCGGGTGCTGCGGTATGGGGCCGAAGCGGTGAGCGGGGAGAGCAATATCACGGCGGGCGGGTCGATCAGCCCGGTGATTTCGGCGGATCTCGTGGTGGGTCAACCGGATTTTACGACGGCGACTCCCAACCTGGGACGCTTGAACACGCCGGCGAATCAGTTGCCGGACCGGGTGAAGAAGGAACTGGTGCGATTTCCGGCGGCGTTGACGGTGGATGAAGGCGGCAATCTGTATGTAGCGGATGACTTGGGCCGGGTTCTGTACTATCCGGCGCCAGTACATGACGGGCAGGTGGCGCAGCGAATTCTCGGGATGGTGGTGGTTCAGCCCGGGGATCCGGCGCCGAACCCGGTGAACGAACTGGCATTCGGCACGCGTCTGGTGAATAACATTTACAGCGGGGGACCGAGGGGCCTGTTTTCGATCAGCGGACATCTGTTCGTGGTGGACACCTACAACAGCCGGATCGTGTATTTCGACAAGCCGGAGAACTGGGCGGGAGAAGCGACTCTGTTTTCGCCGCGGATGATGGGCGTTTGGGGCCAGGATGATCTGTACTCCGGGCTGCCGAATATTCATCCGTTCCGTGAGCCGACGGCGCGCACGTTCAATAATCCGTCCTCGGCGGTGTTTGCGAACAACGAAGTCTGGGTGGCGGACAGTGTGAACAACCGGGTGCTGGCGTTCCCGAACCTGCTGGAAGCGGGTCCGGCGGCCGAGGCGCGTGGGGTCCTGGGGCAGGAGGGATTCGAGTTCCGCGCGGCGAACTTCATCCAGGGCAGGGAGTTTGCTACCGGATCGCTGCGGATCACGGCGGGGACGCAGGTGACGGATCTGCCCATCGCGCCGCACGTGGCGATTGACTACAGTTCGGACCCGCCGCGGATGTATGTCGCGGATCCGGGCAACAACCGGGTGCTGGGGTTCCGCGACGCGAGGGCAGTGAAGCCGGGCGACTTCGCGGATGTGGTGATCGGGCAGGTGGACTTCTACCGGCGGCTGACCAATTCGCCGTTCAATGACCCGGCGCAGCCGACCGAGTTCGGGCTGCAACTGCCGAGCGCGGTGGCGGTGGACCCGGAAGGGAACCTGTGGGTGTCGGACATGGGCAACGGCCGCGTATTGCGGTTCCCGCGGCCATTTGATGATCCGGAAAACCGGTGGCAACAGGCCGATCTGGTGATCGGGCAGCCTTCGACCGACACGCGTCCGAACGCGGATCCGGAACAGAGCCGGCTGCTCCGGCCGATTTCGATGGCGTTCACCGGGCAGGGGCAGTTGCTGGTGGCCGACGTGATTCACAGCCGGGTCCTGCGGTTCGATCCGCCGTTCTTCAACGGGATGGATGCGTCAGTGGTGATTGGCCAGCAGGACTTCACCTCGGCGGCGACGGGCAATGGCGCCAGCCAACTGGCGTTGCCCTACTCGATCGCACTGGATTCCGACGACCGTCTCTATGTGGCGGATGCGGGCAACTCGCGGGTGATGATCTTCGACCGCGTCAGCGGCCAGGTGAACAACGGACCGGTGGCGCCGCTGCAGATCGGTTCGTTGCGGATCGGCACCAGCAATGTGCAGATTCAGCCGGTGGCGCTCGCCGTTGATCAGGTGACCGGGCGGATCTGGCTGGTGGATGCCCGAAACAACCGGGTCCGGCGGCTGGCGAACTTCTTCAGTCTTTTCTCGCAGATTCAGATCACCGAGGAGGTTTCGTTTGCGCCGCTGCTGCCGGTGTCACCCTATCAGATTGCGCTGGCTGCCGGCGGGAATCTGTTGCTGACGGGTCTGGACAGCAGCATTACGCGGCATGTCCCCGGCATATTCTCGGAGAGCGCATCGGGCCAGCTTCTGTTCGGTTCGACGAACTGGGCCAGTGGATTCTTCTCGGTGACGCCGGGCGGGATCGCGACGATGCGCGTGCCCGGCGTGGAGTTCAGCGATTCCCTGATCGAGCACACCGGGGCGCAGGCGCCATTCGAGATGAACGATCTGGAAGTGCTGGTGAACGGCCGGCCGGCGCCGATGCTGCGGATGAACAACAACGAGATCCGGTTCATTCTGCCGTGGGAGACGCCGACGGAGGCTGTCGCCGAGTTCCGGGTCCGCCGGATCAGCACGGACGAGACGGTGGCGTATCAGTTCCAGACGGTGGATCCGACGTCGCCGGCGTTTATCACGGTGGGGAATTTCACTTGGCGAGGCAGCCCCGCGCGGCAGATACGGGCGAAGAACCAGAACGGCACCGACAACACGGCGACCAGTCCGGCGAGCGTGGGCAGTGAGGTGACGTTGTACCTGACCGGCTATGGAATTCTCGAAAATCCACCCGCCGACGGCGTGGCGGAGGAGCGGAACCTGCCGATTGACGGGACACTGGTCGTCGGCGGACCCGAGCCGCAGGTGCTTTCGACCACGCTGGATCCGGCCGAGCCGGGCGTGTGGCGGCTGCGGATCCGACTCCCGAACAATCTGTTCGGTCTTCCAGCCGAAGCCTACACGGTGCCGGTGGTGCTGCTGCACCGGAGCCGGGCGAATAACCGCGACCCGCTGACGGGCGCGGCCGCGTATTGGACCACCATCGCGATCCGGCAGTAGCCGGACTGGAGCCATGCCCGGCGTGTCTTTCTCTCTCTGGACATGCCGGGCTTCGTTTGTGACCCGCGCCCCGCTGCGCTTCCCGGCTCACGCCGGGAACGCGTTCCGCGGGGCGCTTGGTTTTCGGCTGGACGAGGAGGTTTTCCGGCCGCGCGCCGAGGCGGGGCCCAGCGGGCTGCGGGACCGGCCGCGGCCGTTCGTGCTGCGGGCAAGTCATCTGGACGGAATGGAGTTGCCGGCTGCGACGCCGTTCGAAGTGGGATTCAATGTGTTCGCCGAACCCGCGGCGGATATCCTGCGACACGCCCTGTCCCAATTTGGTCGCGGATCACGGTTCCTGACCGCGCTGGATTTCACCGGATGGGCGGTGGAGGCCGTGCACCTTGATCTGTCGCCGCGCCCTGCGCCGGAGCGGGTGCGGCTCCGATTCCGGACGCCCCTGGAACTGAAGGGCTGGGCTGGCGCGGGTCTGCCGCCGTTTGCGGTGCTGGCGGCGAGGCTGCGGGACCGGCTGTCGGCTTTGGGGGCATTTTACGGCGGCGGGGCTCCGGCGCTGGATTACGTGGGCCTGGCGGAGCGGGCGGCGGAGGTCCGGGTGGAGGCGGGGGAAGTGGAGGCGCGGCAGGTGGAGCGGCGGTCCACACGAACGGGGCAGAGACATTCGCTGGGGGGCGTGACCGGGTGGGCGGAGTACCGAGGCGAGATGGACGAGTTCGTGCCGCTGCTCGAAGCGGGGTTCTGGACCGGTGTGGGCCGGCACACGGTTTGGGGTCAGGGCTGGATCGAAATGGTGGAGCCGGGAGCGCCCTCGATGGAGATTTCCGCCGCGCCGGGGACGTGAAGCTGAAGAAGGCCGGCGGGTCCGGAGCGGCAGTTGGCGGGCGCAATGCAGTCCGCGCCGGTGACGCGGAGGGGGACGCCGCCGTAATTGACCTCCTCGAAGTCGGTGACGCGGACAAAAATGAGTGGCCCTTCCCGGTAATGGAGGCGGAGTTCGAGGTCAGCGGGGGAGGCGGCAACCTTGACGCGGGCGAACACCGGGGCGGCATCGCCGGAGCGCGCTTCGCCGATGAGGTCGGCCACGCCGGGGGAGAGGCCGCGAATGGGGAATTCGAACTCGGCGAGTCCGGTGGGGATCGTGACTTCGGTGGGCGCCTCGAGGTGGCCGTTGGTGGTGTGGACGCCCACGGCGAGCGGGGCGGCTTCGACGCGGGGGCGGCTGAGACGGACGGTGGTTTCGCCGCCGGCCAGGACGCCGGCCATGGGCCAGGCGGAGAGGCCGAGCGCGCCACGGAGGGAGGTATCGGCCCAGGCGCGGCGGTCGCTGATTTCGTGAAAATGGGCCTCGAAGGCGTGGCGGTAGAGGGCCACCTGCTCGATTTCGGCGGCGGTGGGCCATTGTCCGGCTTCGCTGACGAGGATGAAGGCGAAGCGGAAGCGGTTCTGGGCCACCTGGTGGCTGGGTGCGCGGGGGCCTTCGGCTTCGATCAGATCCTCGATGTGGACATCGAGGCGGGTCCCATCGAAGCGGATGCCGGTCTGGGGGAGACGGCTGGCGGAGATGGGGGAGGGCCAGACGACGAAGCTGGGGGGTACCTCCTCAGGAGGGCGGAGGCCCATCAGGTACTGGTCGAGGGGGGAGTAGCGCTCGACGGCGCCCGTGGTCAGAAAGCGGCCGGGGGCGGCTTCAGGGCCGGCGTCGGCGAGGCGGTTGCCTTCGAGGACGGAGGCTTCGGAGTTGAAACTAAAGGACCAGTGGACCTGTCCGGCGCCGAGCATGGGGCGGGCGGAAGGGTTGCCGGGGACGCGGATGGAGGCGAGGGCGAGGAAGAGATGGCCGGCTTCGTGGGCGAGCAGGCTGAGCGTGGTGTCGCCGGTCAGACGGCCGCGGGCGCCCACGGGGGCGTTGGGGTCGGCGGGGTACTGGCTGAGGGGGCCCATGTTGAGGAAGGCCTGGAGCCGGCGGGGGGAGCCGTAAAGCTGGCCGTTTTCAACGAGGGTGTCGCCGAGGCCGTGGGTGAAGGAGCGGACGGTGACCTGGGTGGCGAGGGCGTTGGAGGCGGGGGCGAGTCCGGCGGTATTGAAGACGACGAGGTAATCGAAGCCGTCATCGTGGGATTCGTAAAAGCGCTGGGCGAGGCGGGCGGCGTCGAGGAACGGCGTGGAGGTGAAGGGTTCGGCAACGGTGGCGTCGAAGCGGTGGCCGTGGGCGTCGAGAAGGGAGGTGACGCGGGTCTGGCCGCCGAGTCCCCCGGGGCTCATTCCGGTGAGATGGCTGGAGGCGGTGATGTCATGGAAGGCCATCTCCACCGAGCCCGAGGCCTCGATGGTGACTTCGAAAGTCTGGCGGCGGACGAAAAGGCCGCCGCCGAACTCGGGCACGTTCACCCAGGCGATAGAGACACGGTCTGGTTCGGCGAGGACGCGGACGGATCCGGGCGCGCGGGAGGGGTCGAGGTCGGCGAAGACGGGCGCGATGCGGGGCGGTCCGGCGACGAGGCGGCCGAGGGTCCGGGCGGAGAATCCGTCGTCGGGGGTCCGGAAGGTGATGTTGCCGTCGGAATGGACGAGTGCGGCGGGGTGGGCGGTGCCATAGAAGGGGAAGTTGAAGGGGAGGGGGACGGAGCGGTGGTCGTCGTCGCCGAGATCAGCGAGGGGGGCGCCGGCGGCGGCGCGAGGTTCGGCGCGGCCATGTTCGAAAACGGCGAGGCGGTAGCCGCCGGGCTCCGGGGTGAATCGGAGGGCGAAGCCATTCAGATTGAAACGGTTCGGGGTTGCGATCACACCCGCCGCGCCGTCCATGACGGCCACGCCGCGGATGTCCTCCGCCCGGCCGCGGGGCTCGGTCGAGGCAAGGTGACGGCCGGGAGCGGTGGCATGCCGGCTTCGTTCGTGCAGGTAAGCGGCCTCGAGATGGCCCAGTCTGGAGGTGCCGCAGAGTTCCTCGGGAGGCCGCGCCGCTGCCGGCGAAGCGAGAAGGAAGAGTGAACCAACCAGCGCCAGATTCCGTATCATTTGTTTCGGAGGCGCCACGGGCGTCCCTCCTGTCAGCATAGCGATCTGAATCGAGAGGAACCACAATGCCCTTTTGCACGACTTGCGGAAACGAATTGAGCGGCGAGGCGCGATTCTGCGCCCGGTGCGGCACGGCCCATGCCGGCGCTGGAGAGGCGCTGGCCCCTGCGCCGGTGTTTGCATCCGTTCAAGAGCCTTTGGACTACACGATTCAGGGCGACAATCTGCAGATTGTGCGAATCAGGCTGAAGCCCGGCCAGCAGGTCTACGCCGAGGCCGGCAAGATGGTCTACAAGAACCCTGCGGTTGAGTGGGAGACCCGGATGAGCGGCGAGACCCTCGGCGAGAAGCTGATGGGCGCGCTGAAGCGCAAATTGTCGGGCGAGTCTCTCTTCCTGACGTACTTCCGGGCGACCGGTCCCAAGGCTGAAGTTGGATTCGCCGGCGACTACCCGGGGCGCCTCCATGCATACGATCTGGCCGCCGGACAAAGCATTCTGGTGCAGCGGGATAGCTTCATCTGTGCGCAGCCGGGGGTCACTTTGAGCATCGCGCTCGTCAAGAAGATCGGCGCCGGACTGTTTGGCGGAGAAGGATTCATTTTGCAGAAGCTGACCGGTCCGGGGACGACATTCATCCATGGGGGAGGGGATTTCGTCGAGTTCGAACTGGCCCCGGGCGAGACTCTGCAGGTGGATACCGGCTGCATCGTGGCGTTTGACGAGTCCGTGAGCTACGATATTCAGTTCGTCGGCGGGATCAAGACGGCCATATTTGGTGGGGAGGGTCTGTTCCTTGCGACGCTCCGCGGGCCTGGGCGGGTGATTATTCAGAGCCTGACGCTCGAAAAACTGCGCCGCGAACTGAACCCCGCCCGAACCGGGGGCGACGAACGAGGTCCGCTGGGTGCGTTGGGCGGATGGTTCAGTAGCGAGGACTGAGCGCCCTCCGGCAAACACCCTAATCTTTCAGGCAGGCTCTGCCGATATGCTTCCCAGTGGGACTGGAAAGCACAGCCCGGGTGGCGGAGCCGTCTGCCAACTCTGCGCCTGACTCCGAGCGGGACCGGAGTGCCTTGAGCCTCCGGCTTCTGGCCAGTCTGAACCACGAGATCCGGACCCCGTTGAGCGGCATTCTCGGCATGGCTGATCTGCTGCTCGAGACACGACTGGACGATGAGCAGCGCGAGTATGTTCTCTCGGCGCGGGACTGTGCGGAAACCCTGTTTGCCCTGTTGAACGCCACTATGGAACTGAGCGCGGTCGAGGCCGGCGCGGTCCAACTGGACGAATCGGTTTTTGTGTTGAGTGAAGCGCTGGCCGTGGTGATGGACGAAGCGTCGTCCAAGGCCCGGAGCCGCCAGGTCCACTTGCAGGCGGAGGCCAGCGACCGGTGCCGCCGGACGGTTTCCGGCGACAGTTACCGGATCCGGCAGGTGCTGTCGGCTCTGGTGAACCACGCTGTCCGCTCCGCAGGGCAGGAGGCCGTGGTCTTCAATGCGGATCTGCGGGAATCCGGGAATGTGCTCGAATGTCAGGTATTGCTGGATGCGGCGTCGATGTCGACCGGTGCGGCCGGCGCCGAAGTGGCTCGCGCCTTCCTTGACGACACCCGGCCTGACAACCCGAGCACCCGGTTGCACTCTGCCGGACTGGTGTTCGTGCTCGCCGAACGGCTTCTCGGCTGCCTCGGGGGTTCGCTGCGACTGCTCTCGCCAGACGCTGGCCGGACCAGGATTGAAGCCGTATTCCCGCTCCATCCAGTGAGCGTTCATGCCGTGCCGGACCAACGTCCGGCGCTTCCGCTCGCCGAATCCCGGGTGCTGGTGGTGGACGACAACCGGATCTCGCAGCAGGTGATCCGCGCCATGCTCAGCAAGGGAGGCTGGCCGGTGGATTGTGTATCGAGCGGAGAGGACGCCCTGTCCCGGCTCGCGGCCCAGTCCTACGCGCTGGTCCTCATGGACATTCAGATGCCCGGCCTGGACGGCTACGAAACCACGCGCCGGCTGCGCCAACTGACTGAACATCAACACATCCCCATCCTCGCCCTGACCGCGGATGTCTCCGACGATGTCCGACAGCAGTGCCGCGAGGCCGGTATGAACGACTTCCTGCAGAAACCGGTCCACATTCGCCAACTGTTGTCCGCCGTCAGCGAATGGGTTCACACCATTTGAGCCACACAGGGTTCTGCCTCCCCCGTGCGTTAAGATGGTGGTTGCGGCCCTCAATATGGTAGACACCCTCCTGGCGAAGATTTTTGGTACCAAACACGAACGCGAGGTGAAGAAAATTCTCCCGCTCGTCGCGGCTATCAACGAGCAAGAAGCGGCCCTGAAGGCCCTCTCCGATGCCCAACTCGCCGCCAAAACCGCCGAGTTCAAGCAGCGGCTGGAGCAGGGCGCCACCCTCGACGACCTGATGATCGAGGCTTTCGCCGTCTGCCGGGAGGCCAGTCTGCGCATCCTGCACATGCGCCATTTCGATGTCCAGCTGATCGGCGGCATTGTCCTCCACCGGGGCAAAATCGCCGAAATGAAGACCGGTGAGGGCAAGACTCTGGTCGCCACGCTTCCGGTTTATCTCAACGCCCTCGCCGGGCAGGGCGTTCATGTCATCACCGTGAACGACTACCTCGCCCGCCGCGACTCGGAGTGGATGGGGAGGCTGTATTCCTTTCTTGGGCTTTCGGTCGGCCTGATTGTGCATGGTCTCGATGATGACGAGCGCCGCGAGGCTTACGCCTGCGACGTCACCTACGGAACCAACAACGAGTTCGGCTTCGATTACCTCCGCGACAACATGAAGTTCCGCCTGGAGGACTGCGTCCAGCGCGCGCACAACTTCTCGATCGTGGACGAAGTGGACTCGATCCTGATCGACGAGGCGCGGACCCCGCTGATCATCTCGGGTCCTTCCGAGGAATCGACCGACAAGTATTACAAGGTGAACGCCATCATCCCGCGCCTGGTCCGGGGCGAGGTCATCGAAGGCAAGGAACCCGGACAGAAATACACCACGGGTGATTACACCGTGGACGAGCGCACCCGCTCCTGCGCCCTGACCGAGGAAGGTGTCGCCAAGTGCGAGCGCCTTCTCAACGTCGCCAACCTCTATGACCCCGAGTCGATCGAACTGAACCATCACGTGCAGCAGGCGCTTCGCGCCCACGTCCTGTATCAGCGTGATCGCGACTATCTGGTCAAGGATGGCGAAGTCATCATCGTGGATGAGTTCACCGGCCGGTTAATGCCGGGCCGCCGCTGGTCCGACGGTCTGCATCAGGCCGTCGAAGCCAAGGAAGGCGTCAAGATCGAGCGGGAAAACCAGACGCTCGCCACAGTCACCTTTCAGAACTACTTCCGGATGTACAAAAAGTTGGCCGGCATGACCGGAACGGCGGACACGGAAGCGGCCGAATTCTCAAAAATTTACAACCTCGAAGTCGTCGTCATTCCGACCAACCGGGCGCCCGGGCGCCGGGATCTGAACGATATCGTTTACCGGACCGAGGATGAGAAGTGGCGCAATGCCGCCAAGGAGATCGCCGAGCGCCACGCCACGGGTCAACCCGTCCTGGTGGGCACCGTTTCGGTCGAGCGCTCCGAGAAACTGTCAGGCATCCTGAAGCGGATGGGCGTCCGGCACGAGGTGCTGAACGCCAAGAACCACGAACGCGAGGCAATGATCATTTCACAGGCGGGCCGGAAGGCCGCCGTGACGGTCTCCACGAACATGGCCGGCCGCGGCACCGACATCCTGCTCGGCGGCAATCCCGAATTCCTCGCCCAGGAAGAGTGCCTGAAGCAGAAGTGGGTCCAGACCGTTCCGAAAGAACTTTCACAGACGGTCGCTGATGCCGAAAATTACTGGTTCCAGCGCGGTGATACGCACTACAAAGTGCCTGCGGAGCGATGGAAAGAGGTTTACGGGCGGCACAAATCGGTCTGTGACGCCGAACACGAAGAAGTGGTGGCCGTCGGCGGCCTGCACATCGTGGGAACCGAGCGTCACGAATCGCGGCGTATCGATAACCAGTTGCGCGGCCGCGCCGGCCGTCAGGGTGATCCCGGGTCCTCCCGTTTCTTCCTGTCGCTGCAGGATCATCTGCTGCGGGTCTTCGGCGGCGACCGGATTCAGGGCCTGATGCTCCGTCTCGGCATGGAGGAGGACGTCCCGATCGAATCCGGGCTGATCACCAAGCGGATCGAGGCCGCCCAGAAAGCCGTCGAAGCGCAGAACTTCTCCATCCGCAAACACCTGCTCGAGTACGACGACGTGATGAACAAGCAGCGCCAGGCCATCTATGGCATGCGCCGCCAGTTGCTCGAAGGCCAGGACATGAAGGAGCGGATCTTCGAAATCGGCCAGGGGATCGTGGCTTCCTTTGTCGACGACCGCTGCCCGCAGAACTCCCACCCCGACTCCTGGGATCTGACCGGCCTGCAGACGGATGTACAGAGTCAGTTCGGGCTCAAGATTCATCCCCGCGACCTCGCCCCGCTCAGCCGCGTCGAGGTGGAGGACAAGATCCTCGAAGACCTCCGCCGCCGCTACGACGAAAAAGAGGAGCTTGTCGGCCCCGTCGTGATGCGGGAAACCGAGCGGATGATCATGCTCAGCGTCATCGATCAGCAGTGGAAAGACAACCTGCTGTCGATGGACCACCTCAAGGAAGGCATTGGGATGCGCGCTTACGGGCAGAAGGACCCCGTAATCGAGTACAAAAAAGAGGCCTACCAGATGTTCCAGGACCTCATGGACCGGATCGAGGACGAAACCGTCCGGTTTCTGTTCTTCCTTCAGCCGGTCGCGGGCGAGCGGCCCCTGTCCGGGTTCGGCGGTGACGAGGAATTGGAGTATGAGGTTCCTTCGGGAGCGCCGGAACCGGAGCCGCAATCGCGGGAGGCGCAGTCGCAGCTGGTCGACCTGACCAAGAACATCCTGCGCAAGAAAGAACGGGAAATGGACGCGCTCCAGTTCACCGGTGGCGACACGGCAACCGCGACCCAGCAGGTGATCAAGTCGGACAAGATCGGCCGCAACGACCCCTGCCCCTGCGGAAGCGGGAAAAAATACAAGAAATGTTGTGGCGCCTGATCGCCGCGGGCGGTGTCCAAATCACCATGAGGCCGCTCACACTCGTCGCTGCCCTCGCTTGCCTCGCCGCCACGGCGCCGGCCCAGATCTGGCCCGAGCAGTGGCGGGAGCACCGCCGGACCAACGCTGAAGCCGTCACCATTCCGTCTGAGTCACAGGCGATCTGGTCGGAGTATCAGGGCGAGGCGGCGGAACGGGCCACCTACTCCGGTCCGATTGGCGCCTTTCGGGCCACCGCGTATCGTCTGGCCGACGCCACGTCGGCTTTCGCCTGGTTCCAGTTTCTCCGTCCGGCGAATTGCACGCCCGCCCTCGAATCCGTCGTGCTCTGCGCTACGCCAGGATCCCAGTTCATGGCCCACATGAACCACGTTCTGGTATTCGAGGGTTGGCGTCCGCTCCCTGGTGAGCTCGCGGCTCTCTATCCGGCCCTGCCGGGCCTACGGTCGGGAGGAGGACTCCCCCAGTTACCCGGGTTCCTGCCCGAGAAGGACCGAATCCGGAACTCCGAGCGCTATATCCTTGGCATCGACTCGCTGAGCCAGTTTGAACCAGCCATCGACCCGATATTGGCCGGCTTCGAGGATTCCGCCGAAGCCATCTCGGCCCGCTACCGGACCCCGGGCGGCGGAACCGTGAATCTGACGTTGTTCTACTATCCGACTCCCCAGGTTGCCCGGACCCGGGTGCCCGGATTCGAACAACAACCCGGGTTCAACGTCAAAAGAAGTGGTTCGCTGATCGCCGTGATCCCGGGAGGGCATGACCCGGCTCAGGTCAAGCCGCTGCTGGATGCCGTCGAGTATGATCTGAACTTCGTCTGGAATGAGGCGACCAAGGATCCCCCGATGCCCGACGTGGCGGGGATGCTCATCGCGATCTTTGAGCTGACGGGCATACTACTTGTGTCGTGCATATTGGGTGGCGTTCTTTTTGCGGGGCTCTGGTTCTATTTGCGCCGTCGGCAGCATCGGATCGAGGGTTCCGAAGCCACAATCACCATCCTCGACCTTGGCAAGCATTAAGCCTCGGTTTCTCGTCAACTTAGAGCGATTTCCCCATCCTGCAAGGCAGGGGACGCAATTCTATTGCCAACTTGAGCCATCGAGCTGAATTTCGTTAAGTGCCCTAATAACAATAAGTTGCCGGTTGTGCCGGGCGAGTCTGATTTTTCCTTGACTTACTTCGCCCGAGGCTCTACCCTCGAATCACATACAGGTTTTGCGGTTGCGAAACCGTGGAATCTGTTCTCCCATTGAACATCAGATCCCGGGAAACCGGGGTTATGCGATGACCCGCCTCCCGGCGGGTCATCGTTTTAAGGGCCCCGGCGCTAGTCATCTGCGCTATTCTGAATAGGGAACGGGCCATGCCCCGTTCTCCTCCATCCCTCTATGCCCGACAAAAAACTACAGGTAATCCCGCTGGGCGGACTCGGCGAGTTCGGAATGAACTGCATGGCGCTCCGCTATGGCGATGACATCATGGTGATCGATTCGGGCATGATGTTCCCGGACGCCGAACTGTTGGGCGTTGACGTCGTCATCCCGGACTTCAGTTACCTGGAGGACAATCGAGAACACGTGCGCGGGCTCGTGCTGACCCATGGCCACGAAGACCACATCGGCAGTGTGCCGTTCTTCCTCGCCGAGTTCAACGTTCCCGTCTATGGCACCCGGTTTACTCTCTCGCTGGTCGAGCGCCGGTTGAGCGAGCACAGTGTCGCCAAGCCGAGATTGAACGCTGTCAAGCCGGGCGAGAAAGTCGAACTTGGGCCTTTCAGTGTCGAATTTATCCACGTTACGCACTCGACTGCAAGCTGTGTGGCACTGGCCATCACAACGCCGCTGGGCGTTATCATCCACACAGGCGATTTCAAGATCGACCCGACACCGACCGATAACATCCCGTTCGATCTGCATTCTTTTGCAGAGTATGGCAAACGCGGCGTTCTGCTACTAATGTCGGACTCCACGAACGTAGATCGTTCGGGCTATACCCCTAGTGAAAGGTCGGTCGTGCCCCGTTTTGAGGAGATCTTCAACCGGGCTGAGCGGCGGATTGTGTTCACGATCTTCTCGTCGTCGGTGCACCGGATGCAGCAAATCCTCGATGTGGCATCGGAGTATGGACGCAAGGTGGCGTTCATCGGCCGCTCGATGACCTCGGTTTCCGAAATCGCGCACAGCCAGGGACTGCTGCAGATCCCCGACGGTATCCTGTTGCGCCCGCAGGACATCATGCAGGCGAACCCTGCCAAGACGGTTGTCGTGGTAGCAGGGACGCAAGGCGAACCCATGTCAGCGATGAGCCGGATTGCCGTGGACAGCCACAAGCATCTCTCACTCGACAAGGGCGACCTGGTGGTGCACTCAGCGCGCAACATCCCTGGAAACGAGAAGGCGATCGGCCGGATGATGAACCACATTGCGCGGCGCGGCGCCGAAGTGGTGGCTGGAGGTATGACTCCGCCCATCCATGTTTCGGGTCACGGGGCCCAGGAAGAGCTGAAGTTGATGCTCAACCTGGTTCGCCCCCGGTATTTTGTTCCTCTGCATGGTGAATTCTGGCAAATGTCGAAGCACGCGGCGCTGGCCTCCCATCTGCGTGGCACCGGCCTGGAGGAAACCTTCATCCTCGAGACCGGCCAGTCCCTTGAAATCGACAGGCATGGCGCCCGGCGGGGCCAGAAGATCACGGTCGGCCGCGTTTGCATCGATTCGGGATCTGTTGACGAAGTCGTGGAAGACATCGTCATCCGCGATAGACGCCATTTGTCGGAGGATGGCTTCGTGATTCCGATTATCGCCATCGACAAGAACACCGGGCGCAGCGAAGGGTCTCCCGAACTGGTCTCCCGTGGATTCGTTTCCATGGAGGATCGCGACATCCTGACGAAAGCGCGTGAGGTTGTGGCTAAAACCCTTGAGTCCTCTTCAAAAGAAGAGCGGACCGATTGGGGTGTGATGCAGGAAAAGATCCGCGCCGAACTGAAGCGCTATCTGAACAAGCAGACCTCACGCCGGCCGCTGATCATGCCGGTGATCCTCGAGGTCTGAGGCTGGCTGCTCCGATGTCCGTCGAGCCGCCCGTCCCGGATTCGTGGCTGGAAGATGCTTCCGGATACCGTGGGCACGCGGATCGTCTTTTTGTTCCTACAAAAGAAGAAGTGGCTGAAGTCCTCAGAATCGCGACCGGGGAGGCCTGTCCGGTCACGATCTCCGGTGCTGGGACCGGCGTGACAGGAGGGCGTTGCGCCGATGGGGGCGCCATCCTCTCGACAGACCGCTTCCGGCGCCTCGATATTGTTGAAAACGTGGCATTTGTTGGGGCAGGGGTTCCTCTTTCAGATCTTCATGCCGCGGCAGGCAGGCGGCGGCTGCTCTATCCTCCTGATCCGACCGAGTGGACGGCCTCAGTCGGCGGATCGATCGCCACCAATGCATCCGGCAGCCGTAGTTTTTTGTACGGATCGACGCGCCGGTGGATTCGCGCCCTGACCGTGGCTCTCATGGATGGCAGCATTCGCCGCTTCCGGCGTGGCGAGCGGATCGATTTCCCGGTCGCCCCACTGCCGGCGCCGAGAGCGCGAAAGCACACTGCAGGGTACTACCTCCGCGAACCCTTCGATTGGGTGGATCTGTTTTGTGGGTCTGAAGGCACTTTGGGAGTGGTTCTGGAGGCCGAACTGGGGTTATTGGCGGCCCCGGAGAGCCTGCTGACCGGGGTTGTGTTCTTCCCTAGCGCACCGGAAGCTCTCGAGGCAGTCGAATTGTGGCGAGCGATTCCTCAACTCCGAATGTTGGAGTATTTCGACGGGCACTCCCTCGACCTGCTGAGAGCCCGCTATGCCGACATTCCTGCCGGGGCGGGTGCCGCCCTCCTGGTGGAGCAGATTCTGGACGGTCTGGAGGGCGATCCCGTGGAGGAATGGCTGGATCGTCTCGTGGCGGCGGATGGACTGGAGGACTCCTGGTTTGGGGATGCACCCTCGGACCGGGAGCGGTTCCGGGTCTTCCGGCACACTCTGCCTGAATTGGTGAACGAGAGAGTCCGGCAGCTGGGGCACGGTAAACTCGGGACCGACTTCGCGGTCCCGGTGGAGCAGAATCGGGCGATGATGGATTTCTACGAGGAGAATCTCCGCCGGGAGTTCGGCGAAAGCTACTGCATCTTCGGTCACATTGGAGACGCGCACGTCCATGTCAATCTGCTCCCGGGGGACCGGAGGCAGGCCGAGCGGGCGCCCTCTCTTTTGATCGAATTTGCCAGGGAGGCTGTCCGGTTGGGGGGCACCGTCAGCGCGGAGCACGGACTGGGGAAGAAGAAGGCACACCTACTGCCTTTGGAGTACTCACCTGAGCAAATCGCCGCAATGTGCGCCGTGAAACGGCAACTGGACCCGCAGTGGCTTTTGGGTCGCCATACTTTGTTGCCTGTACCATGTTGAATTTCTCAACACACCCTGTCGGTTTTTTCTTCAGTCGTCTCTGACGGTTTTTCTGGACCTAAACAGAGTTTCAGGTTTTAATAGTGGCGTATAGAGCCTGACGGCCCAGTGGCCGCCGGATGGAGGTGCATTTATGGATTCGAACCGTCTGACCATCACCGACCACCGCACTGGCAAGCAGTACGAGATCCCGGTTGAGGATGGCAATATTCGCGCGAAGGCCCTGAAGCCGATCAAGGTTGACCCGGAAGAGTTCGGGATGATGACCTACGACCCGGCGTTCCTGAACACGGCATCTTGCCGGAGCGCCATCACCTACATCGATGGAGATAAAGGGATACTACGCTACCGCGGCTACCCGATTGAGGAACTGGCGGAAAACTGCACGTTCCTGGAAGTGGCCCAGCTTCTGCTCAACGGCGACTTGCCGCAGCAGGATGAGTTGAACGCCTGGGTGACACGAGTGAAGCGGCACACGATGCTGCACGAGACGACGAAGAAGTTCCTGGAAGGCTTCCGCTACAATGCGCATCCGATGGGCATGCTGATTTCGACCGTGGCGGCGCTGTCGACCGTCTATCCGGACGCCAAGAACGTGCACGACCCGGTAATCCGCAGCCGGCACATTGTCCGGCTGGTCGCGAAGATGCCAACGATCTGCGCGTACTGCTACCGGCACCAGTTCGGCTTGCCTTATGTGTACCCGGACAACGATTTGAGCTACACCGCCAACTTCATGAACATGATGTGGAAAATGGTGGAGCCCAAGTATCTGGCGAATCCGACGCTGGCGCGGGTGCTCGACATCCTCTTCATCCTGCATGCTGATCATGAGCAGAACTGTTCGACGAACACGATGCGTTGCATCGGAAGTTCGTTGGCGGATCCCTACGTGTCGGTGGCGGGCGCGGCGGCGGCGCTCTCCGGAGCACTGCATGGCGGCGCAAACGAAGAAGTGCTGAAGATGTTGGACGAGATCGGCGACAAAGCCAATATTCCGGCCTACATCGAGCGGGTGAAGAAGGGCGAAGTCAAGCTGATGGGCTTCGGCCACCGGGTCTACAAGAACTACGACCCGCGCGCGAGGATCATCAAGTGGGCGGCGGACCGGGTCTTCGAGGTGACGGGCCACAACGACCGGATCGAGATCGCTCTGGAACTGGAACGGATTGCGCTGAGCGACGACTACTTCGTCGAGCGGAAACTGTACCCGAACGTCGATTTCTACTCCGGGATCATTTACCAGGCGATGGGCTTCCGGCCGGACATCTTCACCGTCCTGTTCGCGATTCCGCGCGTGGTTGGCTGGCTGGCGCAGTGGCAGGAGATGCTGGTGGATCCGGAACAGAAGATCGCCCGGCCGCGGCAGGTATACATCGGCGAAGATGAACGCCACTTCGTGCCGATCGAGCAGCGGAGCGCGTCACTGGCGGCAAGGGCCTGAAGGACCGTATTCGTGAATCTTGCCAAGCGCCTCCAGAATCGTTAGGCTAAGGGAATCCCCGATTCTGGAGGTGCTTGACAAATGAAGAAACTGGGTTTGTTCATGATGTTCGCCGCGGTTGCCGCGTTTGGCGCGGAGTGGACGGGTCACATCAGTGACTCCAAGTGCGGCGTGAAGCATAACGACGGCTCAGCGGGCAGCGTTGCCTGCGTGAAGGGCTGCATCAAGGGCGGCGCCTCGGCCGTCTTCGTGGTGGGCGACAAGGTGCTGAAGCTGGCCAACGCCGACAAGGTGGGCGAGGAGCTTTACGGCGCCAAGGTGAAGATCAGCGGGTCGCTGGAAGGCGACACGGTGACGATCAGCTCAATTGCGAAGGCGGAATAGCCGCGGCTATTGCAACTTGCCACGGCCGGCGACGGTCCAGGTTTCGACCACTTCGCCGCCGCGAATCCCGTAGACCTGTTCGTGCAGGTTGACGGCGACACAAATATGATTCGGAAGGACCTGAACGCGCTCGCCCACGGCGGGCGCGTTTTGGCATTCATGGATGTCGACGTAACCGTGTTCCTCGTTCATTTTGTGGAAAACCGCGCCGGGGAACGCCGGGAGCAGGCCGAAGCCGGCCCCGCCGGTCGCCAGGCGGTCGGAGGAGAATGTCTTCGAACCGCCATCAATGATCATGTGGCCTTCCCGGCGGGAGACGACGGTGGCGAGGATGGTCGCGGCGCAATCTTCAAGCGAGCAGGCGCCCATGGCGGCGGTGTTGAGGTCGTTGAAGATGTAGGTGCCGGGCCTGATTTCGTTAACGCCCGCAAACGTGTGGGAATGGAACAAGAGGGGGGTGGATCCGCCGCTGACGATGCGAGGGACGAGGCGAAGGGCCGTGAGCGTATTCAGCAGATCGTGGAGGTCGCGCCGGAGTTTTGCCGATTTTGCCTCGTCTTCGCCAGTAAGACCTTTGATGTGGCCGGGGTAGAAGGCGAGGCCTTCCCAGTCGAGGTGGGGGAGCGCGACGATTTCCTGGACGAGACTGGGGACATCGGTGGGGGCGGCGCCGGTGCGGCCGAGGCCCAGGTCCACTTCGACCAGGACCCCGAGATCGACGCCGAGATCCGACAGCGGCCGGGCGGCTTCGAGGGAGTCGAGGGCGATGGTGACGCGAGTCTTCCGGGCGATGCGGCGGAGGCGTTCGAGCTTGGCCTGGCCGAGTACCGGGTAGGCGATCAGCAGGTCTTCGGGGGCGGCGTCGAGCATCACTTCGGCCTCGGTCGTCTTTGCGACGGTGAGACCAACTGCGCCGAGGTCGAGTTGGCGGCGGCCGAGGGCGGGGATCTTGTGGGTCTTGGTGTGGGGACGCAGGCGGAGATTGTGCTCGCGGGCGTAGTTGGCGACGCGGGCGAGGTTGCGGTCCATGATGTCGAGGTCGATGACGAGGGCGGGGGTTTCAAGTTCAGAGATGTGCATGGGGTTTATTTCTTTTTGGGCTCCGGGAACCGGATGGCGAGGCGGGGCGGGGCTTTCCGGTAAACGAGTTCGAGTTGCCGGACGCGGTGCTTGCCTTCAAAGCTGAAATAGAGGAGTCCCGAGACGGGTTTGTCGATCTCGCCGTCGGGGAGAATCTTCTCCTTGAGGGCGTCGAGGAGCAGGTTCTGGTCGCGGCCAGCTTTGTGTTCCTCGATGCTGGCGACGGCGCCCGAGGTATCGGCGGTGGCGGAACCGCCCTGACCCTGACCAGGGTTCGGGAGAGTGGAGGGGCCGGGCCTGCGGGGGTCGCCGGGGACGCCGGGGACTCCGCCGTAGGGGACGCGGCGCTCGCCGCCCATGATGGCGCCCTGGGTGCCGCCGCGCGAACTGATGACCATGACGGAGGTGCCGGCGATTTGGCTCGGAAGCAGGGGACGGGCGCGCTGGCCATCGCGGTCGGAGCGAAGCAGGAAGTCGTCGTGGTCGAGGTACATTTTGCCGTCTTCGGTCTTAGGGGTGACCTGGACCTCGATGATGATCATGTCGGGACCGGGATCGATGCCGAGAGCGGCTTTGGCCTCGTCGCGGGTCAAGTAGAGTTTGGCTTCGATGGCTGCCTTGGCATCGGAGGCGGAACCCGCCGGGGGCGGGACGGACTGGCCGGCGGTGATCGAGGCCGCCAGGATGAACAGAGCGAGAGAACGCATGGCTGGTTCCTTCCTTTCAGGCTGCGCCCAGAGCCTGTGCCGCGGCGTGGGCCGAAGCCCACGCCCATTGAAAATTGTATCCTCCCAAGTGCCCGGTGACATCCACTACTTCTCCGACGAAGAAGAGGCCGGGTACGTTGCGGGCTTCCATGGTCTGGGAGGAGAGGTCGCGGGTGGAGACGCCGCCGCCGGTGACTTCGGCTTTGTCGAAGCCCTCGGTGCCTGCGGGGTGGAGGCGCCAGTCGTGGAGGCGGGCCTCGAGTTTCGAGAGGGGCAGCAGCGGTTGGGTGAAGCCTTCCTGGTCCAGCCAGCGTTCGGAGAAGCGGCGGGGCAGGGAATCGAGCAGCAGGCGGCGGGCGGTGGCCGGGGTGGCTTCGGCCAGGCCCGCGCCGGGCAGAAGGTCGAGACGGATGGGCGCGGGCGGGCGCCAGTAACTGGAGATCTGGAGGATGGCCGGGCCGCTGAGGCCCCGGTGGGTGATCAGCATCCGCTCGCGGAAGCGCGTGTTGCCGGTGGCTGCGGTAATTTCGGTGGCGACCCCGGCGAGGTCACACCAGCGGGCGCGCCAGTCTGCTTCGAAAGTGAGCGGGACGAGGGCCGGGTACGGGGATTCGACGGCGAGGCCGAACTGGCGGGCGAGGTCATAGCCAAAGCCGGTGGCGCCCATTTTGGGGATGGACAGGCCGCCAGTGGCGACAACGAGCGCGGGGGCGGTAAAGGCGCCGGCGGTGGTTTCGACGGTGAAGCGGGTGTCACGGTTGACGCGGGTAACGCGGCAGTTCAGTTTGAGTTCGACGCGTCCGGCACGGCATTCGTCTTCCAGCAGGCCAAGAATCTGGCGGGCGGAATCGTCGCAGAAAAGCTGGCCGAGGGTCTTTTCGTGGAAAGCGATGCGATGCTTGCGGACAAGAGCTAGGAAGTCCTGGGGGGAAAAGCGGGCGAGGGCGGACTTCGCGAAGTGGGGGTTGGCGGAGAGGAAGTGCTCGGGTTTGACGACGCGGTTGGTGAAATTGCAGCGGCCGCCGCCGGAGATCAGGATTTTGCTGCCGGGACGGGCCGAGTGTTCAAGGAGCAGGACGCGTCGGCCGAGTTGGCCGGCGAGAGCGGCACAGAACAGGCCGGCCGCTCCAGCGCCAAGAACGATGACATCGTAGTGCAACTTTCAATGATAGAATCGGGCGCGATCCACGCGAAAGGAGCCGATTCGATGAAGCACAATGATCAGCGCCGCGGGTTCTTCCGGGGCGCGCTGGCGGCACTGGGGTTGGGGGCGGCGGCGCCGGTCCAAGTGGCCTCGGCACAGACGCCGGCCTCCGGCGGGGCCTTCGATTACCTGCCGAAGTATGCCCGCGCACAGAATTACCGCTCACTGAAGCAGTCGAGCCACGACACCACCGGCGGCAACGCCGACCGCTGGCCGATCGGGCCGGGCGGCACGCAGGAGATCTTCAACCAGAAGGGGCCGGGCGTGATCACGCACATCTGGTTCACGATCGCGGCGCAGTCGCCGCTGCATCTGAAGGAACTCGTGCTGCGCGCCTATTGGGACGGTTCGGCGAAGCCCAGCATTGAGACGCCGATCGGGGACTTCTTCGGGCTGAACCTGGGGGACTTTGTCCACTACGAGAGCGAGTATCTGGCCTGCTCGCCAGGGAAGTCGCTGAACTGCTATTTCGCGATGCCATACCGGCAGAGCGCGCGGATGACGGTAACGAATGAAGGCTCCGGGCAGGTGGGCGCGTTCTATTCCAACATCGACTTCCTGTCGGTCGATCAACTGCCCGCCGACGCGCTCTATTTCCATGCGCAGTACCGGCAGGAGACGCCCACGCAGGCGGTGCAGGCGCCGGGCGGCGGAGACGTGCTCAACACGACGGGCAAGGATAACTATGTCTTTGTCGAAACGCGCGGCCGCGGGCATTTGATGGGCGTCACGATGGGCTGGGTTCAGAACGCGGAGCGCTGGATGGGCGAAGGCGACGACATGATTTTCGTCGATGACGAACAGATGCCGCTGATCATTGGCACGGGCGCGGAAGACTATCTGCTGGGCAGCTGGAACTTCGGCGGGCGCGACGGCGCCAGCGCCTTCGCGCATCATCAGTATGGAGCGCCTCTGATCACCAGTCCCGAGCGGACCGGCGGACGGTATTGCACCTACCGCTTCCACGGCGACAATCCGGTGACATTCCGGCGGTATCTGAAGCACACGATCGAGCACGGCCACGCGAACAATCGCAGCGACTGGTACAGTTCGTGCTGCTTCTGGTATCAGGACCGGCCCGCGCAGGACTTTCCGGCGCTGCCGCCAGTGGCTTCGCGCGTGCCGCGCGTCTCGACCCCGGGATAGTGGCGAAGCGCCTGGCGCGAAATTCTGGGCTAAAATCAGGGGTTTGGGCACCCCGCTGTGTCCGGAGTGTAGTCAATTCACGGCAGCGGAGGCAGCACGATGGGCGATTGGACCGGGTTAGGGCGGCGGGCTTTTCTCGCGGCGGCGGCGGGTCTGATGCCCGTGTGGGCGGCCGTCGAGAAGATCCGGGCGGAGGGCGCGGGCGAGGATATCGGCGGCTATCTCCAGCGCACGCGGGGCGGTTTCGATCTGACCCGGTATCGCGAGATTCTCGGGGCGGCCAACGAGTTCAAGGAAGGCGACGTGGCGACCGGCGTGGCGGCGCCGGACGAGGCTTCCCGCGCGGCGGCGCGCCTCCTGCTGGGCAACACGCGGCTTTCGTTCGTCGTCGGGAACTCCGTCTATGATGACTCGGTCTCCAGCTACATTCGTCAGTCGGTGGATCCGCGCGCGGCGGCGAGGATCGCCGGTTGGACGTTCAACGGGTTGAAGCGATTCCTTCTCGAAGAGAGCGAAGCGGACATCCAGGCCGTGCTGCCGGGCCTCGCGAGCGACGTCATCGCGTGTGTCGTGAAACTCATGTCCAACGGTGAGTTAACCGCCGCCAGCCGGAAGATCTTTCATCCACTGCCGGGCTCAAGACTGGGCGCGAAGGGCTATCTGGGGGCGCGAATCCAGCCAAACTCCCCGACCGATGACCCGGAAGATATTCAATGGCAGGTGTTCAACGGCTTCGCCTACGCGGTGGGCGATCTGCTGTTGGGGACAAACCCGGTGTCGAGCGAGGTGGATTCCGTGCTGCGCGTCGAGCAGGCGTTGGCGGAAGTGCTGCGGGTGTTCGGGTTGACGGACGTGATGCCCCACTGCGTGCTGGCGCACATCGACGTGCAGGCGGAGGCGGAAAAGAAGCAACCTGGCTCGACGGCATTATGGTTTCAGAGCCTGGCTGGCGTGGCCGACGCTAACCGGACGTTCGACCTGACGGTGGAGAAGATGGTGGGCCATTCAGCGGCGCGGAGCGGCCGCTATGGGCTGTATTTCGAGACCGGACAGGGTGCCGACGCCACCAACGGGCACGGCAAGGGCTTCGACATCGTGATGCACGAATCGCGCAAGTACGGCTTCGCCCGGGCGCTGACGCGCGAGGTCGCGGCGGCGCAGAGGCGCGCAGGGCGGACGCCCGCGCCGTGGGTGCACGTCAACGACGTGGCCGGTTTTATTGGCCCGGAAGTCTTCCGTACTCGCGAACAACTGGTTCGCTGCTGCCTCGAAGACACGCTGATGGGCAAACTGCACGGGCTCACGATCGGGCTCGATATCTGTTCGACCCTGCACATGGACGTGGATCTGGACGATCTGGACTGGTGTATCGACCAGGTGATGCCCGCGAATCCCGCCTATTTAATGGCTTTGCCGACCAAGAACGACCCAATGCTGAGCTACCTGACAACCGGGTTCCAGGACCATGTCCGGATCCGCGAGAAGTTCGGCTACAAGGTGAACGACGCAATGTGGGCGTTCTTCAAAAGCATCAGCGTTTTGGACGAAAACGGGCGTCCTGGACGCAATTTTGGGCGTCCGGAAGGGGTTTATGTGGCGTTTTGTCGCCGCCGGGGCGACGAGCGCACAGAAGATGCCATCCTCGCCGAAGCGCGCGTCCAGATGGACCGGGTGCGCTCGCGCGGCGTGGAACTGACCTCGGGCCAAGGCGAGAATCCCTGGGATTTGCAGCCGGAAATCGACCGGAAGTTGCGGACCCTCTACGCCGACGCGCGCCACTGTCTGTGGGCGGAACTGCCGGCCGGATTCGAGGCGGCGGCGGGCGCCGTGGCGGTCCGGAGCATGGCGCGCGACCGTGAGGGCTACATCCTTCATCCCCCGACCGGCGAGGAGATGACGGCGGAATCGCGTGAAGTCTTGCAGCGGCTCGCTGCCCGGCACGGCGATGATTTCGACGTGCAGATCGTCATTTCAGACGGTCTGAATGCGCTTTCCCTGACCGATGAGGGGCATCTGGCGCCGTTCCTGGAAGCCGTGCGCGGCGAGTTGATCCGCGCGGGTTACCGCCCTGCGCCGGAACCGGTAGTGGTCCGCAATGGCCGGGTCCGGATCGGTTACCGGATCGGCGAAATCCTGTTCGGCAGGTCCCGCGCTCGGTCGGAAAACCGGGTAGTGCTGCACGTCATCGGTGAACGCCCCGGTTCGGGGCATCGGGCCTACTCGGTGTATCTCACCGCGGTACTGGTCCGGATGTGGGCCGAGACCGGTCAGGTGGACCACAACGTGACCCGCGTGGTTTCGGGCATCGCGGACACCTCGCTGGACCCGGTGGAAGCGGCCGCCGCGACGGTCCGTCTGCTGCCGCCGCGGCCGTGATCTCCGCCCCGGGCGCGCTATCCTGAGCGAAGATTCAGGAGCGGCATGGCCGGGGACGATTCCAAACTGAAGCGGCGAATCCTGCGCGACGGACTGCGCCCGGATGAGATTCGAGACGAAGCCATCCGGCGCGCGATCCGGTCGATTCCGCGCGGGCGCGTGGCCACCTACGGCGAGGTCGCGGCGGCGGCAGGCTACCCGCTCTACCATCGTCTGGTGGCGCGCATTCTCGGAAAGGCGGGCGACCGCCTCCCGTGGCAGCGTGTCATCGGCGCGGGCGGGCAGATCAAACTGCGTGGCGGTTCCGCACTCGAACAGCGCATGCGCCTCGAGATGGAAGGCGTCGCCTTTCGCGGCGCGCGGGTCGACATCGAGAAGCACCGTCACACCTTCGCGCTCTGGCTGGAAGGGTAAAATGGGGTTCGGCGACACTTCGTGCGTTATTTCCTGAGTCAACACATTCCGCCCTTCCGGCGCGTTCTGCTTGTCGAGAGCGGCTCGCGCTACCTGCTCGAAGACCTGATCCCGGGCGTTTACGACAATCACCCGGAGTGCGAGGCGGTGGATCTGGTTACCTGCTATCCGGGGCTCCCGGCGACGTTCGACGAGGCGCGCGGCCGGACCTTCCGCGTGTGGGAGTACAGCGGGCGGGCAAGGCGGAAGGTGCTCTACGAGGAACTGAAAACGCGCCACTACGACGTGGTCGGCATCATCTGCTCGGGCGAGCCGGTCATGACGAAGTGGAAATGGTCGCTGGCGGCGAGGCTGCCCGCGAAGGTCTTCATTTTGAATGAAAATGGCGACTATTTCTGGCTGGATCGCTCGAATTTCGGCACGATCCGCCACTTCGCGCTCTTCCGGATGGGCCTGGCGGGGATGCAGGGCGTCCGGACGGTGGCCGGCCTGGCGCTGCTGCCATTCACTTTGACATATTTGCTGATGTACGCCGCGTGGGTTCACCTGCGGAGAAAGGTCCGGCAACTGGCATGAAAGCAGTGTTCGTGACGGAGTTTGGCGGCGTGGAGAAACTGCGCCATGAAGAGATCCCGGCGCCCGAACCGAAGGCGAACGAGGCCCGGGTGCAGGTTCATGCGTGTGGCGTGAACTTCATCGACATCTACTTCCGGACGGGCCTGTACCCGGCCGAACCGCCCGTGATTCTGGGCATGGAAGGCGCGGGCGTGGTGGAGTCGGTGGGCGCGGACGTCACCACCGTGAAGCCAGGCGATCGCGTGGCCTGGGCGATGGCGCGGGGTAGTTATGCGGACATGCAGTGCGTGCCAGCGCAGATGCTCGTGAAGGTGCCGGAGTCGCTCGATCTGGACCTGGCGGCGGCCTCGATGCTGCAGGGAATGACAGCGCACTATCTGACCCATTCGACATACCCGCTACGCACGGGCGAAGCGGCGCTGGTCCACGCCGCCGCGGGCGGCGCGGGGCAATGGATCGTGGCCTCGGCGAAACTCCAGGGCGCGCGCGTCATTGGAGTCGTTTCGACGCCGGCGAAGGCCGATATCGCCCGCGGCGTCGGTTGCGACGAAGTCCTGCTCGCTTCCGACGACATCGCCGCGGAGGTGAAGCGGTTGACCGAAGGCCGGGGCGTGGACGTGGTCTATGACTCCGTCGGCAAAGCCACCTGGGACGCCAGCCTCAACTCGCTCAAGCCCCGGGGCATGATGGTCACCTTCGGCAACGCCAGCGGCCCCGTCGATCCCATCGCGCCGCTCTTGTTGAGCCAGAAGGGGTCGATCTTTCTGACCCGGCCCACGCTCGCGCACTACACCGCCAAGCGCGAGGAACTCGAGTGGCGCGCGAGCGATGTGTTCAACTGGCTCCGCGACGGGGTGCTGAAAGTGCAGATCCACGAAGTGTACGCGCTCGGCGAAGCGGCGCGGGCCCACTCGGACCTGGAAGGCCGCCGGACGACGGGCAAGCTGTTGCTGCGGCCGTAGCTTCTCATCAATCTCAGCGCGGCTTCGCTCGGCTTAATTTGCCCGATCCGAAGGCTGCGGCAATGTCCACGGGAAGCTGATCGAAATCCGGCGCAATGCGGATGCGTCCCGCCAACGCTCCCGGTTGCCGCCTCGGGGCGCTACTCAGCGAGTCTAAGGCGACCTCACTGTCAGCAGCGGGGTCCTGCTGAAGAAACTCGTTGAGGCTGGATTCACTATCAAGATGGTTGAACGCCTGATTCAGAGGGACACGCGCGCCGCGCAACAGATGTTCTCCGTCGCGAATTGCGGGGCTGGTTACGTGGGCTCGGCGCTTCCCCACTTTCTCATTCTATCGGCCATCGTGGCGGATCATCGTTCCCAACCAGATTCGGGCCCCTCTCACGGCTGCCGCAACTCGAATCGCAACTCCATCTTGATCTCCTGCTTCAACTCCTGCTTGAGTTCCATCCGCAGTTCCTGCTTCAACTCCTGTTTCAGGTCCTGCTTCAATTCCGAACGCAATTCCGCGCGCAAATCCCGGCGGATTTCACCGCGAAGCTGTTCCAGCAACTCCGCGCGCAGGTTCTGGCGGAGTGCCTCGATACGCGCGCCGAGCGGATCCTCAGGCGGCGGCTTGGGTTGTGACTTGGGCGCCTGCTGCGCCACGGCGGGCGCGGCAGTGAAGGCGGCGAGACAGGATCGGCGGTTCATTGGCAAGCCTCCTGCAGACACAAACCAGCGTATCCTGAAGAGGGATCGTGAACGATGGACTATCGCGAGATTATTACCATTGAACCCGGCAAGCGAAGCGGGCAGGCGTGCATCCGTGGTCTGCGGATCACTGTCGCGGACGTGCTGGGCTATCTCGCTTCCGGAATGAGCCAACAGGAAATCCTCGAGGATTTCCCGTCGCTCCGCGAAGAGGACATCCTCGCCTGTCTGGCGTATGCGGCCGACCGCGAGCGCAGCACCAGCATCCGCGTGGCATGAAGCTTCTCTTCGACGAGAATCTCTCTCCCCGGCTCGTGAAAGCGGTGGAGTCCCTGTTCCCTGGCAGCACCCACGTCGAAGACTGCGGGTTGCTTGCGGCGGATGACCTCCTGATCTGGAATTATGCTGCGGAGAATGCGTTCGTCCTTATCACGAAGGACAGCGATTTCGAGGAAAGGAGCCTGCTCCAAGGCGCGCCTCCCAAGGTGATTCGTCTCGCGGTCGGCAACTGCTCCACCCGTGTTGTTGAGGAACTGCTTCACCGCTCTGCCCGGGTCATCGCGGAATTCGGCGTGGATCCGGAATCCTCGTATCTATTCCTGCGCCGTTTTCAGTAGTCGCCCCAATGCTACGATCAAGAAATGAAGAAAGAGAGCATCCTGTCCGCAATGAAGGAGATCGGCATCGTCCCCGTCGTCCGCACTCCTTCCGCCGAAAGCGCCTTCCGCGCCATTGAAGCCATCTACGAGGGTGGCATTCGCGCGGCCGAAGTGACGATGACCGTCCCCGGAGCCGTCAAGGTGCTCGAAAAGCTCTCCGACAAATTTGGCGACAAAATGGTCCTCGGCGCCGGCACTGTCCTCGACCCCGAAACCTGCCGCATCTGCATGCTCGCCGGCGCGCAGTTCTTCGTCACCCCCGCTCTCAATCTCAAGACGATCGAGATGGCCCAGCGCTACTCCAAGCCGATCTGCCCCGGCGCGCTGACCCCCACCGAAGTCCTCTCCGCCTGGCAGGCGGGCGCCGACATCGTCAAGGTCTTCCCTTGCGACAATGTCGGCGGCGCGAAGTACATCAAGGCCCTCAAGGGCCCCTTTCCGCAGATCGAAATGATTCCGACCGGCGGCGTTTCGCTGACCACCGCCGCGGATTTCCTCAAGGCCGGCGCCTGCGCCGTCGCCGTCGGCGGCGAACTCGTCGATGCCAAGACCATCAAGACCGGCACGTACGAAGTCTTCACCGAACGCGCCCGCCAGTTCCTCGAAGTCGTCGCCAAAGCCCGCGCCGAAATGGCGGCATAGCCGGAGGCGTCTGGTACAATCAGGTTGCCCATGTCGATCAGTCAGGATCTTCTCGACATTCTGGTTTGTCCGGTGGACAAAACCCCGCTCGTGCTCACCGAGGACGGCACCGGCTTGCGGTGCCCGGAATGCGGCCGCGTCTACCCCATCCGCGACGGCATCCCCGTGCTGCTCGTGGACGAAGCGACCATCGTCAACTAACCGCGATGCCCTCGCTGCTCGAGAGGCTGCCGCCGGGAGCGCGTGTCCTGCTGGTGCGCCTGCGATCGCTGGGCGACTGCGTGCTGACCACGCCGGCCATCCACCTGCTGAAGCGGCACCGCCCGGATCTGGAAATCGGCATTATGGTGGAACCCCGCTTCGCCGGCATCTACGAAGACAACCCCGACCTCGGCGCGGTCCTGCCCCCGTCGAAACGCGCCGCCCTCGCCTTCCGCCCGCGCCTGACCCTCAACCTCCATGGCGGTCCCACCAGCGCCGTGCTGACCCTCGCCTCTCTCGCCCGCTGGCGCGCCGGCTTCGCCCACTACAAGACCGGCTGGGCCCACAACGTCAAGATCCCTCGCGCCCAGCAGATCCTTGGCGAAGAGCGCAAAGTGCACACCGCCGAGCACGTCGCCTCCGCGATGTTCTTCCTCGGCGTGCCGCCCGCCGAAATCCCTCGCGCCCGCCTCTTTGCCCCGCCTCCGAAGGAACAAACCCCGTGTCTGGTCCTCCACCCCTTCGCCTCCGCTCCGGGCAAAGCCTGGCCCGCTGACCGCTTCGCCGCTGCCGCGCACGCCCTCGCCCTCGGCCGCGAAGTCGTCGTCCTCGCCGGCCCCGGCGACGATACCGCCCCCTTCCGCCAGTTCACCGTCCTCGCTGCCGCTCCGCTGCGCACCGTCAAGCAAGCCCTCCAGCGCGCCACGCTTTTTCTGGGTAACGACTCCGGCCCCGCGCACATGGCCGCCGCATTCGGCGTCCCCTCCGTCGTACTCTTCGGCACCTCCGACCCCGTCGTCTGGGCCCCCTGGCGGACTCGCGCCCGCGTCCTCTCCGCCCCCGAAGGCCTCGCCTCCATCGCCGTCGAACGCGTCCTCGCCGCCGCCACCGAACTGGAGGCCGAACCTTGAAACCCCTCCTTCGCCTCTTTAGCTACACCAAACGCTACACCCCCGCCCTGCTCGTCTCCATCGCGCTGATGGGCATCGCCGGCGCCATGCACGGCATGCTCCCCCTGCTCGTCGGCACCATTTTCGACCGCGTCCTCAAACCCGAATCGCCTGAAGCCCGCGTCCTTCTCCCCATCCCCGAATGGACCGGCGTCACCCTCTATCTCGATCAACTCGTCCCCCTCCCCATCAACAACATCTGGACCCTCGTCGCCGTTTCCATCCTCCTCGTCTTCCTCACCAAGGGCGTCTCGGACTACTTCGGAAACCTCCTGATCAACTTCGTCGGCCTCTCCGCCGTCACCGACCTCCGCCAGCGCACCTTCGACAAACTGATCGGCGAAGAGCACGAATTCTTCCAGCAGCACTCCACCGGCACCCTGATGTCCTCCACCATGAGCGACATCGAAAAAATCCAACTCGCCGTTTCGCAGATGCTCGCCGATTGGTTCCGCCAAAGCTTCGCCGCGCTCGCCTGCGTCTACATCCTCTTCCAGGCCGACTGGAAACTCGCGCTCGTCTCCACCACCGTCCTCCCCTTCGTCCTCTTGCCCACCGCGCGCCTCGGCAAGCGCATCCGCCGCACCACGCGCACCGCCCAGGACCACGTCGCCGAGATGAACCAGATCCTCCAGGAAGCCTTCTCCGGCCACATCGTCGTCAAAGCCTTCCTCGCCGAAAAACTCGAATCCCAGCGCTTCTGGCAGGCCGCCCGCCGCTTCAAACGCGCCAATCTCCGCTATATCGCCCTGCAGGCGCTGCCCTCGCCCATTATCGAATTTCTCGGCGCGCTCACCATCGTCGGCCTGTTGACCTACGCCCGCACCCAAATCAAAGCCGGCGCCATGACCAGCGGCGAATTCACCACCTTCGTCATGGCCCTGCTGCTGCTCTACGAACCTGTCAAGCGCCTCACCGGCATCCACAACATCTTCCAGCAGGCCATCGGCGCTTCCGAACGAGTCTTCGGCTACCTCGACCGCGAACCCCGTGTCATGGAGCGGCCCGGCGCCCTCGAACTCCCCGGCTTCCGCGAGTCCATCGCCTTCGACCACATCTCCTTCCGCTACCCCAACGCCCCCCAGGGCTTCGCCATCCGCGATCTGAACCTGCGCATCGAACGCGGTGAAGTCGTCGCGCTTGTCGGCCCGAGCGGCGCCGGTAAGTCCACCCTCGCCGCGTTGCTCCCCCGCTTCTACGATGTTGACGAGGGCGCCGTCCGCATCGACGGCCACGACGTCCGCGAAGTCACCCTCACCAGTCTTCGCCGCCTCATCGCCATCGTCGCCCAGGACACATTTCTCTTTAACGACACCGTCGCCAACAACATCCGCTACGGCCGCCCCGAAGCCTCCCTCGCCGACATCGAGGCCGCCGCCCGCAACGCCCTCGCCGAGGAGTTCATCCTCGCCCTCCCCCAGGGCTACGACACCGTCATCGGCGAACGAGGCACCAAACTTAGCGGCGGCCAGCGCCAGCGCATCTCCATCGCCCGCGCTCTCCTCTCCAACGCCCCCATCCTCGTTCTCGACGAGGCCACCTCCCAACTCGATACCGAAAGCGAAGTCCTCGTCCAGCGCGCCCTCGCCAACCTGATGGAGGGCCGCACCGTCATGGTCATCGCCCACCGCCTCTCCACCATCCGACGCGCCGACCGCATCATCGTCATCGACCAGGGCCGCGTCAGCGAAGTGGGCACCCACGCCGAACTCGTCAATCAGGGCGGTATCTACCAGCGCCTGCACCAATTACAATATGTGGATCTGGACTCCTGACCAATGAAAATACGCAGCATGACCGGCTTCGCCCGCGCCCGCCGCACCGGCGCCGCCGGTGAAGCCACCGTCACCATCAAGAGCGTGAACCATCGCTCTTTGGACACCCACTTGCACCTCGGCCAGGAACTCGAGATGCTCGAACCCGAGGTCCGGCGCATGGTCCGCGAATCCGCCTCGCGCGGCCATGTCAATGTCCGAATCAGTTTCAGCGCCGCCCATGCCGCCTCCGGGGCCGGACTCAATCGCCCGCTCTTCGAAGCCTATCTCGCCGCCGTCAGGACCGCCGCCGAGGACTACGGCGCCACCGTCCAGCCTGACTTCCACGCCGCCCTCCACATCCCCGGCATGATGGCCCCCCCCCGCGATACCGATACCTCCGACGAGACCGCCGCTCTCGTCCGTGAGACCCTCGCCGAAGCCCTCGCCGCCTTCAACTCCTTCCGCGAACGCGAGGGCGATGCCCTCCTCGCCCTCATGCGCGAATGTGGCGAACGCATCGAACAGCGCGCCATCGAAATCGAAAGCCGCCGCGAAGAAGTCACCCCCTGGCTCCGCCGCCGCCTCGAAGAACGCCTCGGCGAACTCCTCGCCAACACCGGGCTGGAGCCCCAGCGCCTCGCTCAGGAAGCCGCCATCCTCGCCGACCGCAGCGACATCGCCGAAGAGACCGGCCGCCTCCGCGTCCACGCCCGCGAACTCCTCGCCATGTTCGACAGCGGCGGCGAAATCGGCAAAAAACTCGACTTCCTCCTCCAGGAAATGAACCGCGAGACCAACACCATCCTCAGCAAAACCTCCGGCGCCGGCGAACTCGGTCTCCGCATCACCGCTCTCGGCCTCGACAACAAAACCGACATCGAACGCATCCGCGAACAGGCGCTGAACGTCGAATGAGCCGCATCTTCATCATCAGCGCCCCCTCGGGCTCCGGTAAGTCCACCCTCGTCAATAACCTGATGGAGCGCGACCGGAACCTCCTCTTCTCCGTTTCCTACACCACTCGCCAACCCCGGGGCCAGGAACGTGACGGCGAACAGTACCGCTTCGTCACCCGCGAGAGCTTTGAACAAATGATCGCCCGCGACGAGTTCCTCGAACACGCTCAGGTCTTCGGCAACTACTACGGCACCCACCGGGAGGTCATCGACCAGGGCGCCGCCCAGTCCCGCGACGTCATCCTCGACATTGACGTCCAGGGTGCGCGACAATTACGAAGGAAGATCCCTGACGCAATCAGTATCTTTATCCTCGCTCCCTCCAGGGAAGAACTGGCGAAACGCCTCCGCGCGCGGAGCGAGGACTCCGACGAAACCATCGCCCGCAGGCTCGCGGGTGCGGGCAGGGAAATCGAGGATTACGCCCAGTACGACTACGTGCTGGTGAACGAAGATGTCGCCACGGCATCCGACCTCCTCTACTCCATCGTGAAGGCCGAACGCCTCCGGCGGGAAAGCCCCAGCGTGACGGCGAGGGTCGAGAAAATCCTGGCGAGCTTCGCGGCGCCGGCGTCGGAGAGGCACATGGAGTAACCGCTTTATGACCGAACGCATTCTGAGATCCCCCATTCACGCCATCCCGGACGACCCGGAACAGAGCGTCTACCGCTTCATCATCGTCGCCGCCAAGCGCGCCCGCCAACTCCAGGGCGGCCAGCGCAGCTTCCTCCCCGGCGCCACCAAGAAACCCACCGTCGCCGCCATGGAAGAAGTCCGCCGCGGCCTCGTCAGCTATTGGGAGGTCTCCGACGCTGAAGCCGGCCTCACTCCCGCCACGGAAGATTCAATCTAAACAGGAGTCTCCCTCTCGGCCATGGATCCGCTTCCGGTAGTCCTCGGCGTCGGCGGCGGTATCGCCGCTTACAAAGCGGCTGAACTCGCGCGCGCCCTCATCGAACGCGGCTGCGCCGTCGAAACCGTCATGACCGCCGCCGCCCAGGAGTTCGTCCAGCCCCTCACCTTCGCCGCACTCACCGGCCGGAAAGTCATTACTTCCATGTTCGGCGCACGCTCCGCCGATGAAGTCCTCGCCTCCAGCGTTGAACACATCGCCGTCGCCCAGCGCAACCGCCTCCTCGTCGTCGCTCCCGCTACCGCCCACCTCCTCGCCCAGTTCGCCCACGGCCTCGCCGGCGACTTCCTCTCCACTCTCTACCTCGCTTTCCAGGGCGCCGTCGTCGTCTGTCCCGCCATGAATACCGCCATGTGGGACCATCCCGCCACCCAGGACAACCTCGCCACCCTCCGCCGCCGCGGCGTCCTCGTCGTCGAACCCGAAGCCGGCAGCCTCGCCTGCGGCACCGTCGGCGTCGGTCGCCTCGCCGACCCCCAGCGCATCGCCTCCTTCGTCCTCCGCGCCCTCTCCTCCCGCGATGACCTCTCCGGCGAAACCGTCCTCGTCACCGCCGGGCCTACCCGCGAACCCCTCGACCCCGTCCGCTTCATCTCCAATCGCTCCAGCGGCAAAATGGGCTACGCCGTCGCCGAAGCCGCCGCCGCCCGCGGCGCCAACGTCATCCTCGTCAGCGGCCCCGTCTCCCTCGCCCCCCCTGAAGGCGTCACTCTCGTCCCCGTCCAGACCGCCGTCGAGATGTACAACGCCGTTATGGACCACCTCGACCCCGCCACCATCATCGTCAAAACCGCCGCTGTCGCCGACTACCACATCGCCGATATCCCCGCGCAAAAAGTCAAAAAGACCGCCATGCGCCTCTCCCTCGAATTCGACCCCACCCCCGACATCCTCGCCGAACTCGGCCGCCGCAAACAGGACCGCCTCCTCATCGGCTTCGCCGCCGAAACCGAAAATATGGTCGCCGAAGCCCGGCGTAAACTCAAAAGCAAAAACTGCGACATGGTCGTCGGCAACCTCGTCTCTTCCAGCGACGGCGTCGGCTTCGAAAGCGACGACAACGAAGTCGTCCTTGTCACCCGCACCGGCGACACTCTCCCCCTCCCCCTCGCCCCCAAACGCCAGATCGCCGACCAGATCCTCGACCAGGCGCTCAAACTCCGCCTCGTACTCCATGCCGAAAGGACCTGACGCGGCTGCCATGGACCGCGATACCCTCCGCCGCCACCTCGAGTTCTACCGCGACCTCGGCATCCGCGACCTCCTCGTCGATCCCTCCGCTCCCGCTCCCGCCGTCCAGCCCCAGCGGCCCGCTCAAGTCATTCCCTCATCTCCCTCTCCAGCAAATCCCCGACCACCTCTCAGCCCAATTCCTTCGCCAAAACAGATGACTCCCCCCCTCATTCCCATAGGTCCCGATAATGACAATCTCGATCAGATTCGACATGATATCGGTGACTGCAAACGCTGTCGCTTGTGCGAGGGCCGCAACCGGATCGTTTTCGGTTCGGGGAACGGACAGGCGAGGCTCGTGTTTGTAGGCGAAGGGCCCGGGGCCGACGAAGATGCACAAGGCATGCCCTTCGTCGGCCGGGCCGGTCAACTGCTCACCCAGATGATCGATGGCACCGCCGCCAAAGAAGGTCTGGCTATCCGCCGCGGCGACGTCTACATCGCCAACGTCGTCAAATGCCGCCCCCCCGAGAATCGCACCCCACTCCCCGATGAAATGGAAATCTGCGGACAGTTCCTCTTCCGCCAGTTGATGGTCATCCGCCCCAAGGCCATCGTCTGCCTCGGCGCCACCGCCGCCAAGGCCCTCCTCGGCCTCAAGGAAGGCATCACCCGAATCCGCGGTCAGTGGCACACCTGGCGCGACATCCAGGTCATGCCCACCTACCATCCTTCGTACCTCCTTCGCCCCTACAACCAGAACGCCAAACGCGAAGCCTGGGAAGACCTCAAGAAAGCCCTCCACTACGTCTATGACTGAGCGCGGCCTCTTTATTACCTTCGAAGGCGTCGACGGCTGCGGCAAATCCACCCAGATGCGCCGTCTCGCCTCCGCCCTCCGCGCCCACGGTCACACCGTCGTCGAAACCGTCGAACCCGGCGGCACCCCCATCGGCGCCCAGATCCGCGCCATCCTCCTCGACCCCGCCAACGCCGCCCTCGGCCCCCGCGCCGAACTCCTCCTCTACTTCGCCGCCCGCGCCCAAAATGTGGACGAAATCCTCGAACCCGCCATCGCCCGCGGTGAAATCGTCCTCTCCGACCGCTGGACCGACTCCACCCTCGCCTACCAGGGCTGGGGCCGCCAACTGGGCGAGGATGTTGTCCAGTCCCTCGACGCCATCGCCTGCCGCGGCCGCCGCCCCGATCTCACCCTCTGGGTCGATGTCGATGTCGACCTCGCCCTCGCCCGCGCCGGCGCCCGCAACTCCGCCGAAGCCAATACCGCCAACCGCATGGACTCCCAGCAGCGCGACTTCTATCTCCGCGTCGCCGATGCCTATCGCGCCCTCGCCGAACGCGAACCTGTCCGCGTCCGCCGCGTCGATGGCTCCGGCTCCCTCGATGCCGTCTTCCAGGCGGTCTGGTCCACCTTCCAAACCTGGAGAGCCCGCCATGTTCGATAACTTCTTCGGCAATCTCTCCGCCCAGCACGCCCTGGCGACCATGATCGCCACCGAACGCATCCCCCAGACCCTCCTCCTCTCCGGCGTCAACGGCGTCGGCAAGGCCACCCTCGCCCGCCGCTTCGCCCAGCGCCTCCTCAACCACCCCGAACGGATCGAAGCCGACGACCTCTCCCTCGATTCCAACCGCGCCCTCATCGCCGAACGCGAAAAATGGCCCTCCGACAAACGCTCCAACGACCCCCTCCTCTTCTCCTCCCACCCCGACTTCATCACCTTCTGCCCCGAAGGCCCCCTGCGCCAGATCTCCATCCAGCAAATGCGCCAGCTCCGCGAACGCGCCCAGCTCCTCCCCCTCAGCGGCCGCCATCGCGTCTTCCTCGTGGACCAATTCGACCGCACCAGCCAGCAGGCCGCTGACTCCATCCTCAAAACCCTCGAGGAACCGCCCCCCCACCTCATCCTCCTCCTCACCGCCGAAAACGCCTACGATCTGCCCCCCACCATCCGCTCCCGCTCCATCCAGATCCACCTCTCCCCCCTCTCCGACGCCGAAATGCGCGCCTTCGCCGCCGCCCGCCATCTCGCCGATCTCGACGAACGCCTCGCCCTCGCCGCCGGTTCCCCCGGTCTCGCCCTCACCCTCGACCTCGCCGCCGAAAAAAAGCGCCGCGACACCATGCTCGCCCTCCTCGAAGCCGCCGCCGGCGCCACCAGATTCGCCGCCTGGGTCAAACACTCCGAGTCCTTCATCGCCAGCAAGTCCGAAAAGATGGACCTCTCCTTTCGCATCCTCTACTCGCTGCTCGAAGACATCCTCACCCTCCGCTACGGCGCCGGTGAAGTCCGCAATCGCGATGTCCGCCCCGCCCTCGAAGCCCTCGCCCAGCGCGTCTCTTTCGACTGGCTCCGCCAGGCCACCCAGCGCATCGACGAAATGGCCGGACTCCAGCGCCGAAACGTCCAGAAAGGCCCCACCCTCGACGCCTTCGTCGTCCACCAGCGCGCAATGATGTCCTGACCTCCGGGACGGACCCCTCCCCGGAGTGCGGCGGGCGTTCATCCAACTGAGTACGGCTTCCGTTGCGCCGGAGGCCGGACTCTGCAAAGACACCTCCCGCGACGCCGCCGGCGCGACGCCCCCTCATTCGCCACCCATGAACGGCCCGCATGAACCGGTCGGCGCCGGAGCGCTGATGTAAATTCCGGGCTCAATGCATTGACGATCTACATATCATGACATACGATACATGCAGGAAGGCTAGGCAATGAGCGTAAAGAAACCCGATCTCCTCCAAGGCACGCTGGACCTCCTGGTCCTGAAGACACTCGCACAAGGGCCTCAGCACGGCTACGGCATCGCCCAGAAGATCCTGCTGTCGTCCCGCCAGCTCATCGATGTCCAGCAGGGTTCGCTCTACCCGGCCCTGCACAGGCTCGAGCGCAAGAATCTGGTGACGAGTGAATGGCGCGAGTCCGATGCAGGCCGCATGGCGCGCGTCTACTCGCTGACCAAGGCCGGTCACGCCTGCCTGGCCAGCGAGATCGAGCAATGGTCCCGCTATTCGGCGGCCATCAACTGGGTACTCGAGGGCTAATCCGCCATGTGGCGTCTCTGGAACAAGCCCGACCGGGATCTGGATCGCGAGATCTCCTTCCATCTGGAAACCCTGGCTGACTCCTATCAGCGGCAAGGCATGTCGCGCGAAGAGGCAATGCGCACGGCGCGGCGCGAGTTCGGCGGCGTCGAGCCAGTCAAGGAGGCCTGCCGCGACATCCGCTGGTCGAGGCCCCTGGCTGAACTGGCGCGCGATATCCGCTTCGGCTGGCGCATGATGCGCCGCGCCCCTGCCATCACCGGCGCCGCCCTGCTCTCTCTCGCCCTCGGCATTGGCGCTACCACTGCCATCCTCACCCTGGCCGATGTGCTGCTCTGGAGGACCTTGGGCGTCCCCGAACCCGGGCAGCTATCCGAGGTATTCTGGGCGTCGAAACAACGCACGGGCTTCAATCGCCGCTCTGTCGGCAGCGTTCACAAGGACGGCGCTCTCTTGGTGGCCGACTTCTTCAGCAGCCAGGGCCTGGACGCGCTGCGCGCCTCCGCCCAAGGCAAAGCCGGGATCGCCGCGCAGATGGGCACCTTCAGGGTCAGCGCCAGCTATGACGACCAGTTGAGCGTTGCACAGGTCCGGCCTGTCTCAGGCAACTTCTTCTCGGTTCTCGGCATACAACCCGCCCACGGCCGCGTCCTGAATGAGCACGACGATTCGCCCTCCGCGGCCCCGGCAGTCGTCCTCAGCCACCGGTTCTGGTCCGCGAAGTTCGGCGCATCCCCCGCTGTCGCCGGCCGGTCCATCAGGATCAACAATCACATGTACGAGATCGCGGGCGTCTTGCCCGCGGAGTTTCGAGGCATCGTCCCGGCCGAAAATGTCGAACTCTATTCGTCCATCTGGCAGAGTCCGCCCTTTCTTGAACCCGACAGCAACTTTCGTGCCAGTGCGGTCGATCCCACCTGCTGGTGGCTTCACCTCATCGCACGCCGCGCCCCGGGCGTCTCCGAGGCCCAACTCCGCGACATCCTGGATGCTGGTTTCGCCGCAAGCTGGCCGAAGGCCCCGGAGTCCGCCGAGGCCACGCCGCATATCCGGTTGAGCAATGCTCGCCGCGGTCTTGGCTCCATCCGCCGCAGTCTCGGCAACCCCATCTTGATCCTTCTCGGACTGGTTGTCCTCGTCCTCGTCGCCGCCTGCGCCAACATTGCCAACCTGATGCTGGCGCGCTCCGCCAGCCGCGAAAAGGAAGTGGCTCTCCGCATCTCGCTGGGCTGTGGACAGGCTCGATTGCTGAGGCAGTTCCTCACGGAGAGCCTGTTGCTGGCCACGATTGGCGGTCTCCTTAGTATTCCGGTTGCTGCTGGAGTCCTCTCGATGCTGCCTGGGTTCACCCCGATCCAGGGAACCGAAATGGCGATTTCCGCCACGCCCGATCCCAGATCCTTGGCTGGAGCGGCGGTCGTCACCGGCTTGTCGGCCCTCCTGTTCGGGCTCTACCCTGCCTGGCGCGCCGTCAGGATCGACGCCGGGCCGGCACTGAAGGAAGTCACCGGCCGTTCAGCCGCACATCTCCGCTCGCGATGGGCGCCGGCCAGGCTCCTCGTCCTGTTCCAGGTCGCTCTCGGCGTCGTGCTGGTCACCGTCGCCGTTCTCTTCACCGGAAACCTCCTTGAGATCGTCAGTCGCGAAACGGGATTCGACCGGGGCAACACGATTCTCTGCAAAGTCAGACCCGGTGACCAGGGCTACCTTGATGATCGGCTGAAGTCCTTCTACTCGACTCTCGAGCAGCGCCTCAACGATGTCCCCGGCGTGGAAAGCGCGGGCCTGTCGATCACCGGCCCGATGTCCGGTGGCGGGGGCTGGTCGGACCTGGCCCGGCTCTCCAATGGAGACAAGTTCGAGACTGCCGTTCACCACGTGAGCCACCGCTTTCTCGATGCCATGCGCGTTCCCGTCACCGCCGGCAGGATGTTGACCAGGCAGGATGTCGAATCCGGGGGCCGGGTCGCCGTGGTCAGCCAGGACTTCGCCGCACGCCTTGGCCTCCCATCGCCGCTCGGCGCGCGCTTCACCATGGGTTTCGGAGAGGATGTCCAGTACGAAATCGTCGGTATCGCACGCAACGCCACCTACACGGACCTCAGACACACTCCGCTCGTGGTCTACATCCCCTTTGACTTCGGCGTGCCCACGGCCCAAGTCGTTCTCAACTCTTCGATCCCGCCGGCCGGGATCATGCCGGCCGTGCGCGACGCGGTCAATGGGATCGACCGGGAGGTGCCGCTGGTCGACGTCTTCACCATGGAGCAGCAGATCTCCCGCACGCTCCACCGCGAACGCCTGTTCGCCTGGCTCTGCGGCAGCTTCGGCGTTCTCGCGCTTGTGCTGTGCATGGTTGGCCTCTACGGACTGATGTCGCACACGACGGCGCGCAGGACGCAGGAGATCGGCATCCGCATGGCCATGGGCGCCACGCGCGGGGGCGTGGTCTTCCTTGCTCTCGGGAATGGCCTTGCCCTCGCCCTTGGCGGCCTCGTCCTCGGCGTGCCGCCCGCCGTCTATGCCTTGCGCCTCGCCGAACGGCACCAGTTGATTCCCCAGGGGCCTTTTCCCCTTGCCGCGCTCGCGTCAGCCATGGGACTCATCGCCCTCTCCGCGACTCTCGCCGTCCTGTTGCCCGCCCTGCGGGCAGCCAGAATCCAACCTGCCCAGGCCTTGCGCCGCGCATAACCGCGCCGGCCCCGGACGGGTCCGCCCATTGCCGCCGGGGCCGCCGGGGACCGCCTGACCCCTCCCGCTACCCCGCCTTCACCGGATTCCGCAGCATCCCGATCCCGTCAATCTCCACCTCCACCACATCCCCCGCCTTCATCGCCGTCGTCGTCCCCGGCGTCCCCGTGAAGATCACGTCCCCAGGCTCCAACGTCACATACCGGCTGATCTGCTGCACGCACGTCGGACAATCAAAAATCAGATCCGACAACACCTGCTTCTGCTTCGTCTCCCCGTTCACCCGCAACTCAATCCCCGACCGGCCGATGTCCAGCCCCGTCGCGATCATCGGTCCCATCGGCCCGAACGTGTCCGAACCCTTCGCCCGCCACCACTGCAAATCCCCCTTCTGCCAGTCCCGTTCGCTCACATCGTTCCCGCACGTGTACCCGAAAATCCCCGCCTGCGCCTCCGCCAGCGACGCATTCTTCAACTTTTTCCCCACTACAATCACCAGTTCCGCCTCGTAATGCACGTTTTTCGCATCGCGCGGAATCAGAATCGGATCCCCCGGATTCTGCAGGCACGTCGTCGGCTTGAAGAAAATCTCCGGCTGCTTTGGAACCGGCCTCTCCCCCAGATGGCTCCGGTAGTTCAGCCCCACCGCGATCACCTTCGGCGGCTCCATCGGGTACAGCAGTTTCACCGACGACGACGGATGCACGGCCCCGCTAAAGACATCCCCCGCCAGCGGCGAACCCCGTAACTCCCGGATCCGTCCCCCATCCATCAATCCGTAGGCCGTCCGGCCATCCTTGAGAAACCGGACATAGCGCTTCACTCCCTCACTCTGCTGCGCCAGGGCAGCCAGAGGCAGGGCAAAAGTCGAACGGCGTGTGATCTTCATGGTCCTAGGCATTATAATTCGGTTGACCATGAACCGCAGAACCTTCTCCGCCTCCCTCCTCTCCCTCCCTCTCGCCGCCCAGCCCCAAACCCGCCTCAAAGCTGCCTTCCTCGGTCTCCAGCACTCCCACGCCTTCGACAAACTCCGCCTCGTCCAGGCACACCCCCGTTACACTCTCGCCGGCGCCTGGGAACCCGATCCCGCCGTCCGCGCCAACTACAAAAAACTCCCCCCCTTCCCCTGGCTCTCCAAAGATGCCATCCTCAACGACCCCTCCATCTCCGCCATATTCATCCAGTCCGAAGTCAAAACCCACGGCCCCCTCGCCCTCGACGCCCTGCGCGCCGGCAAGCACGTCCACATCGAAAAACCACCCTCCGAAACCCTCGCCGAATTCCAGCAGATCGTCCAGATCGCCCGCTCCAAAAACCTTCGCCTCCAGACCGGCTACATGTGGCGGTTTAACCCCGCCGTCGCCCGCGCCGTCGAAGCCGCCCAAAAGGGCTGGCTCGGCGACATCTACCACATTCACGCCCGCATGAATACCCTCATCGACGCCCGCAGCCGCCCCGAATGGAACCTCTTCTCCGGCGGCCAGATGTTCGAACAGGGCGCCCATCTCACCGACATCATCGTCCGCATCCTCGGTAAACCCGCCAAAATCACCTCGTTCTTGCGTCACGATGGCGCTTTTAACGACACTTTGAAGGACAATACCGCCGCCGTCTTCGAGTACCCCCGCGCCTTCGCCCTCCTTGTTTCCAGCGTCCTCCAGCCCGGCGCCGGTCGCCACCGGACCCTCGAAATCCTTGGCTCCAAGGGCTCCGCCATCGTCCGCCCCATCGAGCCCCCCTCCCTCGAAATCGACCTCACCGAATCCGCCGGCCCCTACCAGCAAGGCCACCAGAAGGTCGCCCTCCCCCCCTATCAGCGCTACACCGGCGACATCGACGAACTCGCTGCCGCGCTCCTCGACGGCAAGCCCATGCTCGTCTCCCTCGACCAGGAACTCGCCATCCAGGAGACCCTCCTTCGCGCTTCCCTCATGCTCCCGTAACCTGAGCCCGCTATACTGTCCTACATCATGCTGTTTCGCCGCCTGCTCCTCGTCTGCGCACTCCTCTGCGCTGCCCCCCTCTACGCCCAGGACCTCGTCGGTCTTTACCTCACCTGGAACGCCGACCCCACCACCACCATGACCGTCAATTGGGTCGACCTCCACGCCAACTCCTCCTCCGACCTCTTCTACCGCCGCACCGGCGCCACCGCCTGGTCCAAAACCACCGCCACCCGCTTCACCATCGCCGACACCTCTCTCATCGGAAGACGCGCCGCCCTCTCCGGCCTCGAACCCGGCTCCAACTACGAATTCGCCATCGGTCGCGAACCCGCCCGCCCCGCCGACATCCGCCGCTTTCGCACCATGCCCAAAGACCTCAACCGCCCCGTCCGTTTCGTCACCGGCGGTGACATGATGCACAACCGGACCCGCGTCGACCTCATGAACGCCGTCGCCGGCCTCCGCGACCCCGACTTCGCCCTCCTCGGCGGCGACCTCGCCTACGCCAACGGCGTCTCTTCCGGACGCTGGGTCGATTGGCTCCGCTCCTGGATGGAACACGCCGTCGCCGAGGACGGCCGCCTCGTCCCCATGGTCCTCGGCATCGGCAACCACGAAGTCCGCGGCGGCCGCAACGGCAAAGTCCCCGACGACGCCCCCTACTTCTACTCCCTCTTCCAGTTGCCCGAAAACCGCGCCTACTACGCCCTCGACTTCGGCAAATACCTCTCCTTGATCGTCCTCGACACCCAGCACACCAACCCCGTCGAGGGCGCACAGGCCGATTGGCTCGCCAAAGCCCTCGCCGCCCGCCAGGACCAACAGTTCCTCTTCATCTGCTACCACTACCCCGCCTACGGCACCACCAAAGCCCCCCGTGGCGGCCTCCCCATCGATAACCCCCTCTCCATCGCCATCCGCCAGCACTGGATGCCCCACTGGGAGAAGTACGGCGTCACCGCCGTCTTCGAAAACGACCACCACAACTTCAAACGCTCCCAGCGTCTCCGGAACCACAAAATCGACAACGACAACGGCGTCCTCTATCTCGGCGACGGCGCCTGGGCCGTCAATACCCGCACCGTCCCCCCACTCGACCAGGCCTGGTGGCTCGCCAAGGCCGACGGCCGCAATCACATCTTCGACGTCAAGATCTCCGCCTCCGGCCAGGCCCACATCCAGGCTGTTGATATTAAAGGAGAAGTGTTCGACGACGTCCGAATCCTGACTCCTCGCACCAAACCCGTCTCCGGACAGTAATTCGCCCTTCCAATCAACTCCCAACCCCGGGAGGGCCCCACCCTCCCGGCGCCACCCAAGACCCTCGCCCGCACCCCTTCCGTTCTGCACCATTCCCTCCGGTTTAGTCGCAATTCCCGCTAAGGTTTTGTCCCCAATCAGCCGATGACCTCCCTGAGAGGGTGGGAAACCGCCATCCACTCTCAATCCGGAAGGAGCCTTCGCCAAAATATGACCTCCACCACCACTCCTCCCGCCGTCGCGCGCGCCAAAACCGCCCACGTCGGTCAGGGCCGGATCTCGCGCTGGCTGGTCCCCTCATTTTTTGACCTCATTCTCCTCTCCGTCCCCGCCTGGCTGTTCTTCTCCGGCGGCGCCGGTTTCAGCCGCCTGCTTCTCGATGGCGATACCGGCTGGCACATCCGCGTCGGCGAGTGGATCCTCCAGCACCGCCAGATCCCGCAGGTCGACTTCCTCTCATTCACCATGCCCGGACAGCCCTGGTTCGCCTGGGAATGGCTCGCCGAACTCATCTACGGCCTTCTTATGCAGACCTGGGGCCTCAAAGGCGTCCTTTGGATCAGCGCCCTCCTTTTCATGGCTTTCGCCGGGATTCTGCTTCGCAATCTCACCTGGCGCGGAGCCCACCTCTTTGTCGCCCTCCCCCTCACCATGCTCGCCACCAGCGTCGGCACCATGCACCTGCTCGCCCGGCCCCACCTTTTTACCCTCGTCTTCCTTCCCATCTTCCTCTGGATGGCCCAGGCCGACCTCCGCCGCCCCTCCCGATGGATCTGGACCCTCATCCCCCTCACCGTTCTCTGGACTAACCTCCATGGCGGATGGCTCGGCGGCGTCGCCTCTCTCGGCATCCTCGCCGCCGGACTCGCCATCGAAGCCTGGCTCGGCCAGCGCTCCTGGGCCGCCGCCCGCCGCTTCGCCCTCCTCGCCGCCGCCTGCTTCGCCGCCTCCATCGTCAACCCCTTCACCTGGAAACTCCACGTCCACGTCTTCGGATACATGGGCAACGACTGGATCAAGGAAGTCGTCCAGGAGTTCCAGTCCCCCACCTTCCGCGGCGAGAATATGCTGCAGTTCGAAATCCTCCTGTTTGGCGGCATCCTCGCCTCCGCCCTCCTGCTCCGCCGCCGCCGCGTCGCCGAACCGCTGCTCATCCTTTTCTGGGCTCACCAGTCCCTCGTCTCCGCCCGCCACGCCCTCCTGTTCGCCATCGTCGTCCTCCCCGTCCTTGCTGACCTGCTCATGGAAGCCTGGAACGCCTGGACCCGCTCCGCCCACCGCAAATCCATCCCCGGCATCCTCAACAGCCTCGCCTGGGACTGCCAGCCCGCCCTCCGCCGAACCTCCCTCTGGGTCGCCGTCATCGTCCTCGGCGTCCTCGCCCCCTTCGTCCCCGCACCCTGGCCCGATAACTTCCCCACCGAGAAATTCCCCGTCGCCATCGCCGGACAGTACCGCGACCTCCTCGTCGCCAAACGCACTTTCACCAACGACGACTGGGCCGACTTCCTCCTGTTCGCCAACTACCCCGGTCAGCGCGTCTTCTTCGACGGCCGCAGCGACTTCTACGGCGAAAAACTCGGAAACGACTACCTCAAACTCATCAAGGGCAGCTTTGAATGGCAGGAAATCATCGACCGCCACCAGATCGAGGTCGTCCTCGTCTCCCCCCAAACCGGCCTTTCCAGCGTCCTTAAGCTCCACCCCGACTGGACCGTCCTCGAAGACAACGGCCTCGAGATTCTCTTCGAGCGCCGCCCCGGCTCCTCAAAAAGACTCCAGTCAGCCCTAATGAAATCGCCCGTTCCCGCCGAATGATCCCATGAGAGACCAACGAACCACCATGTGCAACGCAACGCCATCGAACGAGTTGCCCGGCAGTCCGGCAGAGTGGCGCCTGCCCAATGGTCAGGATCTGATCTCGTTCGCCCTGGGAGTCGGCCTCGCCGCGGGCCCTCTGCTGTACCTTCCAGGCAATGCCCGGCCTGTGCCCGGGCCTGATAGCAGGGCAAAGTCCGTTCCCACACCGCTTCCCGCGGCCCAGGAACAGAAGCCCCTTCCGGATTTTGAGGGTTGAAGCCAAGGAGATTAGGCTATGGATCGCAGATTTTTGACAGTTCTCGGCGTGAGCCTGGTGTTCGCTCTGGTCGTGACCAGCATCTTCTACCAGATGACCACCAGCGCCGGACCCCAGAAGGCCGAGGTCACTGACCTCACTGACCTCGTCGTCGCCGCCCGGCCCCTCCCCGTCGGCATGACGGTCAAGGCCGCCGACCTGAAAGTCGTCAAGGTGGCCACCGCCTCCTTCCCCAAGGGCGCCTACAGCAAGCCCGAGGATGTTCTCGACCGCCCCGTCGTCAGTAATATCCTCCACGATGAACCGATCCTCGATGGCCGCCTCGCCCAGCGCGGCAGCGGTTTCGGCCTCTCCCCCATCATCCCCGTCGGCATGCGCGCCGTCACCGTCCGCGTCAACGACGTCGTCGGCGTCGCCGGCTTCGTCCTGCCCGGCATGCGCGTCGATGTCCTCATCACCGGGCAGCCCCCAGGCAGTGTCGCCCGCGTCACCAAAACCGTCCTCCAGAACATTCTCGTCCTCTCCGCCGGCGCCACCATCCAGACCGATCCTTCCGGCAAACCCGTCAACGCCCCCAATGTCACCGTCCTCGTCACCCCCCAGCAGGCTGAGATGATCACCCTCGCCGGAAACGAAGGCCGCATCCAACTCGTCCTCCGCAATGCCGGAGACCAGGGCGTCGAGTCCACCGCCGGTCTCACCACCACCACCCTCTACGGATCGCACGCCAGGGCGGGCATGGCTCAGCAGCGGGAATCCAACGACCCGTTCGACGGCGCCGACCGCCCCCGCCCCCGGCCCGATCGGAAGAGCACACGTCTGAACTCCAGTCACTGACCAATCTCGTATGCC
>ERZ761609.347-NODE-347-length-57674-cov-16.093355_pt1 | contig 57674 bp, 59 predicted proteins | sample MGYA00511163_ERZ761609 | MGnify/ENA primary metagenome ERZ761609 (study PRJEB28899, sample SAMN02445070) | bioreactor sludge metagenome | biome: EBPR sludge | place: Australia: Brisbane, Thorneside Wastewater Treatment Plant | collected 2011-12-16 ... | reverse complement strand
TCGTCAGCTCGTGTCGTGAGATGTTTGGTTAAGTCCATCAACGAGCGCAACCCTTATAGTTAGTTGGATTTTTCTAGCTAGACTGCCCCGGTAACGGGGAGGAAGGAGGGGATGATGTCAGGTCAGTATTAGTCTTACGTCCTGGGCTAGAAACGCGATACAATGGCCGGTACAACGGGCAGCCAACCCGCGAGGGGGAGCAAATCCCATCAAAACCGGTCCCAGTTCGGATAGCAGGCTGAAACTCGCCTGCTTGAAGTCGGAATTACTAGTAATCGCAGGTCAGCATACTGCGGTGAATACGTTCCCGGGTCTTGTACACACCGCCCGTCAAACCATGAAAGTGACCAACACCCGAAGTCCGATTCGTCGGCCTAAGGTGGGGGGCATGATTGGGGTTAAGTCGTAACAAGGTATCCGTAGCGGAAGCTGCGGATGGATTACCTCCTTTCTAGGGAGAAACTATGCCTGCTTATCGAGAAATCATAAGTAGAGCTAGGTCGGTCTTGTTGTTATGCTGAGCTTACATAACAACCTATCCCTTCGGGGAAAGACAAAGTTCACCTTTTACTTGTCAGTAATGATAAGAACCCTGACGAATGACGCTTGCACTGCTAAGTTGTGAAACACTAAAAATACCGCCTTATAGGGCGGTATTTTTATGTTAAAACCTTGCATTCACCTCTGTTTTTCTGGTACAATGTCCTCTGACCTTCACGGTCGATCTTTTCTACTTGGGGCGTTAGCTCAGTTGGCCTAAGAATAACCCACAGGGGTGCTCTAGCTGGCTATACATTCAGTATCAAGGTAGCATTAAAACACTTGGGGCGTTAGCTCAGTTGGCTAGAGCACCTGCTTTGCAAGCAGGGGGTCCGGGGTTCGAGTCCCCGACGCTCCACCAAGTTTATTTTGAAAACACCATTTATTTGGTGTGTAGGCGATTAGCTCAGTTGGTTAGAACGCGTCACTGCTGTTTAACAATCGATATTATGCGTATTCTCACTTGTGGGCGATTAGCTCAGTTGGTTAGAGCGCGTCACTGATAATGACGAGGTCGGAGGTTCAAATCCCTCATCGCCCACCAGTGAGAATGCACATCAATCGTTAACATACGCGCCTGAAAAGGCGTAGTGTAATGACTCGGCCGAAGCACGACTGTGTCGCGCCAGAGGCGCGTTTCACGAAGATCACCCACCAGATACGTAGTGTTTTATGTTGTTTTGTGAAAAATAAATGAAGTAGAATAATCAACATTTTAGTCAAAATCATAGATATGTTTACGTGCGAGCATTTTAGTAAGTATGTGTAGCTCAATGCACTACAAATAAACCATCCTCTTGAGGCAAAACACCAATCATAAGAATAAAATAAAATGTAATATTAACATCGAAATTAAGCAAATCATTACATTCCACAAAGCGCAAATGGGCACAGATTGTCCACCACTGTTTTGGGTGAGTGAAAAGACTACTTTTTTTATTCAGCAAAGCGTATACTAAACCCAAGCCACAAAACAGAAAAAACCTAAAAAAATGGAAAACAAAGATTATTCAACGACAGGTTCGTCGTTGGGGGACCTAAATGGTAACCCAGGGGTTTCTGTTGCTCAACAACCTGTCACTTCAGCGGGTACGACCTCGGTTTCTGTTGGTGCTACGCAGCCAGGCCTGTCTGTGAAGGTCGGCAAAGGACTACCAAGTTCATGGAAGTTGATCGTTGTTAGCCTTCTTTTCATTGCGGGTCTTGCACTCGTAGGTTTTCTCGGATATCGACAGTACCAGCAGGGACAACTGAGTAATCCGGCGCAGAGCGCCGCCCCGGCGGATACTTATGCTATTCAGGATATTAACCTGGATGACCTTGTAACATCTGGCGGTCTTGACCTTGCAACCTCACAAGCTCTGAGCGTGAATGGCCAGCTACGCACGAATAATTCACTCATTTTGACACCGACTGAACGCCCGAGCGACGGTAGTGCCGGACAACTCTACTATGACCAAGATGAGAACGGACTGGCGTTCTTTAACGGTACAGAGTTTGTCAGTGTTGCGTCAGGACAGGATCTGACAGAGCTTCGCACCCAGCTCCAGGGTGTCCAGGCAAGCATACCGACGATTCCAAACATCCCAACTATTCCATCAGATTTGGCAACTCTCGGATCACAAAACGTTTTCCAAGGATTAAACTCGTTCAACGGTGGGCTCCATACTGCCAACCTCACAGTTAGCGGTAGCGCTGCCCTGCAGGGCAGCCTGACAGTAAATGGTCCAGCTACTCTCGGCGCGACAACGATGTCGAGTCTACTGCTTTCATCTCCACTCAGCGTAAGCTCTGGAGGGACAGGTACTACAAACCTTACAAACAACGGAGTCTTGATCGGTCAGGGAACGAGTCCGATTTCGGCTGTAACAGCAGGAGGCGCTGGACTCTGTCTGTTATCAACAGCCGGGGCGCCAGCGTTCTCGGCGTGTCCGGGCGGGGGTGGTTCAGGCGTTAACTCGCTTAACGCCTTGATAGGTGACCTGACTATCGCGAACAGTAGTGCTGCAGGCACGGTTATCACGATCAATGACGCATCGACGAGTGCGAAGGGCATAGCGAGCTTTAACGCTGGTAATTTCATCGTCACAAGTGGCGCGGTCAATACTGTGCAAGATATCAGTGTCACCGCATCACCGACATTTGCGAATGTAACAGCTACAACACTCTCCGGTAGCGGTAGCGGAGTCACGAATCTGAACGCGAGTAACGTGAGCAGTGGAACTCTTGGTGACGGGCGTCTTAGCGTGAATGTGCCGCTGCTCGGCGCGGCGACAAACAACTTCACTGGCACGCTCCAGCAAGCGGGCAATACCGTCTGTGACAACTCAAATAACTGTGGATATTTGACTGGCTCGGCAGCTGATGGTTCATACGTACAACTTCAGGTCGGTACCCCTGGTACGCCACAGACCGGACATTTTAATATCACTGGTACTGGTATCGCCAATGCCTTAACCGCCGTGACACTAGCTGGTAACGGAGCTGCTGTGACGAACGTGAACGCTGCTCAGCTGAATAGTCAAGCGCCGAGCTATTACCTCAACGCGACTAACTTGTCTGCTGGTACGCTTAATGACGCACGCTTGAGTGCAAATGTCGCCCTCCTGAACGCTGCGACAAACAACTTCACTGGCACGCTCCAGCGAGCTGGGAACGATGTCTGTGACAACTCAAACAACTGTAATTATCTAACAGGGAGCGCCGCTAACGGTGCCTACGTTCAGCTTCAGGTCGGTACCCCTGGTACGCCACAGACCGGACATTTTAATATCACTGGTACGGGACGCGCTGCTGCTCTTTACCAAAACGGAAACCAAGTCTGTGACACGACAGGTAACTGTGCAGGCCTCGGCGGTAGTTTGACGGGTTCGGGTACGACAGGAACTATTGCAAAATTTACAGCTAGTGGAAACCTCGGCGACTCACTGCTCACGGAGAGCGGAAGCGTGATAACTGTTAACGGTGATCTGTTCGCTGATAGTTTCGATGGTGATGGTTCAGCTGTTACAAACGTAAATGCAGCCCAACTTGGTGGACAAGTTGCTGGCTACTACCTCAATGCAACAAATATTAGTTCAGGTACGTTGTCGGACTCGCGACTTAGTGCGAATGTTACGATACAAGGTAATACCTTTAACGGTGCGAACCAGTTGGTTCAGCTCAATGCCTCGAGTCAGTTACCGGCTTTGTCGGGTGCGTTACTTACGAATCTAAATGGTAGCGCAATCACGAGCGGTACCGTCGCAGACGCGCGCCTCAGCGCAAATATCCCACTACTCAACGCCGCTACGAACAACTTCACCGGCGCGCTCCAGCAAGGTGGCAATGACGTGTGTGATGACTCGAATAACTGTAATTACCTAACAGGATCGGCAGCCAATGGCGCATATATCCAGCTACAGGGCACAACTCCGGGATCGGCACAGACAGGAAATATTAATATCACAGGCACCGCAATCGCCGGTAACTTCAGCGGCAATGGATCAGCGCTATCCAATCTCAACGCCAGTAACCTGGCTTCGGGATCGGTCGCGGATGTCCGTCTCAGTGCGAATGTTCCTCTGCTAAACGCCGCTACGAACAACTTCACGGGTACGATACAACAAGGCGGTAACGATGTCTGTGATGACTCCAATAACTGTAACTATCTCACCGGTAGTGCAGCAAACGGGCTGTACGTGCAATTACAGGGAGCAACTCCTGGCAGTGCTCAGACAGGTCACTTAAACATTACTGGCACCGCGATCGCCGCAAACTTTAGTGGTAATGGCTCCGCCTTAACAAGCTTGAACGGTACTAATATCAGTTCTGGCACCGTTGCTGACGCACGACTTACGAGTAATGTGACACTCCAGGGCAATACGTTTAACGGTGTGAGCCAGTTGGTTCAAACCGACGGCTCAGGGCAATTACCAGCTCTTTCCGGGGTACTGCTCACGAGTCTCAATGGTAGTAATATCGCGTCCGGTACCGTTGCTGACGCACGTCTCAGTGCAAACGTCGCGCTCCTCAACGCAGCGACCGTGAACTTCACCGGCACACTCCAACGGGCTGGTAGCAACGTGTGTACCGCAAGCGGTAACTGTACGAGCGTGACCGCAATTGGCGCACTCGATGGGGGAACGGCAAATGCGACAGGCGCAACCTTATCAAGTAATACATTATATCTACAGAGTGCCAGCGCGACATACGCTGGATTGGTCAACACTTCTTCTCAGAGTTTTGCAGGTGTGAAGACGTTTACGAACGGGGCCGTACTCTCAGCTGATCAGTCGCTGACACTATCGAGCTCAACTGGTAACAGCGCTCTACTGTCGGTCGGTGGTCTCAATAGCGCAGCTCTTACCGTCGATACGTCTGCCTCAACTGGCTCACTGCGCGTGGCGATCGGCGTACCGGGAACCTGTGGAACGGGCCGGTTCTGCGTGAACCAGGGCGTTACTTCATCGTCGGGTGGCGGACCGTTCACGAATTCACAGAACATCCTAGATATAAACAGAACATCCGCATCAGCGATCACATTTACCGGGCAACGCGTGAGGGTCAACGATGTGACAACCGGTGGAGTAGCAAATAATATACAGGGTTTCATCGTTGATTCACGTGCGGGTACGACCAATAACTCAGCGACGATCAACAGCTACATGGCAGATATCTCGAGCAGCCATGGTGGCAACTTCCTCTGGCTGCAGCACAATGGCTCGACGAACGTCTTTACGGTGACGAACGCTGGTAACCTGACAACGAACGGCACAGGAGCCTTCACTGGCAATCTGACAACGAGTGGGAATCTCGGCGCTAACAATGCGTCACCTAACTTCCGCCTGACGGTAAATTCCCAAGGTACAGGTACGCATAACTCAGCAGCTTATATTAATACTGGTTCAGCGAGTGACACTGGACTTATTATCCAAGGGGTTTCAGGCCAATCTGGTAATTATCTCACAGTGAAGTCATCCTCGGGTGGTGTGGTTGCGAGCATTAGCGCCTCAGCAGGGAGCTTCTATAATGCTGGTAGTTACTCAGCGGGAAATGGCCAGTTTATTTCTGAGGACGGTGTCGGATCGAGCAGCACGAGCGTTATCGTGCGAAGTGGTGGTGCGACTGGCGGCAGCTCAACGACTGGTGACGTCACGATACGGAGTGGAAACGGTACTAGTGGCGCTTCGTCCGGTAATATCATCATCGATAGCGGTAATGCTGCAGGAACAACCGGAGCAGTTAGTATCGCGGCTAGCAACGCTAGCGCGCTAGCGTTAGGACGTTCAGGGATCACGACAACCTTTGCTGGTAATACTCTCTATAATGGCTCGAATAATACAATCAGCGTCAACTCGGCAACTGCACTGTTGATACAGAACACGAGCGCAACCGCGCTGTTTACCGCCAACACCAGTACGATGACAGTCACAGTTAGATCGCTTGACGTAACACTGAACCTAACGGTCAACGGACATCTCATCAGCGGTGGTACGACACCAGGTATCTCAGCTGGGACGGCAGCGTGTACGAGTCCAACGGTGTCAGTTTCAGGAACTGATACATCCGGTCGCATCACCGTTACGACTGGTACCGGATGTGCTTCTGGAGGAAGGCTGGCAACGATAACTTTCGCAACTGCGTTCGGCGCAGCTCCAAGAGTGACGCTCACCCCGGCAAGTCAAAATGCGGCAGGTCTCACGACGTATATCGACGATTCAACGATCAGCACAACGGCATTTGACCTCTCGACGACCACAACCGCGGCGAACAGCACGACATACCGTTGGTACTACCACGTCATTCAGTAAAACAGAGGTAATCAGCAAGGGTGGCTATGCTACAATCATTAGCAGTATGAGTAGAAAATACATCGTAAAACGAAACCTTTGGGTGGCGCTGGCGATGGCAGTATCTGCAGTCCCCGCTCTCGTGAGTGCAGAAGCAGCCATCTCGCAAGGGTTTACGTCTGATGAATCAATTCGGACAGGGGCGCTTGTCAGTTCTGTCAACGATGAAAAACGCATTGAGCCGGCATCGACCGATAACGGCGATAAACTACTTGGTGTGGCTGGCAAGGATTCGCTGGTTGAATTATCTAATACCTCAACGCAGGTCCAGGTAGTAACGAGCGGTCTAACACAAACATTCGTTAGCGACATAAACGGCGAAGTCGAGGTTGGTGATCCGATCACAGTCTCGCCACTAGTCGGTGTCGGCATGAAGGCAACCGAGAGCGGCTATGTCGTCGGGACGGCACGGGCGAATTTCTCAGAAATCTCAGATAAGCAGCAGCATATCGTCAAGGACAAGAGTGGGAATGATAAACAAGTAAATGTCGCGTTGCTACCAGTACAAGTAAACGTCATATACTTCAGTAAAATGGATGACGAGAAATCAATCCTGCCCCAGTTCCTCATCAATATCGCCCAATCCGTGGCAGGCAAGGATGTTTCAGTTGCACGTATCCTGATTGCCATGCTAGTCCTGATGGCGGGAATCGGCTCGATCGGTGTCGTGCTTTATTCATCAGTACGGTCGAGTATTCTATCGATCGGTCGCAACCCGTTGGCAGCATCGGCGGTACACAAAAGCTTGCTCGAAGTATCTCTCCTTTCACTCGGTATCCTGCTTGTCATGCTCGGAGCGGTTTACTTGATTCTTGTCGTTTAGTATCTGGCTGCGTGACAACGTTTACTCCTTATGGTTATTGGGGTATAGTAAGTCGTAGAGAAAAAAGGGGAAAATAAAGGGGTGGATACACTACAAATCGTAATGCTGGCTGGGCTTATCCTGATGGCCTGTATCAGCTTTGCGAGCCTTGCGTGGGCTTCTTTCTTAGACGGTAAGTACCGTAATCGGCCGTCACCCAAGCACTACGCTGTTCATGTCGAGGGTGTGAATGTTTTCTCCGAAGAAGATATTGCAGCCGCCAAAGAAGAAGCACAGGCTGGTTTCCGCAAAGCGTTGACTGATTCCGTTGGCGCGATCGAGCCGGCGTTGTCATCGTCCATCAGCAATATCAGTGAGAAGGCTGAAGAGATGGCCAAGATCACATTGAGCCAAGAGTTTGAAAAGTATCAGAGCAGCTTTGCTGCCCTTCGTGAAGAGACGATAAAAGAGTTCGGCGAGCTCCAAAAACAAATCGATGCTCGACGCGATCAGCTCGTTATCGACATGGAAGCTCAGTTCAAGAAACAGCAAGCCGAACGGATGGACGCGTTCAATACTCGGATTGCAGATGTCGTATCAAGTTATCTGGTTGAAGCACTCGATAAAGGTGTCGACCTTGGCGCACAGTCGAAATATATCATCCACACACTTGAGGCACACAAAGAAGACATCAAGAAAGATGTATTGTCGTGAGTGCTCGTCTGCCTGTCGATGTTTACTCCCCCGATCAGATCGGGATTGTGCTTTGGGAGCTCGATAAGCTAATAAGTGCTCTGAGGGATACAAATACGAGAAGTGTGGTGACGGGAAGCGAGCCTGTAGCTGCTGAGCCTCATGTGTCAGCGTTGCTACTTGGTGTTCTGCGGACATCTGGTATCTCTGAACGTGATCAGGCGGCGCTTGAGTCGCTCCAAGTGGAACTCCAAACGGTCCGCAGTTCGGCTCCTGTGGCCCATTTTTTACTATCAGCGCTCCCAAACCGTAATTTCAAACGAGAGCTTGTAGCGTGGTGTCGTCAGAATTTGCACGAGAACCTACTCGTAACATTCGCGACCAGAGGTGATCTCGGTGGTGGGTTTGTGCTCAGGGTTGGCTCAAAGCAATACGATTTCACTTATCGGGCACAGCTGTTAAACGATAAGAAACGGCTCGTGGAGATCTTTGACAATGTACGATAACAGCGCCTTTGAGCAGATGATCTCTGTCGGTAATCCGACCGGTGAAGTCATCGGTGTCGAGCGCTTTCTGATCAAGATCAAAGGCCTTGATGGAGCACCGGTCGGGGCGTTAGCGATGTTGCAAACCGGCCAACACTGCGTGATTCGTGAGATTCGCGATGGCTACGTCTTAGCACTCAACCTTGATACTGAGACAACTTCGATTGGTACACTCGTCGTACTCGAGGAGCTTGAACTAACAACCCCCGTTGGTGAGGCGATGATTGGTCGCGTTGTAAATCCACTCGGCCAGCCGTTAGATGGCAAAGGCGAGCTAACATTGACTGAAAGTCGACATGTTTTTGCCGAGGCGCCAGGCATCCACGAACGCAGTATCTTAAAGGACCAGTTATTTAGTGGTGTCACAATGGTTGATATGCTTTTTCCAGTAGTACTTGGCCAGCGCATCGCCGTGCTCGGTGATACGAAATCAGGCAAATCAAGCTTTTTGATGCAGCTCGGCGTTAATCAAACAGGCAGTGATCGCATCGTTGTCTATGTCCTCATCGGCAAGCGACGTGTTGAGATCGATCAAACGATTAGCCAGCTTAACGAGACAGGAGCGATACAGAATAGTATCGTTGTCGTTGCCAACATCTTTGACTCACTTGCGCAGTCGTACATCGCACCATATGTCGGCTGTGCGATCGCCGAACACCTATGGCATGGAGGGCGTGATGTCGTCGTCGTTTACGATGACCTATCTTCGCACGCCAAGATTCACCGGGAAGTCTCGCTCCTCGCCAAGGTCAACCCCGGTCGTGACAGCTACCCGGGTGATATGTTCTACTCACATTCATCGCTACTTGAGCGTGCTGGAAAGCTTGCGAGTAACGAAAAAACGCTCACAGCCCTGCCGGTTGTCGTGACTCCAGGGGATGACATCACAGCCTACTTACCGACAAGTATTATGTCCATCACGGATGGACAAATCATCTTTGACCTCGCAACATTCCGTCGCAACATACGACCGGCTGTCAAAACCGGTCTATCGGTCTCACGTGTTGGTGGTCGAGCGCAGACAACGTCACAAAAACGTCTTTCGACAGCGCTTATGCAGCGACTTGCGGCATATCAACAAGCGCAAGAGTTCGCCCACTTCGGCTCGGATATGTCGGCTGAGTCAAAGCAGACGCTTGAACTTGGTAAGCAGATCTACGAGGCCTTGCGCCAGACACCAACGGAGCGACTATCGATCGTCGAGCAAGAAATAATGTTGCGCGCTATCGTGCTTGGTGATGGCAAGCGATCCCTGAACGTCATGCAACTCAAACAGCAAGCCCACGTGGTCGCCGAGACAGTGCAGAATGAGGCGGATATCGAGAGACTATCCCAAGAAGTTCTCGAACAGTCAGTCGTGGAGGCAGCGACATGAGGCGCGCAATTACGATCCGTGATGAGCTTGATCAGATCCGCACCGTCGAGGAACTAACAGGGGTATTCGAGAGTGTTGCCAGTATCAAGATCGCGCGCATTCGTAACCGTGTCATCGCGAGCAAGGAGTATTTTGCAGAGCTTTGGCAAACCTATCGTGGCCTTCGTATTGACCCGAAAGAGCAGCTAAAACGCACCTCAAAAAAGCGAAACAATAAGAATGTTCTCGTTGCCGTCACTGCTGAGGGAAAACTTGGAGGTGAGATTGGTAATAAAGTCATCGAGGAGGTCGTGAGGGCTCATGCAGAAACCCATAACACAGATGTCATCGTTCTTGGGGCGCATGGTGCCGAACAATTAGCTCATCGAGGCGTTCAGGTAGCTCAGACGTTCCATCTACCGGTTAGCGACACCCAGTTTGACGTCACCGACATGATCGCCGTACTTGATGAATATGAGCAGATATCAGTGTTCTATCAAACGTACGAGTCGCTTCGTGTCCAGCGAGTCGCACGTATCGAGCTCGTTTCGGCAGTACGCGAACTCAGTGACGAAATTAACCAAGCTGAGCAGGAAGCGGATGTCGAGTTGCTTACCAGCCACGAGTATATCTTTGAGCCTGGCATCACCGAGATCGCCGACTATCTCGAAACCCTGATGATGGGCGTGGCGTTGACTCAGGTGCTGATGGAATCCAAACTTGCGCAACATGCCAGTCGGTTTAACGCGATGCACGCCGCGAAGCAGAAAGCGGTTGAGATGGGCGGTGAGTATTCATTGCAGTTCCATCGTGCAAAGCGAGCCGAGGGTGACGAACGGCTGAAAGAGATAATGAAAGTCTTTAAGGAATTAACCGCATGAGCGAAGTCGTGGGGCAGGTCACCTCTATTAGAGGGTTGGTTTGTGAGGTGACGCTTGTAGGGGTCCGGCCAGAGTCACGTGAGCTACTGATGCTTGTAGATGATCCTGCTGCCATACTTGAGGTCATTGACTACCCAAATGCTTACACTGCTCGTTGCCTTAACATTAAAGGGAGTTCAAAAGTTCGTCGCGGCTCTGCGGTTATACGGTCTGGCACGACTGTCACGGTACCCCAGGGTAGAGAAGTGCTCGGACGCATCCTTAACGCCGTTGGTGAACCTGTCGACGGAGGTCAGCCTATCAGTGGTGAGCGCAAGAGCATTTATCAACCTAGCCCGCCAACCGAAGGTTTCACGGCAAAACCGGAAGTGTTGGTCACAGGTATAAAGGTTATCGACTTCTTCGCACCGTTCGTCAAAGGTCGCAAGATAGGTATTATCGGTGGTGCCGGTGTCGGTAAGACGGTACTCACGATGGAGCTCATTCATAATATTGCCAAGGATGATACCAAGCTTGCCATGTTCGTTGGTATTGGTGAGCGAATCCGTGAAGGCCACGAGCTATACGAAACGCTCAAAGAGCGTGGTATTCTCGAGCGCACTACGATGTTGATGGGGCAGATGCATGAAACGAGTGCCATGCGTGCATTGGTTGGTATTTCGGCTGCTGCGGTCGCTGAATACTTTCGTGATCAAGAGAAACGTGATGTCTTATTCTTCGTCGACAACATCTACCGTTTCATACAAGCATCGAACGAGCTTGCGACAACGATCGGTACCATGCCATCTGAAGGTGGATACCAGGCGACGATGTTCTCTGATTTACGCCGCTTGCAAGACCGACTATCATCAAATCAGAACGGATCGATAACCTCTGTTCAGGCTATCTATATTCCGGCCGATGATCTATCTGATCCTGCGGTCCAGGAGATTGCCGGGCAACTTGATTCAACCGTCGTCCTTTCACGTGCGGTCGCCGAGAGCGGTATTCGTCCAGCCGTTGATCTGATTCGAACTGCGTCATCATTGCTCGCACCCGAGATCGTTGGCGATCGACACTATGTTCTTGCAACACAAACTCAGGCGATCATGCAAAAATATGACAGCCTAAAAAACATCATTGCCATCATCGGCAAGAGCGAATTGTCGCCAGATGAACGGCGTGACTACGAGCGAGCGCAGAAATTCATTCAGTATTTCTCGCAGTCGTTCCATGTTGCCGAGGACCTCAACGGCCAGACGGGTGAATACTTTACGCTTGAGCAGACGCTGCAGGGCGTTGAGGAGATATTGCTCTCATGAGCCCTGCAGCCGAACAGCAGATGTTGGCCGTTCGCGTGCTCGCACCATCCAATAAGTTGTATGATGGCCCAGCTGTGTCGATTTCAGCTGCAAATAAAGTTGGTCCGTTTGATATCTTAGCTGGCCACGCCAACTTCTTCTCGATGCTCAGTGCCTCCGTCATCGTTGTGAACACAGGCAGTCAGTTATTGCAATTCCCAGTCAGTGAAGGCCTCTTGAAGGTCAAGAACAATGCTGTCACGCTGTTCGTAAATCCTAAAGAAGTGGCAGTAAACTAGGTTTTCACGGTTGTGTAATAGGGAGTCAATCAGGTACAATGATGACCATAAGTAATATAAGGGTGGAGAGATAATCTATTACTATGGATTTTAAAGCTCAAACAAATCAGCAACCACAGCCTCAACCATCGGCTCCGCAACCTGCTGCACCTCGATCAGAGGCTATCTCACAAGTTGCTCCAACAGGTAGTGGCGGATCTGGTGGTCGCAAGCTCATAGCACTCGTCGTCGGCCTTGTCGTCGTTGCTATCATCGCCGTTGTCGGTGTGCTTTTATGGCAGGGCAGCCAAAGTGGTGAGACAACAGAAACCACGAGTGTCGACACGAGCAAATATCAAGCTGTTTTCATGACAAACGGTCAGGTTTATTTCGGTAAACTCTCAAATCTCGACAGCAAGTACAGTGAGTTGACAGATGTCTACTATCTCCAGGTTCAACAGCAGAACATCCAGCCTGGTACCGGTGGCAACACCACCAACAGTGAACAACCACAGGTCTCGCTGACAAAGCTTGGTCAGGAGCTACATGGTCCAACTGACAAGATGCACATCGCTAGCGAGCAAATTCTCTTCTGGGAAGATCTCAAAGACGATAGCACCGTCGTAAAGGCCATCAAGGACTACCAGGCTAAACAGTAGTTTACCTACTATAATGGGCATTCCAAATCACCCCAACATAGGGGTGATTTCCTTTAACCCTGTTTTGTACGTCGACTGAAGTAGCGCTCGGTACCGAGTAATGACAGTCCAAGTGAGAGCGTGATCGCCGTGAATAGCCAGTCGGTCTGAGAAAGCTTGTTCTGTTCCTCCTGTTGGTTTACGGCCATACCCGAGCCAGTTGGTACAGATGGGCTAAGGATATCTGCGCTTGCCAGCGTGGCGACGCCGTCGTCCGAGGCCTCAAGGGTATAGCTTCCGTCGTTTTGCGGGACGAATCGGAAGGCGCGGACTGTGTTTGCCGTGAGCTGCGGGGCAACATTTGTCGTACTGTGCGTAGACGGATTACTGCTAGACGGTATTGTTCCAGCAGCCGTATTAACGCCAAAGCTACCGTGCCAACTTCCGAAGACGTTGATGAACAAGATACCAAACCAGTCACTGAGTGCAAACTGACTATTATTGAGGTTGAGAATGTTAACTGCAGCATAGGCATCACCAGATGTAGCATCACCAGCCTTGGTGTTATTGGCGACCGTCGCATCACCTGAACTTGCAGTGAGATTGATATCATTGACGATTGCTTGATCGGTCACGGCATCGATATCAAACGTCGAGTTTTCCGTTATACCGCCACCGAGAGCGGCAGACGTAGTACCGGCCGGCGCATTAACGATGACACCGACCCATGTCCCCATTACATTAACGAATACGAGAAGAGCGTTCTTGCCGACGACTTGTTTACCTGTCAGATTGAGGAGGGTGATATTCGTATCGGCGTTACCCGAACTAGCGTTACCGGCTTCAGTGTTGTTGGTGACATTTGCCGAGCCGCTTGATGCCGTGGCATTCACGTTATTGGTTGTCGAGGCGGTGTTGTTGAATTCCCCGAGCACGGACGCGTTATTGATATTGCTAGTATCAAGCGTACCGAGAGTATTTGATGCGAGCAGGGTACTGATTAGTTCTTGGGGCAATAGAATATCGCCATCAAGGTTGCCGTAGATATTGAGCATGCCGAGGAACGAATTACCACTAATGATAGATGAGTTGATTGCGTTGATGATGTTGGCGATGACCGTTGCGGTGCCGGTCGTGGCATTCCCCGCCTCAGTATTGTTCGCAACACCGGCGTCACCAGAAGCAGCTTCGAGGCTTATGGTGTTATGAATAGCTGTGTCACTTGATACATTCACGTCGATGTCGCCGCTCGTTTGCTGGTTGCTAGACCGAGATGGGTCTGGTGGTTGCAACCATAGGTCACCAAGTATGTTACCGAAGAGATTTTGAGTAAATATATTGAACGCATTGCCGGTAACACCCATGTTCCAGACGCTTTGGAGGAGGTTGAAAACGGTTGCGATTGACGAGGCATTTCCGCTTAACGCGTTGCCAGCAAGGGTATTCATGGCGACGAGCGCATCACCGGTAATTGCTGATGAGTCGATATTGTTGCTGATGATCGCGTTATAAAACAGGTCAAAGATACCTTCGGACTTTGCGCCGGACGAGTCTACGCCGTTTGGCGCGAGTCCGAGCAGGCTTAGGAGCGGGGAACTGGCTCCCGCGCTCTTGGCGCTTGCTGCCTGTTTTGAATCCGTATCAGTTGTCTCGGGTGATCCCTTGCTTGTGTCCAACTCAGCGCCTTGTGGAGGAACGGCTATTGAGATGACGTTAGGCTTGTACGTTCCGGATGGTGCATCAAAAACCCACTCAGTCGTGTCCCACATACCTGTTTGTGGGTTGTAGCTATAGGTAGGTGTTTGCTTTGGAGTTGTTTGATTTGTTGCGGGATTCCAGATGTACTGATCGTTCTCCCACATACCAGTACTATCGTTGTACGTATAGGTTGTACTGGCGGCACCAGTTGGCTGTGATGGACCCTGGTGCTCTGCTTCTGGTTCAGGCGCGGGCTGTTGCGGCTCTGGTTCAGGCGCGGGCTGTTGCGGCTCTGGTTCAGGTGGTTGCTCAGTAGGCGCAGGTTCCTGGGTTGTCGTCTCCTCGACTGGTGTCGTTGAGCCGTCTTCGGCCCGAACGATATGCGGAAAAGAGAGCGTTGCAACAGAAAGCGCAAGGGCTAGGTATATAATGCGTCGAGATATGCTGGTTATGGAATGGTTGAGAGTCATGGCCGCCCTTTCTTTCTGAAGTAATAATCACGAAGAATAAAGTTATGGAGCAGGGGATGAGTCGCATCCTACACCCCCTGCGGGAGTTACATATAACTAGTCCGTAGCAGGCTAGTTACTGACCGTTACAATGGTCTCAGACGTGTTTACATTACTTGCGTCACCGCTCGATGCACTACCGCCTGTGGTGTTACTAGAGACGTTCGCCGATCCAGATGAGGCACTTTGCGAATTGGAGTTCGTAACGTTTACCTCATTGTGGTTGTGAACGTGAACCTTAGTGTGGCCATTGAACGTGACTTGGTTGTTCGAGTTAGGTCCGGTTGCTCCGGTGATGGCTCCGCTCATGTTACCAGCACCAGCACCAGTTGCAGCGTCACTACTATTTGTGAGACTAACACTCGTGCCCGCGTAGTTGTCATTCATCGCATCGCCACTGCTGGCTGAGCCACCGGTCGTGTTACCGGATACATTGGCTGAGCCGGTGCTTGCACCTTGGCCGTTTGAGTTACTGACGTTAACCTTATTGCGGTTGTGAACAGATCGCCAGTCCGATCCGTTGAACGTCACTTGGTTATTTGAGCTTGGTCCTGTTGGGCCAGTGATCGTTCCCGTGGTTGCTGCTGATGCGACACCTGCACTAAAGCCGACGCCCAGCACAGTTGCAGCAGTGACACGTAGAAGTTTCAATTTTTTCATCGTGTTTGTCCCTCCGTTTTATAGTTGATATCGTCCGGGCTCATCGCCCGATCTAGCACGTCGAGGGTGGTGACATCGGCATGTTCATCGAGCGGCGAGCTCATTTAGCGTCGTGGTGAACCACGGATTGCCTGTGCTTGATTACCCTGGTTGTTCGTACTGCTGACTGAGATATCAGTCGATGATGATGAATGCGAATTCGTACTCGACGAGCTATCAACAGATATATCCACTGAGACACTTGAGTTTGAGCCTTCGACCACGATGTTTTGATGAGATGGGTCGCTTGTTGTGACCGGCTGACCATCGACCATGACCGTCGACTGTACATTCGCCTCTGTATCGGAACTGGTGACGTCAGTCTTCACTTCAGTTACGTTCGAGCTACTTTCATTGCCGGTAGAAACGCCCTCGTCACTTTGTTCCGAGGGCGCTGCTGATTGCTGAGGGGAGATTAGTGATGATTCAAGAGGTGATTGTGTTGCTTGTTGTGCTTCGTGAGCAGCGGCGACAGCGCCTGTCGAAACGCCAAGTCCAGCAAAAATCGTCAAACCCAGGAGGCGTTTACGACCACGAAGTCGTGAACCAACTCGAGCAAACATGCTGGTGCGTGTCTGAGGAAGTTTTTGTTTTTGGTGACGTGGGGATGTATGCATCCTGGCCCTCCAAAAACTTAGAGATCTACTATAGTTAGGCGTTTGACGAAAGAATCACGAGTGTTCGTTTGTACTTCCAGCGTATACCCATCAAACTTGCCTTGTCAATCACATCAGAGGTAGATAATTGTTGATATAACAACAATTGCCTCACGATACCCTGTAAAATATCCCTCTTGCATCAAAGGCTGGGCCACGGTATAATAAATCGAGCGAATGTTTCTGGTGGAAACCTCTGGCGACGAACCTATCACAGTTTAGTCCAGGGGATTTTTTACGCCCGTACACTGCGAGGATACAGGGGTGAAAATTGTCGACAATATGACAATATAATTAGCCTTTACATACGTAATACTCCGTTGGTACACTAGTCTGGCTTGAGTCCACACAACAATTGCCGCAATGTTTCGGCAGCGAAAGTGTGACCTCAAGTTCCGCTGTATAGCGGAGGTGGCGCATGCAGTTTAACAATTTAGTTCAAATTTTTGATGATAAGACAATGGAATTGACGGTATATTCACGAGCGTGAATATAAGCCTCTAGAAGTAGGGCTTATACGCGAGTGGATACTATCTTTTTAGTAGCTTGGTATTCACCAACTACTAGTCAAGACCAATGCATAAAAAGGTACTCAAGGGCACTCAGTGGATGCCTAGACGTATGTTACCGATGAAGGACGTGGAAGACTGCGAAAAGTCTCGGGGAGCTGTCAACAAGCTTTGATCCGGGAATATCCGAATGGGGAAACCCGCCATGAGTCATGTCATGTGCATCGCTACCTGAATCTATAGGGTAGTTGAAAGGGAACCGCCTGAACTGAAACATCTTAGTAGGGCGAGGAAAAGAAAGTAAATAACGATTGCGGGAGTAGTGGCGAGCGAAACCGTAAGAGCCCAAACCTTTTAAGTTCTCATCTTCGGATGAGTAAGTTGTTAGACGAATACTTAAAATGGGGTTGTGAGTTAACAAACGACCAAGTCAGAGACCTAAACTTCGGTTTAGTGATCTGATTTGCGATCAGCAGCTAACACTGTCTGAGTAAAGTAAGAAACCGGCGTGGTTAGCAGAATAGTTTGAATGGCTAACCAAAGGACGTGAAAGTCGTGTACGCGAAAACCGCGCTGGCTTTATGTTTGTTCTCTCGAGTAGGACGGGACACGAGAAATCCTGTTTGAATCCGGCTGGACCACCAGCCAAGGCTAAATATGACATACGATCGATAGTGAACAAGTACAGTGATGGAAAGGTGAAAAGAACCCCGGGAGGGGAGTGAAATAGATCCTGAAACTAAGTGCCTACAAGGAGTCGGAGCGGACTTGTTCCGTGACGGCGTGCTTTTTGTAGAACGATCCAGCGAGTTAATTTCGTCAGCAAGGTTAAGTCAAGTGACGGAGCCATAGTGAAAGCGAGCCTGAATAGGGCGATTTAAGTTGACGGGATTAGACCCGAAACCAGGTGACCTAACCATGGGCAGGTTGAAGCTGCGGTAAAGCGCAGTGAAGGACCGAACCGCCGCACGTTGTAAAGTGCTCGGATGACCTGTGGTTAGCGGTGAAATGCCAATCGAACTTGGAGATAGCTGGTTCTCCTCGAAATAGCTTTAGGGCTAGCGTCAAGTGGTAGCAATTGGGGGTAGAGCTCTGTAAAGGACTGGGGCTGGCAACGGTACCCACCCTTAACAAACTACGAATACCAATTGTGGAATCTTGGCAGTTAGAACGTCGGGGCTAAGCTCGGCGCTCGAAAGGGAAACAGCCCAGACCATCGTCTAAGGTCCCTAAATATACACTCAGTGGGAAACAAGGTGAGATTTCTTAAACAGCTAGGATGTTGGCTTAGAAGCAGCCATTCATTTAAAGAGTGCGTAACAGCTCACTAGTCAAGAGATCTTGCGTGGAAAATGTAACGGGGCTCAAGTGTATTACCGAAGACATGGACTGCGTAGCAATACGTATGTGGTAGAGGAGCGTTCCTATCAGCGGTGAAGCCAGACTGGAAAGTACTGGTGGAGCGGTAGGAAGTGAGAATGCTGGAATGAGTAACTTCAAGACAGGTGAGAATCCTGTCGGCCGAAAGAGCAAGGTTTCCTGGGCGATGGTAATCATCCCAGGGTTAGTCGGGCCTAAGCCGAGGCGCGTAGCGTAGGCGATGGACATCAGGTTAATATTCCTGAACCCGTACAAGTTTTTACACTGTTCACGGCGAGAGAGTCAGAGCGGATTCATGGTATGCATCCGTCCAACCTAGGGGGAACCCGATGGGAGTGAAAGCGAAACCTCGAGTTTCGCGATTCTGGTGATAGCGCTGGCTAGAAAAGCAGGTGTAATTATGGCTTGTGCGGCCCGTACCGCAAACCAACACCGGTGCTCGAGTCGAGAAGACTAAGGCTTACGAGAGACCCTTTGCTAAGGAACTCGGCAATACAGCGACCGTAACTTCGGGATAAGGTCTGCCCCCTCACACTGTGTATAACAGTGGCGAGGATGCCAGTTTTTAGAAGGAATGAAGTAAATGATTGAGTACCTATGAATCTTCGGATTCATTTCAATCGACATCTAATTTGACTGAGAAGACACAGTGATTTCTAAAGACTGCCAAACTCATCACACCTGGTTTATACCTAGTGTGAGGGGGCCGCAGCAAAAGAGCCCACGGAACTGTTTATCAAAAACACAGGTCTCTGCTAACACGAAAGTGGATGTATAGGGGCTGACTCCTGCCCGGTGCTGGAAGGTTAAGGGGAGCGCTTCACGGTGCGAACTGAAGCCCCAGTGAACGGCGGCGGTAACTATAACCGTCCTAAGGTAGCGAAATTCCTTGTCAGGTAAGTTCTGACCCGCACGAATGGAGTAATCATGTGGGCACTGTCTCAGCAAAGGACTCGGTGAAAGTGCATTGGCGGTAAAGATGCCGTCTGTCCGTACCAGGACGAAAAGACCCCGTGCAGCTTTACTACAGCTTTACATTGATCCGGGTTACAACATGTGTAGCATAGGTGGGAGACTTTGAAGCGGATACGCTAGTATTCGTGGAGTCGTTAGTGAAATACCACCCTTGTTGTGATCTTGATCTTACCTTGACCGTTATCCGGTTAGGGGACCGTGTATGGTGGGTAGTTTAACTGGGGCGGTTGCCTCCTAAAGAGTAGCGGAGGCGTTCAAAGGTTGGCTAGCTTCGGATGGAAATCGAAGTGATAGTGTATGCGCATAAGCCAGCTTGACTGTGAGGAGTACATTCCAAGCAGAGACGAAAGTCGGAGCAAGTGATCCGCTGTACGTACATTTGTACATGAACGTGGGATCGACAGCGCAAACGGATAAAAGTTACCCTGGGGATAACAGGCTTATAGCGCCCAATAGTTCACATAGACGGCGCTGTTTGGCACCTCGATGTCGGCTCATCACATCCTGGAGGGGGAGCACCTTCCAAGGGTTCGGCTGTTCGCCGATTAAAGTGGTACGCGAGCTGGGTTCAGAACGTCGTGAGACAGTTCGGTTTATATCCGGTATGGACGTCAGGAATTTTGAGAGGATCTACCCCTAGTACGAGAGGACCGGGGCGGACGAACCTCTGGTGTATCGATTGTGGCCACCTGCTGCATTGTCGAGTAGCTAAGTTCGGAATAGATAAGCGCTGAAAGCATATTAAGCGCGAAACTAACCTCAAGATTAGATTTCCCTATGAGGACACTGAAAGAATATCAGTTTGATAGGTGCAAGGTGGAAGTGCGGTAACGTATGGAGCTGAAGCATACTAATAGTCCCATCGCCTTTTTATGATCCATGATTTTCGCATTCATCTTTATGCGACAAATCATGGCTTCTCGAAGGGTTTTCCCTAAGAGACAAGGTTCTTGACTAGTAGTTTGTGATTATCACAGACGAAAGTACGTCAATTTCAGTAAATTCTCAGAAAAATGAACTAAATTATAGGTATCCGTATGGACGCCGAAGCAAGGTTTTAAGACCCACTACATTGATGTAGCTAAGAGATGTCTTTAAAACCTTACTTCGGTGCCCATGGCGCTGGGGAAACACCTGTTCTCATTCCGAACACAGAAGTTAAGCCCAGTAGCGGCGATAATACTGCGCAAGTGGGAAACTAGCACGGTGCCGAATTATAAAAAGACCATCCGAAAGGGTGGTCTTTTTCGTCTCGATTTTTAAATCGAGACCTATCTTGGACGTCCGAAAGGGCGTCTTTCTTCGTTTAAAATAATTGTTCAAAATGCTATTGCTTTTCCGTGACCCACACCCTATGCTTAGGAGATAAAAGCTAAAAACAAAAAGGGTAGTGTGATGAATATCGCAGTTAACTATGTGAGCGAAGAAACAGTTATAGCTGTTCGAGGCCTCTAGAGCCTCTCCCACGCAAAAATGCCCCGATATACGTATATCGGGGCATTTTTGATATTCACGTACCTCAGACAACGAAAAAACGACCAATCTCGCAGATGTGGTCGTTTTTGCTTAGGATCTCTTTAGGACCCTTAGGTGCCTAGAACTAATATATAGCACCACACGCATAGATGCAACTGTTTTATTGCAATATAATAAGCTTCTGTAAATATTGACATAAACAATATAATGTGCTAATGTAAAAGAGTACACATATCATGTGTGAGATATAAACGATTGGGAACAGGGGTAGACGAGTAGCTTTCTCGCAGAGCTAGTCGTTTTTCTTTTCCCTCACAACAAGGAGAAACACCTCATGGCAGGTACTAAAGCAGGCGGCATGAAGGCTGCAGCAACCAACAAAGTTCGTCACGGTAGCGACTTTTACGCCAAGATCGGCGCTAAAGGTGGCAAAAACGGTCACACCGGTGGATTCGCCGCTAACCGCGAGCTCGCTCGCCAAGCTGGCGCTAAAGGTGGCCGAATCAGCCGTCGCGGCAAGGCAGTCACTCAGACTGCAAAAAAAATCGACATCGTTCTCTAAAGAGAACTGGTCGAACTAAAAATACCCCTGTAATAAGGGGTATTTTTAGTGGGAAATGGCGTATCGTTTTAACCCGCACCGCCGGGCGTCGTTGACGAGCCAGTCACCGTCACAGCCAAGACAGTGGTATTTGGAGTCCCCGGTCTGGATACCAGTCAATGAACAATGCGGGCATTTACTGCGGGCATGGAGCCACTCACGGTAGGTGTCGATGGCGTCTTCGATAGTGTCCTCATCTGGTTTGAGGCCGTATTTTGGTCCGAGCACGTTACGTACATAGTCCCAGGCTTCTCGCTCAATCCTCAAGAGATCAATGTCATGTTTGAAATGACGGTGGCCGAGTAGGGCGTGGGCGACTTCATGGAGTAGTGTGAGCTCGTCCCGCTCAGAACTCATGTCACCGTAGTGTACGGTTGAGGTCGACGGTGACCAATAGAAATCATCACTTCTCTCGAGGTGGAGTTGCGGGAAATCTCGCGTCAACTTATTTGTTAGCGAGCTGGTCTTTGCCATAGTAATAACATCCGTAAACAACCGCTTCTTCAGGGTGGGCGGCTTGTCGTATTTCCGGCAGGTCGATATGTGCCGGTAGGTGAGCGGCAAGCAGGCGTTTGAGCGTTGGGTAGTAGCGTTCAAAGTAGGTGCCGATACTGCCACCGATGATGATGACTTGGGGTTGCAAGACCGGTATGAGCGCAAGGAAACCGCGACTGATCTTGTCAGCGATCTGGTTCCAAACAGCCTTGCTTGTAATGTCGCGGGCGTATTTGCCATAGGTTCGCTTGATGGATTTACCAGAGGCGAAGCTTTCCCATGTCCGGACACGACCGTCGTATTCGACGAGGCTATGACCGCCTTCACTCGCCGCTAGACCGTTATCGATGTGCCCATCGAGGATAATACCCGTACCGATACCTGTACTGATCGTGACATAGAGTGCGCTCTCGGGAGTTTTTCGCATCATGCGAGCTTCAGCGAGGCCGGCCAGGTTAGCATCGTTTTCGATCCAGACCGGGCAACTGAAAGCAGCTTTCAAAGGAGTCGCGACGTCAAAGTTCGACCACGGCAGATTGCTACCACCCCAAGAAATTCGGTTCTCGCGGATAACGCCCGGCATACCGATGACGATCGCATCGATAGCTTTTTTGCCATAGTGCTCGTTTATGTGCTCGGTGAGAACGGCGATGTATTCATGTTCATTCTTTGGAGTCGGGTATTTGAACGATTCACCCGGTTTACCCGTGCTCGAAAAGCTCGTGATGAGCGTCTTTGTTCCCCCAGTGTCTACCGCCACCAACATTGTGTTTTTAGTGTAGCAGTTTTTGGGTGCCAATGAGCAAAAATGCCCGCCCCGAGGAGCGCGGCATTCTTGCTATTGCTCAACTACGGGGCGGGTGAGGCGGTACCTCAGGAAGGAAAGTGTGAACCACTCGTTACTGTGAGTAACTTTGCTCTATCTCTTAATCCTTCGCAGACTCCGAGTCGTACCCAGAACATCGCGGCCATGGAAGCGAAGTACATTACGACTACAATGCCATAAGCGAAGTAGGGGTAGGGAAGATAGGACTTCAAAATCCCGACAACGACAAGAGGTATGTTCATGGCAGCAAAAACGATAAACAAGCCTTTGGCGATCTCGTACGTTCGATCCGCCATGTCTCTCAACTCGTAGTAGAGGTAGTAGAGCTCGGTCTGGTCGGTACTTCGAAACAGGTCGAGTGAGTCGACGTGCTTCATGAGGCGCCTTGCGCGTCGAATTTCCCTATAGGGATGAGATACTCGGGGTGAGAGGTTCATGTCATTCTCCAATCAGAGGAAGACTATAAATATATTATACAACTAATTATAATAAATTACAATTTCCTATTGCGATATATCCGTAGCCTGATACAATGAAATCAGTAACAGAGGTAGTTCTATGAAAAATCAGCAAGCGGGTGGGGTCGTCAGCTTTATTATCGTCGCCGTCGCCCTCACAGGGCTACTGCTTGGTGGTCTTTATCTCAGTAAATCTCAGGGTCGCGCAGATCGAAACAGCGACACCTCCACGCCACAAGTGGCAGCTCCATCCCAAGAGGAGCAAAAATCGGAAAATGGCGGTGAGCAACAGCAAAACAACGAGACTAGGCAGAACCAGGAGCAACCGGCTAGTGGCTCAACTACCAACCCAGGTGATCAAAACAGTGGTACGTCACCACAAACGAACGGCTCCCAGTCGACTACCCAGGACAGGGTTGCCACGACTGGCCCCTCTGATGAAATACCGGAAACAGGTCCTGGCGAGACAGCTGCGACTATCATCGCGCTGAGCGTCCTGACCTTTGCTGGTTACCGATTTGTCAGCACCCATCGCTTACGTCGGAACTCTGCTCTGAGCCGGTAACAGGGTCGGCCGTCGCCCAGACTCTCTGCTAAAACCCTGAGTTCTTGCACTTTCAAACTGCTTTTTGCTCTCCTCACGTAGCAATGGCTACGCTCGAGACCAAGAAAACAGCTCGAAAATCTACAAGCTGCTCAAGGTTCGCAACCGAGAGCCCGGACGACAGACGACCCACCTCTTTTGCAAAACGCCTCCATAAGAGGTACAATAGTGATAATTCTTTGAGGTTCACGTTCTTTTTTGTGCCCTCACGGAAAATACATTACGAAGGGAGTTTGATAGGACTTTCCAGAAAACCTATCAGAGTAACTATTTATGGCAACAGCCAAAGCAATCACGATGGATGACCTCCTCGCCGAGGAATCAGTCAAACATCTTACCCAGGGTGAAGTCGTCGATGGAACGGTCATGAGCGTGCGTAAGCACGAAGTATTGATCGACCTCGGCCCACTTGGCGTCGGATTCGTTCCACGTCGAGAAATCGGCTTCGGTCAAAAATTAGAGGAAGGATCGAGTGTCACAGCCAGTGTCGTTGACACAGAACTCGACAACGGTTACAGCCTGCTTTCACTCCGTAAAGCGGCCAAAGACCGCGGATGGGACGAAGTTCAGCGCATGGTCGACGACGGCGAGACAATCGAGGTTACGGCCTACGACGCGAACCGTGGTGGTTTATTGATCGAACTCGAAGGCGTACGCGGATTCTTACCGGTGTCACAGCTTTCAGCTGAGCACTACCCACGTGTCGGCAGCAGCGACAAGGACGAGATCCTGCAGCGCCTCAACGCGCTTGTTGGCAAGAGCATCAAGGTTCGTATTCTCGATGCTGACCGCAAGGCAAATAAACTGATCTTTAGTGAAAAAGAAGCAATCAAGGACGGCCTCGCAGACCGCTTCGAGAAGCTCAAGGTCGGTGACACCGTTACCGGTGTCGTTACCGGCGTCGTTGACTTCGGTGCATTCGTCAACGTCGAAGGTATCGAGGGCCTCATCCACATCAGCGAGATTTCTTGGGAGCGCGTCAACAACCCTGGTGACTACGTCAAGGTTGGCGACAGTGTGCAGGCCAAGATCATCGCGATCGACAAGGACCGTTTGAGCCTCAGTCTCAAGCAGCTCCAGGAAGATCCATGGATGAAAGAAGTCGACGAGTTCAAGAAGGGGAGTGCGGTCGAAGGTACAGTCACCCGTATCACGCCGTTTGGTGCCTTCGTTCAGATCAGCCCAGCCGTCGAAGCCCTCGTACACGTCAGTGAACTAGGTGAGGGCGAAGGTGCTGACCCTGAAAAGGTCTTCAAGCTCAACGAACGCAAGACGTTCAAGGTGCTTGAGGTCGACAAGGAAAATCGCAAGATTAGTCTTAGTCTTAAAAAATAACCCCTGTCGGTTGAGGGCGGAGGACCATGGTTGTCCGCCCGACTACTGCACGGGATAAACGTAATGAGGAGCCCGCATGGCCGAAAAAGTACTACAAGTAGCTGAAACGATTACCGTTGGCGAACTGGCTGAAAAACTCGACCTACCGGTTACCAAGTTGGTCGGTGAGCTTTTCAAGAACGGCATCGCCGCTACGGTGAACCAGCGTATCGATATCGAAACGGCCCAGATCATCGTTGACGAGCTCGGTCTCGACGTCGCTCTCGAACAAAAGTCCAGCGCTGTTGAGACTGCAGAGCGTCAGACGAGGGAGCTCGGCGAGAACGCATCTGCTCGCCCTCCGATCGTTGCTGTCATGGGTCATGTCGATCACGGTAAAACGAGCTTGCTCGACGCAATCCTCGACACTAAAGTCGTCGAAGGCGAAGCCGGTGGTATCACGCAGCACATCAGCGCGTACCAAACGATTCGCAACAACCGAGCTATTACACTCCTCGACACACCAGGTCACGAGGCGTTCTCAGCGCTGCGTCAACACGGTGCGGCACTAACCGACGTCGTGATTATCGTGGTCGCAGCCGACGATGGCGTTAAACCCCAGACCGTCGAAGCTATCAAATTTGCACAGTCTGCCAATGCGAAAATCGTTGTAGCCCTTACAAAGGTTGATAAAGATACGGCTAATGTTGAGCGCGTCAAATCGCAATTGGCGTCAGAATACAACATGAATCCTGAGGAATGGGGCGGTGACACCGTTATGGTTGAGGTCAGTTCAAAAACCGGACATAACCTCGATAAACTACTCGATTTAGTCCTGCTTGTTGCCGATCTCGAAGAGTTGAGGGCCGACACGGACGTGCCAGCCGAGGGTCTTGTCATCGAGTCTCACATGGAGACAGGTAAAGGCCCAGTCGTCAGTGTCCTCGTTCAACATGGAGAATTAAAACCCGGACAATTTGTAGTGTCCGGCACAACATACGCCAAAGTAAGAACCCAGCTTGATTACGCGGGACGACCACTTGCGGTTGCTGGACCGAGCACGCCAGCGACGATAACTGGCTTCAAAGAGGTTCCAAGTTTCGGTGACCAGTTCCTTGTGGTCAAGAACGAGAAGGCAGCCCGCGCCGAGGTTCAAAAGAACCGACTAAGTGCTGAGCGTGACAAGGCGCAAACTAATGTCACTGGTACTGATCTGCTACGTATGATGAACAAACAGGCTGAGAGCCAGGACGTGAACGTCATCGTTAAAGCTGACGTTCAGGGTTCACTGACCTCTGTGACCGACAGTCTCAAACTACTCGAGAACGAAGAGCTTATCGTTCGTATCATCGGTTCAGGCATCGGTTCGATTTCTGAGAACGACGTTCGTCTGGCCGCTAGTTCTGGTGCCGTCATCTATGGTTTCAATGTCCAGCTTCCACCTGCCGTCAAGCGTCTAGCTGCTCGCGACAAGGTGTCAGTCCGCATCTTCAAGGTGATCTACGAACTGCTCGACGACATCCGCGTCCTGATGGAAGACATGCTCTCACCAGAGGTCGTTGAGACGGAAACCGGTGAACTCAAGATACTTGGCGTATTCCGAACCACCAAGGAGAGTGTCATCTGCGGCGGCGAAGTCCTAAAGGGCAAGGTAGTACCCGGCACCATGGCACGTCTGAAACGCGACAAAGAGTTTGTCGCTGAGGTCGAAGTGACCCATGTCCAGCGTCAACAACAGGAGGCCAAGGAAGTCTTCGAAGGTGAACAGTGTGGTCTTGAGCTCAAGACCACGGGTAAACTCCTCGTTGAAGAGGGTGACCGACTCGAATTCTTCACCCGTGAGCTTAAAAAGCGTACGCTTGCGTAAATCAATCTTTATAGCATAAATGTATTGACTATTTATCATATTTATGATAGTATAGCTACATGTCCACAGAAACTCTTTCTCCCCAGCCAATCGATCAAGAAACTGCTCACCAACACGATGTCGTGCAGGGAGAGGTAGTTGCTCACGAAGATCAACCGTTTAACGGTCTATTCGAGGGAGAAGAGGTATCTGCTACTCCACCGTCAAAGAAAGAACGACGCAAAAAACGTGAAGTCGTCGAGTCGATTGACTCTGAGAATGTCCATTTTCACGGCGATGTGAGCTGGGCGCAGGTTGAGGAGATGCGAGAACTCATCCTTACCTCCGAAGGCGAGGATCGTCAGAAAAATGCTGAATTCGCAGCTGAGGCCATGATACCCGAAGATGAGAACTCCGAGGCATACAAGCGTCATCGTGCCGAGCTCGTAAAGATACTACTCTCAAGTCCTGAGAAATTTGCCAAAGAAGCAGGTCGATATGAACAGTACCAGGCGCGTCGTGACGGCGTTAGGGTAAAGCGAACAAAGCCAGCAAAGGACGAAACAGGTTCAGTTGACCTAGGTGGTGACCAAGATAGCGAGCGTACGAGTGAGCCGACTGCCCGCAGCTTGCGCCGCAGTGTCAAGCAGATGGATCGCCAGCACGGTGGCCTGGTCGGTGAGATTGCCGATACAGGTACAAAACCAGCTTATCTTGAGAGTCAGCGTCAGAAATTTGTTGAAATCATGCAAAGCCATGGCTACGAGGTTAACGACAAGAACCGTAACAGCGCAGAGCGAGAAACTTTGCGTAAGATGGTTAGCCAGTTTGCTGAGCTCAAGACATCTAGTGATGAAGAGCGAAAGGCCTACGAAGACCAGCTTGTCGACATGTTCCACGACTACGTAAAGCTGTCTGATGAAGATCGAGAAGACTTCAACGAAGTTCTGGCGGATCGTCATGAAACTGCGGCTAAACTTGCCGCTATCGAAAACGAGCATATCGAAGCCCGTGAATCACACGAGCGTGTGTCGACTCGTGTTCGTCGCTCACTCGGCGTAGCAGCAGCTGGCCTTATCACTGGTGCCCGTGGCCGATGGAATGCTCGCAAGGAGCGCATCGCCAACTCAGAAGAGCAACCAGCTCTATTCGATGACAAACCATACCGCAAGCGCCGCGTTAATCGAGAAGCGTTTGCGAACGGTGGTAACCGCCTCCGAAATATGCCTCACACGGCATATCATAACTTGATGGCACGCATGGCGGATCGTAAACTTCGTAACGAAGAACGTCTCGCAGCTATGACCGAAGAAGAGCGAGCAGCTGAAAAGAAAAAGAATAACCGCCATAAAGTAGCGGGTGTGCTTGTCGGTGTAGCTGCCGTTGGAACAGCTATCTATTTTGCAAAGAACGGCTTTGACAACCCATTTGGCGGCAATGAACACCTTGCAGGTGGCGATAACACCACTAGCCCTGATACAAGCGGTGATAAGTGGTGGCTTCCTGACTCCATAGAAGACTTCATTGATAATCTAGATGGAAATGACCCACAGGATGTTCAGGGCAGCACCGAGCTTGAACCAAATGGTGATGGCGGTGGTAACGCTGGATCTGAAACGACGAACCTCACGCGAGGCGAACTGTTCGACGGCAGTCTTGGTGGTCGGAAGCTGACACCTGAAGGTCGCGAAGCCCTCGCAGAGCAGCTGAACGGTTACACCGTCAAAACCGGTGACACCGTTTGGGATCTTTCCGAAGACTTCCTCAAAGAACAGGGAGTCAAGAACCCAACTAGGTTTGAGATTGACACCACAAAAGACGTTCTACTGCGCGAACTGCAGGCAACAAACTCAGTTGATAGTCGCGGTTGGTTGAGCGTAGGTGATAAAATACGTATAAAGTAACAAACGTGTTCAATGACCGTAAAGGGGTGTACTGATGTTCCAGCTTGACGACAAATTCTTATCAGACGTTGGTTTAGCCGACTTACCAGCCGACCAAAAACAGGCCTTTCTTCAGCACATTTATAGTGAGCTCGAACTCCGTGTTGGCACTAAGCTATCCGAGGGGATGAGCGAAGATCAACTGGCTCAGTTTGAGGCCTTTGTCGATCAGGATGAACAAAAAGTTACCTCATGGTTCGAGCGTTATTTGCCGAACTACCAGGAACTACCTGATTTTCAGTCACTCAAAGCATCAGCACCGGCTGATATCAGCCAAACCGTGCTACTGAGTGAGTATGGTTCACTCAAATGGCTGGAGCTGAACCGACCGGATTACAAGCAAGTAGTGGCCAGTGAACTCGATAAACTCAAGTCCGAGATTCTCCAAAACCGCGACAGTATTCTTGGCTCCGGTACTCAGGCAGCGTAGCCACGCAGATAGGCTTCACCTGACATTGATTTGCCTGATGGGGCAGTGAGTTGAGTGACTGCTAGCCATGTACCATCTTTGCAGGCAACAGTGAGTGGGTAGTCCGACTCGGTATCAACGACTTTTGACATTGTAACGATGACATCGTTATTATTGAGCAGTAGTCGTGATTTTGGGAATCCTAGGTGAGCACGAACCTTCCGTTCTAGAGCATAAGCATCATCTGTTATAGGGTCTAAAACGCCATCTTGCTTCGTGAGTAGTGATGTGTAGGATACATCGCTATTTTTTTGTGGTTTTGCGATGAGTTCGCCACTTAGGATAGAAGGCAGTATATCAAAGAGCAGCTCGGCTCCCATATGAGACAGCGAGTCATAGAGTTCGTATTTCGTCTCCTTACCCTGTAGTTCAATACTACGCTGCGCAAAAACAGGTCCTTCATCCATCCCTGCGGTCAGCTGCATGATACTCACACCAGCTGTTTTATCACCCGAAATGATAGTGCTTTCGATTGGTGTCGGTCCTCGATGTTTAGGAAGCAGTGATGGATGGATGTTGATGATCCCTGTAGGCCCGAATAAATCGATTATTCGTTGTGGAACTATCTTTCCGTATGCCACCAAAATTGCACCGTCTGGTTCTAGCTCTTTTAGTTCGTCTTCGACATCACTTGGCTTATTTGGGATAAGCAAAGGTATTTGATGTGCGTGAGCGATTTCTGCAACCTCAAGTTTTCGGTTCGACCGGGATGTTCCGTCGCTGTAATTAGAAACGATTGCGACAATATTATAGCCACGGTCAATTAGGCCGCGGAGAACAGGCGCGTCAGTGGACCCAAGCCCACTAACGAGGCGCTCATTCCCGAAAAATACCAGCTTCGACGACGTTGGCATACGGTGTCGGCTCCAAATCACCTTTTTCTGTCAGGACAAAGAAGGCATCTTCTTGGGTATCGATATGGTCGATAAAGCATATGCCGTTGGTATGGTCGATCTCATGCTGAAGGACACGGGCTAAGAATCCTTCGGCACGAGCACGAATCTCAAGGCCGTTCTCATCGAGCGCTTTCATACGAATCTTGTCATGGCGGGGCACCGCACCGTAAATATCGCGGACACTGAGGCAACCCTCATGTTCGGTGACGATGTCGCCTTCGTATTTCACGACTTCAGGGTTGATGAGGACGGTAAAGCTGCGATCCTCTTTGTTCTCGAAGTCGCTACGAACGATAACAACGCGTTCGAGTCGGTTGATTTGCACCGCAGCGAGAGCAACGGCAATCTCATGAGGGCGACTATCTTCCCAGTCGAGAGCAGCGGCTTTCATGTCGTCGATCAGCTGTTTTGTCTCGTCGGTGATGACGTGGACGCGGACTGACTTTTCGCGAAGGGCTGGGTTGGGCAGCGTGATGATATCGTCTTTGGTCATTGTTATAAAATTATAACAGATGTAAAACGCCCGCTCCCGAAGGAGCGGTGCTCTACTTGCGGTTGCGGGCTAGGAGGAGAGGATCGTCGATGCTGTGACGGAGAGAACTGCTCCACCGACACTATCGAACCTGCCGAGTGTTCGTGAGCGCTCCCGCCCTTTGGCGTCGTTTTCCCAGCGAATCTTTACCTCGCAGGCGAGTGGTCTGTCGAGGCTGAACTGAAGTGGCAGGTACACATCTACCGAACCGTTACGGATCGAGCCAAAGCCATCGAGCGCCGTGATGGATTGATTTTTGGTGATGAGATCATTCACCTTTCTCTTGTCGCCGGACAGCCAGGTTGATTTCGCATACAGCCATCGCCGAGAGCAGTAATGCTGAACTGGCAACAGCTTGATGTCCTTGCCACGAGCCAAGTGGACGATTAGGATGTCCCCGAGTGTCACGCGGCTGCTGTCAATGCTCATTCCTTTGAATGTATGGACTTCAAGTACCATCACCGGGCCTCATTTCATGAGAAGGAAAAGGTGATCACTTCTAGTATCAGGCTACGCCCTACGAGTGACTAGTCAATACATTTTGACCAACACCTATAAGAGGCTGATTGGGTCGAGCTCGTGTTGCCAGTGTGTCGGTGGGATATGTTCGATAAGTTTGGCGAGGTCGCCACGACTGGTTGATTTGATGACCAGTTGCCAGCGGTAGCTGTCACGGACTCGTTCGTAAAAGGCTGGGGCGGGGCCTAACAGCTGCATATTTTTACTTAAATGAGGCCGTAGTGAATTGGCTAAGGAACGAGCAGCACGGATGCTGGCGGCTTCGGATTTGTATGAACAGGTCATTTTGAACAGGTAGGTGAACGGAGGAAAGCCGGCTCGTTTTCGTTCTGCTAGTGCCTCGTGATAAAAACCCTCATAGTTTCTGGCGATACCATGTTTGACAGCAGGATGCTCAGGTTGGTAACTCTGGATGACGACCTGGCTTTTATGTTCATTGCGACCGACGCGGCCAGAAACCTGGGCAAGTAACTGAAAAACCCGTTCGCTCGACTGGTACTCAGGTAGTGCTAGTCCGCTGTCGGCTTGGATCACCCCGACAAACCGAAGTTTTGGTAGATCCAGGCCTTTGGCGATGACCTGAGTGCCGATGATGATATCAATGTCGCCGTCATAGAGCGCCTGATATTGGCTGTCGACTGTCTCGCCTGCCAGGTTGTCACCGTCAAAGCGAGCGACTCGGCTTTTCGGAAACAGTTTCTTCACTTCTTCTTCGACTCGCTTGGTCCCGATACCTTTATGGATGATATTAGCAGCGTGGCACTGCGAGCAGCTGGTCGGTACCTTTTCTTCGTGGTTACACAGGTGACAACGGAGTTTGTATCGATCGGCATGCAGGGTTAGTGGTGAGAAGCAACGTGGACAGGCTGCGCTCCAGGCACAGTTCTCACAAAGTGTCGTTGGGGCGCTGCCACGGCGGTTATGAAAGAGTAGGGCTTGGTGACCAGCGGCGAGGGTTTCGGTAAGCTTTTGAATGAGCGTGTCAGACAAGAATTGGCTGTGGTTAAAGTTCTGATGTTTCGTCATATCGATGACAGCGATATCCGGTAGAACTGCTTCGGGACGAGCGAGCGTGTTAAGACGGACGATACTGTCCGGGTCAGTCTGGTTGGCTATATAGTGGTCGACGATGCTTGGGGTTGCGCTCCCGAGGACAAGACGGGCACTGTGGTGCTTTGCGAGCACACTAGCAGCACGCAGAGCAGAGTAGCGTGGTGCTTTCTCTTGTTTATAGCTCGGTTCATGGCACTCATCGATAACGATGAGTCCTATGTTTTTCAGTGGTGTGAACAGTGCCGAACGAGGTCCGATAACCACGCGAGGCTCAGGACTTTCCAATGCCTCTGACCACGCTGCATGACGGTTTGCTTCCGTCATTGTCGAATGAGTCACAATAACGTTATCGATATGACCGGTAAAGTCGGCCACAATCTGTGATGTGAGCGCGATTTCAGGTACTAAAACGATAACGGATTTACCTTCAGCCAGGGTCTTTTTGGACAGTTCAACGTAGAGAGCGGTCTTGCCGGATCCGGTAATCCCGTGAAGCAAGCTGGTTTTACCTGAACGGTTCCATACGCTGGAAAACGCTTGTTTTTGGGTCTCGTTGAGCACAAAATGTGTTCGTTCTCGTCGATGTTCCAAGCGCTTTGTGGACGTCTCCCTACGCTTTTTGAGGATGCCACTTGGTAGCATGGTTTGCCAGACGGCGACAGGGTGAGATATGTAGTAGTCGCTGAGCCATCGATGTAACTCCAGGAGAGGTCTGGGTAGTGGGGATGCGGTGACGACCATGTCGATCGGCTTCGTCGCAAAACTCGGTTTGTCAGTAGATTTCAGTACTACTGCCGGGACTTGTTTTTTACCGACACTCACTGAAACGACCTGACCAGGCTTTAACGCGAGATCAGATTGATATGTCAGCTCGGTACCCATCCGGCCAATCACACGCAGTGGTGATACGAGATAATATTTCACCATCACCGTCATTATAACGCCTAGGCATTATCGAGGGTGGCCTATACAATTAAGCATATGTATTTTAGCTCGCGCCTCGAGGCAGGGTATCGACTGGCACAACAGCTTGTCGGTCTGTATCGCTATGAGAACACGATCGTTCTGGCGCTGAGTGACGGAGCGGTGCAGGTTGGACAGCAGATTGCGGCGACGCTTCACACGCCACTGACGATGCTGCTCGTCGAGCAGATCAATATCCCAGGAGAAAATATCGAGTTTGGAACCCTCAATCAGAGTGGTCGGTTTACCTATAACGGTAAGTTTTCGGCGGGTGAGATCGAGGAGTATTACAGTGAATATCATGGCTATCTCGAAGAGCAAAAGCGTGAGCATATGTCGAGCATGAACCAGCTACTGGGAGCAGGTGGCATCGTCAACGAAGAGATGTTGCGTGAACATAACGTCATCGTGGTGGCTGACGGTTTACCGAACGGTACCAGTCTCGATGCGGTGGCTGATTTTGTAAAACCACTCCATATCCTTCGTCTTATCATCGCGGCACCGATTGCCAGTGTCGAAGCCGTTGACCGAGCGCATATCGTCGGCGACGAACTCCATATCCTCTCAGTGACGGATAACTACCTCGACACCAACCATTATTACGATGTCAACGACATCCCATCACATGAGGCGACGATCGCGGCACTGAACGATATCGTCCTGGGCTGGCACTAGACATCTCAGGTCGGTGGGGTGACAATGAAAAATGTCAAGACTTGTTCACCTGCGAAACGAACTGTAGAATAATTATCAACGCATAACAACTGTAAGTGTGAGCAGAACCAGTCATATGTTAGATGTCTTTATCACTTCCCGTGTACGCCGCAAGATCATTGTCGTATACGCTAAGTATCCAGACTTTCGGACCCACGTACGGGGTCTCGCAAAACTTATCAAAGAAGATCCAGGCAACATTCAGCGTGAGTTGAAGCGCCTCGAGAAGGTTGGCTTCCTCGTCAGCGAGAAGCAGGGTAATACAAAGATTTACTCGACCAACAAGCACTTCGCTATCTTCAAGGAACTTCAGAGCATCGTCATCAAGTCCCAGCAGTCGCAGGCATCGCGTAAGCGAAATCCTAACGACGCCTAGGGGTAGTCTCTATGTCGTTGGTTGATGCTGTGTTTGCCGCTCGAGGTTTGAGCGAGCCAGCGGCACGTAAGACTTTTTTGTATCCGGATTATGAGGCGACACGTCATGATCCGTTCTTGCTTCCGGATATGAACCTGGCGGTCGATCGACTGGTTCGGGCAAAAGAATCAAGCGAAAAAGTCGTCATATATGGCGACTACGATATCGATGGATTGACCGCTAGTACGGTGCTGCTGAAAAGTTTTGAGGCGTTTGGTATCACCGCGTCAGTTTTCATTCCGAATCGTTTTATCGAGGGGTATGGCCTTAGTGGGGCAGCTATCGAGAAGTTGGCCGAGAAAGGGGCCCAGCTGATTGTCACTGTTGACTGTGGGAGTCTAAGTCACAAGGAAATCGAGCGTGCCAACGAGCTCGGCGTCGACGTTATCGTGACTGATCACCACTCGGTTGCCGAGACCATGCCGCCAGCTGTCGCCGTTATTAACCCGAAGCGCCCAGACCATGACTATCCGTTTATCGATCTCGCGGGTGTCGGTGTGGCGTTCAAACTCGTGCAGGCGTTGCAAACAAAACTCGACGGTTTAGCACCGGGCCAGGAAAAGTGGTTACTTGATCTGGTGGCGCTCGGCACGGTGTGTGACATCGTGGAGCTGCGAGATGAGAACCGCACGAACGTCTACTGGGGGCTCGAAGTCATGAAAAAGACCCGACGACCCGGCATCAAGCTGCTCATGGCGGTGTCACGCGTCGAGCCGGAAAAGCTGGTAGCACGCTCACTGGGCTTCGGGCTCGGCCCACGACTCAACGCCAGTGGCCGTCTGGAAACGGCACAGTTGGCGCTTGACCTTCTCGTGACGGATGATAACACGCTGGCGCTCGAACTGGCTGAGCGCCTCGATATGATGAACCGTGAACGTCGCATTGAGCAAGATAGGATATTCAAAGCTGCTCGAAGTCTCGCCGACACGATGCACTCCGACAAGGTCCTCATCGTCAGCGACCCGACGTGGAGCCATGGCATCATCGGTATCGTCGCTGCAAAACTGCTTGAAACCTACCGCAAACCCACTTTCGTACTCCAAGAGCTCGAGGATGGCACGGCCAAAGGTTCGGCTCGTAGTTACGGTGATTTCTCAGCCGTCGAAGCTATTCGCGCGACCGAAACACACCTCATAAAGGGTGGTGGACACAAGTTGGCTGCTGGCGTGACGTTGGAAATAAAAAACATCACTGCATGGCGACGTGCGATGAACGAATTCTATGACAGTCTCAAGTTGACGGACCAGCTGAGACACCTTGATGTCCGCAGCGACGTGACGTTACCTGATTTTTCAAAGTGTACCGAAGGCAACGTATCCGAGCTGAGCCTGCTCGAGCCGTATGGCAACGGAAACCCTGAGCCGGTCTTTGAATTTCCCGGTCTCACTGTGACCTCGCGTCGGACGATGGGCGCGGATAACCAACACGTCAAATACCGCTTTTTAGATCAAAAAGGGCAGTCGATGGAGATGATAGCCTTTAAAAAAGCAGATGAATTTACTGCTGAAATCGGCGCCGAAGTTACCGCATGGGGCGAGCTCGGCATCAACGAATGGAACGGGCGACGAGCGGTTGAGGGAAGGCTACTGAAGCTGCAACAAGCTTAAGCTTGCTTAAATGTGATGTTTAGGGGAACATCTAACCTGTAGATAATAGCTATCGTCTCGTAGCTAATCTGAGCCTAGATCCTCAGGAGGAGTGATGGCGTCAAAGCGTAATGTGGCATGGGCGTATGTCACAGTTCAAATCTCAGTAGAAAGAAAAGTAGATGACGACGTGATCGATGCTCTGACAGATTGGTTTGGTCGTCACTACTCAGCTACTCAACCAAGTGCGAGGGCAACAGATCGAGTAGTCGACCGTAGTCTGTCAGGGATGACATTTCTGACGTACACAATCAACAAGCGCTACAATGCGCATGAAGTCGCCCAGAAGGCAGAGAAGAAGCTCAACGAGCTACTTCGCGCCACAAGTTCCTAAGCTCGTTCCACGAAGTAGAGCCCGCTCCTTCGGAGGAACGGGCTCATTTCGTTTTTTATAGGATACTATCTTTAACGAATCTGGTAGCCACCCATTGGGGCAGCGGTATCAGCGAGGTCTTCGTCATCACCGTGAGAGCCTTCGTAGGTGAAGTCAGGGCTAGATGTCGAGCCGCGACGGCCACGCATCTGGCGGCGTACAGACATTTCTTGTGCGAGGCTATCCTCGTCGGTGTAGTTACCTTCGTCACGAACGTCGACGACTGTGAAGTTACGGCCTGAAGGTGAGAGGCGCTTCTGTTTGAATTCGGCATCTTCATCGGCATCTTCGATTTCGGCCAAAGTAGGTAATGCTTCGTTGTCCTCATTGATCATTGCCTCTTCGAGGTCGGCATCGGCAAGCAGGCGATCAGCTTCTTTTTCAAGTTGAGTAGGGGAGAAAGTAGCAAGTTCATCGTGAAGGGCACGATCAGCAAGATCTCTTTTTTTCTTCATCGCCATTTCGTGTTCGTATGCGTCTTTGCGCTCGTAAGTATTGGCGGCTGTACCATGGTCTTGAACACGGTCACTGCGTTGGAAGGCAAGACGGCGTTTATCTTTTTCAGTAACTTCTGTGTTCGGGGAAAGGGTATCGGTACTCATATGTGCATTTTAGCATAAGATTAATAATTTGTCAATATTCTTTTATAAATACAAATAAAAATGCCCCAGATTTGACGCTCTGGGGCGGGCGTATGTTGGTCAGCGGAGGAACTCGATGGAGCGTGTCCGCTTGAGCTTGGCGAAGAGCTCGTCTTCGTTGCCGAACTCGAACAGCGCCAGGATGTAGGCCGCAGCCTGGACGCCTTGGCCATCGTAGCCACAGTTTGCACCGGCGAAGTGCACGCCCCTGGACTGGTAGTCCCCGGGCATGCTTTCGAGTAGCAACAGGCCGTGGTTCATGATGACGACGGCTGAGCGGAAGCTGCGACCCTCGATACACAGGTCGTTGGCGGCCTTCTCCGCCTCCGGAGATGACAGCTCGTCGTGACGCTCAATGTTCTGATACATCGCGAATGGGTCCATGGTGACCATCTGGAAGGTACTTCCTCTCCTCAGGAAAAGATCTGTAAATACTATTATAGCATAAATAAAGTATTATGTAAATATAAAGGTAATACGGTGCTTGAAAAAGGTCCTCATATCTGTTAGACTAGGTCGGTATGATTCAAGTAACACGTAAAGACGGCAATGAAGCGAACGAGAACCTTATCCGTCGCTTTAACCGCAAAGTCCTTCAGTCGGGCGTGCTCTCGACGGTAAAGGCTGGCCAGCGGTTTTCAAAGCCGATCAGCAAGGTCGAGCGTCGCAAGAAGGCGATCGTTCGCCGTGCTCGCAAGGCTGACAAACTCTCGAAGACCCGCCTGGGCTTGCGTTAAGTTGGCCGATTGTGCCAATTGGCACATTTCGCTCCAAAAAGATGCGTTTCGCAGGAGCCGTACCGAACAAGTACGGCTCCTTTGCGATACTCCTTTTTGAACCAAACTGTACTCAACTGGGCCCAGTCTGGCTATACTAGGTAGGTAAGAGCAATTACCGAAGAAAGAGATTGACTATGCCACTCAAAGAACAAATCGATGCCGATCTAAAGACCGCCATGCTGGCGCGGGATGAGTTTCGTACGACGACGCTCAGAGGACTCAAGGCGGCGATACTGAATGAAGAGGTCGCCAAAGGCGTACGCGAGCAGGGTCTCGACGACGCAGCGATCGAGCAGGTAATTGCTCGTGAGGCAAAAAAGCGTGACGAAGCCGCCAAGCTGTTCGAACAGGGTAGCAACCAGGCCAGCGCCGACAAAGAACGTGCCGAAAAAGAATTGCTCGGAGGCTACTTGCCAGAGCAGCTCAGCGAAGAAGATGTTCGCGCGCTGGTTGATACGGTGGTGGCCGAGATCCAGCCAGAGGGCATGAAGGATATGGGTCGTGTCATCGGTGCCGTCAAAGCAAAAGCTGGCAATACGGCCGATGGTGCGCTCATCGCTCAACTCGTCAAAGAGAGGCTCTCATAGAGAATGCCAAGCGTAAAAGACCGTCTCCGTGCCAAGCTGGACGATCGTAAGACACCGTACCCGAAAGGCACGCGACGAAAGTACTTGATTGGCGGCATCATCGCAATCATCATCCCGATCGGTTTTATCAAACTAGCGTACTTTAACGGAGCGTACGACGGTGAGGGCGAATGGATATATATGTTCGTGACACCATGGCATCTACTCACGCTCGTCGGACTGTATTATGTAAGTATGTCGATGCTCATAAAAGAGAAAAGGAAGCGAAAATGATATTGTTCGTCGGACCGCCGGGAAGCGGAAAATCAGTTCAAGGACAGCTGCTGAGCGCTCGAAATGGCTGGCGTTGGGTGTCGGCCGGCCAACTACTGCGTGACACCAAGGATCCTGCAGCATATGAACATATGACGAAGGGTGAAATGGTTGATAACGATCTCGTCAACCGCCTCGTCGGTGAAGCGATTGGTCGCGCGAAAGATATCGTACATCTTGTACTCGACGGCTATCCACGTGAACTTGAGCAAGCAAAATGGCTGATCGAGGAGCTCCCCAAGCATGAGCGTTCGATCGCAGCGGTTATCGTTCTGAACGTCCCAAACGAAGAGATCGCGCGTCGCCTCAAGATCCGTGGTCGTCTTGATGACACTGACGAAGTGATTGCAGCACGAACGAAACTTTATAACGATGAAACCCAGCCAATCCTCGATTACTACCGTTCACTCGGTATTCCGGTTCGCGACGTCAACGGCTTTGGGAGCGTCGGCCAGGTACATGACCATATCCAGCAGGTGATCGACGAGAGTCTCCAAGGCTAAAATGCTCACACCAGTCGGTCAGGTCTCGAGCTATCGGTTTGCGGATCTGATGGCTGCGACTCTCGTCGGGTTGAGCGGGCCGCTCCTTTTCGTACTACATATGCCATTACTGGGCTACGGGGCGTTACTTGTAGCCCTCGGTATAAGTTATTTTACTAATACTAATCTGTTCCGAGATCTCACGCTGCTTTGTGTCTCACTGCTCATAATGAGCATGGTACCGATCAATACCGATATCGGCGTGAGTCATATGCTGATCATGGGTGCCGCAATGCTTACCATTGTTGGGTTGCCGGATGTGATATCGCGGTATGTCTATAAGCAGCATCTGATACGTTTTCCATGGCACTTCAATGAGCCATGGTCGGGCTACAAATGGGCATATTTGGGGTTAGTGGCAGTCGTCGGTTACTTTGTGTTGCCGTACTACATGATTACGACAGGTGCGTATTTGAACTGGCCAGCAGCGCACTCTAGTGCAGAAGTCATAAGGCTTTTTATTGGTACGAATGCGCTCGGAATATGGGATGAGTTGTTTTTCATTTGCACGGCATTCGTCATATTCAGTCGTCATTTGCCGTTTTGGGTGGCCAACGTACTTCAGGCGATGCTGTTTTCTTCTTTTCTCTTTGAACTTGGTTTCGTAGCCTGGGGGTTGCCGATGACGTTCGTGTTTGCGTTGGTACAGGCATATATCTTCAAGCTGACACACTCCCTCTTTTACATCGTGTGTATTCACTTGCTGTTCGATTTCTTCCTGTTTTTGGTACTTATCCACGCCCATAACAGAGATGTACTCAATATCTTTTTGTACTGAAAACATCTATAATGAGTCGCAATGTTTGGCCGGATAAAAACTGACGACGAAATACAGGCGATGCGCGACGGCGGCAAGCTGCTCGCGACTATCTTTGAAGGTCTCAAGAAACAGGTTCGTGCTGGTGTCAGCGAGCTCGAGCTCGATGCTTGGGTGGCGAAGGAAATCGTCGCGCTTGGTGCAGAGGCAACCTATAAAACAAGTGAAGTGAATTTCCCGGCATCGATATGTATCTCGACCAACGAGGACGTCGTGCATGGTGTGCCGACTGAGTATGTCTTGAAAAAAGGTGACGTCGTCGGGTTTGACCTGGTGGTCTCGTACAAAGGAATGAAAACAGACAGTGCATTCACCTTAGTCGTAGACGAGAAACCGAGTGGCGACAAACAACGGCTACTTGAATACACCGAACGCAGCCTGTATGCCGGAATCGATGTGATCAAAGGTCCGGTCCGGGTGGGTGACATTTCAGCTGCTGTCGAAAAAGTTCTTCATGAAGGGCGACTCGGAATCGTGCGTGAACTGGTTGGTCATGGTGTCGGCCACAGCATGCACCAAGCACCTGATATCCCGAACTATGGCAATGCCGGCAAAGGCTTTCTGCTCGAACCGGGCGACACCATAGCTATCGAACCGATGACAACGCTCGGGCATGAAGACATCGTGACTGATGCTGATGGCTGGACGATCAAGACACGTGATGGAAGCTTGGCAGCGCATTTCGAGCACACTGTACTGATCACCGAAACCGGTGCAGAGATATTGACTAAAATCTAGTCGTATACTATAATATTTTATTATCCGGACTTTCTTTAGGTAAGGATAGGGCATGATAGCTTGGATTGTTGGGGCATCCTGTGTGATTGGCACAGCAGTTGTCACACAGTACATGTACATATCGGGTATCGCACGGCGGAACTATCGGTACGGTATCGCAAAAAGTGCGGCGAAGTACGACAGTTCGCCACTAGAACTGGAAGTACCGAAAAGACGTTGGTTGTTCTGGGTGCTGTATATGTCACGAGGCTACATGATGTATGGAGTGATCATACTGAGTGCACCGTACCTCAGCATGAACAAGGCGTTTATTCCGTGGTTCATTCTCTTGTTCCTAGTCCTTTGTATAGAAATGTATTTCGCGCTCAGAAGCGGAGAAGGTCAATAAGTTGCCCGTTACCAGAGTTGAGCTCGCTCCTCGGTGGCGGGCTTTACTCTTTATTGAGGATTGAGCTGACTCGGCGGGCAATGGCGTCTGAGGGTACGAGTACTTCGGCGCGGTCAGCCGCGACTTCTTCGATGACTTCGCGTATCCAGTGATAGTGGGTACAAGCAAGCACGATGACGTCGGCCTTTTGGGCGATGACGGACTCGATAGTCTGCTCGATATTGTCTTCATTGAGGTCATTTTCTTCGATCATACGTGCCCATGAGCTGCAGTCAGGTTCGATGACAGTGAGATTCTCGGCGTGGTTTGCCTTGAGACGATGATACCGCTCTGAAGCGAGTGTCGCGGGGGTAGCGCAGACCGCAATGACGCCAGTTTTCGTGAGCTCCGCGGCGGGCTTGATCATCGGCTCTAAGCCAATGAATGTTTGCGTTGGGTATCGTTCACGCAGCGTTTCGATTGCGGCGGCGGTCGCAGAGTTACACGCGATGACGATGATGTCGCAATTTCCTTCAAGCAGTGGCTGGATAGCAGCGTCGGTCAACTGCGTGATATCTTCTGCGCTTCGGTCGCCATAGGGTAGGTGGGCGCGGTCATCGGCGAGCATAAAGTCTGCTTCGGGGAACGCGGTTTTCAGAGAGGCGGCGACTGCTTCGCCGCCGATACCGCTATCAAAGATACCGAGTTTCATGAGCTTCAGTATAACAATGTTACGTCAGACCCAGCGTATCTTATACATAAACGCATTTGCACCATCAATATGTGAGCAGCTATACTAGCGACATGCAAGAATCTTCACGGTATGCAGTCGGCCTCGACATAGGCACGTCTTATGTGCGAGCTGTGGTCGGGCACCTCGATGGAACAGACCAAAAACCAACAATCATCGGCGTAAGCTCCGAGCCAAACAACGGTATGAGAAAAGGTACCGTGGTCAACCTGGTTAACACTGCGCAAGCTGTCGACAAAGCCCTCGAAGCAGCCGAGCGCATGAGTGGTCACCAGATCAACGAAGCTACGATTAGCGTCAATGGAAACCATGTCGTTGGTATGAGTAGTCAGGGTGTTATCGCAGTCGGTCATGAGATCACCGAAGACGATCTGCTCCGTGTCGAAGAAGCTGCAACCGTCGTTCAGTTACCAGCAAACCGTGAAATTCTAGAAGTTACTCCACGATCGTACCAACTCGATGGGCAGGAAAACATCAAAGACCCTATCGGTATGACAGGTGTCCGTCTCGAAGTTGACGCGCACGTCATCACAGCCCTTGGCCCGCACCTGAAAAACCTCGCCAAAGTTTGTGAGATGACGGAGACCCATGTAAATCAACGTGTCCTGGCTGGCCTTGCCGCATCACGAGCTGTCGTCACAGAGCAACAGACTGAAAATGGCGTCGTGGTTATCGACCTCGGCGGCACCACGACGAATGTGGTTGTCTTTGAAGAGGGTGACTTGCAGCACGTAGCTGTCTTACCGGTTGGTAGCGTCAATGTAACGAATGACCTCGCGATCGGATTGAAGACTGATTTGGATATCGCTGAAAAAGTGAAGATTGACCATGCCGTGGCCGTGCCGACTGCACACAAGAACAATAGCAAGAAAGCGGTCGTCAAAGCTGATAAGGTGACGCATGAGTTCGAGCTCGAAGAAATTGACATGATCGTTGATGCACGGCTTGAAGAAATCTTTGAACTGGTTCAAAAGGAACTTCACAGCATCGGACGGGCTTCAAAACTACCTGGTGGCGTCGTACTGACGGGTGGCGGTGCGCTCATGCCTGGTATCGATGAATATGCGAAACAGGCTCTGCAACTTAGTGCCCGTGTCGGACGTCCAAGCGGCTACGGTGGCATGGCTGATCAAATTGATTCGCCAGCCTATGCGACGGCTGTTGGTCTGATGCTTCTTGACCTGCAAGGCGGGGCTTCAGGCAGCCAGCAGGGCGGAGGAAAAAGCGGTAAAGGCAGCGGGATCGGTGACAACATCGGCTCATTGACTGGCAAAATAACAGGGATATTTGGTAAATTTCGTTCATAAAATGTATACAGTCTCTACGTCGCGTGAAAAACGTATAAAGTTTTTGCGCCCCTAGAAAGAACGTGTATACTAAATGTGAACAAACGAGGGAAAGCTATGCCAGAAGTAAAACCAGCGGACATCCAAACCTTCGCCACCATTAAAGTTGTGGGTGTCGGTGGTGCCGGCGGATCAGCCGTCAACCGTATGAAAGAAGCCGGGCTTACCGGAGTCGAATTTATCGCTATCAATACTGACGCCCAGGCGCTTCATAACTCGAAGGCCGACGTCAAACTCCACATCGGCAAAGACGCGACACGTGGTCTCGGTGCCGGGGCTGACCCAACCGTTGGTCAGGCAGCTGCCGAAGAGTCGATCGAGGACATCAAAAAGGCTGTCGAAGGTGCAGACATGGTGTTCGTTACTATCGGTGCCGGTGGTGGTACCGGATCAGGCGCAGGCCACGTCGTGGCTCGGGTCGCCCGTGAGATGGATATCCTCGTCGTTGGTGTGGCAACCAAGCCGTTTAGCTTTGAGGGCGAAAAACGCCGCAACAATGCCGAGTGGGCAGTCGCGAACCTCGGCAAGCAAGTCGACACTCTCATCACGATTCCGAACGACCGTCTTCTTCAGACGATCGATCGCCGCACACCACTGCTTGAAACGTTCAAAATCGCTGATGACGTACTTCGCCAAGGTGTCCAGGGTATTTCCGAGCTCATTACCGAACACGGTCTGATCAACCTCGACTTCGCAGACGTCAAGGCTATCATGAGTAACGCTGGGTCTGCTCTCATGGGTATCGGACGTGCAAGTGGTGACAACCGTGCCGCCCAAGCCGCACAGCAGGCCATCGAAAGTCCGCTCATCGAGGTTTCGATCGATGGCGCCAAGGGCGTGCTGTTCAACGTGACCGGTGGTTACGACATGAGCATGTCTGAAATCCAGGAAGCTGCCGAAATCATCACCAGCGCAGTTGCGCCAGATGCGAACATCATCTTTGGTGCGACGCTCAAGCCAGAAATGGAAGACGACCTCATCATCACCGTCATCGCGACTGGTTTTGACTCGGCTTATTTCCATGAGCAAGCACAGGTACTGTCACCAATGGGTATAAACGCTCCGGTGACTGGCCTTCATGAAGACGAGCCGTCAGTCCACGATGTTGAATCCGCGAAAAGTGAAGATGTGACCGAGGACGCGGACGTTAACAAAGCCGTTGGCTCGCTGAACCTTGATCTCGACAACGAACCAAAGAGCGCGTTCGAGGATGATGAGAACCCAACCAATATCTGGCAGAACGTCAGCGAGGACGAATCTGATACACCAGCATTCCTCCGCCGCCGCAAGAAGAAAAAAGAAGACAAGAAAGACCACTAAAGTAAGAAGCCCCGCACTCGCGGGGCTTCTTTGAAGCTGGACGCTGGGTGCAGGGCTAGTAAAGGATGGTGGCTTCGCTACCATCGATCTTCATCTCCACCCGATCACCTTTGCGGTAAAAGCCAGGATCGGTATGGAATGGAAAGACGCGTCCATCTTGACCGGCTTCATCATCAACCATGACGTACACGGTCTCTTTGTCCGGTTTACTGCGGCTCTGTCGGATGTGATAAACGACGCCGTCGACGATTTCCATGAAACACTCCTTGGATCGTGAGCATAGGGAAGGTACGTGTGGCTGATGGCCGCACCCAAAATCTTCAAACACGTAAAGACTTAGGGTGCGGGAGACAGAGGAAATGAGCTCTGGGCCCGCGGCTGGTTCACTACTGGGATTGTTCGTCACGAATATCCCATATCGCGCCACCGCCTGTCAGAATCGCTCCCACGGCGGCTTCAGTGTTGCCGGTTGCTGCGCCAACGACTGCGATGCCGGTCATCGCGACCAGCGCAGCCGCATCGATCATCTGACGGCGGTTAGCGGGTGGGTCATTGAGGTTCGCCATGAAATTCTCCTTAGCGACTAACAGCTGTCACGACGACAGTGTCACCGATCTTGAAGTCGCCTTCCAGCTGCCGACCGCTGCCGACACTCTGTCCACCGTTGATGGCGAAGTAGAGCTCTGCTCCGGTCAGTTCGGTACCGCGCATGTTGTAGATCTTGATTCGCGTACCGTTGACGACGTTGCGTGCGAGCCGCTCGACGTCATGCTCGATGGTGAGCGTGCCGACACGGCTGTTGTTACCTGCGTCTGCGACGCTGATCCTCATGTTCGCTCCTTGTCATCCGTCAGGTTTCGCCAGAACATCACAGGGAGGCTCAGGCTCATGATGATGCCACCGAAAGTCGGCAGCGGTGCTCTCGCTACATACCAGCCCCAGTAGATGACCCAGGCCAGTACGAGCAGCGGCACAACGAGCAGCTTGAATAGCTGATACGCCAGCCACAGGTTGGTAGACCCGTTGGTCATCGAACCTTCTCCTTCTTCGGATCGTCCAGTATGGGGTAGACGAAGCAGTCGATGAGTAAGGTGAGAACGATAACGCCCCAGGCCCCAACACCAATGAGGATTGCGAAGTACTCTCTCAACCATTCGTACATGGTGGTTTCCTCTGTCTCGGTGGACCGTATAGACGGTCCGATGAAAGGTGCCTGTACGAACGGGAACCGTCCTCACAAACAGAGGTATATTATAGCAAATTTAACGTATAAAGTCAATCTAAACCAATACTGACAGCAGAGAGAAAAGAAGTTATACTGAGAATTCATCCGTATGGTCTCATAATTAGCCTCAAGCACCATATGTTGCACAAAATACACTTGAAAAGCACTACATGTGGGGTTTATAGTAAATTTTAGCTACACAAGCTTTTTGGGGCGTGTAGGGTGCCATTAACAGAAGCACTAGGGGAGAATGAACGAAAATGAAATGTCCGCGCTGCAGTTTTGAAGACGCAAAGGTGATCGAATCACGGGATGCCAGTGATGGCGATGCGATTCGCCGCCGCCGCGAATGCTTGAGCTGCAAGCACCGATATACGACGTATGAGCGTATCGAGCGCCCGAATCTCGCTGTCATTAAAAAAGATGGTGAGCGCGAGCTGTTCGATCGCAAGAAGTTGTTCGCGGCCATTCACCGTTCAGTCGGTAAGTTCTTTCAAAGCGACGTCGAGATCGAAGAGATGGTCGCGCGGGTAGAGGATCAGCTCTATGCCGAAGGTAGCTCGGAGGTTAACTCACGAGTCATCGGCGATCTGATCCTGAAAGAATTAGCCGACAAGAACGAAGTTGCATACGTTCGTTTCGCCAGTGTGTACCGCGAGTTCAAGAGCCTCAACGAGTTCGAAGAAGCTCTCGAAGCGCTCCGTGGTCCGTCTTCTGTGAAATAGGCATAAGGTGTCGCTCATCCGCCCGTGGGAGGTGTGGAGAGTAACCAAAACAAACACAATTTAAAAAATATATAAACAAGGAGGGTAGAGTTATGGCACAAGTTGTGTCAGCGCTTTCAGTGGCGCGATATTTCACGGAAGAAGGAACGCATCCGTACGACCAACTGGATTGGGTCAAGCGGGAAAGTAAAATCGTTAACCCAGGAAATGGTAAAGTTGTTTTTGAACAACAGGATGTGGAGTTTCCTGATTTTTGGTCTCAGAACGCCATCAACATCGTGGCGCAAAAGTATTTTTATGGCACCCCTGGCACCCCACAGCGCGAAAAAGGTCTGAAGGACCTGATCGACCGCGTTGTCGACACGATCACCCGTCACGGTTACGACAACGGCTACTTTGCCGACGAGGCCGAGGCAGACACGTTCAACGCTGAGCTCAAATACATTCTCGCGACACAGCGAGCAGCGTTCAACAGTCCAGTTTGGTTCAATATCGGTACACCTGACCGCTCGCAGCAGGCGAGTGCCTGCTTCATCCTAAAGGTGGAAGACAGCCTGCCAAGCATCCTCAACTGGTACCGCGAGGAAGGCATGATCTTTAAGGGTGGTAGTGGTGCTGGATTGAACGTTTCCGCGATTCGCAGCAGCCAGGAAAAACTTGGTGGTTCCGGCGGTGCAGCCAGCGGTCCAGTCAGCTTTATGCGTGGTGCTGACGCCAGCGCAGGAACGATCAGTTCTGGTGGTAAGACCCGTCGTGCAGCAAAGATGGTCATCCTGAACATTGACCACCCAGACGTCGAAGAGTTCATCTGGTGTAAGGCACGCGAAGAGCGTAAAGCCTTCGTCCTGGCCGAAAACGGCTTTGACATGGGTCTTAACGGCCGCGATATGGTCTCCATCCAGTACCAGAACGCTAACAACTCGGTTCGTGTTACTGACGACTTCATGCGAGCCGTTGAAGACGACAAAGACTGGGACCTTGTCGGTGTAAAAGACAAGAAAGTTTATAAGACCGTCAAGGCGCGTGATCTCTTCCGCCAAGTTGCCGAAGCAGCTCACGAGTCAGCTGACCCAGGTATGCAGTTTGACACGACCATCAACGACTGGCATACGACGCCAAAAGCTGGTCGTATCAACGGCTCAAACCCTTGTAGCGAATACATGCACCTCGACAACTCGGCGTGTAACCTTGCGAGCCTCAACCTGCTGAAGTTCCTGAACAGTGACGGTAGCTACGACATCGAAGCCTACCGACATACCGTTGAGACTGTCTTCTTGGCACAGGAAATCTTGGTTGGCTACTCTGAGTACCCAACGGAAGGTATCGACAAGAACGCCCGCGCCTACCGTGAGCTGGGTATCGGCTACGCGAACCTCGGCGCAACCCTGATGGCAAAAGGTCTTCCATACGACAGCGAAGAAGGCCGTGCCTTCGCTGCATCACTGACCGCTATCATGACCGGTCACAGCTACGCCACGAGTGGTCGTATCGCCAAGCGCGTCGGTCCATTTGCTGGCTACAAAAAAGACGCTGAAGGTATGAACCGCGTGCTGCGCAAGCACCGTGATGCCGTCAACGACATCAACCCTAGCCTCGTTTCAGAAGACTTACTCTCAGCTGCCGCAGAAGCCTGGGATGAAGCTGTCGAGCTCGGTGAAAAGTTCGGTATGCGCAACTCACAGGCGAGCGTGCTGGCACCAACTGGCACCATCGGCTTCATGATGGACTGTGACACGACTGGTGTCGAGCCTGACTTTAGCTTGACCAAGTTCAAGACGTTGGTTGGTGGCGGTAGCATGGTTATCGTTAACCAGACCATCCCACGTGCACTCAAGACACTCGGTTACAGCAAGGCTGACGCCGAAGTTATCGTCGACTACATTCACGAGCACGGCACCGTCGTCGGCGCACCAGTGCTCAAGGAAAGCGATTACGATGTCTTTGCCTGTGCGGTCGGTGACAATGCTATCCACTACATGGGTCACGTCACGATGATGGGTGCGGTACAGCCATTCATCTCCGGTGCTATTTCAAAGACCGTCAACATGCCGAAGGAAGTCAGCATCGAGGATGTCGAGCAGCTCCACATGGACAGCTGGAAACTCGGCCTCAAAGCGGTTGCTATCTACCGTGACGGTTCAAAGGTCGGTCAGCCACTGAGCGACAAAAAGGATCAGAAAAAAGAAGAACCTCGTGTCATCGAAAAGGTTATTCACAGCAACGTCCGTCGTGAAATGCCACGTGTTCGTACCTCAAAGACGATCGAGTTCAAGATTTCTGATCTCAAGGGATACGTGACTGTCGGTGAGTTCGAGGATGGACAGCCCGGTGAGATCTTCATCACCGTGGCAAAGATGGGCTCGACGCTTGCCGGCCTGATGGACGCCTTTGGTCGCTCGGTCAGCTACGGTCTGCAGTATGGCGTGCCGCTCAAGGCCTACGTCAAGGGTATGAGCAGTACGAACTTCGCACCGTTCGGTTCGACTGACGACCCAGAGATAAAGACTGCGACAAGCATCGTCGACTACATGTTCCGCCGTCTGGCACTCGAGTATCTTAACATCGACGACCGTCTCGAGCTTGGTCTTGCAACCCTCGAGGATCTCGAAGCCGAACTCGCATCTCAGCAGGCAAGCCTGCTCGACGGTGTTGCCGAAGCACCGGCGGATGTCTCAGTCCCGGCTGCAGTTGTCGCTGACGTCGTGCCAAGCGACCTGCCTAGTGATGAGCCAAAGGAAGCAACGCTTCGCACGGCTCGCGCAGAGCTGAAGGTAGCAGATGGCTCCAGCCCACTCTGCAGCAACTGTGGCAACGTGACGCAACGTGCAGGTAGCTGTTACGTATGTACGAGCTGCGGCTCGACGACTGGCTGTAGCTAGAAATCACTAGCTGAAAAGATTGCCGCCCCGAAAGGGCGGTTTTCTTTTGTTCTGGAGACCCAGAACCAGGTCGTTCTTTTGTGCATTGCTGTAAAAGAACCAATACAGCTAGGCTAGCTTCTCTCATGCCATGAAATCACTTCAGAGTTTTTCCTGAGCTGCGGAACTCCGTTCGCGCCTTGCTACGCAGGGCTCACGATCAAACAGTCCTCGCTCCGAGACGCAAAAACTCAGAACTGCTTTCTTGGGTTCGCTCATATAGCCGGGTAACACAAAGGGTATATTGACAAAATAAATATTTTATGCTAAAATAAAACAAGATACACGAGTTGTCGCGGGATGTACCCGTACTCGCGTATAGAAGGAGGACGGCCATGTCGTCCAATTTTGTGTTCACGCTTCGCATGAAAGTGCCAAAGCCATCATCGTCCTTCCCGGGACGCAGCATGATCGTGATCAAGAGCAACGTCAGGATCCCGAACTTCGTCTTGAACGAGTTGGAACGGATTATCCCGACGATGTACGTAGAGCGCATCAGACAGAACCACACAGTGATCTTCCACATGTGGCCCGAGGAATGGCGATTCTTTGGCGAAGGTATCGTCGGGGCGCTGGTCCGTGCACCGAGTAACTCTAGGCGGCACTTTCCGGCGCAGGTCATCACCGAAACGCGTCACACCTGCAAGGTGGTCGATTGGGTGCAGTACCCGATCCTGCCTTGCTAGCATGCAACACAACTTCATAGAGTCAGCACCCATCACATGATGGCGTCCTGGTTTGATTTGATGTATATGATTGCAATAAGGCATTCATAAAGACACAGATAACAAGCCGCGACTCAATATAGAGTCCGCAAAGAGAGGTCCGGATAGAAATACATTCTATCTCACTATGACATCTCATAGGCGGACTCTCTTTTATTGTTATGACGATGCTACAATAAATCCATATGCGGACCTTTGTTATCTACCAGCAGCAGAGTGACCATGCGCGCGATGTCGATACGTTCATGCATGATTTTAATCGTCAGACCGGCAAGGTGTTGGAAACGGTTGATCCGAACACGCCCGAAGGGGCACATTTGCGCGAGACATACGACCTCGTCGAGCTACCGAGCGTCGTGACGCTGGATGATAGCGGTATCATCCAGAATGTCTGGCGAGGTTTGCCGTTACCAACCATATCCGAGGTCTCTTACTATGCTGACTAAGCTGCGAAACTACTTTACACACGAGGATAAAAAGCTTCGTGATAATCGATGGATATTCACGAGTATGCTCGTGGGAGCACTACTGAGCTTGCTTGCGGCGTTTGTGCTGTCGGTCGAGGCGTTCGAACTCGCCAAGAACCCAGACGCGGTGCTCAGCTGTAGCGTCAATCTCATCCTGAACTGTGCGACAGTTGCTGCGCATCCAACCTCGTCACTATTTGGATTCCCGAACCCATTCCTCGGTCTCATGACCGAACCGATCGTTATCACGGTTGCGATCGCTGGACTGGCGGGCGTGAAGTTTCCGCGGCTCTTTATGTTCACGGCACAAATTTTCTATACGCTTGGCCTCATCTTTGCATTGACGCTCCTCTACATCAGCATGTTCATCATCGGTGCGCTCTGTCCATGGTGCTTGCTCGTGACACTCACGACTATTCTGGTATGGTTTGCGATAACGCGCTATAACATCCGTGAAGACAACCTATATTTGCCGAAGAAACTTAGCAAGCAGGCGCATGGCTGGCTCGACAAAGACTACGACAAGTTTGTGATGGCTATCGTTATCTTTCTCATTGTCGCCGGAATTTTCCTGAAGTACGGCAATGGTCTGTTCGCATAACTAGTATAGGAGGTGACGCATGGATTTTCTGCTCTCGCTGTTGGTCGCTGGAGTCGTCATGGGCATGATCGACGCTCTGTGGCTCGGTGTTATCGCAAACAAGCTGTATAAAGATGAGCTGGGCGGGTTGCTACGTAAAAAGCCCGACATGGTCGCGGCAGTATTGTTTTATATCGTGTATGTCGTTGGTATCGTGCTATTCGCCGTTCAACCAGCGAACAGTTGGCAGGACTCACTCTGGCTCGGGGCGCTTCTTGGCTTCGTCGCTTACGCCACCTATGACCTGACGAACAGGGCGACGGTAAAGGGATTTCCGTGGAAAATCGTCGTGATTGACCTCGTGTGGGGCACTTTACTGACGGCCACCGTCGCCACCGTAACCTATACGGCTGTTAGCGCATGGCTATAGCAGCTATCGTCGTCTTTTTCATCCTCTGGGCGTTTAGTGCGGTCGCAACGCTGGTTCGCGGGGGTATATTCTCGTGGGTGTTCACGGACTTTGTTTTGTGCGGCGTGGTCGCGGCCGCGTTCATGAGCCTTGTCTTTCTCTACGCCGAGCGCATTAAACGGTATGATCTCGTCGACGCTGCCTGGGGAATGACGTTCATCGTCGTGGCGCTGTTCAGCTTCTTTATGCAACGTGGATCAGTGCTTGATTTCGACTTGCAGCTTATCGTGACGACGCTCGTCGTGCTATGGGGAGGACGACTGACGTGGCATATCCTGCGCCGTATTCAGGATTCGAAAACAGAGGATGCTCGGTATGTTGAGCTACGGAAGCGTTGGAAGGGTAATGTCCGTTTCAATACCTACACTCGAATCTATCTTGTGCAGGCTCTACTGGCTCTTTTCATCAGTGTCCCTGTGATCCATATCAACTTGTTTGCCGGAGGAAATATCTCGGCATTTGCGTGGCTTGGTGTATTGGTGTGGGTGATCGGCTTTTGCTTCGAGGTCGTTGGCGACCAACAACTCGGTAGCTTCGTCAGTCAGCCAGAGAATAAAGGCAAACTGATGACAGGTGGGCTTTGGAAGTACTCGCGACACCCGAATTATTTTGGGGAACTGACGCAGTGGTGGGGGATATTTATCATTTGTCTGACGATACCGTATGGTTTGGTTGGTATCATCGGTCCAGTCCTCATTAGTTACTTGATTTTGTTCGTGTCCGGCGTGTCGCTCAGTGAAAAGCGGTTTGAAGGTCGGACTGGCTGGGATGCATACCGAAAACGTACCAGCGCACTCATCCCACTTCCACCACGCAAGCCATAGCCAGTGTTAAAATAGATAGGTGAGCGAAATGCCAGGCCAAAGAGGTGAGGCAGATCCTTTCCCACGCATTCGACGCTTTGAGGATATGCCGCTAAACTATCAAGCGCTCGGAAGAGCCTGTGCTGAGTTAGATCTAGAAGAAGAGTTTTTTTGGTTGGTGGATTCAGGTTTTGACTTTGGTCGAGTGTATCCGACGATCCTACGCCATATACATGACAAATTGGACCATGAAAAGCTTGAGGAAACACAGGAGTGGCTGCGTCTCAAACACGGGATAGACCTCGATGGCAATCAAGACATGGAATACTGGTTCGGAGACGCGTAGGAGAGTTTACTTGAAATTATACTGTCTTTACCGATAGAATAGAGGTAAGACGTTCGCTTTGCAGTGAAAAGTGGCTATCACCCACGAGTCGCGGGAAGAAATCTTTGCTGGGTAGCGAGAAAGTAGACCCCGCCGGAACTGGCACGTGAGACCAGGTAACTGAGTGCTAAGAAGAGATTCTCTTTTTGGAAACTGGATGGTACCGTTCGCCGTACAGCGAATTCCAGTGACTGAAAAGGGATTTTTATGTTTTTTAAAAGGTATTAACGATAAGGAATGGCATGAATGAACGACTTACACCTGAACCACCACTGAACCGAGAAAGGATAATGACCCGCTTGGACGAGCACGGCGTTGGGTACCCCAAAGAGTTGTTTGATAGCTCCTTCACCGACGAACAGATCGTGAGTTACCTTGTTGATACGCTTGACCTCGATAGCCATGGTATAGGTCTGGAGGATTTGCTGAGATGAAATTCAAGAGTGGGACACGCAGGCGTGCGCTAGAGTACGAAAAAGATTGGGTGCAGCGCTGGAAGCAGGATAAAACATTTGAAAAGTCGGTCGAAAACCGACCGAAAGACAATGCCTATGTGTTTTATGACGGTCCACCGTTCATTTCCGGCGTGCCTCATCACGGAACGCTGCTGAGTTCTATCGTCAAAGATGCTGTTCCGCGCTACCAAACGATGAAAGGCAAGCGGGTTGAACGTGTGTGGGGCTGGGATTGTCACGGTCTGCCTGCGGAAAGGTTCACTGAAAAGAAGCTAGGCATTCATTCACGCCAAGAAGTTATCGAATACGGCATCGAAAAGTATATCAACGCCACACGAGCCAACATGGTGCAGACATCTGGCGAATGGGAAGAAGTCGTCGATCGTATCGGTCGCTGGGTTGATTTCAAAGGTGCCTACAAAACAATGGACAAAGACTATATGGAGTCCATATGGTGGGCGTTCAAAACGCTTTATGAAAAGGGCAAGATCTACGAAGGCGAAAAGGTGCTCATGTACTGTACGCTCGACGGTACACCGCTCTCAAAGGCCGAGGTTACGATGGACGCTGGTGCGTATCAGGACGTGACCGACCCGAGTGTGTATGTAAAGTTCAAACTCGAAGATGGCCGCACATTGCTTGCGTGGACGACGACCCCGTGGACGCTACCGGCGAACACAGCCGTGGCCGTCGGTGCTGATATCGACTACGTCGAAGTAAAAGTTACCGACGAACGATTTATTCTCGCCAAAGAACTCGTCGAAAAAGTGCTCACGGACGAAAAACATCAGCCAATCGAATACGAAGTTGTCGGAAAGCTGAAAGGCAAAGATCTGGTCGGTCTCAGCTATGAACCGCTGTTTGTTAACCGCGGCAAGAACGCCCATAAAGTCTGGGACGCCGACTACGTCAGTACCGAAGATGGTACCGGTATCGTCCACCTCGCACCTACCTATGGTGAAGAGGATTTTCAGTTAGCTAAAGAAAAAGGTTTCCCGGCAGTACATACCATCGACCAAAACGGCTACTTTACGGAGGGCGACTGGAAAGGCGAGAATGTCTGGGATATTAACAAGCAGATTGCCAAAGACCTGCAAGCTCGCGGAACCGTCTGGAAGATCGACTATATCCGTCACAGCTATCCACACTGTCACCGCTGCGGCACCAAGCTGATGTACCGGGCGCACCCGAGCTGGTTCATGGACATCGAAGGCCAGCGTGAGCTGATGCTGGAAAAAAACGGGCCGATCGAATGGTTCCCCTCGCATGTCAAACAAGGTCGTTTCGCCAAGACCGTTCAGTCGGCACCTGACTGGAATATCTCGCGTGACCGTTTCTGGGCGACCGCTATGCCTGTCTGGAAGAGCAAGAGCGGTAAAGTTCGCGTTGTCGGCAGTTACGCCGAGCTGAAAGAGCTCAGTAGCAAGGAGCTCGACGATTATCACCGGCCATGGGTGGACGACATCACATTTGAAATCGACGGCGAAACATACACCCGCATCGATAAAGTCATGGACAGCTGGTTCGAGGCTGGTTCCATGCCGTTCGCGCAGTTCCACTATCCGTTCGAAAACAAGCAAAAGTTCGAAGAGAACTTTCCAGGCGATTTCATCGTCGAATACATCGGGCAAGTTCGTGCCTGGTTCTACTATATGCACGCTATGAGTGTCGCGCTATTTGGCGAAAATAGCTTCAAAAACGTCATTGTCACGGGTAACGTCGCGGGCAATGATGGCCGAAAGATGAGCAAATCCTACGGTAACTACACCGATCCAAATGAGTTGATGGACAAGTTCTCAGCAGACTCATTACGTTTCTTACTACTGAGCAGCCCGCTTTTAAACGGCGAAGACTTCTCGCTCCAGGACAAAGATGTCGGCGACGTGGCACGCAAGCTCGGTATGATCTGGAATATGTACGATTTCTTCACGATGTACGCCGAAGTTGATGGTTGGGAATACGATGGGGAGCTCAAAGACCCGATCGAGGATTGTACGAATCCGCTCGATATCTGGATCATCAGCCGCTTGCACCAGCTTGTTGCCGATGTCGAAAAGTATATGGACAGCTATAACATCCCGGACGCGATGAACCCGATCTTGCCATTCCTTGACGACGCGAGCAACTGGTACGTACGCCGTTCACGCCGACGTTTTTGGAAGTCTGAGGATGATAACGATAAGGAAATGGCATATCGAACACTGCACTATGTTCTGGTTCGTCTCAGTTATGTCATGGCGCCATTTACACCGTTCTTGGCTGAAGAGCTGTATCACAACCTGACTGGCGACAAAGAGTCGGTGCATCTAAAAGACTGGTTACCAGCAGGACATATCAACCAGCTTGTGATTGATCACATGGGGTTGACTAGAAAGATTATCGAACACGGTCTTGGTCAACGTATGTTAGGTGATCAAATTAAGGTTCGCCAGCCGCTTAAGAGTCTCTCATATACAGGTCAGAGGCTTGATGGATTCTACGAGAATATCATTGCCGAAGAGGTTAATGTTAAAGAAATTTTGCATACTAATCCTGAAGACGAGAGATTCAATGCTGGTCTCGATAAGGTAATTACTCCTGAGCTAAAACGCGAAGGTCTCATGCGTGAAATTATTCGTCATGTGCAGGCAGCTCGAAAGGCCGTAGGTCTAAATGTCGATGATCGCATCGTTCTCGGATTCCAAACCAAGTCCGATGAACTCGCTGCTGCGATTAACGAACATGAAGCGATAATCAAAGCAGAAACCCTCACCGAGAAGATAACGGACGTTTCTAAGAATGAGCAGAGCGTCAAAGTGGAAGGCGACGAACTCAAGATTTACCTGGAGAAAGCCACATGAAGGTAGGTGTTATCGGCAGTATGCAGTACACAGAGAAAATGCTCGAACTACGAAACGGCTTGATCGAACTAGGGCATGATGCGTTCGTGACGAATCTTCATACACCGTTCATAGGAAAAACAGATGAAGAAAAAGAAGTAATCAAACTTCGGCAGAAGAATGAACTCGATGCTATCAGGGAGTTCTGGAGGATGATGCAGGGCGCGGACGCGGTACTCGTCGCGAATTATGACAAGTACGGTGTCGCCAACTACATAGGCGGCAATACGTTCTTGGAGATGGGTTTCGCGCACGTTCTAGACCAAAAGATTTTCATGATGAACCCTATTCCCGAGATGCCTTACTATAAATCCGAAATTGAAGCCATGAAGCCCGCGGTTTTGAACGGCGACCTCGCCAAAATTTCCTAGAAGCTTACGCTATACTAGTCTTCAATGGGGAAGACAAAAACAAAACCGGTCATCGGTATCACGCCGGGGTTTGATAGCGGTGATCATTTTTATGCCAACGGTCAGCCTGAACGCGACGTGCATCGCATCTATGTCCGCCGTGAATACATGGATGTACTGAGTAATATCGGCGCGATGCCGTTTGTGCTCAGCCCTGAAATGTCGATGGATGACATACTCGAACTGGTCGACGGCATCATCATATCCGGCGGCGAAGATATCGACCCATCCCTCTATGGTGCCGAACTGCTCAAGCCCGAACGACTGCTCGAACCGCCAGAGCGTTTTCGCTGGGAAACGAAGCTGGTCGACGCTTGCGACGAAGCTGAAATCCCTATACTCGGTATCTGCTACGGGATGCAGCTGCTGAACGTCCACTATGGTGGTACGCTAGCCCAAGACATCGACAGCTACTGGCCAGATAACATCGGTCACTACAAAACGATGCACGATATCACTTTTATTCATGAATTCCTCGGCATGCGTGAAAAGGGCGTCCACACCATCAATGCTCGCCATCATCAGGCGATCGACCGGCTAGCCAAAGGCTTCAAGGTGTCGGCGGAAGCGCCAGACGGAATTGTAGAGGCCATCGAAGGTCACGGACATTTCGGTATCCAGTGGCACCCGGAATCCGATGAGACTGGGGCACACATATACCGAGCGTTCGTTGAACACTGCACTAGAAACTGGGATATCTGAAACAGGTACTTGACCAATACGTAGCCATGGGCGTATAACGAGGTCATACCCTAGGTACACAAAAACCATGAAAGGTTCAACGCATTTAGGTACGTACCCTGACTTATACGGAAAGAGGTGAGTGCGGTGACCATTGCAGCTGAACAAAGCCTGGTACAGAGGTTCGCGGAGCTGTTCGCCCGTGAGCTCGAGCTACTTGACTCACAATCGGTGTGTGGCGGAGCCACCGGAGAGCAGATCAGCGAGGTGATGTTCGACATCCTTCGCATCGACATGAGGCTCGGCGACGACTACCAGGCGTTCATCGCGGGCCTGCCGTT
>ERZ761609.346-NODE-346-length-57705-cov-8.932524_pt1 | contig 57705 bp, 50 predicted proteins | sample MGYA00511163_ERZ761609 | MGnify/ENA primary metagenome ERZ761609 (study PRJEB28899, sample SAMN02445070) | bioreactor sludge metagenome | biome: EBPR sludge | place: Australia: Brisbane, Thorneside Wastewater Treatment Plant | collected 2011-12-16 ... | reverse complement strand
TCGTGGCGGCCGGCTCCCCGCAGGGGAGTCGCCACGAACAACTGGAATGTCCGTTTGTGGCGGCCGGCTCCCCGCAGGGGAGTCGCCACGAACAACTGGAAAGACCATGCGGGTGTAGCTCAATGGTAGAGCAGCAGCCTTCCAAGCTGAATACGAGGGTTCGATTCCCTTCACCCGCTCCATCTCTCGCCTGCCGCGATTTCCGGTCCTGATCGTCGCTCCCGCATTGCCTGCTGGCCGACGGTCGGTTCCTTGGCGGGCTGCGCCCATCTGCAACTCGTATCTCCGCACAACTGTCCTGTTGTGACACAGGCGCCAGCTTCGTCTCGTGTGAAATCATCGCAAACGCTGCGTCCCCTCCATCGGCCCGGTTCTTGCTGAACCCGGCACAGGCATCCCTCGAGTCGGGACATTGGGGCAGGTATGGTCGGTTTGGCGCAAACATTAACGGGCAAGGAGCGCGGCGACAGTCCGCCGCGTCCGATCAGCGCCGTAACCGGTCAGGCGTTGTCCCTCGACGCCATCCGCGATCCCGATGCCATCCATCAACTCGAGCCGGAGTGGCGCGCGCTTATGGCGGCAGCATCGCAAAAGGCGACCATCTACCAGAGCTACGATTGGGCGGCGGCGTGCGTGCGGCGGCTTCCGCCGCGCACCGAAGCATGCATCCTCACAGTCCGTGCCAGCGGCCGCCTTTTGGCGGTCGCGCCCATGATGATCGACCGGCTGATCGGCTTGAAGACGATGCGCTGGCTCGGCGGCAGTCGCGCCATCTACGGCGACGTCCTCGCTGACGATGCCGTCGATATCGCGTCATGGCTGGACCGTGCTTTCCGGGAGCTCGGAACCCGGTCGCATGTGCACAGTCTTCAACTCGAAAATGTGCGCGCCGACGCACGCATCGCTCCTTACCTCGAAGGCACCGCACGCAAGACGGTGGCGAGAGGGGCCCCCGCCATCGATCTGGCGGCAATTGGATCGTTCGAAGCCTGGCGCGCCAGCCAGTCCCGCACGACGCGGCGCAGCAGATCACGTCGCGTCAAGCAGTTACACGCCGCCGGTCGTGTAAGTTTCGCGTTCGAGCCAGTCGGCCCAAGTGCATCCGAACGGATCGCGACTTTGCTCGCGATGAAGCGAGACTGGGCCGAAAGCCGCGGCATCATATCGAGGACGATAGACGACCCGGATTTTGAAGGCCTCGTGAATGAGCTCGCAGCACCGGAAAGTTGCCTCGACGCGCGGTACTCGGAACTTTCGCTCGACGACAAGGCCATCGCAATCGAGCTCGGCTTCGTCGCCGACGGCATCTATGTCTCCTATCTCGGCGCCTACGATCGCACCTACGAAGCATTCTCCCCGGGCATGCTCCAGCTGGAAAACACGCTTGAAGCCTGCTTCGCCGAAGGAATAAAGCGCTTCGATCTACAGCCGCCGGCCGACGCCTACAAGCTGAGCCTCGCGAATTGCGGCACCGAAGTGTCGAGCTACTCCCTGGCGTTGACCCGACCGGGTATCGCGCATGGTCTTGTCGCCGATGCAGATCCGGTCGGTCTGGCCAGGGCATTGATTGACAAGATGCCCGCCCGCGTCCGCCACGTCATGTCTGGCGCTTTGCGTCGCCACCGGAGCGCTTCGGCCCGCACGGCGAGACCCGCGAAGACGAACGGCCTCTTCAAGCCAGCGCTCGTAGTGTTCGGCGCCGGCTGCGCGATTGCGGCGTCGTTGTAGCGTGGCTGCGACCAGCAAAGCTGTCGCACGACAGCTATGCGGAGCCCTGATCGTCGTTCCCTTCACCGCCCGGCGTAGCTGGTGATAGCCTTCCCGAGAATGCCGTCGCAGGCGCATCCGTACATGGACGGTGCCTGTCGTTACTCGGGAGGTGCATTGCATGGAAGTATCGTCGCCGGGCCCCGGTCCTGAAGCACAGTTTCGCGCCTTTCTGAAGGAAGGCCGCTTCATGATCCAGAAAAGCCGCTCGACCGGTGGCTACGTCTTCTACCCGCGTATCGCCGAACCGCGCACAGGAGCGACGGACCTCGACTGGGTCGAGGCATCCGGACGCGGCACCGTCTACGCCATCACAGTCAATCGCGCTAAGACGGGTGACCATAACGTCGCCATCGTCGAACTCGCCGAAGGCCCGCGCATGATGTCGCGGATCGACGGTGTCGAAGCCGTCCCCGTGGGCACCAGCGTCGAGGCGCGCATTACCGATATCGACGGCCAGCCCGCCGTCGTCTTCGTCCCCGCAGAAGGAGCAGGCGCATGAGCGGCTCGTCACTGCGCGGCAAGACCGCAATCGTCGGCCTCGGAGCGGCGCACTGGGGCGAGGCCCCCGGCCGCACGGCCATCGAAATTCTCGGCGAAGCAGCCATTGCCGCCATTGCCGACGCCGGCCTTGAGGTCTCCGATATCGACGGCATATGCGCCGCAACCGCGACGCACGGCTTCCCGACACTGTCGGTGGCCGAATATCTCGGCATCAAGGCGACCTTTTTCGACGGCACCAACATCGGCGGTTCCTCCTTCGAAATGCACCTGCTCCAGGCGGCTCTCGCGCTCGATGCCGGTATCTGCAATGCCGTCCTCATCTGCTACGGCTCGAACCAGCGCACCGCCTCCGGAAAACTCGTCTCGATGAGCGAGCCGCAGTGGCACGAAGCGCCATACAAGCCGCGCCATCCAATCAACGGCTACGCTCTCGCCACCTCCCGCCACATGTACGAGTACGGCACCACGCGCGAAGATCTGGCCGATATCGCTGTCGCCGCCCGCCAGTGGGCCAACCTCAATCCCATGGCATTCGCTCAGGGGCCGCTCACGCGTGAAGATGTGCTCAACGCACGCATGATTTCCGATCCGCTCACCGTTCGCGACTGCTGTCTCGTCACCGATGGCGGCGCGGCCTGCGTCATGGTTCGTGCCGATCGTGCGCGCAGCATGAAGCAGAAGCCCGTCTACCTTCTCGGCGTCGGTGCGGCACAGTCGCATCGCTCGATCGTACAGGCCGAAAGCCTCACCCGGTCCGTCGCCGCCGACAGCGGCCCGCGCGCCTACGCCATGGCCGGCCTCGGACCGTCGGATTGCGATCTCGTCATGCTCTACGACGCCTTCACGATCACCACGCTGATGTTCCTCGAAGACCTCGGCTTCTGCCCGAAAGGCGAGGGCGGCCGCTTCGTCCGGGGCGGCACCATAGCGCCCGGCGGCAAGCTCGCCGTCAACACGTCCGGCGGCGGCCTCTCGTGTGTTCATCCCGGCATGTACGGCATGTTCCTCATCCACGAAGCCGCGACACAAATGCGCGGCCATGCGGGTGCACGCCAGTTGAAGACCTGCGACATCGCGCTTTGCCACGGCAACGGCGGGCAGTTTTCGAGCGAGGTGACCGCGATTTTCGGCAGCGAAGCCACGCTCTGAAGCCGGCGAGGGAGTATCGGAAATGACGGACACGAGGTTGGCACAGCGCTCCGGCATGCTCGCGGGAAAGGTCGCGATCGTCACTGGAGCGGGTGGAGGTATTGGCCGCGAAATCGCTGTCGCCATGGCATTGGCGGGCGCCGATGTCGTCATCAACGACATCGGGGCGTCCCTTGGTGGTGAAGGGCTCTCCGATACGCCCGCCACCCAGACGAAGCAGATCATCGAACAGCGCGGCGGTCGCGCTGTCGTCTCGACCGATAGCGTCGCCGATTGGGCATCCGCACAGCGGATCGTCAAGGCGGCGATCGACGCTTTCGGTCGCGTCGACATCGTCGTCAACAATGCCGGCATTCTGCGCGACAGCATATTCCACAAAATGAGCCCGGAAGATTGGCTCTCCGTCGTGAATGTTCACCTGAACGGCTCGTTTTTCGTTTCGCGCGCGGCTGCCGAATATTTCCGCGCGCAGAACGGCGGTGCGTTCGTTCACATGACATCCGCGTCCGGCCTCGTCGGCAATTTCGGCCAGGCCAACTACTCCGCCGCCAAACTCGGTATCACGGCGCTCTCCAAGTCCATTGCTCTCGACATGGCGCGCTACAATGTCCGGTCCAATTGCATTGCGCCGTTCGCCTGGTCGCGCATGACCGACAGCATAAAGGCAGACGATCCAATCCAGAAGGCGCGCGTCGAAAATCTGAAGCGCATGACGCCGGACAAGAATGCGCCGCTCGCAGTCTTCCTCGCCTCCGACTCCGCTGCGAAGATCACCGGTAACGTCTTCGCCACGCGCATGAACGAGATTTTCGTCATGGGCCAGAGCCGGCCGCTGCGCTCTGTCCATCGCGCGGAAGGGTGGACGCCCGAAGCGATCGCCGAGCATGGCATGCCCGCACTCGCGCAGTCGTTGTTGCCTCTGGATCGATCACCGGATGTTTTTTCGTGGGAGCCGATCTAGTCTGATCACAGGCAGAAGAAGCGAGGGAAACCTATGCAGAAATCCCGCGATCCGATGTCGGCGATTGCTCCAGATACGACCGGCCTGAACTTCTTCACCGCCGATCCGTCCCTCTCCGACCTCCTCGATATCTACGTCGAGCCGGACCTTCGCCGTCACATCGAGCCGCATCTCGTCGAACTCGGCGCCCTCGCGGGCGGCCGCCTGGACGAGTGCGCGCGCCTCGCCGATCGCCACCCACCGGTCCTGCATACCCGCAACCGCTTCGGCGACGACGTCCAGTCGATCGAGTATCATCCTGCCTATCGCGAACTCGAAGCAGCCGGGTTCGGCCGCTTCGGTATCCACGCCATGTCGCATCGCGGCGGCATTCTCGGCTGGCCGAAGCCCTACAGCACCCCTGCAAAGCACGCCTTCACATACCTCTTCAATCAGGCCGAATTCGGCATGGGCTGTCCGCTCAACGTAACCGACGGCGCGGCCATGCTGCTCGATCGCTACGGCGCGCCCGGGTTGAAGGCGAAGTACCTGGAAAATCTTGTCACCACCGACATGTCGCGCCTCACGCAGGGCGCGCAGTTCATGACCGAGAAGGAGGGCGGCTCGGACGTCGGCCGCCTGACGAGCCGCGCAGTGCGCGAGGGCGAACACTGGCGGCTCTATGGCGACAAATGGTTCTGCTCCAATGCCGACGGTGGCATCGCAATGCTGCTCGCCCGGCCCGAGGGCGCATCACAGGGAACACGCGGCGTTGGACTGTTTCTGATGCCGCGTCTTATCGACGACGGCACGCAGAACCATTACCGCATCGTCCGCCTGAAAGATAAGCTCGGCACCCGCTCCATGGCATCGGGCGAGATCAGGCTCGAGGGCGCTATCGCCTATGAGGTCGGCGCGATCGACCGCGGCTTCGTGCAGATGGCGGAGATGGTCAATTGGTCGCGGTTGTCCAACGGCGTGAAGTCGACGGCGCTGATGCGCCGCGCCTTGCACGATGCACTGACGGTCGCGAACAACCGGAAAGTCTTCGGAAAGCTGATCGTGGAGCATCCGCTGGCGCGCCGTCAGCTGTTGAAGATCATGCTTCCGGTCGAACAGGCCCTGTCGCTTTCGTTCATGACGGCCGACGCACTCGAGCGCGCCGAAGTCGGCCGCAGCCAGGCCGCAGCCACACTCGTTCGAATCCTGACGCCCGTATTGAAATATCGAGCGACCCGCGACGCGCGCAAGGTCACCGGCGACGCCCTCGAAATGCGCGGCGGCATCGGCTACGTCGAGGAGTTCGCGACGCCGCGCCTTCTGCGTGACGCACACCTCGGCTCGATCTGGGAAGGCACGGGCAACATCGTCTCGCTCGATGCGGTCCAGCGAGCAGTCGGACGCCATGGCGCCGAAGGTGCGCTCGCCGACGAACTGCACGCACGACTGAACGAGACCCAGATCGTGCCACTATCATTCGCAGACACGCTGAGACGGCACATCGACAGCGCTATCGCCTTTGCACGGACCGTTGCACGAACGCCCGAACTCGAAGCCGACGCACGTCGCGCGACCTCAATGCTTTATCACGTCGCCACTGCCGTCATGCTGACCTGGGAAGCAGACCGCATCCATGCGGCACGCGGCGATGCGAAGCGCCTTCTGTTGTCGCGCCTTGTCGTCGATCACAAGATCGGCGCGACCGACCCTTATCGCCCGTCCTCATCCGCTCGCGACGACATGATCGCGCAAGCCCTGCTGTCGGACGCCGTCGTCTCGAGGACTACGGCATCCGAACTACTGTGATGCCAAGTTGGAGCGCTGGCTGAAACTATTGCTGTTTGCCCTTGCCTTGTCCCTTGCCCAAGCCTTTGCCGCGCCCGCCGCCGGTCGAATCCAACGCTGCTTTGCAGTTGGCAGATAGCTTCGTGTAGTTTTGTTCGAGGCAGATGCGCGTGCTGCCGTCGTGCGGTTTGCCAGCGCAGGTTTTCGCGATGTCCCCGCTGCACGATGTCGCTACCGGCCCCGACTGGGCGTGAGCGACCGAAGCGGCAAGCGCGACTGTGATGGCAGCGAGAAGGAGTCGAGAGTTCTGCATGAGGCACCTCCACGTGATCAAAACCAGAAAAGCGTGACATGACGCCAATCGATGCGATGCCGTCGTCACAAGTTCATAATTGCGCAATAACGATGAAAAGCAATTGAGCGCGATCAACGCTATTTGTGCGATCTAGTCGCGCGCAACGGACGAGGGCCCGGATCACTCCGGGCCCTAACTTCAGGACGAGCCAGCACTATCGGCTATGGAGCAGTCGACGCGCGTTAGAAATTGACCTTGTCGCCGCCCTTGAGCTGCAGCATCTCACGCGCTTCCTCGGCGCTGGCGATCTCGAGGCCGAGGCCTTCAATGATTTGCCGCACCTGCCGTACTTGCTGCGCGTTGCTTTCAGCGAGCTTGCCCGGTCCGATCCAGAGGCTGTCCTCGAGACCGACCCGTGCATTGCCGCCGATGGCGACAGCCTGCGCCGCGATCGGCATCTGGTTGCGCCCGGCGCCGAGCACGCTCCAGTGGTAATCCTTCCCGAACAGGCGGTCGGCCGTCCGCTTCATGTGCATCACGTCTTCCGGATGCGGCCCGATTCCGCCAAGGATGCCGAACACCGACTGGATGAAGAACGGCGGCTTGACGAGCCCGCGATCCGCGAAATGCCTGAGCGTATAGAGATGCCCGATGTCGTAGCACTCGATTTCGAAGCGCGTACCGTTTTCCGCGCACGTCGTCAGGATGTTCGCAATGTCCTTGAACGTGTTCTTGAAGATGCGGTCGTCAGAGCCCTCGAGATACGGCCGTTCCCAGTCGTGCTTGAAGTCCTTGAAGCGCTCGAGCATCGGATAGAGACCGAAGTTCATCGACCCCATGTTGAGAGAGGCGACTTCCGGCTTCAGCTCGGCGCACGGCTTGAGCCGTTCCTCGACCGTCATGGTCGGTGAGCCGCCCGTCGTGATGTTCACGACCGCATCACAGCGCTGCTTGATCACGCTGAGAAAGGGCTTGAACGCGGACGGAGCCTGATCGGGCTTGCCGGTTTTGGGATCGCGCGCATGAACATGCACGAGCGCCGCGCCGGCTTCCGCCGCTCCGATCGCCGCGTCCGCAATTTCGGCGGCCGTCACCGGCAGGTGCGGGCTCATGCTCGGCGTATGGATTGCGCCGGTCACCGCGCACGTGATCATCACCTTTCGACCCTTCTTGAGTACGGCCGGCGCTTTTGCTGCGGATTTCGTCGTCTTTGCCATGTCTGCGTTTCTCCCTGATCCCGTGAGCCGTTGTGAAAGTGTCAGACCTTGTAGCGTACCGCGCCGCGCTTGTGCGCTGCGAGTGCCGCAAGCCTGCGATTGCGCCAGAGCGATTTCTTGCCGACGTCGGCAGCTGTCGGTTTAGGACCGTAGGCGGCGGCGACCTTGGCCGTATTCGCGTCGTCCCACACGCCCGCCGGCGGCAGATCCTTCATGTAGCGGCGGAACCAGGGCGTGTAGCGGCGGCAGTAGTCCTCGATTCCTTCAGGCGCGTTGAGTTCGATCGTTTCGAACGGTCCCATGAACGCCCAGCGAAGGCCGAGGCCGTCTGCCACCGTGTGATCGAGATCCGCCGGAGACACGACACCATCCTGTACCAGGCGGAATGCCTCCGCGAGCAGCGCCACCTGCAGGCGGTTGAGCACGAAGCCATCGATCTCCTTGTTGACGGTGACCGGCACCTGACCCACGTCCGCGAAAACCTCCCTGGCGCGCTTTACGGTGTCGGCCGACGTCCAGGGCGCGCCGCACAACTCTACCACCGGAACAAGATGTGGCGGATTGACGGGATGGGCAACGAGGCACCGTGCGCGTCCCTTCAGTTTTTCAGTGAACAGGGACGACACGATCGCGGACGTCGACGACGCCAGGATCGTTTGCGGTTTTGCCGCCGCATCCATGCGCGCGAAGATGTCGATCTTCGCTTCGAGCGTTTCAGGGCCGCTCTCCTGTACGAAATTGGCGACCGAAACCGTGTCCTCGAGTGTTTCTGCGACGCGGATACGCTTGACCGCGGCATCGGCGTCGTCGACGAGGCCGAACTCCTGCAATTCCCTGAGTGACGTCTCGATCTGCGAGACCGCTGACGCGCGCACCGACGCGACCGGATCCCAGAGCACGACGCTCCAGCCACCACGCGCAAATACGTTCGCCCAGCTCCTGCCGATCAGTCCCGAACCGACGATGCCGACCGTTCCGCGTTTCGTCATGTGTCTGCTCCCGTTTGCGCATGTTGATCGAGTCTACCAACCCTTACGACACACGTCCCCCCGGGCGGGTCTATCTCGAGGTTGGAGCAGCCACGCACCAGCGTCACGGCTGACTTGGTCGAAGCCAAAAGCACGCCAAGATTGCAGAAAACTAGAAAGCATCATTGAAAAACAAGGAATAATTTGAGAACAGGGGAAAAATTGAAAAATACAACCATTAAGTGTATTTTGTCGTCATGCTCATTCGCCAGCCGCAACATTCGATCGCCCATGGCGCCACGACGCGCGCCAACAACTTCGACCTCATAAGGCTGACCGCGGCGCTGCTTGTCCTTTTCAGTCACTGTTTTCCGCTGACCGGTCAGACCTGGGAACCGCTCGAGTATGCAACTGGCGGGCTCGAGCAGGCGGGCTCCCTCGGCGTCATGACGTTTTTCGTCGTGAGCGGCTTCCTCGTCATGCGCTCCGTCATGGAGCGCTCGCCCATTGAATTTCTCGAAGCCCGCGCACTGCGCATACTACCGTTGTTCCTGGTGGTCACGATTTTCGATGTGGCGCTCGGTGCGTTTTTGACGACACTCGACCTGCGCACGTATCTGGCGCACGAACTGACCATCGCCCACGCATGGAATCCAGTTTTCGTGAAAGGCATCAGTTTTGCCTTGCCGGGCGTGTTCGAGACCTTGCCGATCAGGGCTGTCAATGGCTCGCTATGGTCGATGGTCGTCGAAGTCGGCTTCTACGCCGTCCTGTTCGTCTGGTCGCTCGTGCGGCTCTGCAATCGCTGGTTCATTCTTGGCGCGTGGGCCGGATCGGTCTCGCTGCATCTGTTGGTCTTTCCCGCGATCGGCGTGAACGCGGCGAACCCGGGCCCTCTGTTGTGGCCGGGGGCACAGATGTTTTTTGTGGCCAAGCTGGCAACAGGCTTTCTGGGAGGCGCTGCACTTTGGCTCTGGCGTGACCATGTGCCGTTACGGGGAGATGTCGCGCTGGTACTTGCAGGTGCGATAATGGTCACGCTGGGAACCCCGCTGAATCAGGCGGCCTACATACTCGGTCTGCCCTATCTTGTGATTTATCTCGCGCTGTTGCCGCCCCTTGCGCCGCGCCTGTTCCAAGTAATCGGCGATTTGTCCTACGGAACATATCTGTTTGCCTTTCCGGTCCAGCAGACGTTGGTCTGGACCTGCGGGCCGTCCATAGGACCTGTCACGCTGGCACTCATGGCGACACCGGTTGTCCTTGTTATTGCCGCGCTTGGATGGCGAACGATCGAGCGGCCGGCTCTTGCCCTGCGCCGATCGCGACGCAGCATCCCACATGAGGCGCCGGCGCGCGTTTGACTGCGGCAGCGCCGAAGCTACGATCGCGGCGGTGATCGTCGGTGTGGCGAGGCGGGAGTTGGACATGGATCTCGGAATAGGCAATTTGCGCGTTCTCGTGACGGCTGGTGCGAATGGCATCGGCCTCGGCATCGCCCGTGCGTTCCTGCGCGAGGGGGCTCGCGTGCACGTTTGTGATGTTGACCAGACCGCGCTCGCGTCTCTCGCCAAGACCGACCCGGCACTCGGCCGTTCCAGCTGCGATGTGTCCGATCGCGCTCAGGTCAAGGCGATGTTCGATGAGGCTCTGGCGCATCTCGGCGGCCTCGACTGCCTCGTCAACAACGCCGGCATCGCCGGCCCGACCGGCAAGGTCGACGAGATAAATCCGGAAGACTGGGACCGTTGCGTCGCCATCGACCTGACCGGACACTTCAACTGCGCGCGCCTCGCGGTGCCGCATCTGAGACAATCCAGAAACGCCTCGATCATGAACGTGTCGTCGGCTGCCGGGAAGTTCGGCTTTGCGATGCGCTCGCCCTACGCGGCAGCGAAGTGGGGCGTGATCGGGTTCACGAAATCCCTCGCGATCGAACTTGGCAGCGATGGCATACGCGTCAACGCGCTGCTTCCTGGCATTGTCGCGGGAGACCGCCAGCGGCGCGTCCTCGAAGCAAAGGCGCAGGCGAGGGGGATCTCGTACAAGGAAATGGAGGAGCGCGCGTTTTCGTTCACGTCCATCAAGGATTACGTGACCGCCGAGCAGCTCGCCGACCTCGTCGTCTTCACGGCCTCGCCGCGCGCCAAAACTATCTCCGGACAGGCCCTCTCGGTCGACGGCGATACGAACATGCTGAGCTGAGCGCGCAGCGACCAGCGCGTGAGGCCGGCAATATGGATTACGTAAGCTGCCGCCTCTGGCGGCACGTAGCCGCAGGCGTCCGCGTTAGCGGCCCCGGCCGGAGCGCGACCAGCGCGTGAGGCCAAAAAGGCGTGTCGTCTCGCGCCTAGGTATTGGGATGAGATGGTGCCCCTTGTCCGCGCGCAGCGGCCGGCGCGCCGCAGGCGTGTCGTCTCGCGCCTAGGTATTGGGATGAGATGGTGACCCTTGTCCGCGCGCAGCGGCCGGCGCGCCGCAGGCGTGTCGTCGCGCGCCAAGAAAAATGGTGCCCCCGGAGGGACATAGACATATGAATTACATGAATTTTCCACGAACGTTCATTCACGTCCAGTTTTGTCTGCCGACACCCTAAAATGGATAGAAAAGGTTGCAACAACAGCGGTTCGATAAATGGGGAATCGAGAAGTGAGCGTCTGCTCACGTCCAAGAAAATCTCCGATAGACCACCGCCATCTCCAACGGCTAGATGGTTTATGAGATGGTCTATAATGGCGGGCGGGATGACAAAGCGCGTGGTTGGGCTTAATCGGCTGAGTGCCACTTTTCTCAGGCAGACCAAGAAGCCCGGTGTCTACCTCGATGGTGGCGGCCTGTATCTGAAGATCGCGGCCAACGGCACGCGGCGCTGGTTCGTCCGGATTGTTTGGGGCGGCAAGCGCATTGATGTGGCGCTGGGCACGGTCAACGTGACGTCCCTCGCCGAGGCCCGCGTCCATGCTGCCACCATTCGAAAGGCAGTGGTTGAAGGGCGAAACCCGAGGACCGCAGTCACCGACATGCGCACACGAAAGCGGCGCAGCGGACTGGCAGGGTCGATGACTTTCGAGGCGGTCTGGAATCTCCACTGGGAGCTGAAAAAGGTCACCCTCGCGACCGAGAAAGATCGCAAGGCGTACGCGAACATGATGCAGCGGAACGTGATCGCTGTTTTTGGCGCGCGACCGGTGGCAGATATCCAAACTGGTGAAGTTGTCGAAATGCTGCGCCCAATCTGGACGACGAAGGAAGAGACAGCGCGCAAGGTATTCGAGCGCGCGCGCGCTGTATTCACGTACGCCCTGACAACTGGCCACCGGACGGCGGCCAATCCATGTGAAGGTGTGGCGGAGCTGTTGGGCAAGCGCATCAAGCCGGTGGAGCACAGGAGGGCGCTGCTCTGGCAAGATGTGCCCGCTTTCATAGTATCGCTACGTAAGCGAGGCGGGCTCGTATCGAGTCGCCTTGCGTTCGAGTTTCTGATTCTGACCGCGACACGATCAAACGAAACGCGCGGAGCGCTGTGGAATGAAATAAGTTTTGCCGAATGTCTCTGGACCATACCGGGTTACGATGAGGTAACGGGTCGTCGAATGAAGACCTCGAACGATCACGTCGTCCCCTTGTCAGCTCGTGCCATCGAAATCCTAAGAGAGGCAAAGAAGGCGAACCCGAAAGGCGAGTTGGTGTTTCCCGGTCTGAAAGGTCAGCCGTTGTCGGATGCAACGCTGACGAAACGGCTCAAGGACATGGGCCTACGAGGGGAAGCGACGGCGCACGGTTTCCGATCAAGTTTCAAGGACTGGTGCGCGGACAATGGCGTCGACGATCATCTCTCTGAACTGGCGCTTTCTCATGCCGATCCAGATCAGGCCAGAGCCGCATATCGGCGTACAGCATTACTCGCATCTCGCAGAAAACTCATGGAAGATTGGGCGGCATTCTGCTGTGGGAGTCCGGTGAGCAACAAAAAAATTGGTTGACGCCACTTGACCAAATTCCGGCAAACTGGGATCAAAGACGGGCCGTCGAGTCCATCGATGACAAGCCAATAGGTTGAGGCGGAAACAAGCGCCCTTCATGCACACTACAGGGCTCGTACCCTGTCCATTGCCAATGAGCGATGGTGAGTTCCCGATAGAAGGCTGAGCGGGAAGAGATGACGCAGGCTCGCCCACTGCGTCGGTGGTGATCGCCACCGTTATGGAACGGAACAACTCGATATCCGAGAGCCGCCCATGACTTCTACTAGCAGCCTGAAATCACACGATTCTGTTGTTCGCCCGCTCAGTCTCGCCCAAGTGATCGAGTTCACTGGGGTGTGCCGTGCGACAATCTACGAAGCGATCCGTGACGGCAAATTCCCACGTCATGTGAAGTTCGGTCGCCGCACGTTCTGGCTCTCCGATGAAATCGACGCGTGGGTCGAGGGTCTTCGCATGGCTCGCGACCAGGGTGTAGCAGATGCCGATTATGCTGCTAGCAGCCGTATCGCCGTGACGGCACGCAGCGCACACAAGAAGCGCCGTCTGAGGCCCCCTGCCGAGCGCGCAGCGTAAGTGATTCAACCACGAATAAACCCCAGGTCTAACAGCCAAGCGCTGATTGAATTCCTAGGTTTTCGATGATGACGCGGGGGCTCTGAACCTTGGACAGGAGGAGCGGGCGCGTGAGGCACATAGGTCCTTCAGATGACATCTGACACAGTGCCCGAATCTTCGGGTCAAGCGGCATCGGGCAACGTGATGCCCAATCTCGCAGCTATTCAACACTACTGCGAGCTCGTGATGAGCTGCGCGCTCGTGGCGGTGCCACTAAACGAGCGCGCACAGCATGTCATGACCCTTGTGGGCAAACGTCCAGAGCCTGCTGCGTCGGGGGATAGGTTCCGGGTTGCGCGCTTTACGATCGGTAAGTCAATGGCAATGGCTCAGACTGCGGCGCGTTGGTCGCGCGAAGATGGCATGAACGTCTATCTCGCGCCCGTCGTATACCGCAAAACCACACTCAAGCGACGGTCGCGCGGTATGCAGGAGGATATCGCATTCGTGCTCGGCGTCGGTTGCGACGTGGATGCAGACCACGGTCAGAACGTCAGTTTGATTTCAATGCTGAGGCCGCTGCCGTCTGTGACCATGACCACTAGCGTAGGGAACGCTCATGGAGTTTATCTTTTCAAGGAGCCAGTTCCGGTATCTTACGCCCGCCAGCTCGTGGCCAGTCTCGCAAAATTTGTTGGCGACAAAGAGCTGAACGCTCATGACCCTAACCACATCTGGCGTGTGCCCGGTACACTGTACTATACAACGGCCGACAAGGCGAAGCGTCGCGGACTGTCTTGGCCCGTTGCGCCAAGGGTCGTGACCGTCGACATTGAAATCTGCCAGTATCGGCCGGTAGACGCGCGGGAACTTGCCGATTTTCTCGCCACCGAAGCGGATAGCGAAGACGAGCGCGCCGCCTCTGAAAATGGCCCCCGCGAACTCGGTAGTCGGTGGCAAATCGGGCGCGAAGTATGGAATGAAGACGAACGCGAACTGACGCGCCTAATTGACGCCCTTAGGCACCTGGACAAGGTCGATCAGGCAAGTCGCGCTGGTGGGCCACCAATCGCGCTGTGGGGCGTCACCTACGACCTCAGAACACGCGCGACTTGGCTCATGGTCGGGATGGCGCTGCATGTCTTCATGAAGGGAAGTGAACGCGGCTTCGACTTGTGGAGGTCGGTCTCAGCGGGTGATGCAATGCTCGGCTTTACCGGCGAACCGGAGAGGTGGAACGAACGGGATGCCCGAGAGCGCTGGATTTCCTTTGCCTCACCGGGCGGGCGCGAGACCTTTTACACGGTGAATACTCTGTTCAAGCTCGCGAACAATTTCGGATTCGACAACCGGCGAGTCAAATATGGCCTCTCGCCGCTCCCTACGAAGACGCCAGCGATCTCGCGTCGAGGTCAAGCCGTCGCTGATGCTGGCCGTGCTTTCCATGCCTTGAGCGTCACGACGGAATCGGGTGGCCGTGATTTGCGCAGCGAGGCAAAGGACGCGCATCGGCGGCTGGCACATCGCTCTAAAGCATCGCGTCGCGAGCTTGCGGTTCTGCAATTGATTTACGACGACCTGCACGGCCGGGACGATGGTAAAGGGCCAGTAGGGGTCGCTTATCGCGGCGGGCGGTCCTATTGCGCCGAATTGTCGGACGGGTCGTCGGCGGGGTGGGACAACCGCGATCTCTGGCGGGCGGTTAAGGGGCTAGTCAGACTCGAACTGCTGATAGCCTCCAGCGGCAACGAGATCGGCGCGCATGGGCGCAAGGGGGCAAGTTACGCCCTGACCCTGCCGCACGGTATGACATGGGCCGCCCTTATCGAAGATCGCCGCCAGCGGCTTTCCCACCGGCCAGAATCTGGAAAAAAGGGTCGCGAAGCGGACCAGATATTGCGCCAGAAATCTGCTGCATGGGAGGGTTATTCAGCATCGGCAAATCCGCCACCCTCGCCCCCCCTTCAGGGTGACCCAGCATCGGCAAATCCTACGATGCATACTAACTGGAGAGAGTTCCAGGGGGGGGAGGAGGGACCTTCAAAGTTTAATCTTGCTCAGTGGCTGGCATGGGACGGAATGCCGCGGGACACGGGAGAGGTGCTGCGGTGCGCCAGAGCGAAGTCGCGGTCCAAGGCGCCGGACCGTGTCGTGGCCAAGCTGAACAGAATCGTGGCGGCTGGGATTTCTCCGGATCTGTTGTCCATCGAACTTTGGCGGGTTCACGAAGGTATGCTTCACATGCGCCATGCAACTGACCCCGAGCGCGTGCTCCGGCGGTTGTTCGAGGAGGTGTGCCTCATGGCTGGGAAGTTCGGGGTGGATGTCATCGACGCCGACGCCGTCAAGCGGGCCAGGGCTGAGCGGAAGGCCAATCATGAGCAGTGGCGCCGGCAGACTTCGCACGAGCCCGGGCCTGAAAGCATGCCCCAGGACTATCGGGCGGCGAAGGACGGGGAATCGAGTTAAACCGGGAGCAAGGGCGGGTAGTATTGATGCTTGCCCCACCCCACCTTTCCCACGGCCGAGCCGCACGCGAGGCTCCCACACGTAGGGCTGAAGGACACGCCGCAGGCCGGATGAAGCATTTCCCCGGACTCCAGGATGCAGAGCGGGCCGCAGGCTAGAGCGCCCGCACGGCGCGACCCCGAGGAGCGTTAGCGACGCTGGAGCCATCGCAGGCCCGCAGGGCCGAGATGGCGAGAAGGGAAGCCGACGGCGCGCAGGCGAAGCCGGTGGCACTATCCGGGGCTCTCCGCAGCTTACAGCTGAGATCGCACGACCCAGGCGTACGGTGAAATGGACTGGGATGAGTGCCTGAGCTGAATTGGCGGTTTTGGCTACCTGCACCATTGGGCAAAGAAAGCGCCCTTACGGCCGTCCTCGTGGCCTTTCCGGCCTATCTGTCTGGGGAGTGACATTCAGGGGAGGCGTGCGATGTGTCGTTCACTGTCGATCGGCACCCAACCTTGCCGCCGCATTGCCTAATCGAGAAAGTTACTGAGGAACTTCGCGCCGTGACTGCGTAGGCGCTGTTGGATCCGGCTGGTGGCGTCCCATGGCGGGGACGATCAGCTTGGCAGCGCGACGAGAGTTGACGGCGGCAGCGGAGCGTTACCGGTCTGGCGGTCTGGCGGTCTGGCGGGAGAAGGGGCGCATTCTCGACGACCGGGTGGCATCGCAAGCATGCCGTTCGGGCGTTGCGGGCCAAGGCGCCCCGGGCAAAATTGGATGCCGATTGACATCGTCGGCGCCATCGCTGCAGGTGCTGCGACATGAAGCGGCAGGAACTCTACGGACTTCGCTTCAGATCTTGTCGCCGAGCCCGCCGCCGACGCGATCAGAGGCTGCCGAGTCAATCCGGGCGGATTTCGATGGTGCGGCGGCGATTGCGGCTCATCCGTCCTTCTTAGGGGAAACTTGACCTGGCTGGCTTGCCTCGAGCCGCATCATGACGCGCACCAATTGCGCAATGTTGCTGACACCAATGTGCTCCATGACGTGCGCGCGATAGTTTTCGATAGTCCGATGATTAATACTCATTGCCGCCGCGATCTGTTTGCTGGTCAAGCCCTGCACCATGAGGTTGAGAACCTGCAGGTGACGATCGCCGAGTTCGGCAACACGGGCTGCCACCTCCGCCGATTCCGCTCGTTCCTTGTCGCGCCGTCGCGCCTCCGCGATTGCATTCCGGATGCTACCCGCCAATCGGTCGACGTCGATCGGCTTGCCGAGAAAGTCCGCGGCCCCCGCCTTCATCGCCGACACGGCGATGTCGATGTCTGAAAACCCGGTGAAGAGAATGAGCGGCACCGGAAGTGCCAGACGAACCAGATCGCGCTGCAGATCGAGCCCGGTCATGCCGGGCATCCGAACGTCGGCTGCGATGCACGAAAATCGCTGTCCCCGATTGATGTCCGCCAGCAGTGTGGCGGCCTCGCGGTAGCTTCGGGTGTTAAAGCCGAGAGCTTGCAGCTTTTGCGACATCTCGAAGAGAAATGCCGGTTCGTCATCCACGAGTGCCAGACTGATTGCAGGCTCCATCATCTGCTCCATTGCTACCTGTGCATCTGGTCACCGTATCGCGCACCTTTCCTGCGACGAGCCGGCTATAAGCGAGTGTACCAGCCCTGGACGATACTTGAATACCGATCGGATACGGCGGGCTGTTTCATGGCCGGTGCTCGCATTGGAGTAGCTTTAGCCTTCCGGCGTCGCCATTTTGTTTTGCAGCGCAGCAAGGGCTGTTTCGATGGCAGCCTGCAAGGCCGAGTTTGTGAACGGCTTGGCCAGCACCGGGACGGATTCGAAGCGGTCAGGAAACTGCCAATCGCGGCCATATCCGGTCGCGAAAATAAAAGGAATACCGCGTTCTGTAAGTCGGTCAGCGATCGGGAACGAGGGCTGGTCCTTGAGGTTGATATCAAGGATGGCGATATCAAGTTCCGCACTCTCGGCGATCATAATCGCATCGTTCAGGCTACCGGAGACGTAAACGTTCTTAGCACCGAGCCGGCGCAGTGCCGTCTCCAGATCGACAGCGAGAATGAGGCTGTCCTCGACGACAAGAACGTTTTCTAGAGGCGTCGTGCGATACGCGGTGCCTGAACGGGCCTCCGATGTCTGTCCAGTATCCGATACGGATTCGGCTTCGAGAGACAGATTGGCGGCCGGGATCCAGAATGTCGCTTCCAGACCGGTCGCGAAAAAATTGAGGGACGTGCGCCCGCCCAATTCGAATGCGACCTGGCGCGTAATCAGCAGCGAGCCGAAGCCCGTCCTCGTCTGTTTTTCGACCGTTGGCCCATTACGCTCGATCCATTCGATCTTGCAGGCGCCTTCGTCCTCGAGCGTCCACCTGACACTCAGAATTCCTTCCGGTACCGAGAGCGATCCATACTTCACCGCGTTCGTCGTCAGTTCATGCACGACGAGCGACAGCACGGTGGACGCGCGTGCATCGAGATAAATTGCCGGGCCGGAAAGGATGAGTCTGTCGCTCGCCGGCGCATTGAATGGGGTGAGTTCGACCTCCAGCAATCGCTGGAGGGCGATCGTACCCGGTCGGGTCGCCAGATCATGCGCCATAGCGAGAGACCGTATCCGGCCTTCGAGATCGGCGACGAACGATGGCAAGGAGCTGCTCTGATCCTTGCTCTGGGAGACCAGGGCACGGATGAGCGCGAGTGCATTCTTGACCCTGTGATTGAACTCGGTCGCATAGATGCGCTGCTGCTCAGCGGCTTTCGAGCGCTCTCTGGCTGTAAGCTCACTGAGCTTCAGGACGATCTCGAACAATGACATCCGTAGAGCTTCGGCGGTCAGGCGTTCCTGTGGCTCCCAGACTGCCGACCTGTGTCTGACTTCTTCGCGCCACAACTCGAAGCTCTTCCGTGGCGACAGCCGCTCCGCACCATCGGACCAGACGGCGAGTTTTTCCGGGTTTCCTGCCCAGGCTATCGTGCCGATCACTTCCTTCCGAAACAGGATCAGATAATCACCGGGCAAGCGGGACAACGGAACGGCGAGTAGACCGCTCGCAGAATCCGCATAGGATGTTGCCGGAGGGTGAACGATCGGCAGCTGGTTTGTCGCATAACATGCGTCGCTTACGACTTCGTCGAGGAATCCGATCAGTGCCGTGACATCAGGCGCGGGCGGCACCAATCCGTGGTGCATCCAATGTCCGTCCACCCAGAGCCCTACCCCATCGCAGGGCAGCAGTGACGCGATCTGTTCCAATCGCGGGCCGAGCGCCTCCACGAGTGAGCTGCTGGACGGCAGACTGCTCATGAAGAGGTCCAGCCGTCGCCGCGCTTCGTGCAGCATTTCTGCGACGTCCGCCCGCTCGAGCGTCTGCAACTGCAGCGAAAACGCCTGGCCGAAGAATTCTGATGCTACCCGGACGTCCGGTGGCACGATGCGCGGATGATTGTTGTGGCACGCGATGAGGCCCCACAATGACCCTCCGACGATGATCGAGATCGACATGGATGCGCGAACGCCCATGTTCTGCAAATACTCGATGTGGATCGGGGAAACGCTTCTAAGGCTGCAATAGGTGAGATCGAGATCAGTGCTGTGATGCTCGGGGCCCGCAAATATAGGGACAGGGTCGGAATCCACGTCGGCAATGAGCCGAAGCCAGTTCTTCAGATATAGAGCCCGAGCCTGCTTCGGGATATCAGAGGCCGGATAATGATGACCCAGAAAGGACTGGACGCCTTCAACGCGACTTTCGGCGACCACGCGACCGGATCCGTCTTCGAGGAACCGGTAGATCATCACCCGATCGAAATCTATGAGGAGCCGAAGTTGGTCGGCGGCAATGCGACAGACGTCGAGCGCCGTGTGCGCGCCCTGCATCCGGGCAAGCATGCTTCGCACGATGAGTAGCGCTGCGGCTTCCTTGTAGCTCGTCTGCACGGGTTCGAACTCGACGACGGTTCGGCCGGCCATATCATGCACCGAAATATTCCAGCGCTGACCCGTCTCGAGTTCGTGATCGAAGAGCCGACCTGGGATGCCGGGAGCTGCAACCGTCGAGAGCGCATTCGTGATGGCGTGGAACGTGTCGCGACCGACGACATTCTTGAGCTGGCGGCCGATGACAGTGGAAGCGGGGTGACCGGTGATGCCTATGTTTTCGGAGGCATGCGTTACGATCCAGCTCGTGCTGTCGCAGGCGAGCATGGCGCCAAAAGGCTGCACACTTCCCGGTATATGGATCGGCTCGCGATCGCAGGAGGACAGGTCGGTTTCAGTGACTGGCCGTGTCATCGCCCATCACCATAGATTTTCGCTGCCGCCTCGAATGTCCGGCAACTTGCGGCGACCATGCGGGCTTCGTCGTCTGACTCGAGTTTCACAGTCTCCAACGTTTCTCGCACGATGCGCCAAGAGGAAAGGTCCTTCGCCTGATCGAACAGGTGCCGTGCGCCATTGGTCTCGGTCAGTCCCAGTGTCCGGGCGCGAATCGCAAGCACCTTCGCCCCCAGTGCGGAACCTTCCGTCACGTAAAGCGTACCGAGAATTTCGATCTCATCGGATGGGTTGATGGTGGGAGCCGCAAGCGCGCCGCGGGATGTGATGCCGAGATCTGCGAGGTCCTGTTCGAGTAGGGCAATGCGTCTGTCGAACCCGGCGGGCAATATCGCCGTGTTCTCTGCTGCGTTCGCCAATTCGTCTCGCACGAGGGTGTGAAAGCGGAGCGAGGCTTCAAGCCACCGTCCATAACCCGCAAGGGTTTCGAAGTAACCTTGGTTCGATACGAGAGTATCCAGCGCCCTGTGCTGTTCGAACGTCTGCTCCCGAAGTTTGTGGCGCAACGACATCACACCCTCGTTCTAAACGCGGGAAGCCCGACCAGCACGATGGCGGTGGTACTCAAGATCGCAGCGTAACACACGGCTGCTTTTTTCAGTCGGAGAAAGTGAGAATGGCGTCGAACCATCTTCGTCGACGGCTCATGGGTGGGTTTCATACCGGATTCAGCCGGTTTGGATGCCTAGCATGCCGCGCGCTTCAATCGGTGTCGAGGTCGCCGAGACCGTAACGACGCAGCTTGACGTACAGGCTCTGGCGGCTGAGGCCGAGCATTTCTGCTGCCGAAGCTCTGTTGTCTCCGACGAGCTGCAGCGCCGCTTCGATGCACATTCGTTCGATCAGGTCTGTCGTTTCGCGCACAAGGTTTTTCAGCGGAACCTGGCCAACGAGGCCTTTGAGCTGGTTTACCGACTGAACGAGATCGTGGGTGCCTTGGCCGTCCATTGCCGCGCGTCGAGCGACCGGCCTCATGGTAAAGCCGAAGCACGGCTGCTCGCCATGCTCGACGGCGACGGCCGAAACTTCGACGTCTTCGAACAGACCGAGTTCTCCTCGGACGACGGTCGGGAAGCTCCTGACCGATCCGTGTTCCCGCATGTTGTTGAGCAGGATGTTGAATTCGGTCGTCGAGCGTCCGAGCCAGCGATCGACCAATTCTCCCATTGCTTGCTGTGGGGCCGCGAGCTGCGCGATCTCAAGGAAGGCTGCATTCGCTATCAGAATTTTCCGGTCAAGATCCGTAACGACGATCGCGTCCGGCATCTTTTCAAGGAGATTGGACAGCTGACGGGGGCGAGGGCTGGCGATTTTCGCGCCGCTGCCGTCTGGTGATAAGCGAATCAGAAGATGCGACGATCCATCCTGGCGAAAGAGCGATCCCGTCAATTCCACAGTGGTTCCGTCGGAATGCAGTTTGACGGTGATCGGTTCAGACTTGGAGCCAGATCTCAGCTGGTCGACCAGCCGCTGTGCTCCGCTGGCCCCGGCGGCATCGAAAAGCTCAGGAAAGGCGCGGCCGACGATACGCTTCGGAACGGGGCCGAGTAATCGCTGCGCTGCCGGATTGACTTCTGTAATGCGCAGGTTCGACGCATCAACAATGAGGACGGGCTCGCTCGAAATCTGGAAGAGCAGGCGATACCGTGTCTCAGCGAAGCGGACGCGCGCGTACTCACGCTCCATCGCCTGTTGTGCCTCGACGAGCTTCTGCTGGAGCAGAGAGATCGACCGCAGTTCGCGACCGAATGCCATGATCCGCCCGCTTCCGCCCACCATCATCGTTGCGTAGCGGACCGGAAGGTCGGCCTTGCCGCTGTTACCGGGATGATTGACCTGGCGCCATTGCGGCGGCATCCGCCGTTCGGCGTCTTTCAGGAGCTGTTCGATTTTTGGTCGGCTTTCTACCGTGACCGTGTCGACCCACCTCTGCCCGATCCAGGAGCCGACTTCGGAGCTTTTGGACAAGGTTTCGCTGCCGATCGACAAGTCGCGGACCACACCGTTCTGGTCGACGACGACAGCTATGTCCGACGCCATCGAAACCATTTTCGTGGCCGAGTCGGCGTCGAGGCTGCCAATCGCTTTTTTTAGACTTTTCACTGGCTTGGCCGTTCAAGAAGACAGGGAGCGCGGACATTACAGCAGTTTTGGGGGCTCCACCAGTACGGGTACGAGGACTTTCTCGAAGTCCTGAATGGTTACGACAAGTAGCTAAGTGCGCCTACGGAGCGTTCGGCGATCCTGACGGCAGTCGTGGCATCCGAAGCTGTCGCATCGGCGCCGATTTCCAGTGCAATTTGTGGTCGCAGGTTTACAACCGTGCCGCCGACCATGACGAACAGCGACTTGTTTCGGCTGGCACGGCGCATCTGGCGGATCGCGGAGGCTGCCTGCGGCAGGGCACCATTGTGGCTAATGGAAATTCCAACAAGGGCGATGGTTCGGTTCTTGAGGATACGGATATTGGCTGCCAGATCGCCGGAATGATCGACTGTGACATCCCAGCCGGCAGATCTGAAGACCATGTCGAGGATGCTGAGCGCGAAGGTATGTTGCTCACCGACTGCCGGGCATAAAAGGGCTTGGCGGCCTGGCATCGGATCGAACGCGATAGTCGTCGCGTGGTTGCGTTCGAGGCGATGAACCGACTGTTGCAGGCGCCCCATTGCGATCGTCACGTCGGCAAAGCTGCAGGTGTCCATTTCCCACATGATGCCGAGACGACGTGCCGTCGGTGCAAGAAGCTCAAGCAGTAGGGTTGACCGAGGTATACCGGCATCACTGAGTTCTGTTACGAACGTCAGAGCGGGTTCTGTTTCGATACGGAGCAGCAGCTCTATGAACGTGTCGATGTCATGCTCGCTGATGGACCGAGAAGCGCCCGCAGTTGCCGTCGCCGTGTCTGTGCCGGACGCTGTTGCCAGCATCAACCGCGGTATGATCTGGGATTCGATTGTTCGGCGCAGGAGATCGTGGTGGCGGCCATCTAAAGCAGGCGTGTCCGAGACTTCCATTATGGATCCATCGAAGCCGCTCGCGAGGCTGGAGGAATCCTGGGCCCGGGTTCGGCGCCGCGCATCACCAGAAGTTTGCGAACAATCCGTGGCTAGGTCTCGGGATACGTGGGCCATGGCGTCCCTCCGGACTCGCTTCGATTGCCGGTCAGCATCGAAGTCTGTGTGGTGACCGGCCCGCGTGAGTTGCCCCAGCTTGTCGGCGTGAATGTCAATTTCCCTGCCCTTCGTGCGGTCCTGACGGCCCATCCGGCTGATGAAAAGCGGGCGACGTAATGTCGACGCATCATCTAGACGGTCGCGGAACTCGCGCAATCGTAGTGGGACACGCATTCGCGACGCGCGAAAGATGTAGTTCTACGCAAACCGTAAATAAATCTTGACGTCAGATTTAATTGACAGTCCAATGAACCCCTAAGGTCGGGCGGATTTGTCCGCCCATCGCAGGGAACACGCGATGCTCGTCTCGCACACAGAAAAGCGTTCTTCCTGCTCGCTCTACAGCCCGGCCGAGCGCCGCCGCCGCGACGAAACACCCTGGACGATCGTGCAAGGCGTGCTCGCCCCGCTCCAGTTTTTCGTTTTCCTCGTCAGTCTGGTGCTCGTGGTCCGATTTCTTGTGACCGGCGACGGCTATTGGATCGCGACGGCGTCGATCGTGGCAAAAACGGCGCTGCTGTATCTCATCATGATCACCGGCTCGATATGGGAAAAGGTCGTCTTCGGCCGCTACCTGTTCGCGCGAGCGTTCTTCTGGGAAGACGTGGTCAGCATGCTGGTGTTGGCGCTGCACACGGCGTATCTCGCCGCACTCGCCCTGAACTGGCTTTCGGCCCGCGGCCTGATGCTTCTCGCGCTGCTCGCTTATGCGAGCTACGTGATCAATGCCGCGCAGTTTCTGTTGAAACTGCGTAGGGCGCGCCTCGAGGGGGATGCCGGTTCGTCCGCCACGAGCCCGCCGGCGGGCGGTCGCTTCGGCGAGGAGGTGGCGCAATGACCACCGTCCTCGACGCCGTCAGACCAAAAGCAGCGTCCCCCCGGCCGGTCCTCCGCGAGCGCGGCCAGAGAGAGGTATTTTGCGGGCTCACCGGCATCGTATGGCTGCACCGCAAGATTCAGGACGCCTTCTTTCTCGTCGTCGGATCGCGCACATGTGCCCATCTGATCCAGTCGGCCGCCGGCGTGATGATTTTTGCCGAGCCCCGCTTCGCGACCGCCATTATCGACGATCGGGACCTCGCAGGCCTCGCGGATTCGAACGATGAACTCGATCGTGTAGTGGACCAGCTTCTCGCCCGTCGGCCCGATATCAAGCTGTTGTTTCTGGTGGGTTCCTGTCCATCCGAAGTGATCAAGCTCGATCTTTCGCGCGCCGCCGGTCGGCTCGCAGCCCGACACGCCTCGCACGTGCGTGTGCTGAACTACTCCGGAAGCGGCATCGAGACGACATTTACGCAGGGCGAAGATGCCTGCCTCGAAGCCCTCGTGGGTGCGATGGAGGCCGACGGACCTGACGTAGAGACCCTCCTCGTGGTGGGTGCGCTCCCCGACGTGGTCGAAGACCAGTTCCGTCGCCTCTTTGAACAGCTCGGTATCGGCCGAGTGTCGTTTCTGCCGTCACGCACCGCAGCGACACTGCCACGACTGGGACCAGGAACCCGCTACATCCTCGCCCAGCCGTTTCTTGCTCGGACTGCTGCCGCCCTCGAAAACAAGGGCGCGTGGAGGATAGACGCGCTCTTTCCCTTCGGCGCCGAAGGTACGACACAATGGCTGACCGCAGCGGCAACTGCGATGGGCGTCATGCCGGCCAGAATCCAGTCTGTTCTGGCGCAACCCGAGATGAGGGCGCGACAGACACTCGAGAAGTGGCGTCGCGATCTCGAGGGCAAGCGCATCTTCTTTTTTCCGGACAGCCAGCTTGAAGTGCCTCTCGCGCGAGTGCTGTCACGCGAACTTGGTGTCGAACTAATTGAGGTCGGCAGCCCCTACCTGCACCGGGAGCATTTGTCGCGCGAACTGGCATTGCTTCCCGACTCGGTGGTGTTGAGCGAAGGCCAGGATGTCGAGCGCCAGCTCGATCGTTGCCGCGCTTCTGCTCCGGACATCGTCGTATGCGGCCTCGGTCTCGCAAATCCGCTCGAGGCGGAGGGGCTGACGACGAAATGGTCGATCGAACTCCTATTCACGCCGATCCACGGATACGAGCAGTCCGGTGACCTTGCGGCACTCTTCGCGCGCCCGCTCGATCGGCGCGCTCGGCTGGGGGGCTGAACGATGCAACTGACCATGTGGACATACGAGGGTCCCCCGCACGTGGGTGCAATGCGTGTCGCTACTGCGATGAAGGGCGTGCACCTGGTGCTGCATGCACCGCAAGGCGATACCTACGCCGATCTCCTGTTCACGATGATCGAACGCCGCGATCGCCGCCCACCGGTCTCGTACACGACGTTCCAGGCGCGCGATCTCGGCAGCGACACTGCCGAGATCTTCAAGTCGATGGTGCGCGACGCGCACGATCGTTTCCAGCCCGAACTCCTTCTCGTCGGCGCGTCCTGCACGGCTGAACTGATCCAGGACGATCCCGGCGGTCTGGCCGAGGCGCTCGAGCTGCCCGTTCCTGTCGTCGCCCTCGAACTTCCCTCGTACAAGCGCAAGGAGAACTGGGGCGCATCCGAGACATTCTACCAGATCGTCCGCCGCCTGATCCGGACGCCCGTAGCGCGCACCCCGCGCGGCGAGGGTCGCCGGCCGACGTGCAACATTCTCGGTCCGACGGCGCTCGGTTTCCGCCATCGTGACGACGTAACGGAAGTGACGCGTCTCCTGCAGTCGCAGGGCATCGACGTTGCGGTCGTAGCGCCGCTCGGTGCGAGCCCGTCCGACATCGTCCGCCTCGGCGATGCCGATTTCAACGTCGTGCTCTATCCCGAAATTGGCGAAACGGCGGCTGCATATCTGAAGCGGACGTGCGGCCAGCCGTTCGTGACCGTCACACCGATGGGTCTCAAGGGAACCCGTTCCTTTCTTGCGGCGGTACGGGCCGCGGCGGGGTTTCCCGAGGCGACGCCGGTGGACCCGCAGGATGCGCGCAGTGCCTGGTATTCGCGCTCGGTTGACAGCGCCTACCTCACGGGAAAGCGGGTGTTCTGCTTCGGGGACGCGACGCACGCGATTGCCGCAGCCCGTGTCGCAAGGGACGAACTTGGGTTCACCGTCGTCGGATTGGGTACGTACTCGCGGGAGTTCGCCCGGACAATCCGCGAAGCCGCGGCCGAATTCGGCGTCGAAGCGCTGGTGACGGACGACTATCTCGAGGTCGAGCGCACCATTCAGCAGCTCCAGCCCGAACTCGTTCTCGGTACCCAGATGGAGCGCCACATCGCCAAGCGCCTCGGCATAGCCTGCGCGGTCATTTCGGCACCCGTTCATGTCCAGGACTTTCCGGCGCGCTATTCGCCGCAAATGGGCTTCGAAGGTGCGAACGTGCTCTTCGATACCTGGGTGCACCCACTGATGATGGGGCTCGAGGAACATCTTCTCGCGATGTTCCGTGACGATTTCGAATTCAACGACAAGGCGCCACCATCCCATCTCGGTCATGCGGCGGCCGCTCCCCGTCACACGTCTGAGACTGCACAGCCTGTCGAGGCGCCGGTCGCGGTGTCACGGCCCGCAGCGCTCGCGGGCGATCCGGCGTGGGCGAAGGAAGCAGAGAAGGAACTTCAGAAGATACCGTTTTTTGTCCGTGGCAAGGCGCGGCGCAACACCGAGCGCTTCGCTTCCGAGCGTGGTGTGGCGACAATAACCATCGAGACACTCTACGATGCAAAAGCACATTACAGCCGCTGAAGTGACACCGATCCGGTTCGTCATCGTAACGCTGGATGGCCATCTGGCGAATGCGGTTGCGCGAGTCGAGCGCCGGCTTGCTGCGGTTGAGTTTCCCGGATTGACGCTTTCGATCCACGTGGCTGCCGACTGGCAGCACGATCCCCGGGCTCTTCAGCGCTGCCTCGATGATATTTCCCACGGCGATATCGTCTTCGCGAACATGCTGTTTATGGACGACCACATTCGGGCGGTCCTTCCGGCACTCCAGGCTCGGCGCGAGACTTGTGACGCGATGGTCGGATGCATCGCCGCCAGTGAAATAGTCAAGCTGACCCGCCTCGGCCGCTTCCAGATGGACCGCGAGCAAGGCGGCGCACTGTCGCTGCTCAAGAAGCTCCGCGGCAACAAGAACAAGGACAACGACAACGCGTCGTCGGCGACCGCACAGATGCGGATGTTGCGTCGCATCCCCAAGATCCTGAAATACATTCCCGGTCCGGCACAGGATGTCCGCGCCTATTTCCTGTCCATGCAGTACTGGCTCTCCGGGAGCGACGAGAACATCGAGAATCTCGTCCGCTTTCTCGTCAGCCGATATGCCTCCGGCGCAAGAGCGGCATTGCGTGGCCACATGGCACCGCGCGATCCCGTACATTATCCCGAGGTCGGCCTTTATCACCCGCGCGCTCCCGGCAGGATGAGCGAAGGCCTGGAGGTGCTGCCGCGCCCCGCCAAAGCGACGAATGGACGGGTCGGCCTTCTTCTGATGCGCTCGTACCTGCTTGCAGGAAATACCGCTCACTACGATGCGGTGATCGCCGAATGCGAACGGCAGGGCCTCGATGTCGTTCCGGCTTTCGCCAGTGGGCTCGACGCGCGGCCGGCGATCGAGCGATATTTCATGCGTGATGGCAGGGCTTCGGTTGATGCAGTGCTGTCTCTCACCGGCTTCTCGCTGGTCGGCGGTCCCGCCTACAACGACGCAAGAGCGGCGGAAAAGATGCTCGCCACGCTCGACGTGCCGTATGTCGCCGCCTTGCCGGTCGAATTCCAGTCACTCGACCAGTGGCGCGCCTCCGCGCAGGGGCTCTTGCCGATCGAGGCGACCGTCATGGTCGCCATACCGGAACTCGACGGGGCCACGGGCTCGATGGTCTTCGGCGGGCGGGCGTCGTCTGCCAGAGACGCAGCTGATCGTGACATGCAGCCCGACCCCGAACGCATTGGCCTTCTTGTCGAGCGGGTTGCGGCACTTGCCTCGCTCCGTCGGAGTAAGCGCTTCGACCGCAAGGTCGCAGTCGTCCTGTTCAACTTTCCCCCGAACGCCGGCGCCACTGGCACGGCCGCGTTCCTCTCCGTCTTCGAATCCCTCTACAACACGCTGCGGTCAATGAAGGACGCCGGCTACGACGTGGATGTCCCCGGGACGGTCGACGCTCTTCGCGAGCGCATCATCGGCGGTAATGCTCGCCAGTATGGCGCCAACGCCAACGTGCATGCGCGCATCGGCGTCGACGATCATATCCGCAACGAGCGCTGGCTGAAGGACATCGAGGCACAGTGGGGCAGCGCACCTGGCCGCCACAACACCGATGGTTCCTCGATCTTCATTCTTGGAGCCCAGTTCGGCAAGGTCTTTGTCGGGATACAGCCAGCCTTCGGATACGAGGGCGATCCCATGCGCCTGCTGTTCGAGCAGGGCTTTGCGCCGACGCACGCCTTCTCTGCATTCTACCGCTGGCTGAAAAAGGATTTCGGAGCGGACGCGGTCCTGCATTTCGGGACGCATGGCGCACTCGAATTCATGCCGGGCAAGCAGGTCGGCCTCTCGTCGGCATGCTGGCCGGATCGCCTGATTGGAGCGCTTCCGAGCTTCTATCTTTACGCTGCCAACAATCCGGCAGAAGGTATGCTCGCGAAGCGCCGCGCTTCCGCGACGCTGATAAGCTATCTGACGCCGCCGCTTACGAGTGCGGGTCTCTACCGCGGCCTTCTCGAACTCAAGTCGACCCTTAACGAGTGGCGACAACTTGCCCCGGCAGAAAAGGCAACGCGCGTCGAACTCCTGGCACTGGTCCAGGCTCAGGCAGTCGCGGTGGACCTGGCTACGACCGAGCCAGCCTGGACCACCGATGACGACGGTATCGTCGACCATCTTGTCGAGAGCGTCATAGAACTCGAACAGACCCTTATCCCATATGGGCTCCACATTGTCGGCAAGGCGATGTCGCGCGTCGAGCGCCTGGATCTTCTGGCGGCGGTGGCAGAGGCCAGAAGTGAGCCGGCTCTTACCCGCAAGGCGATCGAGGATATCGTCGACCACAAGGCCGATCTCGGAGAGGCCTCGACCAAGCGATTGTCTTTTATCGACGCCCTTCTTGCGAAAGACCACGAAATCGACGGGCTTATTGCAGCAATGGACGCGCGCTATATTCGCCCTGTCGCAGGCGGCGACCTGTTGCGCGATCCCGAAATCCTGCCCACGGGCCGCAACATCCACGGCTTCGATCCGTTCCGTATTCCGAGTGCCTTCGCACTGACGGACGGTCGCCAGCAGGCCGAGCGACTGCTCAGCCGTTACGCCGCGGACGGGCACGGACTTCCCGAAACGGTTGCGCTCGTTCTTTGGGGCACGGACAATCTCAAATCTGGTGGCGGGCCGATCGCCCAGGCGCTCGCGCTGATCGGTGCGCAGCCCCGCTTCGACAGCTATGGGCGCCTTGCGGGGGCCGAACTGGTTCCGCTCGAAGCGCTGGGGCGGCCGCGCATCGACATCATCGTGACCTTGTCGGGCATCTTCAGGGACCTCTTGCCCCTGCAGATAAAATTGCTTGCCGAAGCTGCGTGGCTCGCCGCCTCCGCCGACGAACCGCTCGAGCAGAATTTCGTGCGCAAGCACGCTCTCCAGCACGCGTGCGAAACCGGGATCGATTTTGAATCCGCGTCCCTCCGTGTCTTCGGCAACGCCGACGGCGCTTACGGATCCAACATCAACCACATGATCGAGAACGGGCGCTGGAGCGCTGCCGATGAGCTCGCCGAAATCTATTCGCGCCGCAAGGGGTTCGCCTACAGCCGTCACGGCCAGCCGAGTGCCAATCCGGAACTGCTCGCAAAGGTGCTCGCCGGTGTCGACCTGACATATCAGAACCTCGAATCGGTCGAACTCGGCGTCACCACCATCGATACCTATTTCGATACGCTCGGCGGCATTACCGGCGCTGTCCGCCGTGAGAAGGGTACTTCGCCACCGGTGTACATCGGCGACCAGACTCGTGGCGCCGGCCGCATCCGCTCGCTCGACGAGCAGATTGCACTCGAGACGCGGACACGCGTTCTCAATCCGAAATGGTTCGAGGGCATGCTCAAGCATGGCTACGAAGGCGTACGACAGATCGAGGCGCACGTCACCAATACCATGGGCTGGTCTGCGACAACCGGTCAGGTCGCACCTTGGGTGTATGCCAACATCACCGACACCTTCGTTCTTGATCCCGTAATGCGTGAGCGCCTGTCGGCGCTGAACCCGACGGCATCTGCAAAAATTGCCAATCGGCTGCTCGAGGCGCACGAACGCAAGTTCTGGACGCCAGATCCGGAAACGCTCGAAGCACTTCGGGAGGCTGGCGACGAACTCGAAGACCGTCTCGAAGGCGTTCCCCTCAAGGAGGCAGCAGCATGACGGTGGTTTACGACAACGGTCCCGCGATTCGTACCGCCTCCCGCCGCGAGGATGGTGCCGGCAGTGTTCAGGTCAAGCTCGACCCATCGCTGCGCATCAATACCAAGGCCAAGGTATTCGCGGTCTACGGCAAGGGAGGGATCGGCAAGAGTACGACGTCGTCGAACCTCTCGGTCGCCTTCTCGAAGCTCGGCAAGCGTGTCCTTCAGATCGGCTGCGATCCGAAACACGATTCGACCTTCACGCTCACCAAGCGCCTGATGCCGACGGTCATCGACGTTCTCGAGCAGATAGACTTTCACACCGAAGAGCTTCGGCCCGAAGACTTCGTGTTCGAGGGATACAACGGCGTTCTCTGCGTCGAGGCTGGCGGACCGCCCGCCGGAACCGGCTGCGGCGGCTATGTCGTCGGCCAGACGGTCAAGCTTCTGAAAGAGCACCATCTGCTCGACGAGACCGACGTGGTGATCTTCGATGTTCTAGGCGATGTCGTCTGCGGCGGCTTTGCCTCTCCGCTCCAGCACGCCGAGCGTGGATTGATCGTTACGGCGAACGACTTCGACTCGATCTTCGCCATGAACCGCATCGTCTCTGCGATCCAGGCGAAGTCGAAGAACTATCAGGTGCGGCTGGGTGGTGTGATCGCCAATCGCAGTGCTGCCACCGATGTCATCGACCGTTACAACCAAGCCACTGGTATGTCGCGGCTCGCGCATTTCCCGGATCTCGATGCGATCCGGCGCAGTCGGCTGAAAAAGTCGACGCTGTTCGAAATGGAGCCGACCCCCGAACTCGAGGCGGTTCAGCAGGAATACCTGCAGCTTGCAGACAGGCTCTGGCGCGGCACCGAACCGCTCGATGCCAATCCGATGAAAGACCGCGAGATCTTCGATTTTCTGGGGTACGACTGATGCCGACCATTTCCTATCTCCAGCGCCGCCAGGAACTCGAAACGTACTTCGATCGTACGGCCGTCGACGCGTGGGCGCGACTGACGACGGAAGAGCCTGTCGGGCGTATCCGGGCGACCGTGCGTGCAGGCCGCAACGAGATGCGCCAGACCATGGCGTCATGGCTGCCAGCTAACCTCGAAGGGCGCACTGTCCTCGATGCCGGCTGCGGAACGGGCGCGCTCGCCGTCGATCTCGCAGCGCGCGGCGCCGACGTGCTCGCTATCGATCTGTCGCCTCGTCTCGTCGAACTGGCCCGGGCCCGGTTTCCGGAAGCGATCGGCAAGGGACGTGTCCGGTTTCAGGTCGGCGACATGCTCATCCATGGCAGCGACCGCTTCGATCATGTCGTGGCCATGGACAGCCTGATCCACTACGACGATCACGACATCGCCAAGGTTCTCGCCTGCCTCGCCGCAGCGGTCCGGCGTTCGGTCGTCTTCACCTTCGTCCCGCGCACACCTCTGCTTGTCGCCATGCACGCGGCGGGGCGGATGTTCCCGCGCCGTGACCGGTCCCCGACGTTCCGGCCGCTCGGCGACAAGACGCTGCGTCGCCTCATCGCGACCGAGCGGGGCCTTGCCGACTTCTCCGTCGGGCGCAGTCGCTACATTTCGCGCGGCTTCTATACGTCCGAGGCAATGGAGCTTATCCGGAAATGAGCGCGGTGAACGACAGGCTTGCAAAGGTATGGAGCCGGCTCGGGCCGCGCTTCTTGCCGTTTGCCGACGGCGCGTCCGCGACGCTGCCGTTGAGCCAGCTCTTGCGTCTGTCGCTATTCCAGATCTCGGTCGGCATGTCGCTTGTGTTGCTGAACGGTACGCTCAATCGGGTGATGATCGTCGAACTCGGCGTCGTCGCCTCCGTCGTCGCCACGATGGTCGCGCTACCGGTTCTTCTCGCGCCGCTTCGCCTGCTGCTCGGTCATCGGTCCGACTATCACCGTTCGGTCCTCGGCTGGCGTCGCGTTCCGTACATGTGGCTCGGAACCATGGTGCAGTTCGGTGGCCTCGCCATCATGCCGTTTGCACTCATCGTGCTGTCGGGTGACGCGGATGCTCCCGCGTTTCTCGGGCCGATGGCGGCCGGGCTGGCCTTCCTTATGGTTGGGGGCGGCATGCAAACCGTCCAGACCGCAGGTCTTGCCCTTGCCAGTGATCTTGCCGAGCCGGAGAAGCGGCATCGTGTGGTCGCACTGCTCTATGTGATGCTTCTGGTCGGCGTGATGGTCGCCTCGATCGCGTTCTCGCTCGCGCTCGAGTCATTTTCGCAGATCCGCCTGATCCAGGTCGTGCAAGGCACCGCTCTTGTCACACTGGTGCTCAATCTGGCTTCGATGTGGCAGCAGGAGGCGCGTCGCCCGCGGTCTGCAGGCGCAGTGGATGCGCAGCCGCAATTCTCGGAGACCTGGCGCGAGATAACCCGCAACCGTCAGTGTGTCCGCTTGCTTGCAGCCGTAGCGCTCGGAACTGCCGGCTTCGCGATGCAGGACATCCTGCTCGAGCCATATGGTGGTGAGATACTGCGGTTGTCGGTCGCCGGAACGACTGTGCTCAATGCACTCGTCGCATTCGGTGCGCTTGCGGGCTTCGCACTTTCGGCCCGCCTCCTTGACAATGGTGGCGATCCTGTTCGCGTCGCGGCCTATGGCATTCTCTCCGGCATCATTGCGATGAGCGCGGTGGTCTTTTCTGCGCCGCTGGCATCGGCGAACACGTTCCGACTGGGGGCGGTGCTGCTCGGCTTCGGGACCGGACTGTTTTCGGTAGGCACGCTCACGGCAGCGATGCTGCTCGTCAGGGACGGGCAGGGCGGGCGCATTCTGGGGGCCTGGGGCGCGGTTCAGGCGACTGCGGCAGGCCTCGCCATTTCAGGAAGTGGTCTGCTTCGTGACGCCGTCGTCTCTGTCGCCGGCTCGGGTGCGCTCGGGCCCGCCATGTCGGGACCCGCGAGCGGCTACATGGTCGTCTTCCATGTCGAGATCGCCTTCCTGTTTGCCGGGCTTGTTGCCATCGGCCCCCTCGTTTCTTTGCCGCTGCGATCCCGGGATCGCTCTGAGCACCGCAAGGCCGGCTTCGGCCTCGCAGAATTTCCAAGCTGACTGACAATGCATGGAGGACTGAAATGAAAGGCGAGATCACGAGCTACTTCGACGTAGCGCAGGTGACATTGTGGATGTTCTGGATCTTCTTCGCGGGGCTGATCCTCTACTTGCTTCGTGAGAACAAGCGCGAGGGCTATCCGCTCGAGTCCGATCGTTCCGCTCATGTCACCGTGCAGGGCTTTCCAGCCATTCCCGCTGCAAAGACGTACATCCTTCCACATGGTGGGACGCAATCCGCACCCCGCAAGGAATCGGATAGCCGGCCTCTGAAGGCGGAACCTGTTGCGGCCTGGCCGGGCGCGCCTCTCGTCCCGACCGGAAATCCGATGCTCGTCGGTGTCGGTCCGGGATCGTGGACAGAGCGAGCCGATCAACCTGATCTCACAGCGGGTGGCAAGGAGCGGATCGTGCCGCTGCGCGCCGACGGCAGCTATCATCTCGAAACGCGAGATCCCGATCCCCGCGGAATGCAGGTCATCGGTGCTGACGGTCTGGTCGGCGGGACGGTCGTCGATGTCTGGGTCGATCGTTCCGAGGCGCTGATCCGCTATCTCGAAGTCGCCGTAGCCGGGGCAACGAAAGACGCAGAAGGAAAGCCGCTCGAGCCGAAGCGCGTCCTGTTGCCAATGACGTTTTCGCGCATCGACAGTAGCAGTCGCCGAGTGAACGTCAAATCGATCCTCGCCGATCAGTTCACTGCGGTTCCGACCCTGCGGTCGCCGCTGCGTGTGACGCGCCGTGAAGAGGACCGCATCTGCGCCTACTACGGTGCCGGCACGCTCTATGCAACTCCTGCTCGGGCGGAGCCTCTGATATGAGCGGTCACCACGACGACTACGACGTAGAACCGATCCCGGGTCTGCCGGCGGTACCGCCGATGGGTGAGCGAATCGTCTGGCAGGGTAGTCCGGAGTGGCGCCACGTCGCGCGGCACATCCTGCATATCCATGCGATCGCAGCCTACTTTGCGGCGCTGGTGGCATGGCGCGTGATCAGCGGGACATATGATGGTCAGACGTTTGCCACCACCGTCGGCAATCTCGCGCCGTTCCTGGTCGCAGCATTCGTCGCGATCGGACTCCTCGTGGTAATTGCCCGTGCTATCGCGCGGACGACGATCTACACGATCACTTCGCGCCGGGTCGTGATGCGCTTCGGCGTAGCCCTGCCGGTCACGTTCAATCTGCCGTTCGTCGCCATCGAGAGCGCTGGTGTGCGTGAGGGCAAGGATGGTCATGGCGATATAAATCTCACGCTCATGTCCGGAAAGCGCATCGCCTATCTCGTCCTTTGGCCACATGCACGGCCATGGACGCTCAAATCGCCGCAGCCGATGTTCCGTGCCATCCCCGATGTGCGGTCGGTCGCCGGGCTCCTGCGTGAGGCGCTCGAAGGCGACGTTGCCGCGCGCGGCGTGCGCCGGATGCCGGAAGCGGCGGCATCCACGCACAATGCCGTTCCGGCCGAGCATGGCCTGGTCGCCGCTGAGTAACACAAGAAAGCAAGTGAGGCAGCAATGGATCGCTTCGTAACTCAGGCACAGGCGCCGCGCACACTCCTCTTCGGAGCGATGCTGCTGGTGGTCTCGGCCATGTTGCTTGCTGGCGTCGCCCGGCATACCGGCGTCGGAGCATCCAGGACGTTTGCTCCAGATGCCGTACGTACGATCGACCTTAGCTTTGCAGACCGGCAGGACGGCGCCGTGATCGTTACGCCGGTTTCGGCACCCGAAGCGTCGCTCGTGATTGCGCCCGGTCGTGACGGATTCGTGCGCGTGGCTCTGCGGAGCCTCGCATTCGAGCGGCGCGCGGCGGGCATTGGTCAGGATGTGCCGTTTCGGCTCGGATTGCAGGCGGACGGGGGACTTTGGCTCGAAGACCTCGCAACGGGCCGTGTCCTCAATCTCGATGCCTATGGCGCCGAAAACGCCCGCAGCTTCGGACAGATCTTCAAGTCAGGGAGAGCAGTACAATGAGTGTGAAACTGCTGAATGCCCGGGGCACGTTCGACGTGCCCTGTACGATCCGGATCGAAAATACGTTCGACAGCCTACATGCACACGTCGAACTCGATGGTGATGTCGAGATCGAAGCCGGAGACGAGGTGCTCGTTCACGGAGACACGATACGTGTTCCTTATGGCGAGAAGGTCACGCTTCGTCGGCAAGCGACTGTGAAGCGCGCGAGCTCCCTGGATCGCCTTCTGACCAAGGTGGCGGCCCATTTCGAACTCACCGAACTCTATGAAGTAAGCTTCTCGTCGGGGAAAAAACTATGACCATCGACACCATCGGCATTGCCCCGAACGAAGCAACGCGCACCGCCCAGAAGGATGCGCTGCTGACACCGCGGTTCTACACGACCGACTTCAAGGAGCTCGATGCCCTCAGCGTCGAGAACGTCCGGCGCGAGTGGGACGAACTGCTCGCGGAAATGCGTTCCGATCCGAACAAGGGCCACTTCCGCCGCACCCCGGCGTGGGATGAAGCAGATCTCGAAAAGCTCCCCCCAGGGCTTCGGGCCGAATTCAAGGACTTCCTCATCAGCTCGCTCACAGCCGAATTCTCCGGTTGCGTGCTCTATGCCGAGATGCGCAAGCGCGGCAAGAACCCTGACATGGTCGAGCTTTTCAAGTTCATGAGCCGCGACGAAGCCCGCCATGCCGGCTTCATCAACGATACGCTCAAGGACTGCGGAATGGGCGTCGATCTCGGCTTTCTGACGAAGGCCAAGAAGTATACTTTCTTCCGGCCGAAGTTCATCTTTTATGCGACCTATCTCTCCGAGAAGATCGGATACGCGCGCTACATCACGATCTTCCGTCACCTGGAGCGGAACCCCGATCGCCGGTTTCATCCGATCTTCAAGTGGTTTGAAAAGTGGTGCAACGACGAGTTCCGGCACGGGGAGGCATTTGCCCTACTGATGCGGGCGAACCCCAAGCTGCTCTCCGGCGTCAACAGGCTCTGGATCCGGTTCTTCCTCCTGGCTGTCTACGCCACGATGTACGTGCGTGATCACGCGCGGCCAGAGTTTCACAAGGCTCTCGGCATCGAACCGACCGAATATGGCATGCGGGTCTTCAGGATCACCAACGAGATCACGAAACAAGTGTTCCCGGTCACGATCGATATCGACAATCCCGTATTCTTGTTGAGCCTCGAGCGCCTCCGGGTGATCTCGGATTCGATGCACGAGGCCGAGAACGCTTCAGGCATTGGCGCACGCGTCAGAAAGGCGACCCTCATGGCCCGCGCGGGCGCTGCGTTCCTGCGTCTCTTCCTGATGCGACCAATCGACAACCGGCCGCCTCTCAGCAGCCGCCTGCAACCGTCCTGGTGAGCGCATGATGGACCTGTCGGCGCCAAATCTGTGGGTCGTCGCGTTCGGTGCGACTGTCGCGTGGTGGGCGTCGACGGGCTTTATTCTTGCATTGGTGGGGCAGGCAGAGCGGACGTATCGATGGAGTCTGCTGGGTGCGGTCGTAAGTACTGCCGTTGCGATCTCGGTCGTGATGGCGACGCGCTCGGCTGCGACCGCGGAAGGTGCGCTTGCGGCATTTGCCGCAGCGATTGTCGTCTGGGGTGCGATCGAACTTGCCTTTCTGACCGGCTATGTGGTTGGGCCCGTGCGCGAGCCCTGTCCTTCCGGCCTCGATACCTGGGCGCGCTTCCGGGCATCGTTCCGTGTCATCTCGCATCACGAATATCTGCTGCTTGCAGCCTTGCTACTTCTGTACGGGCTTGTCCGCGACAGCGCCAATACACTCGCGTTCGATACGTTTGCACTGATGTGGGTCATGCGCCTGTCGACCAAGCTCAACATCTTTCTCGGTGTCTCCAACGTATCCGAGGAATTCCTTCCCGCGCGTATCGCCTATCTGAAGACGTACTTCCGCAAGGCGCCCATGAACGCTCTGTTTCCGTTGTCGGCGACGGTTGCAACAGTCGTCGTGGTCATATTCGTTCTTCAGGCGACGGGTAGCGGAGCCACCCCGTTTACGGCCACGTCGGCGACCTTGCTTGCAACGTTTGCTGCTCTTGCCGTCATCGAACACTGGATGCTGGTCGTACCGTTCCCTGCCGAAGCGCTTTGGCCTTGGGCATCGGGGTCGAAAGGTCGTCCGGCGCACCGCAATGCCGCGCCCCCCGATCCACCGCAACAACGTGCCACGGTGAACAGGGCCTAAAGGCCGCCCGTGAACAAAGGAATTCGAATCGATGGAGGAAGTCATGAATTACGAAGCAGTTTTCGAGAAGTATCTGGGCTCGCTCCATGCAGAAGGCCGATACCGGGTGTTTGCCGACATCCTTCGGAAGCGTGGCACCTTTCCCCTCGCCGAGCGTCGCCGCGGCGGCGCAACTAGCCAGATCGCGGTCTGGTGCTCGAACGATTATCTCGGTATGGGTCAGAGCCGCATCGTGCTGGATGCCATGCACGAGGCTCTCGAGGCATGCGGTGCTGGTTCCGGCGGAACCCGCAATATATCCGGCACGACGCACTATCACGTCGACCTGGAGGCGGAAATTGCCGATCTCCATGGGAAAGAAGCGGCACTCGTTTTCACATCCGCCTTTGTCGCCAACGATGCCGCATTGTCCAGTCTTGCGAAGCTCCTGCCGGGCTGTGTCATCCTGTCCGACGCCAAAAATCATGCGTCGATGATCGCCGGCATCCGTCATGGTGACGGTGAGAAGCGTATCTTCCGTCACAACGACCTCGAGCATCTGGAAGAAGAGCTGCGCTCGATTCCTGTGCACGTTCCGAAGATCATCGCTTTCGAGAGCGTTTACTCCATGGATGGTGACATCTCGCCCATCGGCGAAATCTGTGCTCTGGCGCGCAAGTACGGCGCAATGACGTATCTCGATGAAGTCCATGCCGTCGGCATGTATGGCCCGCGCGGCGGCGGCATCGCTGAACGCGATGGTGTCATGGCCGAGGTCGATGTGATTAACGGCACCATGGCAAAGGGCTTCGGTGTAATGGGCGGCTATATCGCCTCATCGAGGCGCTGCTGCGACGCCATCCGGTCCTTCGCGCCCGCTTTCATCTTCACCACGTCGATTGCTCCGGTCGTGGCCGCCGGTGCGCTGGCGAGTATCCGTCATCTCAAGAAGAGTACCGTCGAGCGCGACAAGATGCAGGAACGTGCGCGCTACGTGAAGGCGCGTCTCGCCGAGGCCGATCTGCCGGTGCTCGCGAACGTCAGCCATATCGTACCGCTGATGGTGGGCAATCCAGTCCACTGCAAGGCGATCAGTGACATGCTGCTCGACGAGCACGGAATCTATGTCCAGCCGATAAATTACCCGACTGTTGCGCGCGGTACGGAACGTCTCCGCATCACGCCGACGCCGCTCCATACGAACGAGCAGGTCGGCCATCTCGTAAGCTCATTGTCCCGGATGTGGGCGGCGTGCGCGATGACGACGGTCGAACGCCGGAAGCATGCGGCGGAATAGTAGCCACGCCATAGTAAGGCCTGCCGGATCGAGGAGACTAGTCATGACGACACGCAGCGCGACGCCGCTTCTGGACAAAGTCGTGATCCCGGCGGACCTTCGGGCATTGCCGGAGGGCGATCTCCGCCAACTCGCCGACGAACTTCGGCGCGAGACGATCGATTCGGTATCGATCACCGGCGGGCATCTGGGGGCTGGCCTGGGTGTGGTCGAGCTCACGGTCGCGTTGCATCACGTCTTTGATACGCCTGACGACCGGATCATCTGGGATGTCGGGCATCAGGCCTATCCGCACAAGATCCTGACGGGGCGCCGCGATCGTATCCGCACGTTGCGGCAAGGGGGTGGCCTGTCGGGTTTCACGAAGCGCAGCGAAAGCGAGTACGATCCTTTTGGCACCGCGCATTCTTCGACGTCCATCTCGGCAGGACTTGGCATGGCCGTCGCGCGCGACCTCGAGGATGGTAGTCGCAATGTGATCGCCGTGATCGGCGATGGCGCCTTGAGCGCAGGCATGGCCTATGAGGCGATGAACAACGCCGGCGCACGCGACGCCCGCTTCATCGTCATCCTCAATGACAACGACATGTCGATTGCGCCGCCCGTAGGCGCCTTGTCGAGCTACCTCGCGCGCATGACCACGAGTGGCGCTTATCTAACCTTCCGGGATACCCTGAAGCAACTCGCCCGGCGCCTTCCGAAGGCCTGGGAGCGCCGAGCGGCCCGCGTCGAAGAATATACGCGGACATACTGGTCCGGTGGCTCGCTGTTCGAGGAACTCGGCTTTTTCTATGTCGGCCCCATAGACGGGCATGATCTCGATCAGCTGCTGCCCGTCCTCAAGAACGCGCGCGACAGCAAGCAGGGGCCGATCCTCATCCATGTCGTGACGAAGAAGGGCAAGGGGTATGCGCCGGCCGAGACGGCGGCGGACAAGTATCATGGTGTCAGCCGGTTCAACGTCATAACCGGCGAGCAGTCGAAGCCGAAGGCCAATGCGCCGAGTTACACGGAAGTATTTGCGAAGAGCCTTGTTGCCGAGGCCCGCCGCGATCCGAAGATCGTCGCCGTTACAGCGGCGATGTCGACAGGTACCGGGCTCGACATGTTCGGCCGCGAGTTCCCCGAGCGCACCTTCGATGTCGGCATTGCTGAACAGCACGGCGTGACATTTGCAGCCGGAATGGCGACTGAAGGGTTCAAGCCGTTCGTGGCGATCTATTCGACATTCCTGCAACGCGCCTACGACCAGGTGGTCCACGACGTCGCGCTCCAGCGCTTGCCGGTGCGCTTCGCCATCGACCGGGCCGGGCTCGTCGGGGCGGACGGCGCTACCCACGCCGGTACATTCGACGTCGGCTATCTCGGTAATCTGCCCGGCTTTGTGGTCATGGCCGCCGCCGACGAAGCAGAGCTCATGGACATGGTCGCGACATCGGCAGCGATCGACGACCGGCCGTCTGCATTCCGCTATCCCCGTGGTGACGGTGTCGGACGAGACCTCGCCGATGCCGGCAAGCCACTCGAAGTAGGCCGGGGCCGGATCGTCAGGGAAGGCAGTACTGTCGCGCTATTGTCGTTCGGCACGCGCCTCGGAGAATGCATGAAGGCCGCCGACCGTCTCGCCGCCATGGGACTGTCGACGACCGTTGCGGACGCACGATTTGCTCGTCCCCTCGATACCGATCTCGTTGCCCGCCTCGCGCGCGAGCACGAAATTCTTATCACCATCGAGGAGGGTGCGGTCGGCGGCTTCGGTTCTTTCGTCCTGCATCATCTCGCCTCGGGCGGCCATCTCGATCGGGGGCTGAAGGTCCGCACCATGACGCTACCCGACGTCTTCCTGGATCACGACAAGCCGGACCTGATGTACGAGCGCGCGGGGCTCGATGCGGCGGGGATCGTCGCTACGGTCGCCGCGATCATCGAGCGTGATCAACGTCATGGTCTCGCGCGCGATCTGAAGCTCGGATGAGAGGTGGGTGATGGAACGGCGCGTGACACGCAAGGCCGATAGTGAAGGCGCTGTTCCGGAAATCCTGCGGCGCAAGTCCGAGCACGTCGATATCGTGCTTGAGGGTAGGGTCGCCGCACGACAGATTACGACCGGGTTCGAGCGTATCCGCTTCTCGCATAATGCGCTGCCGGAACTTGATCTGGACGCTGTCGATCTGTCGCTACCGTTCCTCGGGCGGCGCCTCAAGGCACCGCTGCTGATCAGCTCGATGACCGGCGGTCCGCTCCACGCCCATCGCATCAATGCGACCATCGCCGAAGCTGCCGGTCGACTAGGTATCGGATTTGCGGTGGGATCGCAGCGGATCGCACTCGAGGGCCGCGGCGATGCCGGTTTCAGCCGCCAACTGAGACAGCTGGCGGGGTCCATTCCGATACTTGCAAACTTCGGTGCCGCCCAATTGAGAGGCTGGGATGGAGCAGCAATGGCAGAACGTGCCATCGACATGATTGATGCCGACGCCGTTATCATCCATCTCAATCCCTTGCAGGAGGGGGTCCAGTCGGGGGGCGATCGTGACTGGTCCGGGCTCTTTCGTCGCATCGAGACGGTCGTGCGCGCGTGCCCGAAGCCCGTCGTGGTCAAGGAGGTCGGATCGGGTTTGTCGGACGATGTTGCGCGGCGCCTGTTCGACATCGGCGTGGCGATCCTCGATGTTGCCGGAGCCGGTGGGACGAGTTGGGCTGCGGTCGAAGCGGAGAGGGCGCCGACCGCAAAAGCGCGGGCCGTTGCCGAGTCCTTCCGCGACTGGGGCATTCCGACGGCGCGCGCCGTGACCGGCGTGCGACGCGCCTGCCCGGATGCGACCGTGATCGCGTCGGGCGGCATTCGCGACGGTATCGATGCCGCAAAGGCTATTCGTCTCGGCGCCGATATCGTCGGGCAGGCGGCCGGCGCGCTTCCCGCAGCGATCCAGAGCGCCGATGCCCTGGTCGAGCATCTCGAGATCCTTGTCGAGCAACTACGCATCGTCTGCTTTTGTACAGGCAGCAAGGATCTGCAGGCTCTTCGACATGCCAGACTGATCGAAATGCCGCTCTGAAAGGCCAAAAAGTGCAGAAATTCGTTTCCGACACCCGGAATGTACGATCGACCGGGCTAACGGTACGTCCGAACGGGATGCGGCGTAGTGCCGTCGTGATTGGTGGTGGCTTCGGCGGGATGGCGGCAGCCTTGCGTCTTCGCGCGATGGGTATGTCGGTCACGCTCGTCGAGCGACAGTCGGCTCTCGGTGGCCGCGCACAGGTTTTCGAGAAGGATGGCTTCCGCTACGATGCCGGACCGACGATCATCACCGCTCCGTTCCTCATCGACGAATTGTTCGAGCTGTTCGGCCGCCGCCGCGCCGACTATATCAACCTCATCCCGCTTAACCCCTGGTATCGCTTCTACTTTCAGGACAACAGCACGTTCGACTACGGCGGCACCATTGAAGACACCCTTGCCGAGATCGCGAGGTTTGCACCGGGAGACGAGGACGGCTATCTCCGAATGCTCGGCCATTCCAAAGCGCTCTACGACATCGCCTTCACTGAGCTGTCGCAGAAGCCGTTCGACAGGCTGTCCATGTTGCTCTCTCAGGCGCCGAGGCTTGCGCGTCTCAGAGCGGATCAATCGGTCTGGACGCGTGTTAGTCGCTATCTAGCGAACGAGAAGCTCCGCCGTGCATTCTCTGTGCAGCCGCTTCTGATCGGCGGGAATCCGTTTTCGACGACGAGCATCTACATGCTCATCCATCATCTGGAGCGCGAGTCCGGCGTGTTCTTCGCGGCCGGCGGCACAGGTGCGCTCGTCGAGGCGCTTGCTCGTCTCATGCAGGAACAGGGCGTTCGCGTGATGCTCGATACGACAGTCTCCGAGGTCACGGTCGAGAACGGCAAGGCGTCAGGTGTCGTTCTCGAAGGCGGCGAGAGACTTGGGAGCGACGTGGTCGTTTCGAACGCCGACCCGAGCTATCTGTACGACCGCATGTTGCCACGACGGTCACTCAGGCTGCCGACGCGGGCCAAGCTGAACCTACGCCTTTCGATGGGACTGTTCCTCGTCTATTTCGGCACCCGGCGGACCTATCCTGATGTAGCGCACAACACGATCTGGTTTGGTAGCCGCTACAAGGAACTGCTGGGCGACATATTCGACCGGAAAAAACTGGCGGATGATTTTTCGCTCTACCTGCATCGGCCAACGGCGACGGATCCGTCTTTCGCGCCACCCGGTTGCGACAGCTTCTATGCGTTGTGCCCGGTTCCGAACAATACCTCCGGCATCGATTGGGAGGCCGAGACGCCGCGCCTCCGGACGCGTATCGTCGAAGCATTCGAGCGGACGCTTCTGCCGGGGCTGAGCCAGCATATCGTCTCGGAGATGTGCATGACACCGGACGATTTCGAGCACAGGTATCTCAGCACGGCCGGAAACGGGTTCGCTGCAGCGCCGAGCTTCCTGCAGTCGGCTTGGTTCCGCTTCCACAATCGCTCCGAAAGTATCCCGAACCTGTATCTCGTGGGGGCCGGGACGCATCCGGGTGCAGGAATACCGGGGGTCTTGTGCTCGGCCAGGATTGCGGCAGACGCAGTCGCCGCCGGAATTTCGGTCCAGGGCTGAACGCGAAAAAGCAGTGAACAGTTCCTTGGAGTAAATCGTCAGGCGCCGAGGGCTTCCGGTGTCCAGAGCCCGACGCGCGGCCGCTTGCTCGGGCTTACGAAGCCCTTGAGTGCGACGGCGTCGACCGCGGAGAGAACCCCTGCCGTCAGCTTCTGTGCGCGACTTGTCGAGATGCGCGAATCCAAGCTCGCGGCACCCGCGCTGCGCACGTTCTTGCCGATACCACGATAGACGCGCCGCGACGCGGCGATCGCCCACGCCGACCGGACGGGAAGGCGGGCAATGCCTGCCGACGCCGAACGATAGTAGTCGTCCGAGAGGGCGAGCAGCCGCTCTACGACACGGATTGTGCTGCCTCGGGTCTCAGTCGCGGTGAGCTGCTCGGGTCTGATGCCTTCCTTGGCCAGCCATTCGAGTGGCAGGTAGATCCGTCCCCGTTGCGCATCACTGACCACGTCGCGCGCTATGTTGGTGAGCTGAAAGCCGATGCCTAGATCGGAGGCCCGTTCGAGGGTCGGCCGGTCCCTGGCGCCGAGAATGATCGCCGACATCACACCGACGACGCCTGCTACATGATAGCAGTAGCGAAGCGTATCCTCGATGTTCTCGAACTTCGATCCGTTGACGTCCATGGCCATGCCGTCCAGAAGCTCGAGCGGGTAGCGGGCTGGAAGCCCATGGCGTGAGACTACGGTCTGCAGCCCGAGAAACTCGTCCTCGGTGGCCTTGCCGTCGAGGGCGGCGAGGGTCTTTTCCCGGAGAATCCTGTAGCGCTCGGCCGGCGATGGCGCGTGAGGTGCCGCCGCATGCCGGAAACCCAGAACTTCATTGTCGATTTCGTCGTCGCAATGGCGGCACCAGGAATAGAGCAGGTACATGCTCGCACGCTTGTCTCTGGGCAGAAGGCGAGCAGCACAGGCAAAGCTCTGTGAGCCTTGGGCGATGCGCTGCTGAGCCCTTTGCACCAGATCGTTCATGCGGGAACTGCATCCTCTGGGTCTGAAGCCGCTCGATCCGGGACCATGATGACGACTACGCGCCGTCCGTTCAGTTCTTCTTTTCCTCGGTTGCCTTCTTTTCCGGAGCGAAGGTCCTCAGGTAGGCGATGACGTCGCGGCGGTCGGTTTCGTCCGGCAGCTTGAACACCATCTTCGTCGCACCACTGGCGAGGTCCGCCTTGCCCTTGTCAGTCAGGAACTTCTTGAGAAACGGGCTTGGATCGGCGAGGTAGGTGAAAATGTTCTCTTCCGTCCAGACCAATCCGTTTGTGCCGGCCGCCTTGTTGAGTTCGGAATAGTTGTAGTCAGGTGCGGTACCTGCCTGCCGGCCTATGACGCCGTTCAGGACGGGGCCGACCGCGTTGCGCGCGTTCGGGCCGACCTTGTGGCACGAGGCGCATTTGCGGAAGACGTCGGCGCCCGCTTCCGCGCTTCCTTGTGCGAAGGCTCCGCTCCCTGTGATTGTCAGGGCCGTAGTGGCGATGATAAGTGCGCGGATCATGAAGTTGGCCTCCGTCAGTACCCGGACACGTCGGTGCCGGGGTAGGTTTTAAGAAGGATATCTGAGACATTCTGCGACGGAGCTGACCGCCGTCCGCGTTCGCGGGGACGGTCAGCTCGGACGCCTTATTGTGGAATGTAGTTCGCCGGTGCGACGCCGTGCTTGACTGCCCATTCGAACCAGTTATCGACGGCCGTACCGGTCAACAGAATGCCGATACCGCCGGTGAGCGGGCACAGCACTGCGAACCACCACGCCCAGCGATGGATCGACTCCATCGTCGCGTTGAAGCCCATCGTCCAGCGCCAGAACAGTGCGGCGCGTTCGGATGCGGTACCACGATCGGTGATCTGCTCTATTTCCCGTTCCCCGCCGTAGCGGCTGACTGCGAGGATCGTTGCTGCGTGCATGGCGAACAGCAGCGCCGAACCATAAAGGAACGCGATGGAGAGCATGTGGAAGGGATTGTAGAACAGGTTTCCGTAGTTGAGCGAGAAACTGTTCGTCCAGTCAAGGTGCGGGAAGATGCCGAAGGGGACAGCCTCACTGAAGTCGCCCATGAAAAGCGGCCGGATGAAGCCAAGCACCAGATAGAGCCAGATCGCCGAAGCGAATGCCCACGGTACATGGGTTCCGAGACCGAGTGCCCGGGCACGCTGATACATCCGCACCCACCAAAGCAGGATCGAAAGCGTCAGGAAAAACCCTGCGATCAGCCACCAGCCGCCCTGGTTCAATGGTGGGAACGACAAACCGTATCGCTTCGGCGGCGGGTCAAGGGAAAGATAGAACAGCTGCCGGACGAACTGGACCGGATCCCAGTTCACCGAAGCCCACATGTTGAGCCCGATGATTTCGATGGCGATGATGCCACACACTATGGACAGAAATCCGGTTGTCCCGAGATAGACCGGTCCGATCTGGGCATCGCCGATCTTGCCGGCCCAGTATGAGAAGAACGGCTTGCCTCTTCGTGGTTCATCCCCTGGGGGAAGGTCGATACCCATGTCCGCCGGTCCGTGGACCTGAACCCGGGTGAAAATGTTTTGATACTCTGCCATGGCGCGTTCCTTGTCGATCAGGCCGCATTGCAATTGAATGATCGGTTCATGCGATGATGTCACTTGCTCCAGATCGGAAGGCGATCCCACCAGGTCCACCACTCGGACCACGGCAGGTTTTCAGGCCAGAACGGACCGCTGATGACAATGCAGATCGCGCTCCAGAACCCTGCGCTGAGAGCAAGGAAAAGCCCCAGGCGATGGATGCCGAGAGTGCCGATCGAATAGCCAATCGTGTCACGGAAGAACGAATTCTCGTGTTCGGGTGCCTTGACGACTTGTCCCTTCGGGGGGTTCGTTGCCGACAGGATCAGGCCGCCGTGCAGCGCGAGGGCGAGACACGTCGTAAAGAAGAACGTGATCGCGATCATATGCGCGGGATTGTAATGGAAATTGCCGTACTTGTAGCCCGTTGCCGACACCCAATCGAGATGAGAGATGATGCCGTAGGGGAAACCGTGTGACCATGAGCCCATCATGATCGGCCTGATGACGACGAGCGTCACGTATGCGAGGATCGCGATGCTGAAGGCGAACGGGACGTGATAGCCAATCCCAAGTTTGCGGCAGATCTCGACTTCACGCAGCGCCCACGATGAGAATGCGCCGATCGCACAGATGGTGACAAGCTGCCAGATGCCGCCTTCCTGCAGCGGTGCGAGGCCCAGCCCGTAGACCGCTGGCGGCGGATTGACGCTGAGTTTCCATATGTTCCACGTCGGCCCGAGCGCGACGTCCCAAAGGATGAGACCGACGCCGAGAAAGACGAAAAAAATGGTCGTAACACCAAAGAAGCCGACATAGAACGGCCCAACCCAAAAGTCGAAAAGATCGCCGCCGATGAGCGTACCACCCTTGACCCGGTATTTCTTTTCAAAACTGAGCATCGCCATGCCAGCGTCCTCCGATACGGCGTTTTCTCACCCGAGCCCTGAACGGCCACGCCACTCCAGCGCATTCGATCGGGTAGTAATCTGGAAAGGCGGCGGCGAAGCCGCCTTCCCTGATCGAGGCAAAGCTCAACCGATGTTGATATGCTTCGGCGCAAACTGCGCCAGCGGCACGATCTTTTCGATCGATGCAGCTTTCGGACGCGCGGCCCGGGGGCCCTCGATCCAGTTGAAGCGGTCCGTGCTCAACAGGATGAAGTGGATCAGGATTGCGAGGCCGAACAGGAACGTACCGAGCGCGACAAGCACGCGGCGCGGATCAAAGAGGAGCCAGATTTTCCACATAACCATCTCCTCAGATGACGAACTGCGTCAGGGACGCCAGTGTCTGTGTTCCTGTGTCGCCAAGCGAGACGTAGCCACGAACGCTCGGGAACCAGGGCCGCCATGTCCAGACGAGCAGGTGGGCGACTGCCGCCACCGCCGTGAACACGAGGAACCCGGTCATGAAGAGGCTGTGAAACTCCTTGGCTTCCGCCTCGCTAAGCCCGGACATTGATCCACCAGGTCTTTCTGCCATTTTCCAACTCCTTGTCTTCGGCCATGTGGCCATTACTGCGCTATGCCTGCGCAGCTAGGATCGTCGGGGCCGAATGCCACGGCGAACTCGTGTTCGAGGGTCGGCGCGGAATGCGCATTTGTCAGCCCTTGAACGCCATGCTTGAACACCGCAGCGCCGCATCCCGCGCTTGCGTCCACCAGGAAGCGCTTGGTGCGCCCGCCCTGCGTCCAAGCCAGTAAAATGGATTGAAGCGCTCGATGAGCCCCGTGACCATGAAGTTCAACAGGCAAACTCCAAAAATGAGCTGATACTCGACCGAGGTGCGCTGGGTGCGCTTGCGCGGCGTCCCATAGCCGTCATCAATAGAATGGGTTGGGATGTGCTCAGTCGCCATAGTTGCTCTCCTCACATGGCAAATTCTGTTGAACGCACCCCCGCAAGCGTGACGCGGGATTCCGCACGTTTCACAACCTGCCGCTCGATTTCTTCCCGCAGCTTCTTGGCGGCCGAGATGCGCACCAGCATCGGCTGTTGTTCGAGATGTGCGTCGAAGGCCGCTTGTGCGTCATCGTCCCAGGGAATGGCGGTCGACACGCGTGATGGCGTCGCTTCTACCTTGTCGAGCTCGGTTCCGAGCGGCAGGATGTGGAACAGCGCATCGAACATAGCGTTACAGATTTCCTGCACGATGTAAGTTGCGCCCGAGTAGCCCATGAACGGCGTACCTGTATGGCGGCGAATTATGGCGCCAGGGAACGATGCAGGGATGTATGTCGAGCGGGCACCGGCCTCGGCGAGATACATCCGTTCATTATAACTGCCGAAAAGGACAAGCGGCGGCGTTTTCCGGATTGCCGCGCGGGCGGCGTCATTGTCGGGCTTTATTCCCGGCTTTCGCGCGATGGAAAAGGTGCAGGGCAGCCCCAGTTCCTTGGCAAGATAGTGCGTGATGCCGCGTGCATAGGTTTCATTCGCCGCGATGCCAAAAGATGCGGTGCCATAGAAATCTTGCGTGACCGAGCGCCAGAGGTCCCATAGCGGTTTGATGGTGGTGTGCTTTTCTCGCTCGATGAAGGGTTCGGGATCAAGACCGATGATCGAACCGAGCGAGCGTAAGAACCTGGTCGTGCTATGGAGCCCAATCGGTGCCTGCAGGTATGGCCGATCGAGAGCCTCGCAGAGCTTGCGTCCGAACTCCCGATAGAGACAGACGTTCGCCTCCGCGTTGACGAGTTTCGGGATGTCGGTGAGGTGGCTTCCGAGCGGGAAGGTCAGGTTGACCTCTGCGCCGATACCTTCGACCAGGCGGCGGATCTCGGCCAGATCGCTCGGCATGTTGAAGGTGCCGTAGCAGGGCCCGATAATGTTGACGCGAGGCTTTTCTCCGGGCTTGCGCGCTTTCACCGGCGGTACCTTCTTAGGCCCGTACTCGGTAAACAGCCACGTCATGGCCCGATCGGCGCATTGCCATTGGTCTTCGTCGATCGTGCGCGGCAGGAAGCGGTGGATATTGGTTCCTTCCGGGGTCACGCCGCCGCCGATCATTTCCGCGATCGAGCCGGTGACGACGACGCTCGGCAGATCCGGATCGAGCGCCCGGTGCGCGCGACGCATTGCCCCTTCGGTGCCGTGCTGTCCGAGCTCTTCCTCTCCGAGTCCAGTGACGACGATCGGCAACTCGTGCGGCGGCAGGGCGTCCGTGTAGTGCAGTACCGACGTGACCGGCAGGTTTTCGCAGCCGACCGGCCCGTCGATCACCACCTGCAGGCCTTTGATCGCAGTGAAGACGTATACCGCGCCCCAGTAGCCGCCGGCCCTGTCATGATCGAGGACGAGCATCAGAGCATCTCCCCGGTTTTCAATGCGGCCGTATGCTTGGCCATCTTGCGGCGATAGCTGTCGCGGAAAGCGTCTTGCGGCTTAGGCACGTCGCCCCAGATGCCAGCGGCATCGCCCTCTCCGACGTTCTCGAAAAAGGCGCGCATCGTGTCGAAGCGCGATTTGTTGGCGAGCGCGCCATTGACGACGTGCGCGAGCGAGCCCGCACCGGCCGGCCCCATGAGGGGGCGGGCCGAGATGAGATTGGTGAAATAGAGCGCCGGGATCGCCCTTTCCTTGGCGAACTGGACGACCGGCGTCGTGCCGATCGCGAGATCGGGTGCGTGTTCTTTAACCGCTGCGATGTCCTGTTCGAGACTTGCCCGATACGTGACTGGGACACCTCTCACCGCGAGCCAGTCCCGGTCGGGGTCAGACCAGATGGTGCGCGGGCAGGCCGTACCGACGTACCGGACGTCGGCGCCGCTTTCGACGAGCAGACGCGCGACGAGAAGCTCGGAGCCTTCGTAGCCGGAAACCGTAATGCGTCCCTTGATCGGTGTTGCGGCGAGCGCGCCGCGGATCGCGGGGAGGATCGCATTCTGCGCGGCGGCAATTCTTCCCGCGTCGATGCCGTACGCTTCGCCGATGGCACGCAACCAGTCTGCCGTTCCGTCGTGTCCCACCGGTGCGGAACCGACGATCCGACGGCCGGCGATCTCGAGTTCGCGGATCGTGGCCGTGTAGAAGGGATGGATGGCTGCAGCCACGCCACAGTCGAGCGCGGCATATAGTTCGCGCCATTCCCGCGTCGGCACGGTCGGCCCGGCAGCGAGCCCGAGGGGCTCGAGAAGGCGGCCGATGACGACCGGATCGGCAGGAAACATCTCGCCGATAAGTGCGACAGCCGGCTTGTCGGTGCGCCCAGTCCTCGGGGCCTGCACGGGCCCTTGCGCGATCTCCTTGCGGGCGTAGGCGAGCATCGCACCAGCGAGGATGTCTTTTGCTTCCGCATGTGTCGGCACACCGAATCCCGGGACATCGATGCAGATGATGCGCACGCCGTTAATCTGCTTCGGCAGCAACTGGAGCGGAACGCCCGATGCGGTCGGGACGCAGAGATTTGTGACCACGATTGAATCGTAAAGTTCGGGGTCGGCGAGCTTGAAGACCGCGTCACGGATGTCTTCGAACAGCTTCCCCGTAACGAGCGTTTCGCTGTCGAACGGCACGTAGCCGACCGAGCGTCGCGCGCCATAGAAGTGCGATGTGAACGTCAGGCCGTAAACGCAGCATGCCGACCCCGACAGGATGGTCGCGGTCCGTCGCATCCGTAGCCCGACTCTCAGGGACCCGAACGCGGGGCACATGCTCTGCGGTTTGTCATGCGGGCCTTTCGGGTAGTCGGCGGCGTAGCGATCGAGAACGTCGGATTTGCCCGCGGCACGTGCCGCACGGTTCATTTCGTCCTTGCCGCCGTGGCACGACACACCGCTCCCACTCGCCGCCGGTGCGGGCGTCGTGCTTTGCAGCGAAGTCGGTAGTGGTAAGTCGTTGGCCATCCCTGTCCCCACTCGACGGCCCCTGGAGCGGGGCCTCGGTTCCTGCGTCAAACCGTGTCGTAGACGACCTCCAGGGATTTCTTCGCTGATCTGGACTTGCCGTTCATGTCAGCTTCCGTCGCCGGCTCCAGACGAACGTCACGGCCGACCTGGTCACCCTTGAACAGCGACAGCAGACCGTCCTGTGACAAAGGCCTAGGCTGCAGCGGCTGTGCTTCGGCGACGTTCGTCGCAAGATCTTCGAATACCTGCGACCACTGGCCGCCGGGACGACCAATGATTTCGTAGTTGGCGCTCTTGCGTCGGATGTCGTCGTGCGCCGGTATTGCGGCGAGGACCGGGATCCCGGCTGACTGGGCGAATGCCTGTGCTTCGCCGGTTCCGTCGTCCTTGTTGATCACGATGCCTGCGACGCCGACGTTGCCGCCGAGTTTGCGGAAATACTCGACTGCCGAGCAGACGTTGTTTGCGACGTAGAGCGATTGCAGGTCGTTCGAGCCGACGATGATGACCTTCTGGCACATGTCACGTGCGATCGGCAGCCCGAACCCGCCGCACACCACGTCGCCGAGGAAGTCGAGGAGCACGTAGTCGAAGCCCCAATCGTGGAATCCGAGCTTTTCGAGCAGTTCGAAGCCGTGGATGATGCCGCGCCCGCCGCAGCCGCGCCCGACTTCCGGTCCGCCCAGCTCCATCGCGAACACGCCGTCACGCTTGAAACATACGTCGCCGATCGACACCTGGTCGCCCGCAGTCTTCTTTCTGGCGGACGTTTCGAGAATGGTCGGGCACGCACGCCCGCCGAACAGCAGCGAAGTCGTGTCACTTTTCGGATCACAGCCAATGAGCAGCACTTTCTTGCCCTGCTGCGCCATCATGTAGGACAGGTTTGCGAGCGTGAAACTCTTGCCGATGCCACCCTTGCCGTAGATGGCGATGACCTGTGTCTCCTTTTTGGGAGCGACAGAAACGATCGGCGTCGGCTCGAACGCTGCTTCCTTGCGCAAACGGTCGGCGCGCACCTGCTCGTCGAGCATGGCGACAGCAATGTTGCATGAAGCCGTCATGAGAGTGTTCTCCAATCCAGGACCATTTTCAGGCAATCGCGATCCTCGAATGCCTGGCGGTAGGCGCTTTCCGCCTGTGCGGCCGGCATCCGGTGCGTAACGAGACCATCAAGTGACAGGTGGCCATCGGTGACGAGGGCGGTGACAGCCGTGAGGTCGGCGGGGGACCATTGCGCCGCGACGCGGAACCGCGCCTCGCGCATGAATGCCGGGGGAAAGGCGAACTGTACCGGCTCGTCGTAAAAGCCGCCAAGGACGATCTCTCCTCCCGGACGCAGCCGGGCGACGAGGGGGTCGAGAATGCCGGCAGCCCCGCTGACATCGACGATTCGCTCGTAATCGCGGCGCGAATCTTCCTCCGGATCGACGACGGAATATCCGGTGGCGCCCGCCCGGCGACGGGAATCGCGCTCCCAGACGACCGGAGCGCAGCCCGCAATCATGCAAAGGCGCGCTACAAGCCGGCCGAGGACACCATGGCCGACGATCAGTTCTGGAGGTGTTGCGGAACCTGGCGGGGCGATGTGATGGGCGGTTGCCGCTAGTGCGAGAAGGGTCGCGCGTTCGTCGAGCGCGTCCGGCACCGGCACGACGCGTGCATCCTCGACCACGAGCCGTCGTGCAGCACCGCCGAACAAGGCATTGATCCCGTTGAAAGCGCGCGCACCCGGCACGAAAACGCGGGTTCCGGCCGAAATGGAGCTCTCAGACCCTGCGGAGACGACGCGGCCGATGGTCTCGTATCCAGGCACGAGGGGATAGCCCATGCCGGGAAAGGGCGGCATCCGGCCCGACCAGAGCAGGCGCTCGGTCCCAGTACTGATGCCGCTCCATTCGACGTCGACGACGAGATCCCGGGCCTCGCAGGCGCGCAGTGTCACCTGGCCGAGACCAACGGCATGGGGCTCACTCAGGATGACTGCGGTCGTCAACATGATCACTTCTCGTGGCGGCCCTGCGCAAAGGCAGCGGCCAAGCCAGACCAGCTTAGACCTGTCGCGTTGACTGTCAACATAAACTTACAATCGAAATGTCATTTATATTATACTTTCGCGGTCAGGATGCTGACCAGCATCGGTCGTGCCGTTGGATAAGTCCGAAAGCGCGTGAATCCTGCCTGTTCGAGAAGTCGGCGCAGGCTGGCGGGGCTCCGTGGTCTGCCGCTGCCCATCGCGAGGAGGTAGAAGGCGAAATAAATATCGGTCACGCGGGTCGCATCCAGTGTGTCCGACATGGGCTCCGCGATGACGAGTGTGCCGCCTTCGGTTAGTGAACGACGGATGTTCCGGAAAAGCTGGAGGACGCGGTCGTCGTCGTGATCGTGCACGATGCGGACCAGAGTTACCGCGTCGAACCCGCCTGGTAGCGCGTCGTCGAAGAAGTCACCGCCGCATGTCTCGATGCGATTGGAGAGCCCGGCATCGGCTATGCGGTCTCGGGCGCGTTGCGCGACGGCCGGCAGGTCGAAGATGCAGGCGTTGATCGTTGCGTGGCGACGGACCACTTCGGTCGCAAAGGCCCCTTCGCCGCCGCCGAGGTCGAGAACCCGCCGGTGCCGGTCGAAGGGATACGCGTCGAGGATGTCCGCGGACAGCATCTGCTGCGATGACGTCATCAGTGCCGAGTAACCGGCGACCGCTTCGGGGTCGACTTCCTTTGGCAGTTTAGCCCCGGAATATGGCCAAAAGCGCGATAGTTTCGTGTCGCCGCGGGCGCTGCCGAGGAGTGCAACGGGATCGGAGAGATCGGCGTAGAGCCGGTCGTGATGTTCGACCATGGCGGCGATCGACGGATTTGCCGCGATCGCTGCCCCGATCATGCCGAGACCGATGCGGTCTCCGCTGCGGCGGGAAAGTAGATCGAGGCCTATCGCTGCATCAATCAGCAGGGCGGCGCGGTCGGGGGGAAGTCCGGAGCGAGCGATCAGCTCTGACAGTGCCAGCGATGTCGGCGTTACAGCATCGAGCAGTCCGAGGCGGATCGCGGCAAATAGTGTCTGCGAATAGACGAATCCTGCACAAAGATCGAAGGCCTGTCTCGCCTGCCGTCGCGCGATCGGACGGGTGAGGGGAAAGCGGGCCGCCCATCGCTGGAACCGGGGGCTCATGAGTAACCTGTCCCGCACCGAAAGCGCCTTGTCTCGTGCGCTGTCGCGAACGTGTGCGACTGCGTCGCGCTGCGGTTTTGCAATTGACGTGGCTTCGGTCGGCATGGGCGCTGTTCCGGGTTCGTGGCGCGCAGGGCGCGCAATCGACGGATCCGAACGATACAGAAGGTAGTAGAAAACGGACAGTTCTTACTGTAAAAAAAGTTAGGCAATAATATTGGCTTCAGATGAAGGCGGAAGATGGCGGGCAGGATTGTTGTCATCGGAGCCGGAGTCGGTGGCTTGGTCGCTGCCATGATCCTCGCTGCCCGCGGCCGCGACGTGCTGGTCGTCGAAAAGGAGGCGGCTGCTGGTGGTAAGCTCCGTACGCTCAAGGTATCGGGCCGTCAGATCGACGTAGGTCCCACGGTCCTGACCTTGCGATCGGTCTTCGAGGAGATTTTCCACGCATCGGGTCTCGAACTCGGCGAGTACGTGTCAATGCGACGCGCGACAGTGCTGGCGCGGCATTTCTGGAGTGAAACGGAAAACCTGGATCTGTTCGCCGACCGCGACCAATCGGCCGACGCCATCGGTGATTTTGCCGGAGCAGCGGCGGCACGGGGGTTTCGCGCGTTCTGCACTCATGCTCGCTCAGTCTATGAGACGATGAACCCGCTTTTCATTCGCGCGGAGCGGCCAACGCCGACCGGGATGGTCTCTGCTGGCGGGCTCAAAGGCCTGAAGGGTCTCTGGTCGTCGGCGCCATTCACTACGCTGTGGGATGCGCTTGGCGACTATTTTCCAGACATACGTTTGCGTCAGTTGTTCGGGCGCTATGCGACATACTGCGGCTCGTCACCCTTTCATGCGCCGGCGACGCTTGCGCTTATCGCACATGTTGAACAGGAGGGCGTCTGGCTCGTCGACGGCGGGATGACCGCCTTCGCCGCGGCGCTGACGAAGGCGGCCGAAGCATCCGGCGCCGAAGTCAGGACAGGATGTGCGGTCGTCGGGATCGACGTCGATGCGTCCGGTCGTGTCACTTCGGTGCGTCTGAGTTCCGGAGAATCCATCGCGGCGTCGGGGGTCGTCTCGAATGCCGATGTCGGAGCCCTCGTCGCTGGCGAGTTTGGCGATGACGTCCGCAAGGCCGTGCCGTACGACGCCATGTTGCCGCGATCACTTTCGGCTGCGACCTGGGCGATATCGGCCGATGTCGGTGACTTTCCACTCGCGCACCATACGGTCTTCTTCTCTCGCTCCAGCAAGCAGGAATTTGCGGATCTCTTCGATCGCGGGCGGCCGCCAGTAGATCCGACGGTGTATCTGTGTGCCTCCGATCGCACCGACGCCGGGCGTTTGAACCTGGGCCATGGCGGAGACGAGCGCATCTTCTCGATCGTCAATGCGCCGGCTGACGGCGGCCGATCGCTCGCGTCCCGGAAGGAGCAGAACACATGTCTTCGATCCATGCTGACGACCCTCGAAAGGTGCGGCCTAAAACCGACGATCAGGGACATGACGCATTCGGGACCGAGCGAATTCGCCCGGCTGTGTCCAGCAACGGAGGGCGCGATCTACGGCATGGCGTCGCACGGCTGGACGGCGTCGTTCCGGAGGCCGGGCGTGCGGAGTGTAGTGCCGGGGCTTTATCTGGCGGGGGGCAGCGTGCATCCGGGTGCGGGGCTGCCGATGGCGGCGCTGTCGGGAAGAACAGCAGCCCTCGCCCTTCTTGCGGACCAGCCTTTGACATAGCGGTAAAGTCAGGCGGTTACGTCTGGTGGTATGTGGATGCGGCGAGTGACTGTGGCGATTACGGTCTGACGATCATCGCATTCGTGGGGAGCGTCTTCTCACCATATTATGCGTGGGCACGGTCGAGGAGGGAAGCTGACGCGGAAAATCACGTCGCGCTCAACGTTGCCATGTATGGCCGGGGCGGCTACCGATGGTCGATGACCGAACGCGGGCGGCGGGACCTCAATCGCAGTGCCGACCGCCTGACGATCGGACCGAGCAGTGTCCGCTGGTCCGGCGCTCAGCTCGAAATCGACATCGATGAAACCTGTGTGCCGATCCCGCGCGCACTGCGCGGACGCGTCGTCGTGACACCGGCGTCGGCTCCGTCGGAGCCGTTCGCGCTCGATGCGGCGCGACGCCACATCTGGCAGCCGATTGCGCCCGTCGCGCGGGTCGTGGTCCAGATGGACGCGCCGAAGCGGTCTTGGTCTGGGCAGGCTTATATCGATTCCAATCTCGGTTCCGAACCTCTCGAAGCCGCGTTCATGTCCTGGGACTGGTCACGGACGATCGAGCGCGATCGTACGCGCATTTTTTACGACATAGTCGCCCGAGACGGTTCGTCGACGTCGATCGCACCGGTATACGGCAGCGCTCCACCTTCTGACGGATCCCCGGTGATGCCGCCCGGCCAGGTCGAGCTTAAGCCGTCGCTGTGGCGTGTGCCGCGCAAAATCAGATCGGAGGCCTCGCAAGCGACAGGCGTCCTGGAAACATGGGAGGACGGCCCTTTCTATGCGCGCACGCTCGTCGGGACGCAAATTGGCGGCGAGCGCATTCGTGCTGTCCATGAAACCGTCTCGTTGAGCCGATTTTCGCATCCGGTCGTCAAGGCGATGCTGCCGTTCCGGATGCCGCGGTGGGCGCGTTAAGGAAAGACGCGATCAGCCGGGCGTGCGACCAAGCCGGAACATGGTTTCCGTCAGGTGTGCCACGAGTGATGCGACGAGGGCAGCGGCAATGAAGATCCATCCGCTGTCCGTCAGTGCGAAACGAAGTGCCATCACGAGCGACGCACCTGCTGCAAGCCCCGCAAGTGTTTCGGCGATGCGGCGCGAGGGGAGCTGCCGCCGACGTGCATAGAGCAGGATGCCGCCGGCTTCCGCTGCCATGACGAGCAAAATGTGATCGGCTATTTGGCCGCTTTCGATAATCTGCTGCATGGGAGGACTCGCTGCTCGCTGAGTATGACTACAAGTCGATGGCGCTGCCCGGCGTTGGTAAGCCGATGGCGTGGTCGGGACGTGGTGATCGTGGCGCCATGGGCCTTACGCCCGGACGAGGCCGAGAAGGTGCGCGACGTCCTTGATTGCGATCTTGAGATGCGCGAAGGGCCGCCCGAACACCAGCTTTTTGCGCATATAGCCCTCGAACGTGAGCCGTTGCACGTCCTTGTCGCGGCACATTGCAACGAAGCGTTCACGCCGCGCGTCAGAGCGGTACCAGAAATGCTGCATCATGCCGAGGACCCAGAAGACGTGACCATGCTGACGCATGAATCGTCGCCGCGCCATCGCCATCGCCTTTGGATTGTCGCGTGCGAGTGCTTCGGCGACGGCATCCGCCGCGAGGCGTCCGGTGAGCATCGCATAATAGATGCCTTCGCCGGACGCAGGTGCTACGACGCCGGCCGCATCACCGGCGAGCACGACGTTGCGGCCATCGTCCCAGCGGCGCCGCGGCTTGAGCGGGA
>ERZ761609.345-NODE-345-length-57807-cov-40.512329_pt1 | contig 57807 bp, 43 predicted proteins | sample MGYA00511163_ERZ761609 | MGnify/ENA primary metagenome ERZ761609 (study PRJEB28899, sample SAMN02445070) | bioreactor sludge metagenome | biome: EBPR sludge | place: Australia: Brisbane, Thorneside Wastewater Treatment Plant | collected 2011-12-16 ... | reverse complement strand
ACCATCCCCCACCTTCCCCCACCTTCCCCCATAACAATACATGTCCATCCTGCTTTCTATAACACTCTTGTTTGTTTCTCCGGGAGAATCGGTGCGGGTAATCGTTCCACCCGTTGTCCAGTCGGTGAATACAATCGATGTGCTCGTCCCGCGCAAGGGTTTTGCCGTCTATAATGCTCCATCCGGAAAGCGTATCGGGACAGTTGTTATCGTTTCAACGGCTCCAGATGAAGAGGGGTTAACATGGATTGCACTGCGCAATCTGCAAGGTGTTGTTACGCGCGCTGATTCGGCAGATGTGGTAGAATGGACACTCGGGAATCGAGCATTGCGGGCAGATTCCGTATCAACAAGGGCAGTACGTGTGATGTCAACAACGTGTCAGTCGTGCTGGATAAAACTCGACGATATTACATCGGCTGGATACATTGTTTACGAATACGATCCGAAGAAGCCGGGTACATTGTATCAGTCTGTCGAACAGATTTCGCGGCCTTAAGGCAGCGTAACCCTGCGTCAGCCAGCGTAACCCTGCGTCGGCAAGCGTCACCTCGCGTTAACCCAGCGCTAAAACATAATCAGGACGATCGGCCCTATTTGGTACGTCTAGGCCCTTTCTCGGAAACGTGTCCGCTACAGGTTGTGTATCTGTCGACATAAGGTCGTTATTCACAAAGGTTATTTCTACGGCATCGGGAATGTTAAGAACGTCGCAGTACGATCCACAGTTGTTTCCGTGAATGTGGACGTTGGTAAATTTCGTTGTGAGTTTTTCAAATGCCGACATAAACAGATCCGGACGTGTTGTGAGACCATGGAACTCTGCGGTAATACATGATATCATCTCGGCATGAGTTACAAGATCTTGTATAACATCATACTCTCCACCTTCTATATCCATCTTTATGAATGTTCCGTGCTGCTGTCCGTTTGAATAGCGTAACAGTGTTGGTATGGATACATCCGTATCGGTATCCTTTGGGCCAACCATCTTCTCAATGTGAACATGTGGCGCAGAGAATAACATTCGATAGTTGGCAGCCAACTCTCGATGTTCCTCATACTTTCGCACCTTTTGCCCCTTGCCCAAGGCCGTATAGATTATACCTTTTATGCGCGCAATTCTATCCATACGCTGAAACTGTTTCGCAGCGATGGTGCCATCTACACCAATAATCTTTGCAGATGGGTTACGCCGACGTATGTCAAGGTCAAACGTCCAGTCCCTACCCAACCCTAACGAAAGCACTGTAGTAGCTGACGTAAGTATGTGCTCAGGAACGACATATCCGCCATCACCATCAGGCCGGCCTACACGAACAAGAGATTGAATGGTAAAGGGGCGAAGGGCGCTATGGTCAATAACACAGCGTGCAGAGGAGTTGATCATGTCGAGACTGACTTGATTTCTCTGATTACGTTTCATAACTTGCTGGCTACGTGACAACGGTCTGCGAGTAAGGCGACGGTATTAGATTGTGCAACCCCTCGCAGGCCATTTTTTATTCTAGCGACATTACAAAACAATCTGACGTTATGCTGATTCTCGTCTGCACGTTGTTACTGTTTGTTGTCCCTTCCGTCCTGTTAGCACAAGAAGTTGGCTCTCCTGCCTCGTATCGAAGTACGGTTCGCATCATCATCGACCATCATGGAGATAGTCTTGAAGCCGAGTCTCAAAAGAGTATACGAATCCGGTACGGTACACAACGTTCAGAGGAACTGGAAGGACTTCGAGAGTTTGAGACCTTTTGTGACCCGATAACATCATTACGAGCAACATATAATCTTAGTCGTATTTCTAATAGCCGCTTGATTGTAACAACTACGTCTACAAGTGACGCATTTCTGAGCGATCAGAAGGAAAACCTGATCCGCATCCCGGTTGTACCCGTACTTGGTGATTCCCTTGAATACACCGTTGAGCGCGATTGGCCCAACGTCAACTTTATTCCGCCAATTGCTGTGCCAAACGTTCCACTGTTGGAGAAGTACGAACTCATTATTGATCATCCTGATGACGTCCACATTTCTCTATCGGTTTACGATGCGCGTCACAGCGTTCGATTCACCGTGGATTCGTCACGTATTGGCAGAAAGGTCCTCCGTATAGATTCGATCCCGTATCAACCTCATATTCCGTTTTTTCCGTTCAATGATGTACTCTGTTATGTTGTTCTCAATGTACAGCACAACAAAGCACCGGCAGGACATAGTACACCAGCTTCCATGGCAACGTGGTATACATCATTGTTTCCACAGGAATTTGATCTCTCAGCATCACAGCGAGATAGACTCCTAGCACAATGTACGTCGGCGATGAACAGATCTGATTCTATGATCTGCGCCTTTGACTTTATTCGTCACAATATTCGTTATGTCTCCGATGTGCGCGGCACAGGAGCCTATGTTCCCCGGCGCCCATCACAAGTGATGGATCGACTGTATGGAGATTGTAAGGACCGTGCCCATCTTCTGTCATCCCTGTATCGATCACTCGGTGTACCGTCTGGCATCGCACTTGTCAGTGATCAGCGTGCGGAAGTTGTCCCAGGGTATTCGAATCTGCGATTGTTCTATCACGCTGTTACGTGGTATGTGATGAATGGTGATACACTACTTATCGACCCAACATCACGATTCTCTACGTTCTACCACCTTACGTCGGATATGCGAGACCGTCCAGTACTGCTCGTTGATGGAGCAAGATCTCGCTGGACTCGGTCCGCAACAGTGGATTCTGCGTTCCACTTCCGCATAACGTCGACCTTTTCGGATGATCACATGACGTCAGTTCCGTCAATAATTCTGCTTGGCACTGACGCTATTTCGCATGTGCGTTACCAGCGAACCTTTAACCCGGCAAGTAAACATGAAGAAGTTATCCAACGTCAGATGGGATCGTTACTCCATGGATTGAAGATCGAATCGCTTCACCTCACAGATACAACGTCAGATGTATGGACGGCACAATGTGTTTTGGACTACTCAAATCTTGTAACAGTACGTAACGGCAAAATCTTTGTCCCAATGAAGATTGGCGGTGTTATCTCATCCACAGTCCTTCAACGATTAGAAGACAAACTTCCCATTGAGCTTGAGCCTATCGCAGATATCGACATAGTACTTCAGTTCGCGAACAAGCGCAGTACACAGGGTGACACAACCGTCATGGTAGAAGGACCACGTGACGTTCGACATCAGGTCCAGTGTTACCAAGACGGCAATCAGAGCGTTGTGCGGCTTCGCACGAAGGTGGGTCGACGATGGTTTGCAGGTGAAGATCGTTCATCCATTCTTGAGTTTGTTCAATCGTACTTTCGGCTTCGCACATCACTGATTTCACTTCAATAGTTGTAACTTTCGTAGGTACTTGAACAGAATCAACAACTCGATAATCAGTCTCGACTATCTGTCTCAACACGTTCGGGACTCTCACGGCAATGGGATACATGTTATGAACCTTCGAACACAAGAATCACGATCAATGATCTTTCGTGTTGTCATCATTCTCATTATTGGGCTTAGTTCAACGTCATGCTCCAACTTGCTTATATATAAAGCAGAACTGCCGGGGATTCTGAGCATGACCGTACCCAAGATAAACATTGACTCACTGCAGGCCGCTTACCCTGGCGAATCTGCTGTAGTACTGCACAAGACATCGGATGCACATGAGAAGTACTATAGCGGTTATACCAGCACTCAAAGCCAGCTACGCGTGGTACGTAACCTGCGCTGGATTATTCTTGATCCGATGAACACACGAGCAGCAACAGTTACATCGACCTTCAACGATCTTATTGGTGTCCACGATATTGTAGTCTACACCTACCATCCCGACGGAACACGTCAATCATATTCATTCGACGAGTTCACTAAGGAACCGCTTGAGGGTTCCCGTCAGTTCAAACTCCCTTTAAAAAATGTAACACAAGGGACGATTGTTGATGTGTGGTGGTCAATGACGGCTGCTTCGGATAAAAACTTTATGGGTTGGGAGGGGGTAACCCTCGCAGACTCAATTGGCCCGGTACTTTACTCCTCGCACCGACATAGATATCTCTCAGGCATGAATATCTCCTATACAACTTTTGGAGACTCTACAATCCGCGTCACGAATAACCAGGACGCGACTGCCTACATCTTTGAAGCCTCTAACCTGCCAAGACTGCGAACTGAGGCATATGAACCCATTGAAATCTCGAAGAATCGCGCTATTAAAGTTGTTTCTGACGTTTCATTCAAGAGGTCCTTTGGCTTTGGCACGTTCTGGGAAGACAACCGGGAATGGCTCTACAACTTCCATAAAACTGGCCGAAAGTCTCTCCAACACGATAAGGCACTTAACGATACGGCTCGCAACATTGTTGCAAAGTGTAGGACCCGACTTGACACACTTCAGGCACTCAAAAGCTGGATTCGAGCCAAATTTGCCTTTGATTCCCGCGGAGGTGAAAAGGGCAACCAGGCTGACTACCTTTACTACAGGGGAGGTGGCTCGAGCATAGCAATGGCATCACTATATGCCATAATGTGTGAACGGCTAAACATACCAGCACGGTTCGTAGCGGTCTACAACCGAATCATGGCACCGTTCGACTCCGTCTACCGCGGCGGCAACTACTTTAACATGTGTGCATCACTTGTTGAAGACAACGGTCGACACTATATCGCTATGTTTACGGATGACGACGTTCCCATTAACCTGACGTATAAATCGCAACTTCATCAGCCAATGCTGATCTGTGATCGTGATGATGAATGGCCAAACTTTATCCTGGACGTAAAGCTTGAGAACGACACACTTCTTGATCAGGACTCAATAGACTGCACTATACGTCCAGACCGCAGTATCCATGTTGTAACTCAAAGAGTAACAACAGGATACAATGCCATGGATCTGCGCAAATCGTTGCGTGAGAGTAAACCCGAAGATCGTGTAAACGTGATTCGAAAGCTGCTCGTATCAAACGAGGATGAAAACACCAACGTAGCGATACGAATTGAGGGTCTCGACTCGGTTCATCTTCCGTTGCGTGTTACCGCAGAGTATGATCTACCGTCATCATTGGCGTCGTCTGGTTCAGAAACGGTGCTAAAGATTGCTAGCGTTGTTCCGCGTTCAGAGTTGTTTGAGAATGTAGATAGTACAAACCGACTGTATCCCATCGTGATCTATTCCAACCAACGAATGAGCAGACGTATCACCGTACGCTATCCGTCGGAGTGGACTGCTCAGCAGTCAGATGTGACATCTGAGATTTCGTGTGCGGCTGCATCCTTTACACATCGACAAACAAGTGTGAACGGTGCCTTGACAATTCAAGAGACAGCAAAGCTTCATGTTGGACAACATCCTACATCAGACATTGGCAAAGTCGCCCAGATCGCGCAGCAAGTCAACCGTCCGGTTTTCCGCGACATCGTGTTTGCCACACAGCCGTGATGCAAGCACACGAACTTTTTGGAACGCCATGACTGCATCGTCATATTATTGATGCTCAACTCAATGGCATGTGTTTGTGGAAAGACATGTTTGGGTTTTCAGAGTTAGCTGCAGACCAACACCTTTACATTGGTGCAGTGGCACGACATTCCTTTCGTGAACTCACGCGTACGGCCTTCAGCATGATGTATCCACTTGTGTTTCGATGATGTACGATCTAACGTTCTACACAAACACTGGTATGTGCGTATCAAGATCACTATGAGACTAACATCATCATAAATGTCAGTTCCGCAGGTGTTTAACCAAGGCGATTGATTCTACGGGATGACAACCACCGGCACCCACGTTCTGCCTGCTTGAACAATCCAGAGTCCACTGCGTAGAGTCTGTCTTATCTCACTCCACGTAATGCCCTCAGTACTTCCATAAACTCTTTCACCATGAAGAGATACAACGGCTGAAACGATGTCCGTGTCGAGAAGCTGATAATGACCCTGTGCGGGCGGTGCTGATTCATTTTCCACGAAACCGGATATCGTAGTAACATGCTGCGCACAGAAAACAGCTGCGAGGGAGTCGACCAAGGCAGCGTTATGAGGTTCGTGAGCAATACCAACATAGCTGACAAACTCCAGCTGAGATGGCAGTAATCCACGTTTGCTGAGTTCTCGCTCAAGAAAACAACTGCCAGCAATCATCGGATAGTTTGCACCAACGTCGAGTGGCATCCCCCATAACCCTCGTCGACGCTCACACGCTACAACAGGATCTTCTGTTTGATGATACAGGAAGAGTGGAGGTGGCGATGTCTGCAAATAGGCCGTATCAAGCAGACCACCAAAGAGTCCAACAACAGCGCGAGGCCGAATGTATCTCGGTAACGACTCGAGACGTGGCCGAGGGAACCGTTCAAAGAGTCGCTCAACGTCACGAAGTGTGTCTGCGGAGGGAAATCTTCTTTGAGCAGTATCAAGAAACACGTTTGTGAGAGCGGCAATTGCACCTGCACTGTATCCACCAATCACAATTCGCGAAGTGTCAATCTCGTAGTCATCTGCATGATCGAGTGTATGGTGAATCGCTGATCGAATATCGACGATAGCACGCCAGGCAGCTCTGCACACTTCGGCTGTGTCGTATGCAAACGGTGGGTCCACCGGAAAGGGTGAGTAGAATCCTAATCGATACCCAATTGACACAGCAACGTAACCGCGTTGTGCCCAACGTTGACAAGCCCAAGCAACGTCACGCCGAGATCCAGCAACAAAGGCTCCACCATGAATCCAGAATACGACGGGTCTGTTCCGCACGCCATTCTCAGGTACGTACACATCATACTGGAGGCCTTCAGAACCTGAACGAAACGTTGTGACAGTGTCGTACACAACGTCATGCTCCACACGATAGTCATACATGCGTGTCACAAAGTCCTGCCCCATCACCGTCGCAATGGCAACAGGTACAATTATTAGGGCTATCAGGCTGCGTCGCATACGTGGGCGCAGTATACGGGGTTTATAAGGTTTTGCCATCTTGCAGTATGCCACTGCTTGTAGCACTTCTATGTTCTTGTTGTTTGATCGTCGTTGGGTGTTCATCCACACGATCATTGTCATCGAACGCAGCTTCGTATGTAAAAGGTGCACTCGATGAGGCTGAAGGCCTGCTTGGCACGGATTACTGTGCTCGAGGCACAACTCCGGATTGTTTTGATTGTAGTGGATTTACCACGTGGTGTTTTGCAAAGGCAGGTATTCAACTTCCTCGCACATCGTCAGATCAGTACACCGTTGGTAAAGCAATACAGCGAACGGCACTTGAGCCCGGTGATCTTGTATTCTTTCGTACAACGGGATCAGGCATCTCTCATGTTGGAATTGCCGTCGATCGACAGCGATTTATCCATGCGAGTACTTCATCCGGTGTGATGATATCGTCGTTCGATGATAGCTATTGGAGACCCCGATACGTTGGGGCTCGAAGGATTGGGGAGTAAGGATTGTCTGCCATTCCGGCAGCCTGTAACCGTCATAGCGTCATAGACTTCCCGCCGATACTGACATTCTGACAGGCAAAAGCACGTTGGCACGGTTTTCCGAGGAGTGGTTTTCGTCGCCATGGTGGCGACTCTCCATCTCCCCTGGAACATCATGTACAAAACACTTTTTCACCGACCTGTCAGGAGACAAGCCATGAACATCATCAAGGTTGATCCGTTCCGCGGATTCGACGGGATGTTCCGTCGTATGAATGAAATCGTCGACGAAGTACAACGCGGAGGACTTCGATTCGAAATGGGTGACTTCGCACCCCGTGTTGATGTGAAGGATGACGCTAAAGCAGTTATCGTTCACGCCGAACTCCCTGGACTCACAAAGGACGATGTGAAGATCACACTCAGTGATGATCGTATCCTCACCATTCGCGGCGAAAAGAAACGCGAAGAAACAACGGAAGAAACAAGCTACCTGCGTGTAGAACGTTCCTACGGATCCTTTACGCGTTCCTTTAACCTGCCCGAAAATCTTCGTACGGATGCTGTGACTGCATCGTTCGAAAACGGTGTGCTCACCATTACGGTACCAAAGGCCGAGCCTGCTGTACCGAAAGAACAAGAAATCTCTATCAATTGACGAGTGGTAAGGGGGCTCCTGCGGAAGGGGCCCCCTTTGCCCCGTTCATCTTTACTACAAGGACCAGCAAACGATGGGAAAAATCATTGGAATTGACCTCGGCACCACAAACTCCTGTGTTGCCGTCATGGAAGGCACAACACCAGTTGTGATTGCCAACAGCGAAGGGATGCGCACAACACCATCCGTCGTTGCATTTACAAAAAATGGTGAGCGACTTGTTGGTCAAGCCGCAAAACGCCAAGCCGTTACGAATCCGAAGAACACGGTCTACTCGATTAAGCGCTTTATGGGTCGTACCATGAGCGAAGTCTCTGACGAGTCGAAGGACGTACCGTATACAGTTGTTGCCGGTGACGGTGGCTCTGTACGTGTGGATGCTGATGGTCGTGTGTATTCACCGCCAGAGATCTCGGCTATGATTCTGCAGAAGATGAAGCAGACAGCCGAAGATTACCTTGGTGAGAAGATCACCGAAGCGGTCATCACCGTTCCTGCCTACTTTAACGACACACAACGTCAGGCCACAAAGGATGCCGGCGAGATCGCCGGGCTTACCGTTCGTCGTATTATCAACGAGCCAACGGCTGCAGCACTTGCCTATGGCCTTGATAAAAAAGGACAGAATCAAATTGTTGCCGTGTATGACCTCGGTGGCGGTACGTTTGACATTTCTATCCTTGAAATCGGTGACGGCGTTTTTGAAGTAAAATCAACCAACGGTGACACACACCTTGGTGGCGATAACTTTGATCAACGTCTTATCGACTTCCTTGCCGACGAGTTCAAGAAGTCAGAGGGTATTGATCTGCGGAACGACCCAATGGCTCTGCAACGCCTGCGTGAAGCCGCAGAAAAGGCCAAGATCGAGCTTTCGCAGATGCTTCAAACAGACGTCAACCTGCCGTTTATCACGGCTACACAGGATGGACCGAAGCACCTTAACGTGAACATCACACGTGCAAAGTTTGAGCAGCTCTGTACAGACCTGTTTGATCGTTCACTCAAGCCATGTGAAGGCGCACTGCGTGATGCCAAACTCACACCATCACAGATTGATGACGTCATTCTTGTTGGCGGTTCAACACGTATCCCGAAGATTCAGGAACTCGTGAAAAACTTCTTCGGCAAGGAACCATCAAAGGGTGTAAATCCTGATGAAGTTGTTGCCGTAGGTGCTGCCATTCAAGGTGGTGTTCTGGCTGGTGATGTGAAGGACGTCCTGCTTCTCGACGTTACACCACTTACCCTTGGCATTGAGACCATGGGCAGTGTCATGACGCCGATGATTCCAGCGAATACGACAATTCCACATCGCAAGTCGGAAACGTTCTCAACGGCTTCTGATAACCAGCCGTCGGTTGAGATTCACGTCCTGCAAGGTGAACGCCCAATGGCTGCCGACAACAAGACCCTCGGCAAGTTCCACCTTGACGGTATTCCACCGGCACCGCGTGGTGTTCCCCAAGTTGAGGTAACGTTCGACATTGATGCGAACGGTATTCTCAGTGTAACGGCCAAGGACAAGGCAACCAACAAGGAACAGAACATCCGCATTACGGGATCGAGCGGTCTCGACAAGAATGAAGTTGAGCGCATGAAGCGTGAAGCTCAGGAACATGCGGCTGAAGACAAGAAGCGTAAGGAAGAAGTTGAGCTCCGTAATCAGGCAGATCAGCTCATCTTCTCTACCGACAAACAACTCAAGGAGTTTGAAGGTAAACTTGATGCTGATACGGTAGGACGTATTACCAAGGCCAAGGACAGACTGGCTGATGCAGTGAAGAACAATGCGTCGGATATCCGTCCTGCTATGGATGACCTGAACCGTCTGTGGAGTGAGGCCTCAACAAAGATGTATGAGGCAGCGTCACAGCAACCACCAGCAGATGCCGGTTCCGCATCCTCATCGTCATCAACGTCAACCGACGACGGCAACAAGGTAGAAGATGCCGACTATACCATCGTCGACGAGAAGTAACCCATCGTCCGGGATATCAGAGCATTGATATCCCACGCCAACAGAGCGCCCGTATCGATGTATTTCGATACGGGCGTTTTGTTTTCAAAAGTTCTTTGTCCCCTCTGCTGCCGTGTGACGTCGGCCCCTTGTGCCCCCTAACCCGGAATCATACCAACACGGCGGCGTTCTCTTCGTGATCTCTCGGTGTTCTCTCGGCAAAATACCTTTCCGGCGTATCTTTCCGCTATGAAGTCATCCCGTACGACGGCTGTGGACCTGCATGAACACACGGCAGGTCAGATCACGGTCTTTGCCGTTCTTGCTCTGGCCAGTATGTGTGCACTCTACGTCTTTGTTGCAGCACCTGCTCTGGAGTCGTTTTTTGCGTCGTTTTTAAGAATGGATGCCGTTCAGGACGGAAGTAAGGTTGTCTATGCACTCGGTGAGAGTCGCTCAGACACGGTATCTACCGGCTTTACAACATGGGGTTTGGTGGATGATGAAGTTGTTGCAAAACAGAGTATCATTACGGCCAACCCTGAAGATGTGACGTTCCAGGCAACCTACGTCTTTCGTCCATTCCAGGCACTTCTGCCCCTCGTTGTTGTAGGCGGTATCGTTCTGGCAGCCATTATCACAGTTGTATTCCCAACCGGCTTTGTCCGCCAGAAGATTGAACGGGAGATTCTTACAACACTTGACCGTATTGCCGTTACCCGGTATGGTGAACACACCAATGAGGAAATCCGGCGACTTCGTAAGGACATCTCAACGGCTGATTTGCGGAAACTTCATGACCTTGCAGATACCTATGGTATGCCGTACTCAGATCTCGAGCTCTTGCAAGGGGCTTTGAGATGGGGCGAATCAAACGGATTCCAGCGAGTTATGCGCACACACGATGCCATGAAGTTTTACATGCGAGAATACTTCACGGATCGGTACAGTAACACCATTCTCGGTCTTGTCTACATCGGTGCTGCAGTTCTGATTATCGTCATCGGAATTCGTGGCCTCAAGTTTTTACCAGCAACAGATCCGAGTATTGTCCTCGGTGCTCTTGGTCTTGAGTTTATGCTGCTCGTGACGTATGCTGTGGTGTTGATGTATGGACGTAGTGATGAACAGCAGCGAACTACGTCAGAACGTGTATCACAGTCCGATACGGGTGTCGACGCAGAAACCGAACAACTCCTTCGTGCCTTTCTTGCCGTGCCACGTCGTGAGGACGCAGCGTGAAAACAGACGACCCACGGTTTGCTGTCCGCCAGCGGATTACCACAGCTATAGAACGATGGCGTGCCGGTGCAGGTGATGTGCTGGTTCTGTCTGGTGAACCCGGCCTCGGCAAGAGTTTTATCCTTTCATGGATTGAGTCACTACGTGACGCTTCTACAACCGTTGTCCGCGTCGACTGCCGTCCACCCATTGGTACGATCAATACGAGTGCCATCACGCCTCTGCAGCCCTTTGGATTGGCGGTTGAGCAGCTCTACCTACAATCTGAAGAAACGGCAAAAAAACGACTGGCCTTAAACGTTGGTATGTCGTTACTCTCTGCGATTCCTCTTGTAGGCGACTTTGTTTATGCCGTAAAGGCCGTTTCTCAGGACGTAAACGAATACAAGCGCGAAACAGCGGCATTACAACAGAAAAAGAAGGCCGCAGTACGAGACTGTATTGACACGTTACGGGCCGTTGCCGAACGCCAGCCGTTTATCCTCTGTGTTGATGATGCCCAATGGTCAGACTCTCAGAGTGTTGAAGTCATTCGTCAACTTATTGACGAAGCTGGCTCACACAAGATTCTTATCATCTGGGCATGCTCACCTTCTGTGGTTCGGCGCGTCAACACACCACTTGCCACTCTGCTTCGTGCACCAGCTGTCGTTGAGCGAACCACGGAGCTCCACGGTGTTGAACGAAGTGATGTCCTTGGCCTTGTACGTAGTGTGATTCCTGCAGCAACAGTGTCCGACAAAACACTCGACAAACTTTTTGAACGTAGTGCAGGCACTCCGGGCATTATTGTTGAATACGTCAAGTACCTCCAGCATGCAGGATACGTTGGGGCCGACGGCGTGGTTCGCGATGACGGTGTTGATGATCTCGCCGTACGAGCCAGTGACCATCCTGCAACGGATATTGTCCTGCGCGACATTTCCGAGGAAGATGCCGTTACACTCAGTATCTGTGCTGCCGAAGGCCGGGAGTTTACGGCCTTTCTTGTTGCTGCTGTGATGAACGTTGATGTTGTTTCGGCTATCAGACTATTACGACGTCTTGCACAACAAACCGGACTCATCAAGAGTGTTGGAATGCGAGCACGGTACGGCATAAAGACCACAACGTATGAGTTTACGCAGGCCTTTGCCTATACGTACTTCCTGCATCGACCAGAATACGAGGAACGTCGTGCCCTGCACCAGCGGATTACGGAGATCCTGGTTCGAGAACACGATGCGGCATCGATTGATGACGTTCGACATCAGATTGCAGCAATAATATCTGCACACAGTGCCCAAGCCGAAGATGAGCAGACAACACAGCGAATGCTCCAGGAATCGGCGCGTGCTGCTGAAGACATTGGGGCAAACGATATTGCCATCCTCATACGTACATCACTGTTAAAAGCGTCGACACCCGAAGCTGACGAATCGGTCTCTGCCGAAGCACATCAGGACGTGGACATACCAACAACGGCGTCGAATGGTACATCACAGATCGACCTTCGATCCATTGCTGATGATATCGTCCAGGGTAATCCCCTACGTGCTGTAGCCGTTTGCACAGCACTCCTGCAGCATTCAAGTGCCTCGGACATGGTTCACCGCGAACGACTCTTACTTCGTGCCCTTGCTGCACGGGCATGTGCAGAGGTAGATCGATTTGACGAGGCCGAGAACCTTCTCCAGGCTGCCGAAGCCGACGTCACCACTCTCGATGACCGTTGTATCCTGCTCAATGTTCGCGCAGCCGTAGCCCTTCGACACGGAAACACGGAACTGGCTGATTCTCTTTTGCGTGAAGCTGCAGAGACATCGGCCGATTCATCACGACATCTTCGACTGTTGACACTCGGCAACATCATACTCACAAAGCGTCGGCGCGGTGACAACGACACTGATCGCACCGAGCGCCACGTGCGGAAACTTGCCGATGCCATGGGCACACCTGCCATTCGTACGGACCTGAGGCTCTGATTCCGTACTTTGACGTCCATGAAGGTCGTCTATCTCCCTCTCGTTGTTGCCTGTGTGACCATCGTTTCCGCACAGGATCATCCAAACGTTCGCCACATGGAGCGTGCCTTTCCCACCCCAAAGATGGAAAAGGTTGTCTTCCCATACCTTGTGCCGATGATGTTACCAACGACGTTTCCATCGTCGTTTGATAACGTCAACATGATTGCCGCAGAAGCCGATCAACTCCCGGCTCAGAACGAATCAAGTATTGCCGTAAATCCCAAGAATCCGCGGAACCTCATTGGATCAGCGGTTGACTACCGTGGTGGCGGTTCTACGTGGGCCTATTATTCGCGTGATGGAGGTGTTTCCTGGAACAACGTCACCCTTGGACGTGCGCGTCCGGGCTGGTCGTCGAGTAATGATCCATCCGTCTGTTTTGACCACGAAGGCAGAGGATACCTTTGTTACGGCGGATTTAATCGCCAAGGCAATGTTCAATTTGGTGAGAATGGCATCTTCGTGAGTACGACCACAGATGGTGGTCAAACGTGGGACATGCAGCATACGGCTGTGATCATTCACACGGGTATGCAGACGGCCGACTCATCGTTTGAGGACAAGTATTACATCCATGCCGACACATCATCGGCCAGTCCTTATCGTGGCCATCTTTACATTCCGTGGAAACGTGTTATCAATCGCGACTCATCAACCGGCATCGTCATATCGAAGAGTACGGATAAGGGGCGAACATGGGGCGCGCCCGTCGCTGTCTCCAACCGGTTCCCTCGAACAAGTGAAGACACAACCTTTGGTCAGAGTTTTCCGCTGGCACGTACCGGTCCTGACGGAAGTGTGCACCTAGTATGGAACAGTGGTACCGAACGTGCCGTGCGGTATGCACGAAGTGGTGATGGTGGTGTAACGTGGACAGCACCGAGGATTCTTCACAACTACAATCCATTCGGTGAAAAGAGTACAATCTCTGGTCAGACAAACAGTCGCGTGAAGGGTGTTGTACGTGCAGAGGCATATCCAACACTTGTCGTTGACAATACAAACGGCTCACGTCGCGGCTGGCTGTATTTGTGTTGGGCAGCTGATCGAATTCCGAACGTCTATTTCTCGCGCAGCACTGACAATGGAGAAACATGGTCGGCACCAACCATTGTGCACTCAGACACAACAAACGACCAGTTTTGGCCGTGGATCGCTCTGGATCCAACCAGTGGCAATCTCGCTGTGATGTACTTTGACTCACGCGATGACGAAGCAAACATCCTTGTAAACTGTTACGTGAGTCATTCCACTGATGGCGGTACAACATGGGTAGACCGGCGTGTTGGTGATGCTGAAAACGACCTTCGTCGTAATCCGTTTGATGGCAACACCTTTGCCGGTGACTATTCAGGGTGTGACTACTACGATGGAACGGTCTATCCATCATGGGTAGACATGCGTAACGTGACACAATTGAACTCTGCCGACAACGACGTCTACACTGCAGTTGTACGAACAACGGCACCGGGATCGCCGGAAACGTTTGATGTGACAACAATTGCAACGGACAATCGCGCCCTTGATCTCACGTGGTCGGCCGTTACAGAACGTACGTTCGGTCAGCAGTTAGACACAACGGGAGCACGGTACATTATCCGTCGTAATGGCACGGGTATCATCGAACTGCCTCTGAACGTGACATCGTACCGCGACGAGAACCTGACACCGTGGGAGATGTACCGGTATGAACTACGTGTCGTAGCGGGCACCGATACAAGTGGTGTACGTCGCGACAGTGCGCGGGCAGGTGGAGCACGCCTAGCGGCTGCTCCCGAGATTCTTTCGGCACGTGGTAATGACGACTCAACGATTGTCTTGCGTATTCAGCTTCCGCGTTTCCGGGCCGATGGTGAAACACCATTGTCAACACTGACAAGTATTCGAGTTCGTGAAGGATCAAACACTCTGCAGGAACTCGATCTTGATGTGCGTGACACAGGTACCGTGATTGAGCGCACCGTTCAAGCAACGGCATCTGGATGGTATCACCTCTACGCTGATGCCGGATCGGATCAGGAATCAACAGTAGTTTTTGGTGAAACGAGTGACACGGTGATTGTCTTTACGGGAGACATCCGCCGTCGGCGTCAGGACTTTGCTGAGTGGCCACGTCTGTTACGACTGCGTGGCTCCTGGAATGTCCGCACCGACTTTGTACGCAGTGGCGGCTCTCTCGAAGACACACCTGGATCATCCTATGGTCCAATCCAACGCGACTCCGTAATCCTGCATCCCTTTGTGATGGACGGCGAGAATACCCTCACGATATCAATGTGGCACGCTGCCTTCTTTGATCCGGGTGACACGGCCGTCGTTGAAGTTGGGTCATCACGTGAGGGGCCATGGACCACGGTAGGTACCTTTAATGCAGGAACTGAACCGCGATGGGCAGATATCACCAAGGGTGATGATGCATGGCGACTCAGTGTGTTGACGGCACGTGTCAAACCGGCCGATACGGCATACGTTCTGCTTCGCACACGAACGAATGCATCCCGGCACTCCGATGGTTGGTACGTTGATGAAATATTCTACGAAACATCAACGGGCGTCAACAGTGACAACCTCATCCTTGACGTACGTCCTCTGCCAGTTGGTCTGTCCGCATCAATCGGGCTACCAACAGTATCACCTATCGTCAGCGTCGACGTCCACGACATCGTAGGACATCATCATAACGTCACGTGGCAACACATAGACCATACCCTTGTTCTCGACACACGGTCACTGTCCAGCGGAACGTATATCGTTACCATCCGCACAGAGGGTGGTGATGTCTATCGAGCAAAACTTCTGCGAGAGAGGTGAGGGGAGGTGGGGTTAATGGTGGGGTTAAAGGTGGGGTTAATGGTGGGGTTAATGGTGGGGTTAATGGTGGGGAGGCAGATGAGGAGGCAGTTGGGGAGGCAGATGGGGAGGCACCAAAGCACCCCGGAGGGGTGCCGTATTTCAGCCCGGGGTAACACCCCGGGATCAGCCCGCATAACCCGGCGTCAGCCAGCGTCAGCCAGCGTCAGCCTGCGTCACCTCGCGTCACCCGGCGTCACCCCGCGTCACCTCGCGTAACCCTGCGTCACCCGGCGTCAGCCCTTTAACTCAAACTTAACTCGTGTGCCCTTCCCGGCTTCACTTGTTACGCGGACAGGAGCTTGATGAGCTTCGAGGATGTGTTTTACGATGGCAAGACCGAGACCGGTGCCGCCAACTGTTCGTGATCGGTCTTTATCGACACGATAAAAACGCTCAAATATGCGGCTAAGGTGTTCCTCTGGGATACCAATGCCGGTGTCTGTAATGGAGCAACGTACGTTTTTACCTTCGGGAACGGCACCAACTGTTACTGTACCACCCGGCACGTTGTACTTAATTGCATTGTCGATAAGATTTGTGAGTACCTGAGTAAGTCGTTCCTTGTCGCCATAGACGGTAATTGAATCTGGGGTTTGCGGATCAACAATCACGGAGACGTTTCGTTGTTCTGCGCGTAGCTCGAGGATATGAACAACATCACGCATGAGCTCGGCCATATCGAAGTACCGGAAACTCAGTCGTAACTCCCCACTCTCGATACGAGAGATATCGATTAGGTCGCTTAACAGCGTATTTAATCGCAATGCATTTGAATAGGCCTTTTCGAGGAACTGCCGACTCACAGCCGGATCGTCAACGGCACCGTCGAGTAAGGTTTCGAGATATCCTTGAACACTAAAGATCGGCGTTCGTAATTCATGCGACACGTTTCCGATAAACTCACTGCGCACACGTTCAAGACGGCGCATTTCGCTGATGTCCTTACTTGCCTTTTCCGCGAGGTTGTTCACTGACTCGGCAACACGACGAACATCGGAATGGGCTGACGGTGGGAGGTTGATATGCCCCTTTACCGCCCCTTTCACAATAGCATCCGTCACATCAGATACTTCACGCAGATGCCGTACAAGCCTGCGCTGCACGGTTATCACCCACGCAACGTAGGAGATCGATGCGATGGTAAGGACAAGAAGACTAACGACGAAGGGCGTCATTCCGCAAGGTACGGAGGACGTCAGACCTGTTCACGGAAACGGTATCCCACACCCTTTACCGTTTCGATCCAGTTAGAGTAGGGGCCAAGTTTCTCGCGGATCTTGCTGACGTGGACGTCAACCGTCCGATCGATAACGTAGACACTCTCACCCCAGATACGACGTAAGAGCGACTCGCGCGTAAAGACCTTACCACGGTTTGAGGCAAGGAACGCCAACAGTTCAAACTCCTTCTTCGGGAAGAAGCTTTCCTTGTTGTCGATCTTTACGGTATAGTTCTGGCGGTTAACCTCCAGTGCGCCAATACGCAGAACTTCGGGAGCGGCAATCGTTTCGGTCCGTACTCGCTCTGTGCCCCGGCGTAGGATTGTTTTTACCCGAGCCAACAGAACACGCGGACTGACCGGCTTCTGGATATAGTCATCCGCTCCGAGCTCCAGGCCGAGGATTTGGTCGATTTCGCCAGACTTTGCCGTAAGGAAAACAATAGCTGCTCCAGCCGTTTCTGGGTCCTGGCGAAGGTGCCGGCAGACTTCAAATCCGTCCATACCGGGCATCATAATGTCCAGAACTACAAGGTCTGGCCGCACTTTCTGGGCAGTTTCGACCGCTGCCGTGCCGTTTGAGGCAGTATAAACCTTAAAGCCTTCCTTACTGAGATTGTAGGAGATGAGATCGACGATGTCTTGTTCGTCGTCAACGACGAGTATCTTCTTTTCCATGCCGATTCCGGGTGGAGGTGTGGACGGTGGTTCCGTCATCTGCAAAACTACTGCAACTCCAAGCTCACGAACATGTTACAAATCCGTAATCCTGGCGAAGATCGTATGCCTTGTCTTCGTAGTTTTCGGGGCTACCCCCCGGCACCCCAATGTCCCAACGCGGACCATATGTCACCGTATGTATCCTCTTGACCTTGCTCCTGCGGACGACGGTGGCGTATGCACAGGATCGATCGGGGACACATTGGTACTTCGGTCAGCGTGCAGGGATGACGTTCGTTTCCGGAAACGTTGACGTTCTCGCGGATGGCCAACTTAGAACCAATGAAGGCTGTGCTGCTGTCTCCGATCCCGTAACAGGTGAACTACTGTTCTACACAGATGGTGTAACAGTTTGGAATCGACTCCACGATCCAATGCCAAATGGGCGGGACTTAAACGGTGACGTTTCAACGTCTCAAAGTGCACTTATCGTACCGGTACCCGGCTCGTCAACACAGTACTACATTTTTAACGCTGCACCAATCACATCGAGCGATCTGCGTGAACGGTGTTTCTGTCTGTATTACAGCGTCGTTGACATGTCTCTCGATGCTGGATTCGGAGAAGTGACAACGAAGAATGTTCAACTGTGGCAGGACATAACGGAACACGTAACTGCCGCTGCCGATTGTAGAGACGATGGCTGGTGGGTTATTGTTCGTAGTGGTGTTACTCGCGACTTCTATTCGTTCCGCGTTGAGCGAGGTAGAATTGACCCTGTGCCGGTTAAGAGTGATGCAAGTAATCCTACTCTCGTCGTTCGTGATGTTGGAACGATGACGGTTTCTCCTGATGGTCGAAAGTTAGTGATAACATCTGGTGGTGGAAGTTCACAACTCTATTCCGTAAATCCGGCGACAGGCCAGGTTACGGACGGCTTGTCGATGTTTCCTATCAGCGAGCAGCGTGGATCACATTATGGCGCTGCATTTGACAGAGACGGACGGTATGTATTTGTATCCGTTGCGCGAGAAGAAAACAACTCGCCGACACGTATCTATCGTTTTGATGCAACAAAGCAGACAGCACTCGACATTCAGGCAACACGTAGGCTTATTGGTGAGATTCCCGGAATCAGTGAGTGGGCAGCTCTTCAACTCGGCCCTGACGGTAAAATATATGTTGCACAACCGCGCACGCCTTACGTCGGAGTTATTGCCACAGAGCCAGGCTTTCCGGACAGCACCGTCTATACCGACAGTTCTTTGCGTCTGACCGGTGTATGTCAGAACGGTCTGCCGAATCTGCTGCACACATGGACAGGTGCATCAAGTGCTCGAGTTGCTGCATGTGAGACTCCGTTTGCGCAATTACTCACAGATTCTGGATGCGCAAATTCATGCTTTGAATTTCGCGATGTGAGTTTTGGAAGAATTGACTCTTGGGACTGGACGTTTGAAGGAGCTTCACCATCACGAGCCTTTGTTCAACATCCCAAAAATATTTGTTATCCAACACCTGGCACATTTCAGGTCCGCCTCATCGTCCGAAATCAATACGGCTCAGACACGGCTGTTGGGACCGTTGTCATTTCACCTCGCCCCACCGTTACTCTACAGGCATCCTCCGATACAATCTGCGATGGAGACTCCGTCGTACTCATAGCAAATGGAGCCAGTTCGTATGTATGGCGAAGTGCAACGGCAATCTCCGACTCGTCATCAACATCGATTACAGTGCGTCCGCGTGGTATGGCAATGTACACGGTTATCGGAACCAATGCGAACGGATGTGCAGACACTGCATCGATTACCGTGGCCGTGCGCCAGTTTCGCACTCCAAATGATGTAGTGATTTGCCGGGGTAGCTCAACGGTGTTACGAGCGTCGGGGGGACAAACGTATCAATGGACTCCAGCAACAGGACTTGACGATCCTACTTCTGCTTCGCCCACGGCGAGCCCCGATACCTCAACAGCATACGTCCTAACCATCACGTCAGGGAATTGCAGCGTTCGCGATACCGTCGTGGTGGTGGTGGTTGACACATTTAACGTTACCGTATCTGGCGACTCATCAATTTGTCGCGGATCGTCAACAGAACTCAGGGTTGATGCAGGATCAACGTTTCAATGGTCGCCGGCACGCGGGCTCTCTGCGACCAACATCTCCAATCCGATCGCATCACCCGATACAACAACAACGTATACGGTGATCGTTTCGTCGGTAGGCTGTATTGATACAGCAACGTTTACCATTATTGTTACCGATCCCCCACCGATCTCTGCTGGAAACGACGAGACGGTGTGTACTGGTGGCAGTGTTACACTTCGTGTGAACCATACCGTTGGTGCATCTGCAAGAGTCGTATGGTCACCTTCGACGGGGCTGTCTCGAACTGACACATCCGTCGTGGTTGCACAACCATCACAAACAACAACATACATTGTCACGGTCAGTGATATCACAGGATGCACGTCCGCAGATACCGTGACTGTCTCCATCGTTGACAGTCTCTTTCTCACGACGGATTCCCTTGTTGCTCTGTGTGCAGGTGACGCTCGACAGGTGTTTATCACGACGAATGCGTCTACGCTTCAATGGAATCCGACATCCGGTATCTCCGATCCAACGTCGCCGTCGCCCATCGTCAACCCCGACACAACGACAACCTACATTATCACAGCAACACAGGGAAGCTGTGGATTGAGCGATACCATTACGGTTGTTGTATCTACACTTGAGGTGAATATCGAAGGCCCTGAGACCATGTGTCGAGGTGAGTCTGTTGACTTGCTCGTGCGAGGTGGTGGTGTGCGTCATCGATGGACACCATCTGACGGCCTCAGCGATCCGAACATCGCTAATCCTATTGCATCACCAGAGCGAACAACAACGTATTCTGTCACCTCTTGGGATCGATTCGGTTGTGAGGCAAGGTCAACCTATACACTAAACGTCGAACCCTCCATAGTTGTACGACTGATCGCACCAACACTTACTGCGCCTGCAGGAAAAGAAGACCTTCATATTCCACTCGTGGTTGATGTAGCACCGAGCCAACTCCCCTTATTCATCCCGGAACTCCTTGTAGAGCTTACCTGCGACGTTGGAATATTTCGTCCTTTGGGCGCAAATGGTGCAACCCTGGCGCAAAGCACTCGCGGCGATGATCGAGTAATGCGCCTTACGATGCGCAACCTCAATATTATCTCACCACGCCAGACACTTGCAGAAGTTTATGGTGTGGTGTTACTTGGCCGGATGCAGTTCTCAACGTTACGTTGGATCAATTTTCTTGCAGACAATCCGGACTGCATGGTGCCGGTGTCAGATAGTGGCATTCTTTACGTTAGTGGATGTGCCGTTCGGAGTCGGCCCTTCCGACTCTTCTCAACAACAACCGTTACCGTAACAACACAGCCCAACGACAAAGCCCTAGAAGTTGTCGTTCGTGGTTCGCAGCCAGGGACAACGGACATTCGTGCTGTTGGTGTTGACGGACGTGTCTACGGTGAGCACCGAATCTATCGCCCCTTATCAAGCCCCTTACCTCAATCTGGTGCCGATGGGGTATTTGTGGACGAGGAGGAAAACGTCGTTCACCTGGACATGACGTCGGCCTCGGCAGGGATGTATTTCGTTGTTGTGACAACTTCTACGTCGACAGAGGCCATTCCCGTCAGCTGGATGCGCTAATTTTGCAGCATGTCCGTAGCACTGCTGGCCTCGGCGGCCCTCCATTTTACATCACCACCCGTCGTTGCCGATTCCGTTGCCGATTCGATTCGCACGGTTGTGTCACAACAGGTTGTTGTTACCGGTACTCGTTCTGAAGTCCGACTTAAAAACTCACCGGTACGGGTTGAGGTTATCGGACAAGACCGAATTCGTACAACGGCAATGATCACCATGGCCGATCTGTTAAAAGAACAGACCGGTTTGCTACTGTCGGGAAATGTGCGGACGGGTGTGCAGATGAATGGACTGGGTCCAGACTACACACTCATTCTCATAGACGGACAACCGATGGTTGGCCGAGTTGCCGGCGTAATTGACCTCTCACGTGTAAGTGTGGGCAACATCGAGCGGATCGAAGTTGTGAAAGGGCCAATGTCGAGTATGTACGGCAGTGAGGCACTTGCTGGTGTCATCAACGTCATAACCAAGCGTCCCGAGGACGGATGGTCGGCTCGGCTGTATGGACAAGGTATTTCGCGTGGACCATTGGAGAGCCAGGCCGAGGTTGGCTGGGGCAGTGACAGTATAGAAGTGTCAACCTTTCTTAATTACAAGAACCAGGCTTCGTACGCGCTTACGGTTGACTCAGTTACAACACCGTATAGTGGATTCCAGGACGGTACGGTACATACCAAGTTCCAATGGAGATTACCAGACGGGTGGAAGGTCGATGCGAGCATTCGTGCTTTTGGTAGTGAAACACGCGGCACCTTTATTGAAAGCCTCTTTGGACAAGTTGCAGAGAACTCGGGATCGGTAACGCAGACAGACCTTTCTGCGACGGCCGGGGTTGACTGGCAACACGGACGAGCTCAGCTTACGACAAAGGCCTATGTATCGGCATACTCTGAAACGTATGAGTTTGATGTTGATCAAGGGGGCAAAGGGGCAACAGATGATCTCGAACGAAGAATAGCACGACTCTATTCACAGTATCATCTGCTCGTTGGTGAAACGAACATGTTGAGTGTTGGTGGTGAGTTTCTGTATGACGACGTTGGTGGTACACGGTACTCGGATACCGTTGCACCTGATAAGCGTCCATTCTATCGGACAGGTGTCGCCTTTGCACAGTGGGAGGGACGGCCGGTTGATTGGATCAGTTACGTACTCAGTGCTCGATTTGACGGTAACAACGTCTTTGGAGAAGCCGTTAGCCCGCGATTTAGTGTCCTGTGGAAACCCGACCCTGACCATGTTCGGCTCTCCGGGAGTATTGGCACTGGATTTAAGGCACCGGATTTTCGACAACTCTTTGTGCAATTCAGCAATCGATTACCTGGTGCAGGATACGATTTGATTGGAGCAGCTGTTGTTGGGAACGACCTCCTACCAGAACGCAGTGTCAGTGTCGACATTGGTCTTCGATACGAGGATGCTGTTCGGGAGTTATCGCCGACGACAACCTTGCTGTATGATGCTGAGATTCGCTTCTTCCGTAACGATCTCAGGAATCTCATCGAATTTTACCTTTACGATCAGATTGGTGACAGACCGGTATACTCATATCGTAACCTTGCCAGGGCAACAACACAAGGATTTGAGACAAGCGTTAAGGGAGTTCTTGTGCTCCGCGACCTTGGTGTGATTGGGTTATCGTTGGGCTATCAATACCTGGACACCTATGACACTGAAGTCCTTCAAGCTATTGACGCCGGCACAGCCGGAACAATTGACAAACGCTTAACAAGATCAGACTACGGAGGACTTTGGGGAAGATCTCGGCATAGCGGTACGGCGCGACTGCAGTATGACAGTCCTGACAGGGCGTGGTCGGCCAACATTCGAGCACAGTATGTGGGCCGGTATGGCGATGAATCTCTGGACAAGAATGGTTTTGTTATATCTGACCCGGCACGTGTTGTCCTGGACCGAGACGACGAGTACGTTGCATCCTATGTTGTCCTCAACGTTGCTGCCCGACATTCTTTCTCCCTTGGCAGCCGACCTGTTACGATTGGCCTTGGAATGAACAACATCCTCGACATCCTCCGACCGACCCTCATACCAGGTCTTGTTGGGCGACAGCTCTTTGTGCAGATGAATATTGGGTTACTGCCGTAGAGAGCAGGACCGCACGGGAGTGTTGTGTGGGTATTCAACGGGTTTTGAACGTATCCTGTGAGTTGTCACCGCAGGACGATATCTGGTTATCTCAATACTATGTGAGTTGTGTATTTCAAACGGGCTTAAAGCCCTCAAACGCTTGAAGACAGGCGTTACAGTAATGAAGGCTTCGGCACAGTGTTGGTCCAAAGGGACTCTTCACGGTGGTGTTATGACTGCCGCAGTACGGACAAGCCGTCTCACTTAATACGTCAAGTGACAAGACGATCGACGTTGGTTCTGTTCCTGTGTCGGGAAGGGTAGCTGGAAGTGCAAGACCATGGCGGAGTAAGGCTGCACGCCCTTCATCAGTAAGTCTTGAGGTAGACCACGGCGTATCGTACGTGACGGATACATGGACGTTAGAAACACCGAGATTCCGTACGGCCTGTTCAACGTCAGCCCTCATGACATCAATTGCCGGACAGCCGGTGAACGTCGGCGTCATAATAACCGTTACATCGCTGGGCGACTGTACATCTACCTTGATGATAATACCCATATCGACGACGCTGATTGTTGGGATCTCCGGATCCTTAACGTCCTTCAGCGCTCGCCAAATGTCGCTCTCTTCAATTGTCGTCATCGTTGTTTCCATAGTACCTCTGTAAACAACGAATGTTACTGCGTGGTTCGATGTTGCATCATCGTCACCACTCGGCACCTGGATCTGTGCGGAAGACAACAGTCATTTCATCAAGAAGTGGTTGCAGATGTTCCGTATGGTAACCCTTCCTTCCACCCAGAACGGCAGCATCATGCTCAGGGATAATTAGACCCGCTTCCACCATTGTCGATCGTACAAATTCTTCCCATTGTGTTTTGAGTTCATCCTCTCCTGCAAACACTCCTTCACGGATGAGGGCCTGCTCATCAACACCATGCTCAAACATTCCTAGCGCAAACGGCCAACACGTCTCCAACGCCGATTGCATACGAGCTTTCGACTCTTCATTCCCGGCAGAAGCAAGACGAATAACCCACGTGCGGCCATGATAAACATGATACTTTGTTTCACCCTGAATCTTCGCAGCAAGTGCCGCTACGGATGCGATGCTACTGTTCTTTAGCATCGTCCAACGCAAGAACTCAGCTGCATCAAACAGAAAGTGCCGCATTAAGGAAAAGTCGTACTCTCCGTTAGGTAACTCAACAAAGTGACAGCACGTAAAGTCCTTCTCATTCCGAGTAAAGGCGATCGTATCTGGATCGCGCTCACCAAACTCCTCATGAAGAATTCGGTACAATGACAGTGCGTGACCCAGCTTATCCTGCGCAATCGACGAGAATGCAATGTCCTCTTCAAGTAGTGGCCCTAGTCCTGTCCACTCGGAGTTACGATGGGCAATTATGAGGCAATCGTCTGCGATGCGATACAGCAGATCCTTCGTTGCATTCATGATTTTTCTCCATCTTGAGGAAGATTCTTTTTCTTAAATTCTTCTACTTTATTGCGGACCATGTAGGCTGCTACATCGCGATACTTTTTCTCTGGCGTTGTCGCGAAGATGTCAGCATCATCTGCAGAGGTCGTTACTACGTCGCGTGTATTTACAACCCACATGTTTAACGTCGTTCCTCTTCTACCATACTGCTCTTTGGCCAAAACGAGTGCCAGATCTGACGTTGGCGCATGAACACATCCAACGTGAACGTGATGTGCTCCCGTTTTCTGCTGAACAAATACTTCAAACGTCTGAAACTGATCAAGTTCCGGTTTCGGATCCATCGACGCGTCTGTGGATTCAATGTTGAGCCGTGTAACGCGTGGGTCGAGTGAGACTATGGTGGCCATGAGCAGATGTTGAGGTGAACTGAACCACAAACCTACGACGAAGGTTCGCAAGATCGCGAATATTTCAGATGTAGACCTCCGAAATCACATGATTTCGAAGTTGCCATGGCCGTTAACGAAGTGTAGCGTAGAAGTGGAGAGCCTATTCCCGAATCCACGAACGCGATGAGATAATCTCACCTGTACCTTCACGAACAATAATGGCATAGCCACCACGAGGAAGCGATCGCACATCCGCTTCTACGTAGTATAGGCCGGTTTCAGGTTCAACAATCCGACAGGTCTCCACCTGTCTTCCGAGAGCATCAACAATACTTGCTGTAAGTCGTGCCCCCCTAACAAGCCCTTCAGCCCCTTGACGTTCAATCTGCATTGTTATCACATCATCCGTAGGGATTGGGTAAGGGGCAGAAAGGAGCCAAGACGACCCAGCTCGGACGATAACAACATCAATTGGGACGGTACATCGCGACGTGCCGGAAAAGTTTCGTTGTAAGCCCACAGAGCGTACGGGCACTATTGTCGGTGAACATGTATCTGGCAGGATGAGTGTATCGAGAGACACTCCGGTATCAGTTACGGCTGCACAGATCGTAAGGTTTGCAAATCCTGATGGTGCAATAATCCGTGGCAGTTGGCCAACGGGAATAGAGAATGTCACGTTACCAATCAGGATTGGTCGGTTCACGACCAGATACTCTGAATCGCTGAGATTCCGGATGAGAAGGTCCCGACACTGTTGTGAGCCTACTTCATGTGCCTGAATGTCGAGAGTTCCGTCTGTAGATGCAACCTCGACGGCAATCTTGTTTTTTGTGTCGATGACATCGACAACCATGTCTTCGGATTCACCGATACAACCATCTTGATCTACGACACTCACGCGGAATGACCCTGAGGATCGGACCACGATTGTCCTCGTAGTTTCGCCTGACGACCACACGTACTCACGATAGCCGGAGGGTGCAGTCAACACAACACTATCTCCGATACAAAAGCGAGGCATACGAGACGCAGCGATAGAAGGCGTAATCTTATCCTTTACGGTAACCGCAAACGGAGATGATGTACGTTCACAGCCATTCGTATCAATTGTTGTGACCGTGACGGTCATCGTCTGACTGATTTGAAGAGAAGACGTGGTATCCCCGGTTGACCATCGAATGCTGCGATACGGCCCGGAAACTGACAACGTCGCCGTCTCACCAAAACACACAACTGGCCGGGATGACGTCACCACCGGTGTGTTGTCAGGATAGAACCGAACGGTGATTGTATCTCTACTCAAAACACACGTCAAAGGATCGACAGCTGTAATTACGTAATCACCTGGTTGAGTAACGAATCGTGATCGAGCGCGAATTTCATCATTCCATTGATAGTCACGAAGGCTATCATTTGTCTCAAGAAGCAGCTGATCTCCTGGGCAGATGTTCACGACTCGTTCTGGAGGCGTAATTGTCACAATCTTTGCTGGACGTAGGAAGTCGCTCCTGAAAATTCCTTCGCCAACACACCACCCAGTATTCTCATCGATAAACCAGACATCATCGATACTTGCGCCATTAAGGCCACATCCGCGAATTGACCAGGTCCGTCCACGATCTTCGGTATAGATTGCCATACCATTATCGCCAACACCCCAGCCTCGCTCTTCATCAATGAGGAAGGCTCCGTACATCTGCTGGCCGGTCTGAAACTCGGACCATGTTTGGCCTCCGTCAGAAGACCATCTCATCGATCCGACACCTTCCGTTGTACCTGAACAATCAAGACCTGACGTTGGGAGCAGGAATGTTTGATTGATATGTGTTATTTCTTCGGTCCAATATTTTGTTCCTGTTCGTGAGAACAACGTCCAATTCAGACCGTAGTCATCTGTCCGCCAGAGTACACCACTACTCACGGCATACCCTGTACCATCATCATACAGAATGCCATCACTCAGGCCTGAGTTTGGTTCCGTTGTGAACGTAAGTGTCCATGAATTCCCTCCATCGGTTGTTCGGAAGTAACGTTGCACACCATTGGCACAACCTCCGACAAACCACACACCAAGATCGCGTGTGAGGAAATAGCAGCCCCATGGATTAAGATCAGCAATGTTCACTGGAGTGATATCTCGCCACGAAGCTCCTCCGTCGTCACTCCGAAAGATTCCTCCTGGGCCTGACGTATATCCTCGAAGCGGATCGAGGAACTGAATACTCTCGAGAAACACGCCCGGCAACTGTGTTGACTGCCACGTAAACCCGGCGTCAGACGTTCGAACGATAAACCCTTCTATACTACAGGCCCAACCGAACCGTGGTTCAGAGGGAAGAAAGAACACATCAAGGTAGTATCCTGCATTCGCGGGCCCTGGAACGTTCACACGACGCCACTGAGTGGACGCTGACGAAGCCGCCGCCATCATCATCGCGGCGATGATGATGGCAAACGGCCACGCAGTCGTGTTCAATCTATATGGTCGTAACGACGGAATGTCAGCGGATGATGATGGCCTTACCGACGTGGCGTCGATGAGTACCTGTGAGCGTAATGATGTAGCCACCAGGAGCAGCAAGTGAGCCGTTTGACGACGTGCCATTCCAGACATAGCGCACGACGTCTGAGGTAGCCACAATGTTGTCAGTCAGAATAACTTCACCATGTGCATTCATGACGGCAACTTCGAAGGACTCTCCTGCTGAGGCCGGTGCTGTTGCCGATACAACATCATGAGCTGGAACGGGAGACATGGAAAGGGGCAAGGGGGCATTGTCACGGACGGAGGACGTGCCTGAGACGACAATTCTCACGGACGGCATCCAGTTCCACTGGTCACCGGATCCTGGAGAGCCATTGTTATCGACGGCATTTCCAATTGCCTGCATAACGTATTCGCCTTCCGTATCGGGTGCAGTCCACGAAAACGTAAAGGTTGCAACGCCATCTGTTGTAATTCGGCGGCCGGAATGTGTGATTTCACCCTGCTGAATACGCGTTGAGCCATCATCACCGATTGAGAACGTGCCAACACGTTGAGAAGCATTCTGGCTTTGTCGGACGGAAACATTCACGCCCGCAGCTGGGCGTGCATTCGCATTGGCTACGAGAATCGTAAACGTCCTCGTTTCATTTCTTGCCATGGTTACTTCGCCATTCACAGCTTGAACCAAGGTAAGTGTTGTAGACATCGATGCAGACGACCCATGGCAGCTCGGGCCACCGCAGCCGGGTCCTGGCTGATTTGTACGTCCAAAAATACCGCCTGAGCTTGCTATTGCGTCGGGACCGACCACCATGACAACAGCAAAAGCAAGTATGGAAAGGACCTTTGTAGCGTAGTTCATTCTTCCTCTGAAAAAGTGGTGAGTGGTGGGAATGGCAAAGATGAGGATGGGGCGGATACTGTTACAAGGAAGAACTTCTCCGGGAGTATTCTCCGGGAGAGTTCTCCGGGTGAGTTCTCCAGAAGTATTCTCCGGGAGAGTTTACCATGAGTAATCTCCGGGAGAGTTCTCCCGGAGAATATGTTTCGGAAAAGCGTTGGCCCTCTGGATCTAGAGCTAAACAATTCTCCGGGAGAGTTCTCCGAGACAATTCTCCGGGAGTATTCTCCGGGAGAGTTCTCCCGGAGAATACGTTTCGGTATCCGCACAACAAAAACGAAAAGCGGCGCATTCCTTTCGGAATGCGCCGCCTTCGATTCGACGTGCCCGTCGTCAGAGATTACTGACGGACGATGCGGACGGTCCAGCGCTCGTTCGCCGTCGTGACGACGACGTTGTAGACACCGTTTGCAAGGTCATTCATGTTGACTTGCGTACGGAAGAGACCGCCGTTAGCTGTTTCGTTAACTGTCATCACTGTCTCGCCAACAAGGCTTACAAGTTCGATGCGGACTGGGCCAGAAGCAGCCGTTTCCGTTTCGATCGTGAAGTTACCTGTTGTTGGGTTCGGGAAGACACGGAGGTCAGCCATGCGGCCAGCAACCGGCTCTTCGTTCACGTCCGTGAGGATGACGGCGAAACCAGCGCTGATATTCGAGCAGCCGTTTCCATCCGTGATCTCAACACGATACGTACCCGGGAGATTGACTGTGAGACGCTCATCGACAGCACCTGGCATCAGGGTTCCGTTGCGGTACCACTGATACGTTTCTGCTACTGCCGACTGTGCTGTAAGCGTATCGCCTGCGCGTGTGATCGTCGGAACACCCGGGAGTGGGTTGACGGAGACAACCGTCGGATCCGATGTAGCAACGCAGAGGTTATTGTCCGATACCGTTACTGTGAAGGAGCCAGCTTCCGTAACCGTGATCGTGCGGCCTGTTGCACCGTTCGACCAGATGTACTGAGCAAAGCCGTTAGGAGCTGTAAGAACAACTGCTCCACCTTCGCAGAACGACGTTGGGCCATTCGAAGCGATCTCTGGCTTCACGACAACCGAGGAAACGATTTCTACCGTGTCGGATGAACCAACGCAACCGTTGATGTCAACCACATTGCAGTAGATCGTGTCGGATTCCGTGACTTCGATCGTGCGGTCCGAACCGTAGGCGAAGCCGCGTGACGATACCCATGTGTACGATACGTATCCGGCCGGAGCGCGGAGTTCTACCGTATCACCAGAGCATACCGTCGTCGTTCCGACTACCGTCAGGATTGGCGTTGGCTTAGCGTAGACGATGACTTCGACAGGTGTCGATGTTCCCGTACAGCCGTTCGTCTCAGCAACGATGACTGAGTACTCGCCAGATTCTGTAACAACGATGGATTGTGTTGTTTCACCGTTTGACCACTGGTAGGCTGAGAAGCCTGCTGGAGCCGTGAGTGTTACACTTCCACCTTCGCAGAATTCAAGCGGACCATTCGACGTGATGATCGGAAGAGCGCTTGGGAAGACGTTGACTTGAATCGTGTCCGAAGAGTTCGAGCAACCGTTAACGTCTGTGACGATGACCCAGTACTGACCTGTCGTGCGAACGACGATCGAGCGGCTGGTTTCGCCCGTTGACCATACATAGTTGCTGAAGCCGATCGGAGCGGAGAGTGTTACGTCACCACCTTGGCAGAAGGTCGTTGGGCCAGAGGCCGTAAGAACTGCTTCAGGAAGTGGGTTCACCGTGACGTTGATCGTATTGACTGCCGAACAACCCGTGGTTGGGATGGTTTCTACAACCGACAGTGTAGCGCCACCAGGAATCGTCCACTCGAGAGTGATGTTCGGTGTGCCTTGACCACTGCGGATGATGTTACCGCCAGATACCGTCCAGTTGTAGGAGTTACCTGGTACACCAACCGTCGTGTATGACTGGATGCTGTTCTGACATACCGATGTCGGACCGGAGATGACCGGATTCGGCAGCGGATTGATCGTAGCTGTGAAGTTGCTCGTGCTCGTGCAACCAAACGGTACTGATGTGATGACGAGGTTCACGTTACCCGTCGTAGCGACGTTTGACGTGTTCGTCCACTGAACCGTAATGGCGTTTGAGCCTTGACCCGAGATGATCGTGCCGTTCGAGCTCAGTGTCCAAGCGTAGCTGACTGCACCACCCGTTACCGCTGGTACCGAGTAGACGACGTTGTTGATCGTCGGAGGTGTGTCATTGAGATCTGTAGCGCAAACTGGGTTGACGCTAGCAGAAATCGTCTGCGTTGGTGGGTTCGGACGAACGATCGGGCTGTACGAAGCATTGCCGAAGCATGTGCCCGTTGGCAGAACATCCGTTACGTTCTCAAGTACTGTGATTGTAGCGTTGAACGTAGCTGGCCACGTTACGTTACCCCACGTTACTGTGATGCGGTTAGGATTGCCTGGTACTGGAGCCCATGTTGTTCCAGCTGGTCCTGTTACCGTCCAGAGCCAGTTGTTACCTGTTACAAATGGTGTCTCATATGTCTGCGTTGAACCCGCGCACGGATTAAGCTGACCAGAGATAACCGGTGTTGGCGTTGGACGCTTGTCGATTGTATCGCGCTTCGTCGTCGTGCAAACACTTCCTGGAATTGTTTCCGTTACCTGGATTGTACCAACACCAGCTGCACCCCACGTGACGTTGATCGACGTGGTGTTCTGACCGCTGTTGATTGTACCACCCGTAACAACCCAGAAGAAGACGTTATCCGGCATTGGCTGCGCAACGGAGTACGTGTGCGTTGAACCATTGCAGACAACACCCGGACGACGTGTGTTCGGATTACCAAAGCCTGTTACCGACGTGATTGCCGGGTTCGGGATTGGGTTAACGCGAACATTCATGCTGACCGTCTTGAAGCAGTTACCAGATGGTGACGTTTCTGTGACGGAGACAACGTGAACGCCAGGGTTGGCGAACGTTCCGGATTCTTGGATCCACTGAAGTGTGATCGTGTTGCTCGTGAGGTTACCCGTGATCAGTGCGTGAACCGGCGTAGCAGCCGAAGCTGGCGACGGTGTGATTGCCCACTGATACGTGTTACCTGGAACGAATGGCGTTGAATACGTGTGGATTGTATTGATACAAGCCACTACCGTACCCGTGATGACAGGATTTGGTTGTGCTTCAACGCTAACGTTGAGGACTTCCGTATCCGTACATGCTGGGTTGAGTGCATTCGTAGCGACAACTGTTAGTGTCTGAGCACCAATTGCCGTCCATTCGATGACGACGCTGTTTGTGCCCTGACCACTGATGACGTTTCCGCCAGTCACTGTCCAGTTGTAGTTCGTTCCGGCAATGTTATTCACCGAATACGTGATGTTCTGACCAAGACATGCCTGGTTGGCATTGCCCGGAGGTGTTACACGTGCGATCGGCGTGAGAGCCGGTGTTGGGTGGACGTTAACGTTCAATGTTGTTGTTGTAGCGCAACCAGCAAGGGTTGCCGTTTCAACAACTTGGATTGTACGAACCGTCAGAGCACCAACAGCATCCCACGTAATACCAACCATGTTGGTATTCGTTGGCGTCGTGAAGACACCACCACCCGTTGTAATCGACCATGCATATGTGTGGCCAGCTACAAGCGGTGTGCTGTACGAGTAGTTCTGTGTAGCGCAAACCGTGATCGGACCGGAGATGACCGGAGCCGGTGCTGGTTCAACGATAACAGACTGAGCAACCGTTGTTGTACACTGTGAGCCAGGTACCCATTCGGAGACCGTAACCGTTTGTGTACCAAGTGTTGTCCAATTAACGACAACCGAAGCACCAGCATCACCACCGACAATTGTACCACCAACTACCGTCCACTTACGAGCGTTGGCGTTAGCCGGAACACTGTAGGTGATCGATGAGCCGAGGCAAGCTGCCGTGAGATTACCAGGAAGTGGAGCCGTACGCGTGATAACAGGCGTTGGCTTCGTTACTGGTGTGATGTTGACTTGTGTTTCGTTTACACAACCCGTAGCGATGTATGTTTCAACAACGCGGAGTGTTGTGTTGCCATTCACAAGAAGCTGTACGGAGCTCGTACCGTTACCCGACAGGATTGTCGAGGCACCGGCAACGATATTCCAAGCATACGTTGCGTTCGGAGCGTTATTCTGCGTGCTGTATGTAGCAACGTCGTTGTTACATGGGGCAAGCGGACCAGAGATAACCGGTGTTGGACGTGGGTTAACCGTAATCGTACGGATGGTGAAGTTCTGGCAGTTTGCCGGCGAGATCTGCGTGAGCTTGATCGTTGCCGATGGATTTGCCTGGTTCAACCAGTCAATACGGATCGTGTTACCATTAACACCAGCCCATGTGGATGGGTTTGTGCTTGTGCCAGGACCGGAAGCTCCTGGGTTGTAGGCTGCGTCGATAACGCCACCAACAACTTCCCAGCTATACGTGTCGCCTGGTTGAAGTGTAGCAGAGTAGAGAACATCTTGCTGGTTAGCACAGACGTCGCTTGGGCCTGTTGTGATTGCTGGCTGCGGAATCGGGAAGACCGTAACGTTAAACGTTGTTGTAGCTGAGCAGCTTCCGTAAGCTGGCGGCAGCGTAAACGTTGCGTTAACATGGCCGATCTGCGAGCCACCCGTTGTGTACCATTCAACAACTGCTGAATCAGCAGCCATCGAGCGGATAGCACCCGTTACAAGTGATCCGCCTGGAGCAGATACACCCCACGTGAGTGTTGTACCTGGCGTGTTCAGGAAGCATGGCGTAGCAGCAAGGTCGAGCTTGTACGTATAGAGGTGCTCTTCGAGACCACTATAGATACAGACCGTGTTGTCGTTCCATACCTTACCACCTGGTGCAGGCGTGTTGGCAGCAATAAAGACAGGAACACATGGTTCAACAACCGTGATCGTGCTCGTGTCCATAATCGTCTGACATGTTGTCAGAACGTTTGTAGCTACGACGCGATAGAGGTAGACGATACCCGTTGGGGCAGGGCCACCGTTTGGATCCGTGTTGTCGATGAGTGTTGTTGTTGCCGGAGGAGCAAGAGCTGGTCCAAACGACGTGATAACGTTCCATGAAGCACCAGAGTTGTCAGAGCGCTCAAGGTCGTAGGTCGTAAAGGACTCAAGTGTCGGACCAACCGTAAACGGAATGTCATCACCTTCGCAGACAGTATCTGCAAGTGGCGACTGAGGAATTGTGTCTGGATTCGGGAATACTGTAGCGTTGACTACTTCTTGAATGAAGGCGTCGCAGTCAGGAGTATTCTCAAGTACGCGGAAGTAGTACGTTCCAGGTGCCGTGATGATACCAGCAGGACCTGTTGTGACGTTAAACACAGCAGCTCCACCTGTACCACCAACCGAACCGATGTTCGTCCAGCTTGCAAGTACGTTCGTGTCCGTCGTCATCGAGAAGACGTACGTGTTACCAACACCTGTTGTGGAGAGTGTCAGCGGTACCGGAGCATTAAAGCAGACGTTTTGAGCGTCTGGAGTAATGTCAATAGCTGGGAAGTTGACGAGGTTCACCGTCTTGCTTGTAGCAAGGTTTGATGTACCAGCGCAACCAGCTGGATGGATTTCCGTGACCTTTACAACACCTGGTGTAGGACCTGTCCAACGTACCCATACGTAAGGATTTGGTCCGCCAGCTGTTGCACCCGTCCACGTCGTGTTGATCGACGTACCAAAGTTGTTATTCGACTGATTACCACCAACATCAACGCCAGCATTGTTATAGCCAACGATGAAGCCGTTTGTGATCGTCCAGTTATACTGATTACCAGCAACTGGTGTCGATGTGAGAGGATACTTGTAATCCGTTTGAGCAGGATTCCACAGTGATCCTTCGCCGTTTACGCAGACACCGTTGACAATTCCGCCACCGTCAACGACAGGAGCAGGTGTTGGGTCAACAATGAAGCTGTACGACGATGTACGAACACATCCTGTGACCGTATTCGTAGCCGTGATGTCGTACGTCTTTGTGCCAGCACCATTCAGTCCACCTGGTACGTTGATGGTGTTGGTTGCATTTACTGGAGCAGCGCCATTAACAAACGTTACAGGGTTAACACCTGTTGGTGTCCATGTGTAGTTCGTGTTCGCCTGTGCGTTCGTAATGGTGAACGTAGCAACACCAGCTGGCATGGAAGCGCAGAGGGCGTTTGGTACGATTGTTACCGTAGGAGCAACTGGGAGCGGATTGACAGTAAACGTTGGTACGGCTGCAACCGTCGTCGATACACACGTTCCATTCGGGAAAGCGTCCGTAATTGTGACGTTGAGTCCGACGTTGTTTGCACCAAGTCCGAGTGTCGTATTACCAAGCTGAATTGGTGGCGTTGACCAGTTAACAGCGTTGGAAATTGCCGAACCACTCGTCACTGGCGTTCCAGCCGGCGGATTGATGACTGTCCATGACCATGTACGTGTAGGAGCGCAGGCTGGATATCCAGCACTTACAACGTCCCAAACCTTGGTTTGACCAGCACAGATGTTGGTTGCCGGGTTTGGCGTGACACTGCTGATAACCGGACGTGGGTATACCGTTACTGGATACGTGAACGTTGTAACGCAGTTTGCTCCTGGGCCAGGGGAACCAGGTGTTGCACCTGCGTTTGTCACCGTGAGCGTGAGGTTAAACGAAGCGCAGTTTGCTGGGTTACCCCATGATGTTACGCTAAGGCTTGCACCGTTGAGGGCACCTGTCGTTGTTCCTGCAGGAGCAGCCGTTACGTCCCAGAGGTAGGTTGGTGTTGGGCTGATCGTGCCAGGAGCTGGGTTAAACGTGTACGTTCCACCAGTCAGAGCACAAGCAAAGCTTGGACCCGATATGTTTCCAGCTGGGTTAGGATTAACCGTTACCGTAAAACGACGAGTTGTGATACAGAGGTTTGGAGCTGGCGTTGTTTCCGTGTACGTGATCGTACCATTTGTAACACCGGCATTCCAGGTTACCTGGAAGTTACCCGCACCATCGACGGCCGGATTCGCCGGAGAGCCGTTGGTTACAGTTACCGCGTAGGTGTTGAGAGCTGTATAGCCCGCAATGTTGTATGTGTGAGGACCCGAGCCGGCACATGGATTACTTGCAGCCCATTGTGCAGAAGGATTTCCAGCCGTGAGGCCTGGTCCTGCAATCGTACGGATTGGAGCTGAGGCAACGACGTTGGTCACGTTAAACGTCGAAGCTTGCGAACATGAGCCCCAAGCGTAGTTCAGCGTTTCTGTTACCGTAACTGTTGCAGTACCTGCAGCACCGTAACGAATTGTTACCTGATTTGGCGTTGTTGACGTTGTATTTACGCCCGTGTATGATGCACCGAGCGAAAGTGCTTGGCCAGCATACGCAACACCATCAAAGAACATCGATGGTCCCGCTGGACCACCAGCAGCCCACTGGAAGGTGCGCGATGTTGCGCCAACAGGAAGAGCTGGATTGGCTGTCGTGTAGACGTATTCGTTCAGAGCTTGACCAGCATCAAGGGTACCTGCGATGTACGTACATGCATCAGGGCTACCTGTGAGTGTTGGTGTAGGACGTGGGAAGACGTTGACGTTGAGAATGTTGTGATTCACAACACAACCGCCCGCCGTTACTTGCTGAACCGTAATCGTGCGAACCGTTGTAGCAACAACGTTATTCCAATCGACTGTTACGTTTGGTGTGCCTTGGCCACCAGCGATGGATCCACCACCACCTGGAAGCGACCACGTAAACGTACCGCCGAGGGAGTTTGTGATGCTATAGCCAACACCTGTTGAAGCACCGCAGACATTTGTGGCACCTGTTGGCGTTGCAGGAGCTGGTACACCGTTAATCTGAACAGTTACCGTGCTGGTAGCTTGACAGAGATTACCTGGGCCATTCGAATACGTGCAACGCAGCTGCGATGTTGTATTCGTTGTGCTTGGATTCCAAGCAATCGTTGCCGTTGGTGTTGTACCGTTTGTAATCGTTCCACCGAGACCGCTCACGATTGACCATGAGAAGTTTGTAGCTTCTGCAGGGTTGATCTGGTAGACGTGTCCACCTGTACCAGCACATGGGTTACCAAGTGTACCAGCAACTGCTGGCGGAGAAACGCCTGGACCTGTAATGAGGGCACTTGCGGTTGGCTGACGGTAAACGGTTACGTTAACCGATGAGTTGGCAAAGCAGCCCTGTGGTGTCGTTTCCGTTACCGTGATTGTGCGAACATCACCACCGTTTGAGGCAAGGGCGTTGTTCCACGTAATCGTTGCAGAGTTGTTGTTAGGACCAACTGGTGCAATCGTGCCACCACCGGAAAGACTCCACGTGTAGGTGTTGCCAACCGTGAGGGCTGTGGACGCATTTGTTGTTCCGACAGCGCAAAGGGATGATCCATTCGCAGGTGTCGTGATGTTTGGCGTCGGATTCGGATTAACAACGAGTGTTACACCGTTTGACGTTTCTGTAAAGCAGTTCGAATACGTTGCAACTGCATAGTAATGGTGTGAACCAACTGCAGGGTTAACGACGAACGTAAATGGCCCAGGGCCAGTATTGTCTGTACCGACAAGTGTACCGCCCGTTGTGCAACCAGGTGTTGCACAAGAGAAGAATTGAACTTGTGTGACTGTCTGCGCGTTTCCATCTGGCGTGAATGTCCACGTCTCTGGACCGTATGCAGCTACCGGATTAAACTGATTTAATCCAGCTACAGCAGCCGGATTTGGTTGGCAAGCATTCTCAAGACCTGTTGTGAACTGTTGTTGCTGAACTGGAGCAGCAGCAGGTTGGTCTGAAACGTCTTGGATAACAACTTCAACAACACCAGGTGTAGCATCACCAACGAGGTGAAGAATGACCTGAACGTTGACGACGTTGTTAAAGGCACCGCCTACGCAGCCGGCACCAAAACAGCCTGGATCCTGATAGTTGTACATGGCAACATTTTGCCATGTCACAACCAGTAAGTCTCCTTGAACTTCGTACCAGATACCACTATTAACACCGTCATAATTCGCCTGTGGCGAAAGGTCCGTGTTTACAGCGTAGATGGTGTTCCAGCGACCACCAGCAGCACCAAGATTCTTTGGCACGAGCTGATAAGCAAGTGGAAGGTTTTCGAACGACACCCAGCCGTTTGAGCCGATGTAGATGCCGTCGTTGTTGAGGTTATACACCTCGCCAAAGTATTCGAAGTTGGCGTTGACGTTCACCTCACCGGAGACATCGTCGTCTGCCAAATTCAGCCAGACTTCGTTGCCAAGTGGGGCCAACAAGGCACCTACCGCCGCATTGCCAGCGACATACGAGGCATTGCTTGGTGGCGTTGGGTTCCACGACAACGTCGCGGGGTTTCCGGCGCACACCGAATTAGGCGTCACCGTCAATTGCGCCTTCACGGTGCTACTCACAAATGGTAGTAGCCCGACGACGACAAGCGCCGTCGACAAGAGAGCAGTGAGCCACGTTCGGCCCCTAGCCCGTTGTCGTGAAGAGAACGCGGAATCGAATCGATTCATACGATCCTCCGAATGAGAAGTACGATTGTTGATTATGGTTGCTTGATTGACGTGGGAAAATGCCGTGTCGACGGCAGCGTTGACCACAAATGCCAATAGGCGCCCACGGCGCCTGCTTGAAATTTGATGCGGGATTGCTCCCCGCTTGCGTCCACCCTTGTAGCGGTTGGTCATACGCCTCAGTTAATGCCTTTAGGTGCGGAAATGCACGCCACACCCCTCCCATGGGGTGAGGAACCTCCAAAGACGGTGCGAAAATATCCCGAAGTACACGAACCGCCAAACCCTTTTTTACCACAGAAACATGTGGTAACAAAGAGGGTTGCGTCCCCGACCCGATATTTCCCTACTCCCGTCATGATGTCCACTGTACGTGAATTTACCGAAAGTGTGAAACAAGCTCCACAGCCTTACATGGTAAACGACCCCAGCGTCCCCCTTTAGGTGACGTGAACCCGATCTCCAGTTCGGCAAGGCCTTCCTGTCAAGTGCCGTGCCAAAGTTTTAATTCCTGCTTTTACTGACGTCTTCCCATAGGTCTCGAACAAGTGTTTCCAGGCCCAAATGGGAAACGGCGCTAATGAACCGCGCGCCAAGACTCTTTACAATTGGTCGTTGTTCCAGTTCCTTGCGACGCTCTTCGGTGAGGACGTCACTTCGGCTGATCACAATGCGAAAGTTCTTTCGCGCCATGGCTGGCTCGTATGCTTCCAGCTCATTCCGTAATGTGTCGAGGTCCTTTTCCGGGTCCTCCGATAGTGCGTCAATCAGGAAGAGTAGGACAGCCGTGCGTTCGACGTGACGAAGGAATTGATGACCGAGCCCTTTACCTGTGTGTGCGCCTTCAATCAAACCTGGAATGTCGGCTACCGTAAAGGATTTGTAATCTCCAACGCGAACGAGTCCGAGATTCGGTACGAGAGTCGTAAAGGGATAGTCTGCAATCTTGGGTTTGGCTGCACTTATCGAGCTGATCAGTGTGCTTTTACCCACATTCGGAAATCCCACAAGTCCAACATCTGCAAGGAGTTTGAGTTCGAGCTCGAGGTCATACTCTTCTCCAGGAGTACCCGGTTCGGCTTCCCGAGGGACTTGATTTGTTGGGGTCGCAAAGTGCTGGTTGCCCCTTCCGCCCCTTCCCCCTCTGGCTACGGTTACTTGTTGACCGTCAAATTCCAGATCTGCCAATTGTTCGCCGGTTGTGCGGTTCCGTACAACTGTACCGGTTGGCACGCGGATGACAATGTCCTTGCCGGACTTACCAGTGCATCGTGATGTGCCACCCTTTTCACCATCTCCCGCTGAGTAGTTACGCTTGTAGGTAAAGTCGAGCAAGGTGCCAAGCTGACGGTCGGCTTCAAGTATGACGCTGCCACCATTACCACCGTCACCTCCGTCTGGACCGCCCTTTGGAGCAAACTTCTCACGGCGGAAACCGACATGTCCATTACCACCATCGCCGGAACGTACGTGGATGACTGCCGTGTCAATAAAATTCATGCGAGAAAGGTCCTGTGAAGTGCCTGAGCAAATTCCATGGCAACTGCGCCGTTCGGCTCAACACCATATTCAATAAATCGCCTGTCGAGAATTACTGCCGCCTCTTTCCACGTCAAAGCCGATAATGTGCTTTGAACCGTTGTTTGATACGCTGCCTCATTCTTGGCAAACACTTTTTTTATGATTCGATCTCTCTGCTGCTCGTCGATGTGCTCGCCGAGACGCATCATCCGTTTTTGTAAAACATCTGATTGTAGCTCTTCATGGGATTTTCCATCAACCCCATCTTCTTCCCCATCTGCCTCCCCACCATCAACCCCATCTGCCTCCCCACCATCAACCCCATCTTCTTCCCCATCTGCCTCCCCACCATCAACCCCACCTGTCTCCCCACCATCAACCCCACCTGTCTCCCCACCATTCAATCCACCGCGTGTGGCTTCGTGAACTGCTTCGGCTGGAGTGAGTCCTTGGGATTCAATCTGGGCAATGACGTCGTTGATGATGTCAATCAGACGTGATCGTGTGAGATAGCGCAACTCTTCGCGGTACAACGCTCGCTCGAGTGCTTGTGAAATCGGGATGGCACCTTTGTCATCGAGAAAGATGATGACGGCCTCGGTAGGAACAGTGGCTGGCGGTAAGTCTGGATCCGCATCGGCGAAGAAGCGATAGAGCGGCTCAAGAAGATCAACAAACTGTTCTTGCGATAAATCTAAAATGGCGTCATTATCAACTTTTTCGATAATACGCTCAAATTCAACAACACTGAGTATCTCATACGCTGAAGCCGATGTTCCTCGCGAACGAGCCCATGCGAGGAATCCATCGATGAGATAACGGTAGTCGTTAAAGTATCGCAGTCGAAGTACGACTTCGTGGACAGGCTTTGTTGGCTCGCCACGAAAGACAAACCATTTGAGTGTTGTACGTGGTCTGCACAGGTAGTTCAGTCGAGTCTTAACTGCCGCGTCAATTGTGGCATGTAACTCTTCGTGATCAAATCTTGCAAAACCTACATACAGCTCTTCGAGCTGGCTTAAGGTTGTCCGGAAGGCGGGATCTGTAGTGTCGAACCGTGGATTCGACATCCGTATGGCACGTTCCTCATGTACCCACCAGTCTACCTCCGACCGGAAGTAGACGCGATAGGCCGCACCCACATTCTCGTTTTCGAGGATGGAGCGGAGCGGGAGGTATGGTTGTGACGTCGCAAGAACCGTCCGGAGGTTCTTGCGCGTTCGTTCAAGTTCCTTTTCGAACATCGGGCGCGTGTGATTCCTACACGGCAAGATACGGAAGGCCAGTGTGGGATAGGGCCCGAAAGGGGCAAGTAACGATGGAAATCGTTGGTTACGACACGATGATCAGTAACCTGTAACGACCTTCGGACCGTTATTGCGCCGTTTTTTCTTGGCTACAGACTTAGTTGTCGGCGCTGGCTTCGTTGCTGGAGCAGCTGCAATTGTGTCTGGCTTAAGGGCATCTGGTGGCAACGTTGGTGACGTCAAACGTGCCGGAGTCGTTTCTTCTGCCGGTGTTTCCTGATCAGAACCAAACGGATTCATGTTCCAGGCAATTCCCGACAAGGTGAGACCTATGCCAACGATGGCTACGGCCGACCAAAGGATTGCTCGTGTCCACGGTGAGCGACCAGATGGTGCTGCTTGTGGGACAGGCTGTGGAGGATAGACCTTTGTCAGCACATCCTGTTCGAACGTGTCCGGAGGGAGTGCTTCCGGCAGCTTCGAAAGTGCCGTGCGAACAAAGACGGCGACTTCAAAGTCGTCGGGTGCCGAGATGCGGGGTAGTTCAGACATCGTTCGTCGGGAAAAGTTCGTTATACAAGCCGCGCAGTTCCGTTTGAAGCTGGGCCCGGCCGCGATTAATGCGGCTTTTTACCGTGCCCATTTCCGTCTCCGTTACTGCCGCGATTTCCTCGTACGACATTTGCTGGACATCTCGAAGTATGACCATCTCGCGATACGTTGGCGAGACCTTCATCAGCGCTTTTTGCACTTCCTGTGCGATGCGCGTTCTGTCAACTCGTTCGTCTGGCATAAAGCTGTCGTCCGGGACGTCCCACGATTGGTCATCATCACTCTTCGAGAAGGCATCTGCGAGCGACATGCCGTACCGCCGTCGGTACCGCTTAAGCTCACTCTTCGCGAGGTTCGAGGCAATCGTATAGAGCCACGTGCTGAACTTTACTTCACCTAGGAAGGTGTGTCCAAACCGATGGACCCGTACGAAGGTCTCCTGAGCAATGTCAACGGCATCATCGTAGTTGCCGATGAACCGGTAGATGAAGTTCGTGATCGGGTCCTTGTACCGGCGTACGATGGCCACAAAGGCCGCTTCGTCACCGTTGAGGGACCGTTGCAAGAGTTCCTCATCCGTCGATATGGTCCGGTTTCCCTGCACTGCCGGGTCGATTTGACGTTCCTGATCCATACTTGTTCCCTCCTTGCAATAACCGGAATTCACTACGAAGCCAGTACGGCTTGCAGGACATCAGATACACGTTCTACCGGGCGAAGATAGTGTCTCGCACCCGTAGAAATACTGTCTACGACACCGTGTGGTACGACAACAGACGTTAACCCGAGCCGCACGGCCTCCTGAACACGCTGTTCGGCAAATGCGATTCGGCGCACCTCTCCCGTGAGTCCGATTTCACCCATAAGTACGATTCCCGATCCCAGCGGTATGTCCATCGCACTGCTCACGAGTGCCACAGCAACACCAATATCAACGGCCGGATCCTGTATTGAGATTCCACCAGCAATGTTCACAAAGACGTCACTTTGTCGCAGTGAGACTCCACCGCGCTTTTCGAGTACCGCCAGAATCATCTGTAATCGCCGTCCATCAAAACCCGTGGCAACTCGTTGAGGTACTGCATATCCCGTCGGACTGACAAGTGCCTGAACTTCAACGAGTAATGGGCGCGACCCTTCCATAACGGCTACAATGCTCGTTCCGGATTCTCCTGCACGATGATTACTTAAGAGGACCTCACTCGGATTTGTTACCTGGACAAGGCCTTCTGACGTCATGTCAAATACACCAATCTCGTTTGTTGACCCATATCGGTTCTTGATAGCGCGTAACACTCGATAGGAATACATACCATCACCTTCAAACTGAAGGACTGTATCAACCATGTGTTCGAGCACCTTTGGGCCAGCGATCATACCATCCTTTGTGACGTGACCAATCACGATCACAGGCGTTGATGTGCTTTTTGCTACGCGTGTTACGAGTGCCGTACACTCACGCACCTGGGCAACACTTCCTGCAGACGACTCAAGGTGTTCCGTTGTCATCGTTTGCACAGAATCAATCACAACCAATGACGGCTTCATCGTCGTCATCAGAGTAACTATTGCCTCAATGTTCGTCTCGGCGGCAACCGTAATACCCGAAACATCGATACCAAGCCGGTCGGCACGCTGACGTATCTGCTGGAGACTCTCTTCACCGGTCACATACAGGGCTGATGGTACCGAGGCACATACCTGAAGCATGAGTGTGCTCTTACCCATTCCTGGATCACCACCAACAAGCACAATACTTCCGGCCATCAAGCCGCCACCAAGAACACGGTCGACCTCGGCAATCTTCGTGTGGATACGAAGTCCCGTTGACAGATCAACATCCGACAACGACGTTGCCACGGCAGAAGCGGAGCGCCCCTTTGCCCCTTTCCCGACTACGGCTTTACCACCCCGTTCGTCGACTTCTTCAATGAGTGTTTCCCACGATCCACATCCCGGGCACTTTCCCATCCATCTGGGTGTTGTGTGTCCGCATGTGGAACATCTGTAGATTGTTCGAGCTTTCATGGAGGGTTAGATGACGGGTGGCCAAGTTACCACATTCCCAGCCGTGAGGGTGTGCGGTCACGTTGATACAACGGTGGCCTATGAAGAATGTCGGAATCTTACGTTTCGGCATGCGAAGACGTTTTACTTTGCTTCACGGTTTTTACCACGTACCAAGCGGAATGCATGTTATGCTGTGTATGCCTTCTGCCGCTGGGTTGACGATCTTGTCGATGTGGCTACACAAACCGGAAATGTGACACCGGCCGATGCTGCAGTTCTTGTACATCGCTGGCGCACGCGTATTAACAATCTTTATGATGGTAAGGGGCCGGAAGACCTAGGGGGCTTTGAAGAACAAGCAATCCTTACGGCTTGGGACGATACGTTACGCAGATTTGATATACCGAGAAATCTGCCAGAGGAACTAATTGAAGGAGTACTTCTTGATACGGTCGTTGATCGTTTTGCCACGTTTGATGAATTGAAGAACTACTGCTACAAGGTTGCATCCGTCGTTGGTTTGATGACAACACCAATTTTCGGTTACAACGATGACGCTGCCCTTCCACGCGCTGTTGACCTTGGTATAGCCATGCAGCTCACAAACATTATTCGTGATGTTGGTGAAGATGCGGCAATGGGTAGGATCTATCTTCCGCAAGAAGAACTTCGTGCTTTCGGAGTTTCGGAAGATGACATTCTTCAACGGCGTATGACACCAGGATTACGTGCGCTTCTTGAGTTTCAGACGGCTCGAGCACGGTCATACTATCATCAGGCAGAATCAGGTATTTCGCTGCTTGATGGTAACGCTCGGCCAACCGTTCGCCTGATGAGTCGGAACTACGAGAAAATTCTCGATGTCGTGGAGAAGATGGACTACGATGTGTTTCGTCGTCGGGCATCAACGACGCTGTTCCAAAAGCTTTGTAGTATTCCGTCTGCTTTCTTTGGTGCGCGTCACTTGTAATAGTACTCGGCGTGCGTCACGGTAAAGATACCGTACTCAAAATCACCCTTCGGCGTATTCCATACAAATCGCACTTCAGTGGGAATCATCACACCTTCCACCTCGTGCCATTCTCTGCATAACATCGTAAAGTCCTGCTGCTCAAAGCCACTCTTGTGATCACGATACTTGTGTCGTGTTGATATACGATCAATTTCACCAATTCCATTGATCGTAAACAATGCTTCTACTCGATGTTTACCATCGGCGATGATTGCTCGAGCTGTCATATCGTCAACATGTTCCCAGCGCAACGTGCGCACCGGAAGAAGTCCCGTTGGCAGCCACACCTGTTCACTGAGTGCTCTGAAGAGCATCGACCTGTCCGTCTCCGGACCATCAAACTCTTGTAGCGTTATGGCACCAAAGAGCTTTATGTGACCGTGGCCTTCACCATTTACGTAGCTGAGTTTTGCTGTACGCCACCAGGCAGCGTTATGACGTAATACTGCATCCCACACAAAACCAGGCTCCATACCACTGAGATATTCCGTGGCCTTAACTGTCATCCAAGGAGAATCTGGTCGATGCCGGAACGTAGCACGTTGTTTGAGGATGGCATATCGAATGTTTGGCTGGCCGTCCTTAAGTGCATAATGCAGGTATCGCTGCACTGCTACTGGAAGGTTTCTCACGAGGTCCGAGGAGAAACTCGGGAGTGGTGTTTGTCCAACGGATTGCAACATTCGGCGAATTGACCGCCGCACGAAGATTCTCGATACAACAGCACTCACAAACCACAACAGGAGTATTGTGGCTACGATTGTGAAGAAGATGATCTGAAACTTCGGCATGTATTCCTAACGACGTTTACCTTCCCACGTCATGAGACGATCACTCAGCTGTTGAACGTAGGATGTGGTCACAAGGGCAAGTCCCACAAGCGGAACAAGCTTGAAGATACCACGCCGAAGCGTCTGTTCCACAACAGCACTGCTAAAGATTGAGCCAACAAGAACAAGACCAAGCACAATGGCCCCCATCCACAACCATGGCAGGGTAAGTCCTAAGCGCTTGTGACGGATCAAGGACACAATAGCCGCGAGCACGACGAGCGGGAAAATCCATCCCCACAGGCCAATCTCAGCAAGAACGTTTGTGAAGAGATCAGTGAGGACCGTAAAAAATGTCGTTACGTCCGGTATTCGCAGTTCCGTAAGTGAGTCCGGTCGTACGGGTAGGACGGAAAACCAGATCACATGCCAAAGGGCAAAGATTACCGAGCAGGCTGCTACTGTACCTGCACTGAAGAGCACGGCTGTTCGCTGACCAAGCTGTTTTGATAATGGCAAGAAGACCAGTACTAACCCAAAGCCAACGATGATAGGCGTTTCCGTTCGCGACCAACATCCACCGGCAAAAAGGACTATTGCAGCAGCTAACCACGACGCCGAAGATGTGCGAATAGCCTCAATCGTAAACATTGCACCCATCGCTACAAACACGGCGTTAATAAAGTCGGTCTGCAGGAGATATTGATATCCCAGCCATTCCGGCGTAATGAGTATGAGTAACCACGTCGCAGATGCGATAAACGGATGAACGTATCGCCGAAGCCATGCGGCAAAGAACACCGCAAACGATACGCTGGCAACCGCTAACCACAACTGTCCATAGGCAAATCCCATCGTACGCGTCATAACCTGATGCAACATGGCAAACGGCGCGTAGTACGGTTGATTACTCAACCGTCCGGCAAGTGATGGATGTGTGTAGATTGAATTGTTGAGTGTACCCTCTTCAATTGCCTGACGTGCCACGAGATCAATTCCCGCCATGGCATCAAAAGGTGTTACAGGCCAATACCACGTGCCCCAAACAACGATAAACAGGATGTATGCCCCGAGTGTCCAGGCCATCACATCATACATCCGCACATTCCATGTTGGTCGTGCGAGAAGCCCTTTCCACATGGGGATGGTAAGGGGCAAGGGGGCATTTACCACAATTGCCGAAATGACTGCCGTTACGGTTGTTGTTGTAAGTGATACACCGATACCAAGCAGACTGGCAAGGAAAAAGGCTACGGAGTGGACAAACATGCCGAGAATCACCGATGTGGGAATAGCCACTGAACGTGGCATGGTCACACGGCACATTCCCAGAATTCCCATTCCCGCAGCAAACTGAAGGAATGTGATGATGAACAGTTGAAGACCGGCATCATTCATCGTCGGCCTGCGGTTTTTTTGCTAGTTGCCGGGCGTCTTCATATTCAGCAAGCAGGGAGTCGATGTCAGTTGAACCACCTCGACGCACTACGCTGATACTTCGTGGCTCCAGTTTAACGTAGGTGTTGACGGACCGTCGGCGAGCCGTGTCATCGTACGCAACGATGGGTGACAGTGTTGTCATGTAGGTGAAGATCCGTGGATCTGTCCAGAAGGAACGTGTCCGCGTATACAGATCTCCATACTCAATCGGCGGGAGTAGGACCGTGTCACCCGGACGGAGTTTGCGAAGAATAAAACGTGGTATCTCGTAGTTCGTCATGTGACGCCCGAACATTCGCTCGCTCCACGTTGTAATCTTTGCAAGTGAATCCATCTTGCTGTAATACACATCAATCCGTCCGTGATACCACGGATAGTATGGATTGACGTTGTCGATCTTCACGGAGATCAGGAGATAGTAACCGACGGCAAGTGCGGCGGTGAGCAACAGAGCTTTCGGTGAAAAGAACGAAGGACGTGCGCTCACAGTTGTACTCAGGAGTTACTGATTCGAGAGGGCTTCAGCACCACCTACGATTTCGAGCATTTCCTTCGTGATGGCAGCCTGGCGTTCTCTGTTGTAGATAAGCTGCAACGAGTTAATAAGGTCCTTGGCATTACTCGTTGCATTCTCCATTGCCATCATTCGTGCAGCCTGTTCTGCTGCATTTGATTCGAGCAACGTACGCCATACCTGCATGTTCAGGTAGATTGGTAATAGCTGATCCAGAATGTCAGCTCGTGTTGGCTCGAAGATATAGTCAACAACCGTCGTTGCCTTTTGTGCCTCTTCGCCGATAGATGGCGCAATAGGCAGGAGTTGGAGGGCACGTTGTTCCTGACGGATGACGCTGACAAATTCATTGTAGATGATTTCAACACGATCAGCACGACCTCCGAGGAAGGCATCCGCTGAATACTCAGCAATATCCTTCGCTGTTGTGAACTCCAGTTTCAAAAAGATGTCTGGATACTCACGAACAATTTCTTCAGAGCGTTTACGAAGCGCAGATACAGCGCGGCGTCCTACCGGAATGATGGTAATGACGGCATCCGGATGTTGCTTCTTGATTGCTTCAAGACGAAGTGTTGTAGCACGGAGAAGATTCGTGTTAAACGCTCCGCAGAGACCTCGGTCTGATGAAACCGCGATAACAAGAACCGAACGTACGTCTGCGCGTGATTCGAAAAACGGATGAACGAAGTCCGTTTCAGCAGCAGCAAGGTTGCCAAGAATTTTCTGCAACTGCTGTGCAAATGGACGTGCGGACGTAATCGCATCCTGGGCACGACGAAGCTTTGCAGCAGCAACCATTCGCATGGCTTGCGTGATTTTCGACGTATTCCGGACTGATGTGATTCGTGTTCGAGTTTCGCGGAGCGTTGCCATCGTGTCAGAGATAAGGATGTTCGTTCAGGAGATATTCCTGGACATAGTCAGTAACGGAGTCTTCGAGCGACCGGAATCGAACGTCTGGTAACAACCGTCGAACGGTTGACATATCCGCTTCCGTGAAGTTCTGATACTGCCGTGCCAAGCCGTGTGGCATGTCAACATATTCAATCGATACCGGCAGATTCATGGCCGTAAACGTAGCATGAATGAGATCATTCCACGTCCGTGCCAAGCCTGTTCCAATATTGAGGATTCCGTTGATGTCAGGGCGTTCGAGAAGTGTCATCATTACGTCACAAACGTCCTTGATATAGACGAAGTCACGCTTTTGACCACCATCTTCATAGTCTGGATGTTCACTACGGAACAATCGGACAGTTCCGGTTGAACGGATCTGATCGACGGCTTTTCGAACCATACTTGCCATATCACCCTTGTGATATTCGTTTGGGCCAAAGACATTAAAGAACTTTAGTCCAACACATTGGGTGTCGAATCCATTCGATCGAATCCAGAGATCAAAACGGTGTTTTGAGTAGCCGTACATGTTCAGTGGCTCGAGGTCGATCGTCGTATCGGCATAGCCACGTGAGCCATTACCATACGTTGCCGCCGAGCTCGCATAAATGAAGCGAGCTGACTTTCGAAATGCGAGATCAGCCACCTCAACACTATAGCGATAGTTGTTGTCGTAGAGATAGTCCGCATCGGACTCCGTCGTCGACGAACAGGCTCCCATGTGAATGACGGCGTCAACATCGTCAACGTCGTCATCAGCCATCATTTCACGAAAGGCTTCTTTACTGACAATGTCAAGGAACGAATGACCAGCAATGTTTTTCCATTTCTGGCCAGTACCGAGAGAGTCAACAACAAGCACGTCATCTCTACCTGATGCATTCAGGGAAGCAAGGAAACAGCTTCCAATAAATCCAGCACCGCCGGTGAGAACGATCATGCCCCTTTGGCCCCTTTTCAGTAACCGTCAATTAGGAAAGGGTGGCGACGAAGCGCTCCGTGAAGGCATCAAGAACTTCCTTCAGGCGTGCTTTGACGTCGTCTGTGAGGTCCTTCTTCGTAGCAATGAGTTCGAGCACGTCTGCATTTCCATGACGAACGAACTCAAGCAGTTCTTCTTCGTACCGACGTACATGCTCTACCGGAATGTCGTCCATGTATCCAAGTGTTGCCGAATTGATAGCAACAATCTGCTCTTCAACAGGAACCGGTGAGTACTGTTGCTGCTTCATGATTTCCATGAGGCGGGCACCCCGGCGCAGCTGCTGTTGAGTGGACTTGTCGAGGTCCGAACCGAACTTGGCAAATGCTTCAAGAGCACGGTATTGAGCAAGTTCGAGTTTCAGCGGACCAGCTACCTTCTTCATTGCCTTAATCTGAGCGTTACCACCCACACGCGATACAGAGATACCGACGTTGAGGGCTGGACGTACGCCAGCGTTAAAGAGGTTTGGTTCGAGGTAGATCTGTCCATCCGTGATAGAGATCACGTTTGTTGGGATGTAGGCCGAAACGTCACCAGCTTGTGTTTCGATAACAGGAAGTGCCGTCAGCGATCCGCCACCGAGTTTATCACTGAGTTTAGCTGCGCGTTCCAGCAGGCGGCTATGGAGATAGAAGACGTCACCAGGATAAGCTTCGCGGCCCGGTGGGCGGCGGAGCAACAGTGAGACCTGACGATAGGCAGCAGCCTGCTTCGACAAGTCATCAAAGATGACGAGAGCATGACGGCCAGAGTCGCGGAAGTACTCACCCATCGACGTACCACAATACGGCGCGATAAACTGCAGTGGTGCTGGATCGGAAGCAGAGGCCGTTACGATCGTTGTATAGGCAAGTGCACCGTGCTTCTCGAGTGTAGCAACAACGTTTGCAACCGTTGAGCCCTTTTGGCCAATGGCGACATAGACGCAATAGACAGGCTTGATGCCACGAGCCTTTGCTTCCTCTGTGTGTGTGTAGCGTTGATTGATGATCGTATCAAGGGCAACAACGGTCTTCCCTGTCTGACGGTCACCGATGATGAGCTCACGCTGACCACGGCCAATTGGAATCAGAGCATCTACAGCCTTGATACCCGTCTGCAGTGGTTCCGTTACCGGCTGACGATCGATAACGCCGAGAGCTTTACGCTCAATCGGAAACATTGCCGATTCCTTTACCGGACCCTTACCGTCGATCGGAACGCCCAGCGGATTGACAACGCGGCCAAGCAGACCTTCACCCACAGGAACGGAGGCGATACGTCCTGTACGACGAACCTGATCACCTTCCTTCACGAGTGAGTCATCGCCGAATAATACAGCGCCAACATTGTCCTCTTCGAGGTTGAGGACCATACCAACGACGCCGTTCGGGAACTCAACAAGTTCCGAGGCCATAACCTTGGTCAGGCCGTAAATGCGTGCAACACCGTCACCCACCTGGAGTACGGTGCCCACTTCGTAGATGTCCGTTTCTTTTTCGAAACCCGACAGTTGACGGCGAAGTATCGCAGAGATCTCGTCCGGTCGAACGTCAGCCATGATGTTTTCCTTCGTGATTTTTTTCGTTGTAGTCGTTCTTCAGATCCGTCACCCGCGGAGTCTCTCCTTGAGCTCAACAAGCTGATGCCGGATTGTTCCGTCGAGAACCGTATCACCGATACGAACAACAATTCCGCCGAGGACGGCAGGATCTGTTTTCCATGTTGCGATGACAGTTCGCTTCGTCGATGCTGCCAGTCCTTCAACAACCTTCGTACGAGTTGTTTCGTCGAGTTCTACGGCACTCGTAATGACGGCGCGCACCACACCTCGACGTTTATCAAGCAGATTGCTATACTCTGCAATGATGTCGCGGAGGTAGGTTTCGCGGCCTTTGTCGGCAACGAGGCTAATGAATCCGAGTGTTGCTGGTGCCACTTGCGGACCAAACACTTCGTCGAAAACTTTCTTCTTACGCCACGACTCGATGACAGGGCTACGGAGGAGCATTCGAAGGTCCGGAGACACATCGATATGACGGAGGATCGTGGCAAAGTCACGCTCAAACGTCTCACTCATTCCGACTTCTGTCGCACTCAAAAGAAGGGCGCTGGCATATCGGCGCGCTATGCGTTGGACGGACATACGGAATTAGTTCTTCTGGAGTTCGTTGATGTAACCTTCGACGATTCGTTTGTGATCGTCACCCTGCATCGTCCGGCCGAGGAGTTTTTCCGTCGCGTCAACAACAAGATTCGACACTTCAGCGCGAAGCTCCTTGATAGCATCCTCTTTTTGACGTTCGATTTCGCGTGTAGCCTCCGTAAGCTTCTGTTGTTTGACAACTTCAGCTTCGTCCGCTGCTCGTTTGATGATTGCTTCAGCCTGGACCTTTCCGTCACGAACGATGTTCATAACGTCTGTCTGAGCAGCAGCAATCTTCTCCTTGCTTTCACGCAATACATTCTGCGCTTCAGCATTTGCACGATCGGCATTCTCGATTGCTTCGCGAATTGCCGTTTCACGCGTTGTAAGAGCCGTCATCATTGGCTTCCAGGCGAACTTCGCAATGATGAAGGCGAAAATTGAGAAGTTTACGAGTGTCCAGATAACAAGACCTGGACTGAGTTCGAGAAACGCTGGCATAGCTTCTTGGATACCGTTGTGTCAGGGGGCTGTGAGCAAGGGGCACGCCATTGCGAGGCGACGTACGTGCGCCATGCTCACAGCCGACGAAAACGTCGGCTGTTTGTGAGTGTCAGCTCTTGACTGCGAGAAGAATACAGATAACGCCGGCGAGCAGAGCGACACCTTCAATGAGGGCGGCGCCAATGATCATCGTCGTACGGATATCTCCAGCATTTTCTGGCTGACGGCTTGAAGCTTCGAGAGCAGCAGCGGCCAGACGACCGATACCTGTGCCTACTCCGAAAACCGTGACGCCGACGCCGAGACCAGCTGATAACCAGGCGAATGCTACAGCATCCATGTTCGTTCCTCCGAGGTTGTGTGAAGTTTAAAGATTGTGTGTTCGATTTAGTGGTGTTCCTCGTGAGCGTGGTCACCAAGTGCCAGCCCTACAAAGACCGATGTGAGCATGGCAAAGATGTATGCCTGCAAGAATGCCACGAGTAACTCGAGCAAGTAGATGAAGACGCTGAAGGATACACTCACAGGTGTTACGAGCCAGCTCTTAAAGAAGAAGATGAGTCCAACGAGTGAGAGCAAAACAATGTGGCCGGCCGTCATGTTCGCAAACAGACGAATCATGAGAGCAAACGGCTTTGTAAACAACGACACTATCTCAATGGGCACCATGATGGGTGCAAGGAAGATAGGTGCTCCTCCCAACAAGTGATGGAACCAGGCTCCGATTCCTGCGTCACGGATGGCGATGTATTGAACCACCAGAAACGTACTCAATGCAAGTGCTGCCGTAACACCAAGTGCACCAGTTGCAGCATGAGCTCCCGGCAGAAGGCCAATGAGGTTCAGTACGAGAATGAAGAAGAACAACGACATCACAAACGGCATGAGGCCGTTAGCACGTTTGATCGTGCCAACATTCGGCGCTACAATTTCATCGCGGATGTAGAGTACAACACTCTCCAGCATGTTCGCCAGTCGTCCCTTTGGCGCAGCGCCAGGCTCGCGGGTGTATCGACCTCGAATGGCAGCAAAGAGACCGAGAACAAGGACAATGGCGATGAACTGATAGGCAACAAGATTTGTGATCGAGAGATCCAGTGACGGGGTAGCCGGATGTCCTGCTGCGTCCTTCTTTGTTGTGCTCACCAGTTTATGATGTGCATCGGGATGCTGTAAGGTGTATGCACCAGCTGCCTCCATGGCTGCCACATTTGGATATACGTGCAGACCATCGTCAACAAGGATGACGGGGAGAATATCAAAATGACCGAAGAAGATGTTCAGCTCATGGTGATCTCCCAGCTCCTCCATGAGGTGCGTGAAGACACGTCCGCCTTCGATCGGCTCGGACTCATGGTGTCCGCCCGCCGCTGCACCATGTTCTGTGGCGTGTTGGTCGGCAGACTGCTGATCGTGTTCGTGGTGCGTGGAATCGGAGTTCATTGTGCGAAGGCTGGATACGGATAGGGCCTGATGAAGATCATCAGAACGTCACCGACTTTTTTTTTGAGGAGGTCCGTCACTGGTCGAACGGACTTTCTTTTCGCTGTTTCGTAGGAGTGATGAAAAAAAAAGATCTCTGCCATCAACGCTACAAAACATGAAATGGCAAAAGAAATCGAGAACCAGACCTGATGGACACCAGCAACACTCAGCAAATACCATACGAGGCCAATGACGATGGCCGCGCGTACGGCGAAGCTGCCGAAGACCATGGACAGGAAGGTGTTGAGTTCCTTACCAAAGGCCTTGCGTGCCACAACGTAGCCGATAAGCGTGTTTACCACGCTTATGGCGACTGCCGCTACCACGGCAAGCAAGGGACTCTGGACATTCACGTCAAATGTTCCGTGATTTCGTTCGTTTGGTGTCGCTCCGTGTGAGTTGGCTCACGGAACGGAAAAATTGAACAAAGCCGACCACCGACCCCAGGACAAGTCCGCCAACAAGTAACCACGGAGTTGTTCCGAGTTGTTTGTCGGCGTACCATCCGATACCGCCCGGCAGAAGAACCGATGCCGCCAACTGGCTTCCCAGAGCGAGATACGGCGCGAGTTGCCGAGCAACGGATGATTGTGACCGAGAATTTTTCTTGGCGTCATCCGCCGGAGTGCGCATGGTGCGGCCCGAATAAGCGCGCAAAATTAGACCGTGGGCGTCAAAATCCCAATTCCCGGAGCTGACCGAGTACGGCGTCGACGTAGATGTTGACCGTTTCGCCGTACCACAGACCGTCCGGAACGAACCGAACTGCGCCATACGACGATGGGTCAAGTGTCCGAATCGAGCTGGAGGCCAAAAACGACGATTCTTCCGGCCTGAATTCATTGTCAACGTCGTGCAATCCAATCGTTAAGCCCAGTTCTGTCAAGAATCTATCCTCGACCGGCGCTGTTTCGTATCCAAGCAGGACAAACGGTATCCGAACCTTGACAACGTAACCGTCCGATCGCTGGGCCGTCACAATTCTGAGCTGCTCTACAGCACCCTCTTGGGCAGGATCAAGATCATCAGTTGTTCGAACCTTTACAGACGGGCGTATGTCGGCAAAGTCGCCAATCTTCACAGCGAATTGAAAAAGGCCACTGTCTGCAACGGACCTTATGGTGAGTTTTGATCGATCCACATTTGTAATCGATCGTGAACCGCTTTCACCTTCTGGTGGTGTAACGTCCAACCAAACATCAATTCGATCTGCAGGACACGTATCACACCATCCTGTTACGACCGTACTGTCTTTAACAGCGATTCGTAGGTAGAGGTAGGACTCATCGTACACAATCTTCGCTGAGAACGATGCATCTTCCGGGCCCTTCCACCAGAACGCGCCTTCACGAACGTGTTTGGTTTGCTCAACAACAGCATCAGCTACAAAGCCAGCGTAAACCTGCCGTCCGCGCTCATACGACGGAATCGTGAGGTAGTCAACGGTAAACTCTTCTTCACCCTGTGCATTGAGAAATCGCTCACTCGTTTCGAGCGTTCGATAGTTCCGATATGCTTCGTGCGCAAATGTGCCAATCTTGTCACTCGTAAACTCGTCAAGTAAGAGAACCGCACCATCACGGTACTGATACCCGCGAATCATCCAGTGATCTGCCTTACGCTTCTGTGTGATATAGCACCCACCATCACGAATAACAACTCCAACTTCAAGAGGAAGGTCAACATAGGTAAAGGGATAACGCGCGATGTTAACGAGAAATCCATCTGTATCGATAAAAAGGTAAACAATCGACTCGCGTTTCCGTGTGCCGAGCACATTTACCGAGAAGGCTATATCGTAGATACCATCGCCGGAAAAGTCACCAACATCCCAGCCCCATATCCGATAGGAGGCCCCTTGCGGCATTGCTTCACGAAGGTCTTCTATGAGCTCTTCGGCAAAATATGGCTCAATCCTTCGCTTAAACTCGTGGAACTCCATTCCAGACTGCGCCACGAGGTCAGTTGACGTGCACGCCAGAACCAGGAAAAGAACGAGTGATGAGAAGGTTTTAATCACGATGAACGGCGTGTTGACGAAGAACGGAGTCGCGAACGTCGATGTGATTCGCTGAAAGTCGCGCTCCGAACTGTGCTACGACCTGTGCGGCAGAGTACGAGGCAAGTCGGCCCGAAAGTTCTGTTGTGTGGCCGTGCAGTACGCCATACAGAAACGCTCCTGCATACATGTCACCTGCTCCGGTAGCGTCAACCGGTACAACGACGTATGCAGGTACGTGAACACTTTCGCCGTTCCATCGAATGAGACTTCCGTGTTCGCCCTTTGTCACGATGACGTTGCCGAATTGAGACGACAACGCACGGAATGCCTCATCTGCCGTACCCTCTCCCGTCAGCGCCATTGCCTCACCCTCATTACAGAAGACGAGATCAGCATGCTTGAGGAGGGCCTTTAACCGGTCACCAAAAACATCAACGATGAACCCGTCACTACATGTGACGGCCACCTTTGTTCCATGTCGTTTTGCCTCGTACGCAGCAACCTCAACTGCGTCAGCGCCAGACTCTTCCGTGAGTTTATACCCCTCAACGTAGATCCACTCTGAGTTCTTGATGAGGTCAATATCTACGTGACGTCTCGAGTAGTGGACGTTTACGGCAAGTGTCGTGTTGAGTGTTCGTTCGCTGTCCGGCGTTACAAAGACAAGGCAGGAACCAGTTGATTCACCTTGTATACGTTCAGCACGGAGGACGATGCCAAGCTGTTCAAACTCGCTGGCATAAAACTCACCAAAATCATCTGCTCCAAGTAACGATGAGTACGCACCACGTCCGCCAAACTGTGCGAAGGCAATCATCGTATTTGCAGCCGAGCCGCCGCTGCATCGATGATGCTGGCGGTCACTCAACGAGGTAATCATTTCATGCTGGCGCTCTGGTGCCGTAAGCGTCATTCCGCTCTTGCGAACACCAAAGGCTAAAAGTTCTTCTTCGGTAATGCGATACTCGATATCAACGAGAGCATTTCCAATACCAGTCAGGAGGAGTTTTGTCACGGTGCAAAAATACAGGGTTCGCAGCTCATGCCTTGACGGAAAGTCGAATGATCTCTTCGCAGAGATCACCAAACTCAATTCCGGCCTGTCGGGCAGCCATAGGAACAAGGGATGTTTCCGTACAGCCAGGAATCGTATTCACTTCCAGGCAGAACGGCAAGTTATCGTCGGTCAACCTAAAATCAACACGACTGTAGGCTCTACAGCCAACTACACCATGTGCCGCAACAGCAAGATTCTGAAGGTGATCGCGAACCTCTTCCGTAAGATTTGCCGGACAGTGATATTCGGTTCTACCCTTGGTGTACTTGTTCTCGTAGTCGTAGAATCCAGCCTTGGGCACAATCTCAATGACGGGTAATGCTTCATCGCCGAGGACGGCTACGGTTAACTCACGGCCAGGTATGTACCTTTCAACAAGGATTTGCTGTGAGAACTGGGCTGCGATTTCAATTGCGGCCGACAAATCGTCGAGACTGCCAGATTCTACAATTGTCATACCGACCGTAGAACCCTGATCAATGGGCTTCACTACAGCTGGTCCACGGAGTTCTTTCTGCACTTCGACGAGTAGTTCGGCATCTCTCGCTTGGTCAGGACGAACCGTCACCCATTGTGGCGTAGGTATACCAGCCACTGCGAACAACATTTTCGAGACCGCCTTATCCATTCCCATCGCACTCGCAAGAGCGTTGGATCCCGTATAAGGTATGCCTCGCAAATCGAGCAGAGATTGGATGTATCCATCCTCGCCATACTTTCCATGCAGAGCGATAAAAACCGCATCAATGCCGTCAAACACGGAGGACGTGACGCATTCAACAAGCGCCATGGGTCGAAATGACGCTAACTCCTCTGCTGTTACCTCACGGGGTGACGCGGCGAGGAGATCCTCATTCGACAATATGCCGTTTGCTCCACGTGCAGGATCGACCGCTGTTACCGTATGTCCCTTACCTCGTAACGCTTGGACAACTGCGCGACCACTGAGCAGGGAAATGTTGCGTTCTGGAGATATTCCGCCAAGCAGGACGACGATGTTCATAGGGTGGGGTTAATGGTGGGGAGGCAGGTGGGGAGTCAGGTGGGGAGACAGGTGGGGAGACAGATGGGGAGGCAGGTGGGGAGACAGATGGGGAGTGACATGTACCCCTTTTTATTGTCAGTGTGCCTGTTCCGAGTTTAATGAAGATAT
>ERZ761609.343-NODE-343-length-57903-cov-11.334549_pt1 | contig 57903 bp, 54 predicted proteins | sample MGYA00511163_ERZ761609 | MGnify/ENA primary metagenome ERZ761609 (study PRJEB28899, sample SAMN02445070) | bioreactor sludge metagenome | biome: EBPR sludge | place: Australia: Brisbane, Thorneside Wastewater Treatment Plant | collected 2011-12-16 ... | reverse complement strand
TTGTCAAAGGCGTAGCCCTGCCCGGCTGTAAAGCGGTTCGTGTTCGCGTCGATCGCCGGGTGGGAAAGGTTCGTCTGAGCGATCTGCGACGCATCGATAAGCTTGCCGTTGGATCATTCTCGGTCAGATCTGGTGTAACTCTTGTTCGTCAAGTCCTTCTATCCAGTCAAATTCAAGAGCATCGTCCTTTTCGATCCAAAGTACATCCTCGTCAACTCCCTTATATGCCTGGTAACACGGAGCAAGCGAGGCTAACAATTCTACTTTCTTTCTGGAACTCAATGTGGAATCGGCGGTTATTGGAACATATGATTCCGGTTGCAAGCTCATAGCCGGAAACAGAAAAACCGGCTGTTCGTACTCTCTCCAAATCTGACGAATCGTGTTCAAGAGTTCGGGGTTTGAGTCTCGGATGTTGTAATAGAAGAACAATCGAAAGTGATCGTCCGAATGTTGATAATTCGATACTAACCTCACAAGGCTGACCATAGAGGAGATGGTCAGCGGAGTATCGGCATAGGGGCGTTGTGCAAAGACCAAGACGCTCTTGCTCTGTCCCAGAAGTCCGTCGATAAGAGCTAATAGGCGCTCCACACCCGCATAGTCATTACCCACACCGGAAATAGAACAGTTATTTTTGTCATAGAAACTAAGCTCCTTCATAATATTCGAAATGGCGGATACCATGCCCGCTGTTGTTTCGTGCCCTCGATCTTTTCTGGGCGAGGATCATTCCGATTTGTACGTAATGTCCCCCACAAAAAGTAAGGAGCTAAGTGTCGCCTTAAGAGCGCTTGAAAGCTCGTCGATCGTGTTGGCATGGTAATGTGCTGTCTGTCGTATAATTGAGGAAGAATCCGCGTTCAGCGAGACCGTGCCTTCGATTTCCCACTGCTCTTTCCGTTGCCCGATATCAATCCACCAACAAATTGAACTGCCATTGTCCAGTTTGGCCTCAACAAACTGCTCGTAAATCGTATTGCCATCGTAAATGCGACAATCGATTCCCTTGATAACGTCTGAAACCAGTTGCTCCTTCGAGAGCTGTTTTGCAAACGCAACCAAACTTTCGCTCGATCTCGCGAGTTCGTTTAGGAACCGTGTTGAAATTTGAAACTCGTTCATATTAATTACATTTTCCTCTCACACACACGCTACTTTTGAGCTGACTCGGGCTAACGTTCCAAACCGATACGTGCCCCGGTGGAGTGTTGTCCAAGATAACACTTCCACTTGGCAGGTCGCTTGTGCGAACACCAAAGTAGGGCTTTCCGACTTCAAAAACCGGCCGTTGACCCGGCAGAAGTGGAAATGGATTGGAAAGACTTTCGCGGAATGACAGTCTGCCAGCATCTGACGGACGCGGCGTCAAATTCCCAGGACTTGGAGTGCCTCCGCGATATACTATCTCGGGTAAGGAGCTTGTTTGTGGACTAAACCTAGCTCCGACGGAAGTCGCCAATTTGCCAGTTGCTGCAAAAATTCCAAAGTCAACCGACCTTGCTCCCACAAACGCTCCTATCGATTCCGAACCGGGCCGCGGAGTCTCGTAATTGAAGAATGGCTGTACACCGAACCGCGTGTTTAACGAATCGGTAACGAACCAGTTCACAACCGGCGGAGCGAAGTTCCAGTTCGGCACGTCGACCCAACTCTTCGCTTGATTTCTTACGCCGATCGGAACCCCGGTGCTGAAGCGCTGGGCCTCGAAGACGCTTTGATTGTCTCGCAATGGGTTCCTCAGTCCGGCACATTGGGGATTAGCGAAGCAGGCTCCCCCAGGTATTGCGGACGCTGCCATCGTCGAAAACTGCTCTTGGGTCAACACGCTGTCCCTGTATCGGTCAAGATATACGGTCCCCAACGCCTGGCCGTCTCCGGTAACCCATTCGTTGATCGGCAGGAACACATTATCGCCAAAATTGACCGCCCTCCAGTTTCCCCCGGGGTCCTTATCAAACCATTGATAAGTGAAGCGGACACTGTCCTTTATCGGTTGTCGATACCAGTCCAAACCAGACGGGTCGGTTATCATTACGGGATTGTTACCAACATAGATAAAGCGATTAAACGTTTGTGGGTTTGACGACTTTCCACTTGCAAGAAGTGGATCCAAGGCTGTGAATCTTCCGAAGCGGTTCTCGTACATCCTCGCTTCGGCGAAGTCGAGGCCGGTTTCTTTGTCTTTCTGGTAGCCGGTGAATTTTTGGCGGATGTCGTCCTGGTTGGAGGAGTATTTCAGGCCAGTGTCGCCTGTCCGGCCGCCGACTCCGGCGTAGAGTTCTTCGCCGAAGGGCATGAAGTCTCGGCGGGAGCTTACTTGGCCGAGTTCGTTTGTTATGACTCGTGGACTTCCGAGATGATCTGCGGTTGTGTAGCTGACCGAAGGCGTCTGTGAGATCGCCGTTGAGTATTCAGCAATAAGCTGTCCGGCGGCATAGACGAACACGGTGGTTTCGGTATCGGTGACTTTCTTTACCCTGCGGCCTTCGCCGTCATAGGCAAACTCAAACTCGATTTCGTTTTTCAGAACGGTTCTTAAAAAGACTAGCTAACTCATGAATCAGTAAGCTAACTACTAATAAGAAACTGACACCATCAATCACATGGACAGTATTCTCAACGTTTGTCCAGAACGATAGCTCACTGTTCGATATCAAGAGTTCTAGCCAACGAAGATAGATATACAAAGCTAATAGCAAGAACAAAAGACGAATCGCACGAGACAAGGACTCTCTTTGAAGCTGCACCCCAAGAAGAAAAAAAAGGAAGCAAGCTGCCACGAGAATTGATTCTGTCTGGAAGTTACCGACGTCGCCATAGATCTTATACTGAATGCAATCTCGACACAGGTTTTCGGCAAAATCAAAGCCTTTTTGATAACCAGAACGTTCACCTGCTAAGTACATATTAACTATGCAGCCCATGATCGCGGTTATCGTTTTATACCTAGTGAAATTCATTGTTTACCATTTATCGATTCGACATTTTGCTAGAATTGCATAGTACGCTGGGTGCCCGCTCAAGTCATGCCCACCAAGCCAGCTAGGGTGCTTTTTTTCGCCAACCATATGAATTGATTCATGTACCACTATTTCCTCAATTGAATATCGGCCGAATAAAATCGACGCACCTTCGAACGCTCGATTCTTGAAGAATGTAAACAGCCTTTGTCCCTCAATATCAATAGTGAATGCCTGGTTCTTTAGGTTGTCTACATGACGTTGCGCCGCTTGTCGAACTACCTCCGGAATTCCAATTTCTCGGGATGCGGTCGGATCTAATAATATTCCTGCACCTGCAAGTGTTGATCCTCGTTTCTTTATTACCTCCGCTGGCGTCGTCAGATTGTTATCCTTAAAGGCTTTTTCGCATTCGGGATCAGCTAGAAGCCAAATAAGCGATTGACGTACAGCATCTCTATTCTCCTTTTTCTCAAACAGTCCACCATCTCTGTGACTGACAAATCTGACATACTTTTTAACAATATCAGCGGCATTTAAGAGTATTTGCACCATATCATCTGCTTCATTATCAAAAACGCCTGTTTCTGCAATTGCTCTTGCGGCCTTGACCTCGGCCTTTGTGGGCTTACGAACCCTTTTTAGCGTGGGCTTTGGAACTCTTCCATTACCGAAAATGCCCTGTCTGCGATTCCGTTCTGCTTCGGTCTCCCACGACCACATTCCGCCGCCAGCATATGAACCGCCCATTGGCATATAGCCATCGTAACCATCGGCGAATGCGTTCCAGAACTCGAAACCGTTCTCTGTGACCATCGCTCCGCAGCCTCTGGAAGGGCATTGCGAGACAAGAGAGGCCAGCCCCGGAAACAAGGCTAGAGGGGTCATTGCCCCATCAACCTCGACCATCTCCGTTGCTTCCGGTGATCCAAACTCGGCGTGAAACGGCGGCAGCGGTTCCGGCGGGTCCGGGTACGGACTCTCGCGTCCGACATCAGCACCGGCTGGGTCGAGCGTCGCCCGGTCCTTTACCGCCTGCGGTGGCACAGGATTTTCGATAGCAGAATCCATCTGGGTCAGCTAATTTCGGATAACCAGAGTATCTGGCAAGGAACCAGATCCGTCATATGACAAAGAGGAGTCAGGGTGATCTGGACTAAGTATCGTAGCATGAACTCCCGAACTAGAATGAATTATGCCGATCTTCAGAATATCTAGGACAAACGCGATTGATCTGAATAAAAGGGATTCGCGATCCTTCCGTGCCAGAAAAGTAACATTACCGTTAGAGTCAGTAACTTTGTCCTCTTCTTTACCATCTGTGGCGGATAGATCAAAGGAATAATTATTCCAATGCTGCCTAATCGTTATACCTGGCATCGGAAGGCCTAGCTCATTAACAACTCGAATTTTCCATTCCGGTATCGCAACCGTCTCAAAAGGAATATTAAGAAACAGTAAAATTAAAACAACGACGATGATCTGCGTGATTCTGTGCGTATAGCCCATAGATTCAATCCTCCTCGTCATACCCAATGCTTCGTAGATAATCTTTTGCTTCCTTTCGGGCATTCTTATCACGCACAGCTCGCTTAAATGCCTTATCACCAAAAGTTACCAAGAATGCGGCACGCATGCGGACTATAGATGATTTGGCGTCATTGTCATTCGGCTCATAGTTCTCCTTCCATGCGTGTTTAATTTCATCCCAATGCCAACTAGAGTTATCAATACTTCCATCCTCATTCTTAGGTATCGAGTAAACGGCACCAGGTCCGTGTTCCGGGGACGAGAAATCCTCTAGAGCATGTGAACCATTTCCGAAGATAAACAAAGCCTTTCCCGAAAGACCTCGCAGTCCCGCACTTTCGTATGATAATTGACTCGATTGGGCTTCTGATAATTTCCCACGAATGAAATCATCTGTTTTTTTCATCCCGTCTTCGAACGATACGCCTTCTTGCCGCATTGAGTGTTCATGTGCATTTTCCGGATAGCGTGTGGCAATAAAGTAAGGCGATTTTTCCCTCCGCCAATCTGTACTCTTACTCCCGTCCTTTATGATTTGACGTTCACCCTTGGACAAACCGGCGAATGCACGATCAATCAAGGCATTGTGTACTTTGGTAGGCCATTTTCCATTGTCGTCAAATAACGTCAGCGGGTTGTTATAGCAATAGTTGTATCTATGCCAAGTCTGTGGATTAGCGGCTATAATACTTTTTCGAGAAGGATCAGTCGTTGAGAGGCGGCCTAATTTGCTCGCATACATTCTTGCCTGTGCGAAATCCAGATCGGTTTCTTGGTCTTTTTCGTAGCCCGTGAATTTTTGGCGGATGTCGTCCTGGCTGGAGGAGTATTTGAGGCCGGTGTCGCCCGTGCGGCCGCCGACGCCCGTGTAAAGCTCCTCGCCAAAGGGCATGAAATCCCGCCGGGCCTTCACCTGCCCAAACTGGTCCGTGATCACCCTCGGTGTCCCGAGATGATCGGTCGTCGTGTAGGCGACCGTCGGAGTCTGCGAGGGCTAGTTCGAATACTCCGCAACGAGCTTGCCTGAAGAGTAGACAAAGACGGTTTCTTCAGCGAGTACACCGCCGGCATACCTTTGCTACTTGATCCTTTTACCCTCGCCGTCATAGAAATAGCGTCCAACCACTTCCGAACCGCATTTTACTTCAGTCTGCTCGTTATCGCCGTTGAAAACAAACGTTCGTGCAGATGACGTGATCGAATCGACATCCGTGATGACATTTCCGTTTTTGTCATATAAGAATCCCTAGTTACAGAAGAAGCCGTGGGAGTCATGTTCGAGGTCAATCCAATAGATCCTCAGAGAAGCCTTGGAGCCGCATTCGGCTATGAACTACTGAACCTATGGAGTAAGAACTTGGTTGATTCGTCTGCCTCAAAGAACAAGGTTTTTATGAAATACCTTCCAGGGTCAAGCTTGACTTCTATCCATTCCTCCATGTTGGATCCGTACGCTGACGAGTCGAAGAGCACTAAATGGCCATTGGGAAAATCAACGACGACGTCTGTATTTTCCCAGCCTGTTAAGGATTCAAATGCGTAGAATTCTGTCTCCGTGCTTTTCAAATCATTTGCCCATACACAACGGACGATTGTCCCTTCGGAGGAACTGTTTGAATACCATGTCGTGAAGAGGGGCTCTTGACCGAGAACAATGACAGGCTCCTCATTTGAATAGATGAGTCCAACATAGCCATCCACTAAGCAGGCTCTATCATAATCTGACTGGGCTTTCTGATCGGCGCTCGTTCCGAAAACGCCACACCACGTTTGGGCAGTCGTTTTCGTCATTAGTACTAATGGTCCGCCGGTTGAAGTTATCCAAGTCCAACACTCTGGTTTTTCAACTAAATTCATATTACTGGATCGGCCGATATGGACCGTAAAGAAAAGTTCGAACTTCCCCACCTTGCCTGCGCATACAGCCCAAACATTGAGGAAAGATTTGTTGGGGAGTGCCGGGCTCAACCATCTTCGAAGGTAGTTGGTGATCACCCTCGGCGTGCCCAGATGATCCGTCGTCGTGTAGGCGACGCTCGGCGACTGCGAAAGCTGCGTCGAATACTCCGCGATCAGCTTCCCGGCGGAATAGACGAAGACGGTCGTCTCGGTGTCCGTCTCTTTTTTGACGCGCTTGCCCTCACCGTCTTAACAAAAGGCTAACCACCAGTATCCTTCCGAACGGTCAGTTTCTGAAATATCTTCTTTGTCGCTTCGTTTTTCCCGCGCGCTTAAATAAACGAGGCTAAACGTCTCCGGTAATCAGCGAAAACAACTCATCAAAATCGACATCGTCTTGAATTCTAGATTGATTTACCTGCAACATAAAATAGTGACAGCTTGCCAAACCAAGTCGTCTGAATATATCGGGACTCGATCCGACGTCGCTGAATGCAGCAGCCACAAAGCTTAAGTTTCCCCCTGTGATTGGCTCGTGATCGGCAAAATAGTCCATACTTCCTGTTAGTACAGCGTTTGCGAAATATGCCGGCAACCCAACAAACACGTTGTCGATTCGATAGATTGGGGTCGAAAACGAAGCCCAAACGTCGCTCTTGACCGGCACAGTAACTGTCAAAATATCCGAGGCCATCGTCGTAAAGGTGCTACCTAACAAACCATAGCCTATCCGACCGCCCAGATTAGCTTTGTATTCAATACAGAATGATTGACACCTTAGAAGGGCTCCATTAGTTGAAGGTCGCACTGATACAGAAGTCTTGAGCGTCGTCGGCGATGAAAAACAAGCCTCCGGAAGAGCGTCTTGCCAGATTCTGGCTTCCCGATGCATTCCTAGGTCAAAACTTTTCATAAGCTAAAAACCCTCCCTATCGTTGTATTTGTCGATCCCAGTATTGCATAAAGTTCGGATTGAAGATTCGTGGATTCGCACGAATGACATCTCGATGGTACAACGAGAATGGGTTGGCGTTGTCCCACCTCAAAGCAATTTTATGAGCCTCGTCACTCGTAAACAGGTTTCGCCTAAACAAAGTGGACTCCTTTAACTCGTGCACATAGAAGTTCCTGTCAGCCCCCGTAACTCGGCCACCACTGCTTTTGATAGCATCTTCCAATCTCCTTACCATTCCCGAATTCCCTGCATCGTCACCGAACCGGGCAAGATGATTTTTTACGATGTCCAATCCTTTAGGGGTAACAACTACAGATCGCGTTGAAACAGTACTATCCAATAGTGTTGTAGAAGTTCTTTGTGTTCCGCTTAAGGCACGGCTTCCAATAAATCTGAAGGGATTTCCAAGTAGGGCAACATCGAAGGGTTCAATAGCATTTTGAACCGCTCCCGTGTGTTTAAATTCTGGTCCGGGGATTACGTCAAAACCATTCAACTCGGAGTCAGTTAATCTAGCCATCGATCTTTGTCCGGTCCGAGCATCTAATAGCGGCAAGGGCGTCATCGGACCCATCTCGTTAAACCTTAGAACGTAATATGGAATTCCGCCGACAAGGCCGCCAACATATTCGCCTATCAAATCACCATTTCTATTCCGTTGTGTGACTGGCTCATATCCATCGGGCTGTGAGGCTTCGAATCTATAAGTTTGCACACCGTCTGGGAAAATCGGCTTGTACCATCTTCCATTTGGGACAAGCGGAGTGCCCCCAGAAGGCACGAATGAGACCTGTAATCCATCCGGGTCAACAAGGATGATAGGGTTATTGATGACATAAACGTATCGATTAAAGGTTTGCGGGTTGGCGGCGGAGGCACTCGCCAGGAGCGGGTCGGGCGCAGTGAACCGGCCGTGCTTGTTCTGGTACATCCGGGCTTCCGCGAAGAGATCGTTGAAATGATAGAGCACCCTTTCGATCTACAGCTGCAGTTTCCTCGCCAAATTCCCAGAATTTCATCAGAAGATCGTAGCTCAGCAGGATCGACCCCATTCTTTCGCTCAGGAATTTTCCATTTCTTTTCGGGGCCGACAGAGACGGACTTTGGACTATTGTTCGGTGCGGTAATAGAATCTTAAGTTTTGGGCAACAAAATGGAAAATTCTGTAACGATCAGATCGGTAACCCCGAGTTTTGCGATCGCCGGAGGCGAGATCGAGGTTGCGACCGAAGGCTTTTCCGCGATACACGGCGAATTTGGATGCTATATCGGTGCATTACCGGCCCGCGTCGTCGCGGCATCGTCGCGACGTGTTCTGGCGATCGTACCCGAAGGGGTCGCGGGCGAGGCTGGCGTTGAGCTCGAGAATCGTCAAGGCCGAAGCAATACGGTAACGATCAATGTTGGACGGACGATCGCCGAAGAAATGCATATCGTGGCAAATCCGGCAATAGATCCGCGCGACGGCTCGGTGATCATCACACGCTCGGGCTCGCGCGGGCAAAAGCTCGAACACACGCTCTACCGGATCGAGCCGGACGGTTACGTTGACGAACTGCCCGCCGAAATAATGAACCCGACCGGCATCGCGTTCTCGCCGAATGGCGAAATGTACGTCACGAATCGGGCTGAAGGAACCGTTTGCCGCATCGATCACGGGGAAGGCGTCGCTGTCTACGCCTCGGGGCTTGGCATCGCCACCGGCATCGCATTCGATGCCGAAGGCGTGATGTACGTCGGCGACCGGAGCGGAACGATCTATCGGATACGCGAATTTGGCCGCGTTTCAGAATTTGCAGAGGTCGAACCTTCGGTCGCGGCCTATCATTTGGCATTTGGCCCGGACGGACGGCTTTTCGTTACGGCACCCGGACTCTCGAGCCACGATTGCATATACGCGATCGACGCCGATGGAAAGGTAGAACGGTTCATCCGCGGTTTCGGCAGGCCGCAGGGGTTGGCCTTCGACATCGACGGGAACCTTTATGCGGCGGCTTGTTACAAAGGTCGGCACGGCATCGTCAAGATCGATCCGGCCGGGATCGCTGCCGAAACGGTCGTTGCCGGAAACGCGATGGTCGGGCTTTGTTTCGATCGCGACGGCAATATGATCGTCGCTACGAACGACACGCTTTTTTCTCTCGAGATGGGAATTAACGGAGCTCTGAAAGTTTAGCGAAATGGCAGATCGGATATTGATCCTCGTCGCACTTGCAGCGGTCATCGCATCGTGTGCCGCGCGTTCCGGTCCAGTGGCTGCGAACAACGCCGGAATTCAAGCGACCCCTATTCCCACAGCAGAAAAGAAACCGGATCAGACACTGTCGAAACGATTCGGTTCGATCGCCGAAGAAGCAAAAGGGAAGGTCGGCGTTTACGCCCTTGTGCTTGAGACAGGTGAATTTGCCGTGCTCAACCCGACCGAGCGTTTTGCGATGCAGAGTGTGGTGAAGGTTCCGATCTCGATGGCAGTGATGAAGATGGTCGCGGACGGCAAGCTGACGCTCGACACCAGGATCAAGATCGAAAAAGAGGAATTTGTCCCTGCGGGAATGCATTCACCGATCCGCGACAAGATTCCGAATGGCGGCGAGCTGACGATCGGCGAATTGATCGAATCGGCAGTTTCCGTTAGCGACGGCACGGCGAGCGATGTGCTTCAGCGGGTGGCCGGCGGGGCGAAAGGCGTTCAGGCATTTATTGACCAACTCGGTGTTTCAGGGATGAAAATAAGGCACACGCACAAGGAATTTGCGGCCGATTGGGATCTGCAGTACGAGAATTCAATAACCGCGGAATCTGCCGTACGTTTACTACAGAAACTCTGGGACGAAAAGCCGGCAGCTTCGCCGGGGGACGATCAGAAGGAATTGATCCTCCTGAACCATATGTACCGAACACCGACCGGGCCGAATCGTTTGAAAGGCCTGCTTCCGCCGGGAACGCCCGTGGCTCATAAGACAGGCACCGGCCGCAAGCGGAACGGTATAACGTCAGCGACCAATGACGTCGGCATAATTACGTTGCCGAATGGCGATCATCTTTTCATCGCTGTACTTGTGGGCGATTCGGCAATGGACGAAAAAACACGTGAAGCCGTTATTGCGAAGATCGCCCGGTCCGCCTGGGACACATGGAGCGTCCGAAAGGAAGATCAGCGGGTCCAATTGTAGACATTCCGCTCGAAAAACTCGTTCGAGCCTTCGGTCTTGACTTCCTTCTTTATCGAAAAGGTGCTGCCGGTAAGAGAGTATGTGAAACGGAACATCGCTTTCTTATTGTTGTCCGTGCCTTCCGATTCGGTCACGATAGTCAGGCCATTGGCGTCTCTCAGCCGAGAAATCACCCTTTGGCCGTTGAATGAGGTGCCGTCTGGGGCAATAGTCACGAACGACGAACTATCGGCACGAGGTTCGTTGGGGTACTTGAAATCGAACTTCCAGCCCCGCTCGTTGTCTGGCAGCCGTTCAACTATAAGATCTGACGCGATAGACGTCGTTTTGTTCGAACTGTAATCAAGGTAGCTGAGGCTTCCGGTCCATCGCGGCCCTTCGAGAACCTTAATGTCATTTGCTTCGACCCTTGCGTGCTGTCCGAACGCAACAAGTGCGGACGAAACAATAACGGCGAGCAATAGAACGAACTTCATGATGACGGCTTCGATAGCTGGATAGCACCGGATTCACACAAAGCCGAAAACCCACGCCGCTTCTGAAAAGAGATGAGACGTAGGTCTTCGAATCGGCGCGAATGTTTGGAACTATTCGCTAGTCTTCGTCCTCGTGCGCTCGCACGCGCCCAGCGGCAACAGCTTCGTCGATCACTTTCTGAGCAAGATTTCCGGGAAGCGGATCGTAATGAGAAAACTGCATATGGTACGACCCGCGAGCCTGCGTGACGCTATTGAGCTTCGATTGGTAGTCGAGCATTTCAGATAGCGGCACCTTTGCCTTTATTACCTGCTGTTTGCCCCGCATCTCCATCCCACCGACTCGTCCGCGGCGGCTGTTCAGGTCACCCATTATGTCGCCTGAAACCTCCTGGGGCGTAAAGACCTCGACGTCCATTATCGGTTCGAGGAGCGTCGGCCTGGCCTTTTCCATCGCCGCCCTGAATGCCTTTCGGCCCGCCGCACGGAAAGAATGCTCGTCGGAGTCGACCGTATGATAACTGCCGTCGATGAGCGTGACCTTAAAATCGACCAACGGATAGCCCGCAACGGCTCCGCCGGCGGCGGCTTCGATAATGCCCTTTTCGATCGCCGGCCGGAAGTTTTGCGGAACCGCACCGCCGAAGATCTTATCGACCCATTCAAAACCTCCGCCCCGCTCGAGCGGCTCGAAGATGACCTTACAATCGCCAAACTGGCCGCGGCCGCCAGATTGTTTCTTATGGCGGCCCTGAACCTCGGCCGAGACGGTGATGGTCTCTTTGTATGGAACTTTCGGCGGATGCAGCGCGACCTCGACATGGTAACGATCGGCGAGTTTCTTGACGACCGTCTCGATGTGAAGCTGGCCTGAACCCGAAAGTATGAATTCTTTGGTTTGTGCGTCCCGATCGAAATGCAATGACGGATCTTCTTCAAGGATCTTGTGAAGAGCCGCGGATATCTTGTCTTCGTCTGCCCTGGATTTCGGTTCGATGGCAAAGGCGATAGCGGCCTCGGGGTACTCGACCTTTGGATAGACGATCGGTTTCGACTTTTCGCAAAGCGTGTCACCGGTCTGCGTATCTTTGAGCTTAACGACAGCTATAATGTCGCCCGTCGCCGCCTCCGGCACCTTGTCGAGGACCTTGCCCGAGATAACGTGCAATGCTCCAAGCCTTTCCTGCATGTCTCGGGTCGAATTCAGGACCGTTGCGTCCGAAGCAACTTTGCCGCTGACGACCTTCATCACATTTATTCGGCCCGCGAACGGGTCGGCGATCGTACGAAATACATACGCCGAAAATGGTTCGTCATTGGAGTATTTTCGAGAGACCCGTTCGCCCGTCATATCATTGTCGGCAAATCCATATTCAGCTTCATGCGTAGCAGGATTTGGGGCAAACTCGACAATGTGGTCGAGCAGGATCTGGAGCCCGACAAGGTTTGTCGATGAGACCGCGTAAACAGGGCAAAGTTTGCTTTTCGCGATCGCTTTTGCAAGGTTCGGATAGATATCTTCCTCAGGGAGTGTGCCGTCATTAAAGTACTTTTCCATCAGAGCGTCGTCTGATTCGGCAACCAACTCAATAAGGCGTTCTCGCGTGCGCTCAAAGACGTCGCGGCCGGCCTCAGGAAGCGGTATCTCCTTTGCCACGCCGCGCTCGTCAAATTCGTAGGCCTTTTGATGAACAACGTCGACAACTCCTTTGAAATTTGCTTCGCTGCCGATCGGCAGTGTGAACGGAACTATCGAACGCGCGAAACTGGACGAGGCGGTCTCTAACGCGTGCCCAAAATCGGAGTGCTCTTTATCGAGCTTGTTTATCACCATGAACCGTGGAAGCAGGAACTCATTGGCATACGACCATGTTTTTTCGGTTTGTACCTCGATCCCGTGGACGCCATCGACCACCACCAATGCGCAATCGGCTACACGAAGCGCGGGGCGGGCGTGCGACACGAACGCCGCATAACCAGGCGTGTCGATCAAATTTATCTTTGTGTCCTTATACTCGAGGTGGGCAAAATTGTTGTTGAGCGAGATCTTTCGTTCGATCGAATCATCTTCGTAATCGGTAACAGTAGTGCCTTCGTCTACCTTACCCCATCGAGTAGTGGCTCCGGCGATGTGCAAAAGACTCGAGACGAGCTGGGTTTTACCCGCGTCGCCGTGTCCAATGACAGCCAGGTTCCTGATATTCTCAGTTGCAAATGCTTTCATTTTCGGCAAGATCTCCTAGTAGGTTGGAATTGGTCCCAACGCAATTGACCTGAACTTGGTCATCCGTCTCTGACCTTCGATGACCGAATGACCGTACGCTCGTAGTTTGCACGTGCGAGCGGAATCAGCGCATTGCGTGATGGTAAATCGATAATTTATCCGAGTGGGAGAGATATGGCAAGCAGTCGCCATCCCGACAGTTTGGGAAGATGATACGTCGGCGTGTAGAATCTAGCTTCGCTACGTAAGGTTACGGTGCGACATCAAAGTGGCTCCAGTACAGAAAGATAACAGCAGATCCGGCGGCCCGCGTGCCGCTATTGACCGGGCGTGGCTTCGGCTCGTTCGTGCCTACACGTTCAACACGCCGATCTCGAGGGGCCGCCACCGAGCCTATCTCTTTGCAATGCGGTTCTCTCGACACTTGCCTACCGGCGAGGTCGTTTCCACCCATGACGGCCGAAAGCTCTATGCCGACCTGACGACCGGAATGCAGACGACCGTGTTTTTTCTGGGCGAATACGAAAAGGCGATCACGGAAATTGTGGTTAAGCTTGCGCAGGCAGGTAAATGCCGATCGTTTCTTGATGTCGGGGCGAATTTCGGTTGGTACACTACATTGTTCCAACGATTGACCGCGAATTTAGGCGAAGTGCACTCATTCGAGCCTGTGCCACCGATATTTGCGAATCTGAAAAAGAACTTCGAATTGATGGGAAGCCCGGCGAACGTACACATCAACAATCTTGCCCTTGGCGACGAGAGAAAAGAGATAACGATAAATCTTTTCAGCGGATTGTCGACCGGCCATGCTTCGATATCGAACCATGGCCGCGACGACGCTGTGCCGCATGTGGCACAAATGAACACGTTGGACAATTATCTGGCTGAAAATGCGGTCGGTGAGATCGACTTTGTAAAGGTCGATATCGAGGGTGCCGAGATGTCGTTCCTGAACGGGGCGACGACGCTGTTCAAGCAAAAAGTGCCGCCATTATTCTTAATGGAGATGGCATTGAATCAGACTCGCGATTTTGGATACGAGCCTAACGCGCTGATCGATCGTGTAAATCAAAACGGCGATTATAAGTTCTTTTGGATCGACGAGATCGCCGGGAAACTTGTTCCTTTTGAGCACTTTCCTGATGGCCACATTGGTGCGAACGTGATCTGTATTCCCGACCGAGGCAGGGATAGTGTGATGGATGCGGCGCAGCTGTTACTTCGTTGAATGCTTTCATGACGCGTTCGAGCCTCAACGTGTTAAGATTTAGACGTTATTTATGAGCGATTTTGATCATATGGTCGGTTCTCTGGATCTTGCCCTTTTCGAGAAGATCGAAAGCCAATCGACCGAGGACGATAAGCGTTCGCTTTTGGCAATTCAATCTGCGGTGCGCGAACTCGATCCCGAATACGTTTACCTTGAGATCGGTTCGTATCTCGGCGGCAGTATCCAGCCGTTTTTGCTCGACGATCGCTGCAAAGAGATCATTTCGATAGACAAGCGTCCGACGAAGCAGCCCGACGCGCGCGGCTTCGATTACACGTATTTGAACAATTCGACCGAGCGTATGATGGAGAATCTGCGATCAGTGTCGGGCGAAGGGATCGCGAAGATCATTGCGATCGACGGGAGCACGGCGGATATCGATCCGGCCCGGATCGAACGTCCGGTCAAGCTTTGTTTCATAGATGGCGAGCATACCGATACCGCGGTCGTTCGTGATTTTGAGTTTTGCAGACGGGTACTTGATCCGAAGGGCGGCGCCATCGTTTTTCATGATTCGCAGATAACCTATAACGGCATTGCACAATGTGTGAAACAACTCGAAGACGACGGAGTCGATTTTCGAGCATACAATCTCCCCCACATCCTATTTGTCATCGAGATCGGCGATCTTCCGATACATGCTCATCCATCGATCTTCGAAAGGCTTGTGAACAATCATCGAGGTTATCTGTTCTCGCTGCAGGACAATGATAAATTTCGCCGATTTGCGACAAAATATCCGTTTCGTGCGGTCAGGAACATGATCGCCAGGGTTAAAAGGGGCAACGTCAGCCAGTAGGCCACGACAGCCAATGTCCGGTCTTAAGCGATCTATGCGATAATCTTGTTTGGTTGGACTCAGTTCCGATTTTGGCTCAGCTACTGGCAGGCAATTTCGCAAATTACGAACCCGGGAAACGTCAGATCAGGGAACGCGCATCGTAATATGTTGCGCCATATCACACGAGATTCGACAAACCAACGGATGATCCATAATGAAAAGTCGATTGCGAATTAGAAAGAGTTCATTAACGCTTAGTGCTGCGATGTCGGTACTGATCTTTGTGTCGCTTGTTGCGGCACAAGAGTTGGTTCCCGTCCGTGACCTCACGGGAGCAAGCAGTGTTTTCATTTTTCGCGGTGTTTCGAAATCGGTTTCGAAGCGATTTGTAACCCAATCCCGTGCAAAGCGCTCGGTCCAGCAGAGAGCTGATAGTGCCAGAAGGGTAAACACACAGTTCACCAAGCTTGCGAAGATCGAGCCTAGGCGAGCACGTGTTGCCTCTGTCAACCCCGACGATCCCAAACTCAAGAAAATCGCTACGATGCCGAAAGAAGAGGCCTCAAAGCTTTTTGCAGGTGTCGGAGAATATCACATGGATCGCAACGCATATGACAGCGCCATCGATTTTTTCCGCGAAGCATTTACGATGGATCCATCGAATCCCGTTGCTAAGGCCGGACTCAGCGAAGCGTTAGCACTAAAAGGTAACGAACTACTTGCCAGAAACAGTACCGCGATCGCAAAGAGATTTTTCGAAGAGGCCTTGTCCTACAATCCGAGAAATTCGCCCGCGTTTTTTGGCCTTGCCGAAGTACTTTCTGACAGCGGAAACGAAGCTGAGGCACTTGTGAATTATGAAAAGGCTCTCGAGTACGACGGCGATCTTACCGAGATATACATTCCTTTGGGCATTCTTTACTATCAGCAGAACAATCTTGCGAAATCGGACGAATTATTGTCAAAGGCGATCGGCATAGACGCGAACGATGCCCAGGCACAGCATTTTCTCGGGTTGATCAGGCTTCAGCAGGGCCGTAACGAGGAAGCTGCGGCGGCATTCGGCCGGGCAAAGACGGCCGATCCGGGGCACGCAGAAGCGTTCTATTACTCCGGCGAAGCGATGACCCGCCTTGGTAATCGTGAAGCTGCGATCGAAGATTTTCGAAAGGCGATCGCGATCCGAGAAAACTACTTCGAGGCGTGGTACGGCCTTGGTACCGCACTTTTCGAATCAGAGAATTATGCGGAAGCGGTCAAAGCATTTGAACGGGCAAAGCGCCTGCGTAACGATAACGCAGAGGTCGTCGCAAACCTCGGCGACGCATATCGGCTGTCAGATGACCCGGCGTTAGCCTCAAATAGATATAACCTCGCTGAGAGCAATTACAATCTTGCTGCACTCTTTCTTGAGCGCCGTCCGGACTTTGCGACCAATACTGAGATTCGGCAGTTGACGGCTGATATTTACGCCCGAATTGCTTTTGCGATCGGCAAACAGTGCGAGATAAACATTCGAGAGGCAAAGGCCTGCAAATGGGATGTCGCTATCAAGGCACTGGCCCGTGGTGCAGAGATAAGCAAGAGCGACATGGATTTCGCAAATCTCGGTTGGGCCTTTTACAACGCCGGCCGGGCTGATCTGGCATTCAATCGCCAGCCTGAGGGCCGCGCGAATCTCGAAAAGGCACGTGACAGCCTGATCAGATCGATCGATGCAAATCCGAATTTTCTGGATGTGCCGCTTACGAATCTGGGCAAGGTGTACAGCGAATTGGGTGACCATCGAAACTCGATAGCGACCTTCAAGAAGGTTGTCGACAGAGACCCGAGGTCGGTTTCGGCGCTCAATGACCTGGGTGTTGCTTACTTAAAGGCCGGCAATTTTAAGGACGCGGTATCGCAGCTTAAGAAAGCGGTTGACCGTGACGATAAATTTGCGGATGGTTACCTGAATCTCGGACTTGCCGAATTCAAGAATGGCAACCTCGACGCTGCCCGAAAGGCCCATGCAAGGTTGAGGGCCATCGGGCGTCCTGACCTCGCAACCATGCTCGAAAAATTGACCGGCGGGGCGGTGAAAGGGTAACCGCCTTTGATCTCGACGGGCATTATTAGGGGCGATGGCGCCCCTTATTTGTTGAATTCAATACCCGCTTCATTGTTAAGCGCCGTCGTTCGAACAAGTGAAATGTCGATCGAAATTCAGGAAAATGTCTCACTTGCGCCATTTACGACACTAGGTGTTGGCGGGCCCGCAAAGTACTTTGTTGAAGCTGAGACTGAAACCGCGCTTGTCTCGGCCCTTTCGTTTGCAAAGGAACGCGAACTTTCGGTGTTTATTCTGGGCGGCGGGAGCAATGTACTGGTCGCCGACGAAGGTTTCGACGGCATCGTCATCCACATCCGCATCGACAGGTCTGAGTTCCGGCAGACTGCCGCTGCTTACCCTAACGAATCGGACCGTACGAACAGCATACGAACCATCAGGGCCGGCGCAGGCGAGAATTGGGACGACTTTGTAAGATCGTGCGTCGAAAACGATCTTGCAGGTGTCGAATGCCTCAGCGGGATCCCCGGATATATCGGCGGAACGCCGGTGCAAAATGTTGGTGCCTACGGGCAAGAGGTTTCGGAAACGATAGTGGAAGTTCATTGCGTTGACCGCGAAACATTGAAACCCGTCCGATTAACGAATGCCGAGTGTGGTTTTGAATACCGGAAGAGCATCTTCAATTCATCATCCGCTGCCCGTTTCGTCATATGCGAAGTTACTTACGGACTTCGAGTCGGCGGGAAGCCGAAGATCATCTATAAGGAGCTGATCGAACGGTTTCGTGGCCGAGAGCCATCGCTTACTGAGGTTCGCGAGGCGGTATTGGCGATCCGCAAAGCCAAATCGATGGTCATCGATCCGGCCGATCCGAACTCGCGAAGCGTTGGTTCGTTCTTCAAGAATCCGATAGTTCCGAAGGCAATATTTGAGAAAATAGCCAGGAACTCGCCCAGCGAAGTCCCGTTTTTCCCGTTACGCGATGGTTTTGTAAAGATCCCGGCTGCCTGGTTGATCGAGGCAGCAGGCGTCGGAAAGGGCTTTGTCCTGGGCAACGCCGGTGTATCTGAAAACCACTCGCTGGCCATCGTAAATCGCGGCGGCGCGACGACGTCTGAAATAATATCTTTGAAACAATTGATCCAATCAAAAGTCTTGGAGCGTTTCGGGATCGAGTTAATGCCCGAACCGGTCTTGGTTGGGTTTAATATGCAAGTTTGATTCGGCAAAATTCCTCACCTGATCGCGTCTAAATCGGGTATAATTCCTGTTTGTCAAGGGATACTTTTTTCCTGCCACGAGGTGCTCCAATGTTTCGCAAAAATCGCACTGTCATTTCCGGGATCGCTTTAGTTACTCTCATATCGTTCGTCGTTGGGCCGATGACCTCGATCCGGGCGAATGATATCGTTCCGTCGAGTGATATAACGGGCGGCTCAAGCGCTTTTGTGTTTCGGGGCTCGAGCAAACGGCCACAAGCAAGGTCGGCCGCCGCACGGGGCTATCTTTCCACAGGCGGCAATGCAGCTTCTGCGAGGGTTAAGGTCGGAAATCAATTGGCGGCAAAACGAAAGCGTAAGGCCGATGCCGCTAAGGCAAAACAGGCCGAGCTTGCCCGTCAGCGTGCCCGTGAGCGCAATGCTCGGTTCAAACAATCGAATGTCTTAACGGCAAGGGCTGAAACTCAGCTCGACGGCGGCGAACTGGAAACAGCGATCGGGAATTTTCGTGAAGCGATCAAACTAAATCCGCAGAACAAAAACGCCCAACTAGGGTTAAGTGATGCATTGACCGCAAAAGGCATAGAAGCGTCCTCAACGGAACCAAACGGGTCGGCGACCGAAGTGCTCCTGGAGGCTGTTTCGCTTGACCCGCGAAACGATATCGCCTACGCGAAACTCGGCGAGATCAACGATCTGAAGGGCAATAACAAAGAAGCGATAAAATACTACGAAAAAGCGCTCGCGATCGATCCGGAATTGACCGCGTTATATTTGCCGCTGGGTCTCGCTTATTCGGCGGAATCGAACAACGGAAACGCTCTTCGCTACCTGGAGCTGGCAGATAAGGCAGGAGCATCAACAACGGAATCCAGACTTGCGCGAGCCTCGATATTGAGCCGGCAGGGAAATCACGATGAAGCTTTGGCGGTGATCGATAATGTGATCGCCGCGGAACCGTCCAACGCTGCCGGATACTATGCGAAGGTCGGGGTCTTAGAGCAGAAAGGAGATGCGCAAGCAGCTTTTCTTGCCCTTGAAAAGACGGTCGAGATCGATCCGGCATTCAGCCCGGCATGGTTCGACCTTGGCGTGATCTATTACAATAAGGCAGATTATGGCAAGGCGGAGATCGCGTATTTGCAAGTGCTGAAATACGATGCCGCAAATGCACAGGCGCACGCAAACCTCGCCAGCACATACCGTCAGCTTGAACGATTTGCCGACGCGAATGCACAATATCGTGCCGCGCATGAAAAGGGCCTTAAGGGAGATGCGAACCTTTACAACGAATGGGGTTTTTGCCTCGGAAAGACCAATGAGTGGGACAAAGCCGCCGAGAGATTGAAGACCGCGGAAGAGCTAAGCCCGACGGCCGTCGACTATAACAATCTCGGTTGGGCGTACTACAACGGAGCCCGAGCCGATAGGCAGAATAATAACGAAGAAGAAGCAAATAAGAAGCTGGCCATCGCGAAGGCGTCGCTTGAGAAATCGGTCGAATTGGATCCGAATCTGCATGCGGCGTACCTGAATCTTGGCGCGACGAACAATTCGCTCGGCGATTTTCAGTCGGCGGTCAATGCTCTCAATCGGGCCCTTGCGATACAGGGCGATTGGGTCATTGCACTCAATCAGCTTGGCCTCGCCTATCGCGGCAGTAACGATCTTTCCGCCGCGGTCTCAACCTTTGATCGCGTCGTCAATCTCGACGGCAACAACGTCTTTGGTCTCTACGGCCTCGGCTCGGCACAGTTCGCGAGCGGCGACAAGAAGGGAGCGAAAAAGACGCAGGACCGGCTTAAGCGATTGAATCCGGATCTTGCAAACCAACTCGGGAATATAATTGCCGGCAAAGCGATCGAAGCCGGAAAGCAAAAACTCCGCGAAAAGGTCAGGATACCGGGAATTCCCTATTGACCGGTTAGCTTGGTTCTTTCGAGTGTCAAACCTGGAAGCGAAGCGTCATTACCAACCGTTTCGCTTTTTTTCTTACACTAACCGATATTCCGTTTGCGCACAGTTCGTCCGACTCCGTAATTTCTGTATAATCGTGAGTTTAGAAAAATGCCGCGACGTACAGATATTCACAAGGTCCTAATCATCGGCTCAGGCCCGATCGTTATCGGCCAGGCTTGCGAGTTCGATTATTCCGGAACGCAGGCCTGTCGGGCTTTAAAGCAGGAAGGTTTTGAGGTCGTCCTGGTCAATTCCAATCCGGCGACGATCATGACCGATCCCGAGATAGCCGATCGCACATATATCGAGCCTCTGACCCTCGAAACAATCGCAGCGATCATCGAGAAAGAGAGGCCTGACGCTCTGCTGCCAACGGTCGGCGGGCAAACGGGCCTGAACCTTTCGGTCGAACTCTTCGAAAAGGGAATTCTCGACAAATACGGGGTCAAGCTCATCGGGGCGAACATAGACGCGATAAAGGTCGGTGAAGACCGCGAGCTCTTCAAGAAGGCGATGGACGAGGTCGGTATCCCGTCGGCCAGGGGCGGATTCGCCCACACTTGGGAAGAGGCGAAGGCGATCGTCGAAGAGACCGGATACCCCGCGATCGTCCGGCCGGCTTTCACATTGGGAGGAACAGGCGGCGGCACTGCCTACAACCCCGAGGAATTCGAAGAGATCGCAAAAGGCGGTCTCGAAGCTTCGCCCGTTTCGCAGATCCTCGTCGAAGAATCGATCCTCGGCTGGAAAGAATATGAGCTCGAGGTGATGCGCGACCTCAACGACAATGTCGTCATAATCTGCTCGATCGAGAATTTTGACCCAATGGGTGTACATACGGGTGATTCGATCACCGTAGCTCCTGCACAGACCCTGACCGACGTTGAGTATCAAAACCTCCGAGACATGTCGATCAAGTGCATCCGTAAGGTGGGCGTGGAAACGGGCGGTTCGAACATCCAATTTGCGGTCAACCCGGCGAACGGCGAAGTTCGCATAATAGAAATGAACCCGCGGGTCTCGCGTTCGAGTGCCCTTGCATCAAAGGCGACCGGATTTCCGATAGCAAAGATCGCGGCCAAATTGGCAGTCGGGTACACCCTGGACGAGATCCCGAACGACATCACAAAGAAAACTCCGGCGTCATTTGAGCCGACGATAGATTACGTTGTCACAAAGATACCGAAATGGGCGTTTGAAAAGTTTCCCGGAGCCGAGGATGTTCTGGGAACGCAGATGAAATCCGTCGGTGAGGTGATGGCTATCGGACGGACCTTCAAGGAAAGCCTGTTCAAAGGTTTACGGTCACTCGAGGCGGTCAAGCCGTTAAGGCTCGCTGAAGTTCCCGAAGAAGAGCTTCAGCGTAAGCTCGCGCGTCCGAATTCGCAGCGGTTTTCGTACGTTACCTATGCACTTCAAAACGGCTATTCGATCGACGAGATCCACCGGCTGACGAGGATCGATCCATGGTTTCTGGATCAAGTGTCGCAGGTGATGGAGTTTCAGGAAACGCTCGATGCGAAGCCATTGGGTGAGTATATGGAGGAAGAGATCAGAACCGCGAAGGAGTTCGGCCTCTCAGACCGCCGGTTGTCATTTTTGACCGGTGCATCTGAGACCGATGTTCGCGAGCATCGCAGGTCGGCGGGGATCGTGCCTGTCTATAAACGAGTCGATACGTGTGGGGCCGAGTTCGAATCGTATACTCCATACCTGTATTCAACATACGAAGAGGAATGCGAGGCCGAGCCGACCGAACGCCGGAAGATCATGATACTCGGGAGCGGGCCGAACCGGATCGGGCAGGGCATCGAATTCGATTATTGCTGCTGCCATGCCTCGTTCGCTCTTCAGGGCGCTGATTTCGAGACGATAATGGTCAATTGCAATCCCGAGACCGTCTCGACTGATTATGACACCTCGGACCGGCTGTATTTTGAACCGCTTACGTTCGAAGATGTGATGAATATAGTCGAAGTCGAGCGTCCAGAAGGAGTTATCGTACAGTTCGGCGGGCAGACCCCGCTCAATTTGGCGGATAAGCTGCACGCTGCCGGCGTACCGATTATTGGAACCTCTCCGGATTCGATCGATCTTGCTGAAGACCGAAAGCGATTTTCAGCGCTGCTTCAGGATCTGAATATTCCCCAACCGCCAAACGGATCTGCAGTTTCGCCCGATGAAGCAAAGATCATCGCGGCTGAGATCGGTTATCCGATAGTCGTTCGACCGAGTTTTGTTCTTGGCGGGCGGGCGATGGCGATCGTCTACGACGAAGCCTCGCTCGATGAATACATGCGGACCGCGGTCGACGCCTCGCCCGAGAAGCCGGTCCTGATCGACAAGTTTCTCGAACGCGCCGGCGAGATCGACGTAGATGCTCTTGCAGATGAAACGGCGGTCGTCATCGCCGGAATTCAGGAACACATCGAGGAGGCGGGAATTCACTCAGGCGATTCGTCGTCGGTATTGCCTGCCCAGAAGATCGCTTCAGAGCACCTCGAGACCATCCAGCACTATACGACGCTTCTCGCCAAGGCCCTGAAAGTAAAGGGTTTGATGAATATTCAATACGCAATACAAAGCGACCGCGTGTATGTTCTCGAGGTCAACCCGAGGGCTTCACGGACGGTGCCATTCGTTGCAAAAGCCACTGGCGTTCCTATCGCAAAGATCGCATCGCTGGTGATGGCCGGAGCCAATAAGCTTAGCGATTTCGGGCTGCCGCCAGTACTTCCGGTACCGCAGATATTTGTAAAATCGCCGGTGTTTCCGTTCAAGAAGTTCGCCGGCGTCGATCCGATCCTTGGACCCGAGATGCATTCGACCGGCGAAGTGATGGGCGTCGGTGCGAGCTTTGGCGAGGCCTACGGCAAGGCGATGGAAGGCGCGGGACTAAAACTTCCTTTGACCGGTAAGGCGTTTATCTCTGTCACCAATGCTGACAAAGGCCAGGCCGCGATACTCGCCCGGCGGCTCGTGAAACTCGGTTTCGACCTTGTTGCAACCTACGGAACGGCGATCAGAATGCACGAGGTCGGTCTTGATTGTGCAAGCGTATTCAAGGTGAACGAAGGCCGGCCGAACATCGCCGACCTCATCCGCCAGGGCGAAATATCGCTGATCATCAACACTCCGCTCGGAAAAACGTCGCACTACGACGAAAAAGCCATCCGAAAAGCAGCCCTTCAATTCAATGTCCCATGCGTGACGACCATTACCGGTGCCGAGGCGTTGGTCGAGGCCATCGCGACGAAGAAGTCGGAAGATCATCTAACGGTTCGCAGCTTGCAGGAGATACATCAGACCTCGATGAGTATCCGACAAAGCGGCTAAATAATGCTGCACGTTGTGGGAATCTGAGCCATGCGGCAACTGAACCGGGATTCGGCATCAATGAATCACGGCATCGATGCTCGTTCGCGATCTCGAAATCGCCCTTTTTTTCGATTCTTGACCTATCGAACCGGATGCAATAACTTTACCTACAGTTATTCTCAATTTAATCTTACATATCAAACAATGAATGAATCGCACGACCGCGAGATCATAGGCGGGCATCTGCTCGTGATCGGCGGCGCAGAGGACAAGTACAACGAGCGGCGGATATTGAAAAAGTTTCTCGAGCTCGCAGGCGGCGAGAAGGCCGAAGTACTCATCGTTCCGGTGGCGTCGGACTATCCGGAATTTGCGGCCGATGTTTATACCCAGGCGTTTCGCAACCTCGGAATTACGAATCCGAGGGTCTTGCGGGCAACGTCGCGCCAGGACGTATTTCAAGCCGATCCGAACGAACTGCTTGACGGCGTCACCGGTGTGTTCATAACGGGCGGCGATCAGATGCGGCTTGTTTCGCTCCTTGGAGGCACCGAACTCGCGGCAAAGCTTCGGAAAATGGTCCGCGAAACAAATATCGTGCTTGCCGGGACGAGTGCGGGAGCTGCGGGCATGAGTACGTCTATGATCGTGCGTGGTGAGGCCGCATCGCATCCGCACAAAGACGCTGTCAGACTCTCTCCAGGGCTCGGGTTTCTAAAGAACATTATTATCGATCAGCACTTTACGGAACGCGGCCGGATCAGCCGATTGATCACTGCCGTATCATACAATCCGTATAATCTTGGGATCGGGATCGATGAGAACACTGCGATAATTCTCGACCCGAATGGTGTGATGGAAGTGTTCGGACAAGGTTCGGTAACGGTCGTGGACGGCTCGCAGATTACCTACAACGAGATCGCCGAAGTGGCCGAACACGAGTCGTTCGGCGTTTGCGGCGTCCAGATGCATATACTGCGTGATGGTCTTGTTTACCAATATCTTGACCGGCATCCGCTGCAGCCGCCGCAGGAGTTCTTGTTGCCCGATCTCGGCTGAGACGTGACACTTAGAATCGGGGCACGGAGGCGGAGAGCTTTATGCAGATCACATATCGAGATATTAGATTCAATTGATCCAAAAGGATCGCACCTGAAGAGACTATGGAAATTCTTGAAATCAGAACACTTCGCGGGCCTAACTATTGGAGTGGTTACTGGAAAAAGCTGATCATCATGCGCCTCGATATCGGCGAGTTCGAGGACCGGCCGTCTGACAAGATCGACGGGTTTTATGGCCGGATGAACGAAGTGATGCCAACGCTCCTTGCTCATGGCTGCAGCTACGGCGAGGAAGGCGGATTTCTCAGGCGCGTTCAGGAAGGTACATGGGCCGGACACATAATCGAGCATTTCGCACTCGAATTTCAGACGCTTGCAGGTATGGAAACCGGTTACGGCCGGACGCGTGAAACCGAAGAACGCGGCATCTACAACGTCGTTTTCAGCTACCACGAAGAGGAGGTCGGAAGATTTGCCGCCCGCGTCTCAGTGCGTTTGTTTCTAGACCTGGTCGAGGCAAAGCCGACAGAGGAACTGAAGGCTCAGATAGCAGAGAACATTCAAAAGATGCGCGAGATCCGCGAGGAGGTCCGTTTTGGACCTTCGACCGGATCATTGGTCGAAGAGGCTGTTAGCCGCGACATTCCGTTTATTCGATTGAACGATCAATCGCTGGTCCAGCTTGGTTACGGCGTTCATCAAAAGCGCATCCAGGCGACAACGACCGCAAATACGAACATGATCGCGGTCGATATAGCCGGGAATAAACACGCCACTAAAACCCTCCTTGGCGATATGGGCGTGCCGGTGCCAAAAGGATACCGCTTGAGGTCGGAAGAGGAGCTCGAAGACACGCTCGAGAGAATAGGATTCCCGGTCGTGATAAAGCCGCTCGACGGCAATCACGGAAAAGGTGCAACGGTCGGCATCAAATCGCTTGAAGATGCGATGGTCGCTTGGGAGAAAGCGAAAGAGTATTCGCGCTGGGTCATCGTTGAGAAGCAGTTGATAGGCGCCGACTATCGGGCGCTCGTCGTAAACAACCGTTTGATCGCTGTAGCTGAGCGGGTCCCTGCACATGTTACGGGTGACGGAAAGCAGACGATCCAGCAGCTTATCGACGAAACCAATGCCGATCCGCGTCGCGGTTACGGCCACGAAAATGTGCTGACCGAGATCGATGTCGATAGCCAGACCTTGCGCTGCATCAAGAAAGCTGGGTATGAACTGGACAGTGTTCTGCCAAAAGGCGAAAAAGTCTACCTTAAAACGACAGCGAACATCTCTACCGGCGGCACAGCGATCGACGTGACCGACGAAGTGCACCCTGAAAACGTCTTTCTTTTCGAACGCATCGCACGCATTATCGGATTGGACGTTGCGGGTGTCGACATAATTGCTCCGAACGTGAGCGAACCGCTCCATGAGAACGGCGGCGGAATCATCGAGGTAAATGCCGCACCCGGATTTAGAATGCATCTCGCCCCAAGCGAGGGTATCGGCCGAAACGTTGCGGAACACGTGATCGATATGCTCTTTCCGCCAGGTTCCGAAGCGCGAATTCCGATATTTGCGATCACCGGCACGAACGGCAAGACAACGACCACGCGACTGATCGCTCATATACTTAAGGGAAGCGGCCGGACTGTCGGGTTCACGACAACAGACGGTACATACATCCAGAATCAACAGATCGTTCAGGGCGACAACACGGGGCCAGTCTCGGCGCAGCTTGTCCTGAAGGATCCGACGGTCGATGTTGCGGTGCTGGAGACTGCGCGAGGCGGCATCATTCGTTCCGGCCTTGGGTTCGATCATGCTGATATCGGGGTCGTCCTAAACGTTGCAGCCGATCATTTGGGGCTGAAGGACGTGAATACGCTCGAAGATCTCGCGCGGGTCAAGTCGGTCGTACCTCGTGCGGTTGGCAAGCGCGGCTATGCGGTGCTAAACGCAGAAGACCCGCTCGTTTATCGGATGAAGCAACTGGTTGACGGTAAAGTGGTCTGTTTCTCGATGGATGAGAACAACGTGAACATAAAACGCCGGGCCGAACGGGGACGTATCTCGTGCGTCTACGAGAATGGCTTCGTGACGATCCTGAAAGGCAAATGGAAGGTCAGGGTCGAAAAGGTTACGAATATTCCGCTTACCTATGGCGGTCGTGCCGAGTTCATGATCCAGAATGTGTTGGCAGCTACGCTGGCGTGCTTTGTTCACGGAGTTTCGATCGAAGATATCCGCGTCGGCTTGACGACATTTAACGCCGGTACCGCTCAGACGCCGGGACGCCTGAACTTCATCGAGGTCGGCACCGTGACCGTTCTGATGGACTATGCTCACAACCCCGCCGGCTTTACGGGATTGACCAAATTCATCTCAAAGTTGCCGAACAAATATCGTACGGTTGTGATGAATGTGCCCGGAGACAGAAGGGACGACGATATTCGTGAAATGGGCGAGATCGCTGGCGAGGCGTTCGATCGAATTGTAATTCGAGCAGGCCATTACCTTCGCGGCAGGGATGCGGTTGACATCGCAAAGCTGATCCAGGAAGGCATTTCCCGGAGCGCCAGGGAACCGCAAGTGCGGATCATTCCGGAAAGCCGCGACGCAATACAACACGCGATCAAATACGCCCGAAAGGGCGAACTCGTCGTCACGCTCGCAGACATCGTTCCTGATGACATCGCGCATGTGCAGGAGATAAGGGATAAATTGTTGGCAGATGAACAGGCAGAATAGACGATTTGTTCCGCGACATGTCTAGTTCCTCAGTCGCCGTAGATCTCGGTGCTCGGGCGAACATCGGCCGTAACATAACCACGATACATTCCATCCGAATTGAAAGGAAGCACTATATTCCCCAGTGAATCGACCGCGATCAGGCCACCTTCGCCGCCGATGGATGTGAGGTGTTCGATGGTTTCGGATGCGGCATCGTCGAGCGAGAGGCCTTTGTATTTCATCCGCGCCGCTACGTCATAGGCGGTGACACCCAGCATAAAATATTCCCCGTGGCCGGTGCACGAGACGGCGCAAGTGCCGTCAGCATAATTTCCTGCGCCTATGATCGGCGTGTCTCCGACGCGGCCGAATTTCTTGTTGGTCATGCCGCCGGTCGAGGTTGCGGCGGCGAGGCGGCCTTCGGAATCGCAGGCGACGGCGCCCACTGTGCCGAGCGACGTTTCTTGGCCACGGGACACACTCCCTACCGGTCGTGTTTCCGCCGGGGTGTGGTCCAACTGTACGCGGCCGGCGGCGATGGCGTCCTGGAGCTGCTGCCATCGATGCTCGGTGAAAAAGTATTCGTCGGGAGCGTGTTCGACGTTCATTTCTGTGGCGAATTTGTTCGCCCCATCCGCCGCCAACAGAACATGCTCAGTGCGTTGCATCACCAAACGTGCGAGCTTTATCGGGTTCTTTACATTTCGGACGAACGCTACGGCGCCGGCCTTCAACGCGGAACCGTCCATGATCGCCGCATCCATCTCGTTCGTTCCTTCGTGAGTAAAAACAGAACCACGCCCGGCATTGAAGAGAGGAAAGTCCTCAAGCGACACAACGGCCGCCTCTACGGCCTCGATCGCCGATCCTCGGTCCTCCAGTATGGACCATCCTGCCCTCAGTGCCGCTTCGAGTCCGTTTCGGTACTCGCGTTCCAGATCGGCTGTCATCGACGATCTGGATATCGTTCCAGCTCCGCCGTGGATCGCCAAAGCCATATTGTTCATACAGATAGTCTAACAGCGGTAACGACATTCACAGAACAAGCAAGGCTCCGATTTTTCTTCAAAATTTGCCGAAATTTGTTTATCATATTCATCGGTTCCCCCAAGGCCGGATATCACGGCAGGCCCACATCTCTCCCAAATAGTGGAAACGGTCATATATTGTCCTTTTGGTATTAAAGGTGGTCGGTCCGACGAGTGACGGCCATCACGGAACGAACCTGTGAGAATGGCGTTCCGAACCTTATCCGAAAAGGCAACCATTGCAGCCAATGCAATGGACGCAAAGCCGAGAATCTGAGGTCACAGATCGTCCGGCTGCCGAAGTGAGGTCAATTTGCATTATCTATATCGAATAACCCTACTTACCCTGATCCTGGCCTCAATACCGGCCTTTGCTCAAAGCAGACCTGAAGCGATCCTCGTCGATGAGATCGGTGCTTCGGGAAGCAGGAAGATCCAACGACAAAGGCTCGCCGGGCCGCGTCCCAAGTCGAATACATCGACTGCCTACCGGGTAGAACGAGCTACATTCGATCTGATGAATGCGGAGCGAACAGCAAAGGGCTTGCCATTGCTAAAATGGAACGATCAGATCGCCGACCTTGCCCGTCTGCATTCGCTGAACATGGCAGAGCACAAGTTTTTTGGTCACCGCGGTGTTGATGGAACGATGGTCGATGACCGGGCAGACATGCTGGGCATCGGCGGTTGGCGGGCTATAGGCGAGAATATCGCATACATGCGCGGATATGACAATCCCGACCAAATGGCAGTCGAAAAATGGCTTAATTCAACGTCGCATCGCCGAAATATGCTGTCGCCGACCTGGCGAGAATCGGCCATCGGCGTTGCAGTGACCCCGGATGGAACGTATTACTTCACCCAGGTTTTCATACTGCGAAATTGATCTGGAGGCGATCGGCTTCATGGGGCGTGCTTTGATCAAAGATCGGCACGCTCTTTTACTTTCGCAAAATACACTTTTATCCTTTTAATGTGTCCAGAACTCGCCTAATACTCCCGTCGTTTGCCAAGGTGAACCTCGGTCTCAAGGTCATTTCGCGTCGCCCAGACGGATTTCACGATATCTTCACCGTATTTCAGACTACATCCCTCAAAGACACGATAACCTTTGCACCGAGTGACAAGATCCGATTGACGTGTACCGACCCGAATATTCCGGTCGACGGAACGAACATCATACTCAAGGCCGTTGATGCATTAAAGGAGCGTTATTCGATCCGAAACGGCGTTACGATCCATCTTGATAAGAACATCCCGTCTCCTGGCGGTCTTGGCGGCGGTTCTTCGAACGCGGCTGTCACACTGCTCGCTTTGCGCAGACTATGGGGTCTCGACGTCTCGACCGATGACCTTGTTGCGACGGCCAGATCCCTTGGTTCCGACGTTCCGTTCTTTCTCGTTGGCGGAACAGCCATCGGATCAGGCAGAGGCACCGAAATTGAACCGATCGATGATATCGGCGAAGCAATGGGGTTGGTCGTAACACCTGATATCGATGTGTCAACCGCCGAAGCGTACCAAGCGATGACTGTGCCAAACTTGACAAATCGTGAGGTGGAACGTATTCTTCTCAATTGTCGTTTTGAAGCGAAAAGGCCCGATTTTCTGACCCGAAAGCTTATAAATGACTTTGAAAAGACAGTGTTTGCAAGGTTTCCGGATATCGGTGAGGCCCGTCAGACACTTGCGGATCTTGGAGCATCGCCTGCGATGATGTGCGGTAGCGGTGCAAGCGTTTTTGGTTTTTTTGACAAAGAAGAGACACGGCAAACAGCAATCAAAGCCCTTGGCGAACATGCCAACTGGCGAAGTTTTGCCGTAGCGACTATTTCGCGGAGAGAATACCGCGAAGCACTTCGACAAGTGTTTTAGTTCGCTTCCGATCAGTTTCTGAGAATCGTCTTGGGGCGTAGCCAAGTGGTAAGGCACCGGTCTTTGGATCCGGCATTCGTAGGTTCGAATCCTCCCGCCCCAGCCAGTTTTCGTGTATCGGAGCGGACGACCTTGAACAGGCCGGCCGCGTTTTTTGTTTTTGGCGGATAGTATTTCGGATCGTATTACGTTGCTTGGATTGCAGTATGGGTGTCAACGGTAACATCAAGATATTTTCTGGGAACGCCAATCGAGCACTCGCCGAAGAGATATGCGGGCATCTCAGCTGCGATCTTGGAAAATCGAGCACTGACCGATTTTCTGATGGTGAGTTCAACTTTCAGATCGGCGAAAATGTCCGGGGCAGCGATGTATTCATTATCCAGCCAACCTGTCCGCCGACCGATCAAAACCTTCTCGAGCTTTTGATCATGATGGACACATTTGTTCGAGCCTCGGCGGAACGTGTTACTGCTGTGATCCCTTATTTTGGGTATGCCCGCTCAGACAAGAAGGATCGTCCGAGGGTTCCGATCGCAGCGAAGCTCGTATCGAATCTGATAGCGAAAGCTGGCGCTCAGAGGGTTTTGACGATCGACCTTCATGCGGCTCAGATCCAAGGGTTCTTTGATCTGCCGGTGGACCATTTGTACGCTGCCCCGATAGTCGTCGACTATTTTACTGAGAATCCGATCGATAATTTGATCGTTGTCGCTCCGGATACGGGTGGTGCCGAGCGTGCACGGGCATATGCGAAGAGGCTCGACGCGGGCCTTGCTCTCTGCGACAAAAGACGCGAACGAGCGAACGAAGCCGACGTGATGAACGTCGTCGGCGATGTTAACGGCAAGAACTGTCTCATCGTTGACGATATGTGCGATACGGGCGGCACGATCTGTAAGGTCGCAAAAGCGTTGCACGACGCCGGTGCGAATGATGTATATGCCTGTTTCACGCATGCTGTACTTTCCGGCAAAGCGATCGAGAATATCGGAACTTCGTATCTGAAGAAGATCATCGTTACGAATACGATACCGCTTCGCGAAAATGCAAAGCCGTTGGTCGAAAGCGGAAAGATCGAGGTTCTAAGCGTTGGAAAGCTGCTGGCATCGGCGATAAATTCGATTCATGATGAGACGAGCGTCTCGTCGTTGTTCATTTGAAAGTGGTGCGGTAAATGTGAGGTTCTATCCTCCGGTCTTAGATCTCGTAGTGATCTGACCGGTAAAGTGAGGAGTTTTATGGCAGAGAAAATTGTTGTAAAGGCGGAGAAACGAGAAGAGACCGGAAAAGGAACGAATCGGCGCCTCAGAGCCGCCGGTAAGATCCCCGTTGTTGTTTACGGCGGTGGAACCGAAAGTCTTGCGGCGGCGGCGGATCTCAAGGATCTTGCTGCGATCCTTCGCACGGACAGCGGTGTCAATACCGTGTTTTCGCTTGATATCGACGGTGTGGGTGTGAATGACGTCATTTTCCAAGACCGTCAGATCGACCCGATACGAGGCCGGTTGGTCCACGCAGACCTTCGACGATTTGCCAAAGGCGAGAAGATCGAAATGACGGTCCCGATCCATTTGATCGGGGAAGCGAAGGGTCTTTCGGAAGAAGGAGCTGTTCTATCACAGTCGCTTCGTGAGATCAAGGTCCTTTGCGAACCGAAAAACACGCCTGACTCGATAGACATCGATGTGACCGATCTTGACGCAAATCATGCCATTCATGTCGCCGACCTGAAGGTCGGAGCCGGCATCGAGATTCTCGAATCGCCGGAGACGTTGGTTGCATCGATCATCGCCGTCAAGGAAGAAGTTCTTGAACCGCAGCTCGAGGCCGGGGCTGAACCGGAAGTCGTCGGGGCAGAGCCGACCGAAGAAGGCAAGACGGAGTAGCTCGTTTGAGTTCCGAAGCAAGCTGGCTAATTGTTGGGTTGGGGAATCCGGGCGTCGCCTATGAGAAAACGCGGCACAACCTCGGATTCATGTTGGTCGACCGTCTTGGAAAAGAGGCCGATTCGCAGATAAAGCGGAACGAATGCCGATCATTGGTCGGGCGGGCGTTGATCGGGGAACATTCGACCGAGTTGGTCAAGCCCCAGACCTTTATGAACCTCAGCGGCGAGGCTGTGAGCTGCTTGTTGAAGAAAGACGACCGCAGCCTCGAACGCTTGCTGGTGATCTCGGATGACCTTGCATTGCCGCTAGGTTCGATCCGGGTCAGGCCTAAAGGGTCGCACGGAGGCCATAACGGATTGAGGTCGATAATTGAATGTCTGGGAACGAACGACTTTATTCGGCTCAGGATCGGAATCCTGCCCGATCATCCGGTTTCGAACACTCGCGATTTTGTCCTGCAGAACTTCGCGAAGGGCGAGACCGAAACGGTTGAAAAGGTTTTGGAAGTGAGCGCCAAGGCGGTCAGAGCTATCCTTCGCGATGGCACTGACCGGGCAATGGCGGAGTTTAATTGAAAATGGTCCGATCGTCTCGGACGAGAGAGAGTTGAGTTACCTTCTTGCTTGCGTCTCGATTGACGCAAGCTCGAAAGCCAAAAGGAGGAAAAGAAATTGGCAAATAGAACATATGAGGTGATGTATATCGTCGATCCGGAAACACCCGGCGATAAGATCACGAAATTGAATGAGGCGGTCGGGAAACTGATCGAAAAAGAAGGCGGCACGGTCGTCAGGCTTGATGACGTCGGGAAACGTAATCTGGCGTATCCGATCAATAAGAAACACGAGGGCCACTATGTGTTGTTTGAGATCGACGGTTCGGGCCAGGAGATCGCGGAACTTGAACGCCGTATGCGAGTGAACGACCTGATCATGCGTTATATGACAGTTCGTGTTGACGAAGACCGTAAGAAGGCGGATAAAATGCGCGCGAAACGCGAAAAACGGACGGCACAGCGAACGAAGTTTCGAAATTCTGAGGAGACCGCTGAAAAGAATGAGGGAGCGGAAGCATAACAGGAGTTAGATATGGCAGAGAAAGAAATGGATGCACCCCTCGACAGGGAGTTTATTAACGGTGACGATGCGTTTGGCGACAAAATGCCGAGGCGGTTTCAACGCCGACGTCCGCGTCAGGTCGTTCCCGATTATGTAGATTGGAAAGACGTTGAGTATCTTCGGCAATTCATTCCGGAACGTGGAAAGATCATGCCGCGACGTATCTCGGGCATAACCGCAAAGGATCAGCGTCGTATCGCAACGGCAATAAAACGTGCTCGAACAATGGCTATGTTGCCGTTCGTTTCGGAATAGGGCCCGGGGAGGATTTTTGAAATGGCAAATACAACAATCTTATTGAGAGATGATATCGAGAGCCTGGGCGGCCGCGGCGAGATAGTAAAGGTAAGAGCCGGGTATGCCCGCAACTACCTGCTTCCGCAAGGCCTCGCAACGCTGGCGACCAAAGGCAACGTAAAACAGATCGAACAGGAACGCGCGGCGCTTCTTAAGAAGGCAGCCGAAGAACGTTCAACCGCTGAGGCCCAAAAAGAGCAAATGAGCTCGATCTCGCTTGCATTCGAGCGAAAAGCCGGCGAAGGCGGGACGCTTTTCGGCTCGGTGACATCGATGGATATTGCCGAAGCGATCCAGGCCAAAGGCTATGAGATAGACCGTCGTCGGATCGCACTTCGTGAGGCGATAAAGGAAACAGGCGAATACACAGTGAAAGTAAAACTGCATCGCGAGGTGACTCTCGAAGTGCCTGTTACTGTATCGGCAGAGGGTGGCGAGACGGTCGACGCGAAACCTGAAAAGAAAGCCCGAAAGGCAAAGGCCGAAGTGGCCGAATCTGACGTCGAAATGGCAGGCGGCGGCGAAGCGACTGACGCCGCAGCGACGGAATAATTTTTGCATTTGTGCAAAGTGTTGACCGCATTCGGGATAACCGATTGCGGTCTTTTTTGATGCGAAAATAGCGAAAAACACCAATAAAAAATCTGCATTTTCGTCTTTGAGCCGGTCGAGCGTGCTGTGTATCATTTGATACTACATTCCGTCAGAAGGTCGAGCAGAACGTACCGATTCGTTTCGAAGTTCTCACACATGATCGAAGAACGCGACCCGACCTGAAACAAGGATCAAACAGAAAATGGCAGCATATCCAGAAACCCGACGCGAGCAATTTTTGGAGCGTCCGTTACCCAGCAGCGAAGAAAGCGAACGTGCCATACTTGGTGCGATCCTGCTCGATAACTCTCTGATCACACAAACCGTCGAACATCTGAAACCCGAGGATTTCTATTCGCCGCTTCACCGCAGGATCTATGACGCGATGGTCGCGCTCTTTGACGCATCGAAGCGGATCGACCCGATACTCATCGGTGAAGAGTTCAAGAAAGACGGATCGGTAGAATCTATCGGCGGCATTGCCGCGATCGCCAATCTCACATATGGCTTGCCTCACTTTTCGGACCTTTCCGAATACATTAGGGTCGTCAAGGCAAAGTCAACGATGCGAAATCTGGTCAGAACCTGTAACCAGATCACAAGCGAGGCTCTCGAGGAGGAAGAAGACGCTGAGATCGTCCTCGATCATGCCGAGCAGGCGATCTTTGCCCTTGCCGAGGCCAAAGACCGACAGGGATTTAGCGGGATCAGGCCGATCGCTGAGAACGTATTTACAAAGATCCAGGAGTTTGCAAGCCGCGAATCGCATGCACTTACCGGCCTGGCCACCGGATTTCGCGATCTTGATAATATTACGTCGGGACTTCAGCCGGCCGATCTGATCATAGTCGCAGCAAGGCCATCGATGGGAAAGACCGCGTTGTGCCTCAACATCGCTCAGCGTGCCGCAGTTAATGAGAATGCGGTTGTTGCGGTCTTTTCGCTCGAGATGTCGAAAGAACAACTCGTAATGCGAATGCTGAGTTCGCAGGCGTCAGTCGACGCCCGCAATCTTCGATTGGGAATGCTGTCGACCAAAGACTGGGGGCGGCTTGCTGAGGCCATTGCGCAGCTTTCGGAAACGTCGCTCTTTATTGACGATACGCCGGGAATTTCTGTTCTTGAAATGCGTGCAAAGCTTCGACGGCTTGCGGCAGAGCAGAAGAAACTCGACCTGATAGTTGTAGATTATCTGCAGTTGATGGGCGGAGGAACACGTCGCAACGAGAATCGGCAGCAGGAGGTCTCTCAGATATCGCGCGACCTTAAGTCTCTGGCAAAGGAATTTAACGCTCCGGTGCTGGCCCTTTCACAACTGTCGCGGGCACCTGAGGCCCGAAACCCGCCAAAACCGATGATGTCTGACCTTCGAGAATCAGGAAGCATCGAACAGGACGCTGACGTCGTAGCCTTTATTTACCGGCAGGACTATTACGCTAAGAACATCGACGATATACCTGATGATCAAAAGAACGTCGCTGAAATAATTATCGCGAAACAACGCAACGGTCCGACCGACACTATCAAAATGGCGTTTCTAAAACAATTCACGAGATTTGAAGACATTTACATCGGCTAGCTGTCTTGCGAAAAGCGCCAGCCGGGCAGATCAAGGCTCATTATGGAACAAGACCTTCGTTATCCGATCGGAAAATTTGAACTTGCCGCCTACGGTTCGCGGCCCGAGAATATCAATACGATCGCCAATCTGCCGGCGAATATCACCACCGCGGTCGACGGCCTAAGCGTCGAACAACTTAACACGGCGTATCGCGACGGCGGATGGACGTTGAGGCAGACCGTTCATCACATCGCAGACAGTCATATCAATTCGTTTTGCCGCTTTAAGCTGGCGTTGACCGAGGACGCACCGCCGACGATCCGCCCTTACTACGAAGAACGATGGGCTGAGCTTGCTGACAGCCAAATGCCGATCGACGATTCGCTCGAGATCATCCGTGGCGTTCACAGCCGTTGGGTCGAGCTTCTGCGAAACATGAGCGATGCCGACTACGAACGTGAGTTCATTCATCCCGAAACAGGGAACTGGAAGCTTGATCACGTACTTGGGCTTTACGCATGGCATTCCCGTCACCACACCGCTCACATTACCGGTACACGAAAAAGACTCGGTTGGTGACAAAACGTCGATTATGTCCTACCCCTTGTGGATCCTCTAGACCGTAACTCCGTGAGCGCCGATAGACCTGACACATCGTTTTGTGTTAGAAACTAGCAGTCCTTGCGCAAAATCGATGGCGGAAACCCCAATACAGGATCGGCTGATCTCGCTCGATGTTTTTCGCGGTATGACGATCGCCGGCATGGTGCTTGTTAATAATCCCGGAACGTGGTCGGCCATCTACGGGCCGCTCAAGCATGCGGAATGGCATGGCGTTACACCGACCGATTACGTCTTTCCGTTCTTCTTGTTCATCGTCGGCGTTGCTATACCGTTGGCACTGAGCAAACGCGTCACCGAAGGGATCACCCGGGCCGTTTATACGAAGATCTTTTCACGTGCGGCCGCGATCTTTGCTACCGGCCTTGCGATGTCTGCCGTACCGTTCTTCGTGATGGGCGAGACGACGATCCCGTGGCCGCTGAAGTGGATCGCATGTCTTTCGATAATCTCATCGCTTTATTTCCTGTTTCTCCGAAAATTCAAGATCGCATTCGGACTCATCGGGCTTTGGGCGATGATCGTGCTTGGTCATTATATCGGCGGATATACGATCGTCCCTTACAACGTCGGTCAGATGCGGATCCCGGGTGTATTGCAGCGGATCGCGGTTTGTTATCTGGTCGTGTCACTAATCTACCTCCATACCACCTGGAAGCAGCAGACGGTCATCGGTGTCGCTCTTTTGCTGATCTACTGGCTGGTTATGACCGCCGTGCCGGTTCCAGGTTGCGACGTCACCTCGATAGATGATAAGGCCTGCAACCTCGCTGCCTGGCTTGACCGTGCGATATTGACGGAAGCACATATGTGGCGTTCGGCTAAGGTTTTTGATCCGGAGGGCATTCTCTCGACGATCCCTGCGATCGTCACCACACTCACTGGTGTGTTGACCGGTACGTGGTTAGCGTCGGCGAAAAGTTCTCGATTTATAGAAACCGGGGATTCGACGCCGTCGGTTGACGAGAAGATCCTTGCTGATGGTCTAAATATAGGGCCAAACAGAACAAAGACTGACATCGCGGTTGGATTATTTTTTGCAGGGACTGTCCTGCTGGCGATCGGGTGGTCCTGGAGCTTGGTTTTCCCACTTAACAAATCGCTCTGGACGAGTTCGTATGTGGTTTATACGTCGGGGTTAGCTTTGTTGACGCTTGGTTTCTGCTATTACTTGATCGACATCAAGGGTTACAAACGCTGGGCAAAGCCGTTTGTTATCTTCGGCGTCAATGCCCTCGCCCTTTTCGTATTCTCGGGTATCATGGCGCGTGTCATGGGCATGATCCGGATCCCGACGGGCGACGACAAGACCGTCTCGCTCCAGCAATGGGTTTTTAGTAATCTGTTTCTGACCTGGGCAGAGCCGATCAACGCTTCGCTTGCCTACGCGATAGGATTCATCCTATGCTGGCTCCTTTTGATGTGGCTGCTTTATCGCCGGCGGATCTTCATCAAGTTCTAAGGAGTTATTTTACCTCAAAATTCCTGATCTCGGCTGCGAGGTCGCGTTCAAGCCGATCTTTCTCAGCGAGCATCTCTTTACGTTCATTTTCGATCTGCTCAAGCCGCGATTCCTGTTCGTTAGCCTTCGCGATGTAGCGAGAGATCAGTGTCTTTGCCTCGGGTGTCTTGGCCAATGCCTCGATGTTCTCACGCAGCCGTTTTTGATCGTCCGCGATGCGACGCTCGTCAGTCTCGAGGGCCGCCAACTTCACATTTAATTGATTGACCTGAGATCGCAATTCGATCAGCCGTTCAAGCCGTTGCCGTGTCGGCTCGTCGATGTATCTGCGGGTAACGAAAAGGTCAAGCTGGTCACGGGAAAAACTCGAGAGCCTGTAGGCGTCCATCTGTCCCTGCTGCTCTACGACAGGAAGCAATACGGTTTCGAATGGCTTAAGTTCAACACGGAAACGGTAATATCGATCCGTAATGGTCTCGGGCGTTGCAGACCCTTCGGCGAGCCCCCACTTATTCCTGACCGGATGCTCGACGTAGATCGTTTTGGTCCTGTCCGTTTGGTTCGAGATCGAATAGGTCTTGGCATCTTGACGAAAATAATGTGCCTGGAATACGCCATCGACTACTTTTATGAGCTGAACCGGACGTAGATCGGTCTCAGTTTTTGTCGTTACGCGGGTCCCAAGGTCGAGCGCGAACGAGATGAGGCGGCGTTCCTTGGGCTTAAGACGTTCCATCAGGGCCTCACCCGCATATGCATCGCGATCAAGTACGGTCAGGCTGCCGCCCTCAAAGGTGAGAGGGGTCGTGTTGCTCAACATCATCCCGCCCATCGGACGATCTTTCCGGGCACCCTCGTTATAGATCGAGATTCGCTCGCCCTCCATTCGCGTCTGAACGATCGGTATCAGAGCCGAACGGTTTCGTTCGACCGTGACTGGCGTATCGATGCGATATTCGAACAGATCGCCGAGCTCGTTACCGGTCGCAGCCGTTTGAACACCGCTTCGTTCGCTGATCAGCGCATCGCTAACGGACGTAGACGCTCCGGGCAAGAGCGACAACATATTCTGGGTTGCCGTGACGTTGACCACCGAATTCGCCGTCCCGGAGCCGTAACCATCACCAGAGACGGAACCAGAGCCTGATCCTGAGCCCGCACCATATCCAACACCGGTCTCGGCGTCGTATATCTGCGGGTCGAGATTGAGGTCATCAGGGATAGGAATGATCGGCCGATAGCGGTAAAGCGGCTTCTGGAGATTTTGGATAAAGGAGACAGGTGAACCGGAAACCAGAGAAAGCTGGACATTCGTCCAGTTTTCGTCGCTTACGTTGTCCACTATCGCCCAACCCTGGAAAAAAGGCTTGCCGTCATCACCAAGGACTACGCGGTATGTCGTTTTCCAGATCGGTGCGGCAACGGTATAGCTGACGATCATTTCACGCCGGCCTGTGCCGTCGGAGGTTATTGTGATCGTTTTTGCGTCGCGCCGTCGGGTCGATGCAGTTGCATTGGCAAATTCGCTAATGTCCTTCCGGGTCGCTTCTTCCAGCAACTTGACGCCGCGGATCTCGGCAAGATCGAATGCGGTGATGTCTCCGGATTCGGATGCCAGAACGAGGGAGTAGCTGAATTCGTTAATCGTGTTTGGTCCGCTGCCTTCTCGGGTCCTTACTTCGGTATTGCGTTTTTCGACGGTCAGGATCGAACCCGCAGCAGTGCCTCTAGCGGATGTCACGATGACCTTCGCACCCTGAAGCTGTGACAGTACGCCGGCTAGTCCGCCCGGCGAATCCTCATCCTGTCTGGATTCGGAATCAATGCTGAACGGTATCTCGGCTGTTCGGGCCGATGCAGGAGCCGAAGAATTGTACGAAACCGCACCGATCTTGCCCTGTCCAAGGTCGAGCACTACCATGGATTTCAGCACATCATCGACTTGCGATTGCTTGAACGAAAGGTTCACTTCCGCATTGCCTGAAATGACGCCTCGCCGTTCGATATAGGCGACGCCGTTCGAATACAAGATCACGCGGCGGATGGGCAATGTTGCGGAATCAGCGGCGGCAATGCCGGCAACAGGGGCCTGCCGAGCAGATCGTGCTGGTTGGGAATATGTGGTATGTACGCACACCGATACCGTCAGGAGAAATATCCCTATCTTATTCATTCTTTTGTCCTTATCGTTCTAAGTGTGGTCGAGACTATTGTTAGAGATGACAAGAGGCCGGGAAATGGTTGCTTTGGGGAGAAAGTCGCGAGTGCGCGATGAATCGCGCACTCTGAGGTTAGGCGGCGGCAGCGACGACCTTTTCAGCGGCGTCGTTCATGCCTTCGGCGGGAATGATACCAATACCCGAATTAGCAAGGATCTCGCGACCGGCTTCTACATTGGTGCCTTCGAGTCTAGCGACGATCGGGATCGAAATACCGAGGTTCTTTGCCGCGGCGACAACCCCGCTGGCAACCATATCGCATCGCACGATACCCCCGAAGATGTTGATCAAGACAGCCTTGACGTTAGGGTCAGCGAGGAGGATCTTAAATGCCTGTTCGACACGCTCTTGCGATGCACCGCCGCCGACATCGAGAAAGTTCGCAGGTTCGCCGCCGGCGAGCTTGATGATGTCCATTGTTGCCATTGCAAGGCCGGCACCATTGACCATACAGCCGATGTTGCCGTCGAGCTTGATGTAATTGAGGTCGTGCTTGGAAGCCTCGATCTCGAGCGGCTCCTCTTCGTCAAGGTCGCGAAGTTCGGCGTATTCCTTATGACGGAACATCGCGTTATCGTCAAAATTGACCTTTGCGTCCAAAGCGATGAGCCGATTATCCTTGGTCAACAGAAATGGGTTGATCTCAACTATTGAAGCATCCATCTTCTCGTAAGCTTCATATAGCGAAAGCATGAATTTCGCAGCCTGATTCACAAGATCGGCAGGAATTCCGAGTCCGAAAGCCAACTTGCGGGCTTGAAATGCACGCATCCCGACCGATGGATCGATCGTCTCCTTTAGGATAAGTTCTGGCGTCTCTTCGGCGACCTTTTCGATGTCCATACCGCCGGCGGACGATGCCATGAATGTGTTACGTCCGGTGACTCGGTCGAGCGTGATGCCAAGGTAAAATTCTCTGTCGATCGGAAGGCCTTCCTCGATTAGCAGCGTCTTGACCTCGCGGCCTTCAGGGCCCGTTTGATGGGTGACGAGCTGCATTCCTATCATTTCTGACGCGATCTGCTTAGCTTCCTGAGGCGATCTTGCCAGCTTTACGCCGCCGCCCTTGCCGCGGCCGCCGGCGTGGATCTGGGCTTTAACGACAACGATGTCAGTGCCGAGTTCCTTCGCGGCAGCTTCGGCTTCTTCCGGAGTTCGGGCAACGATGCCTCGCGGTACCGGAACACCATAGTCTTTGAGTAGGGCTTTGCCCTGATATTCGTGGATCTTCATAACGAAATGGCTGTTGAAAATCAAGAGTTTATCGTTAGCCGGTTGAAAATGCAAAAAGGCACCGATCATAGATCGATGCCTTTCAACAACTGTCATCCACTAGCGATCTAATTCGTTATCTTAACGATGAGCTTCAACATTTTCCATTCGCCGCCGCGAAAAACATATTCGTATTCGGTCCGCACCGGGATCGGTTTCGTCGGGTACTTTCCGTTGATAACCAAAATGCTGAGTCCCTTTTCGGTTCGGACGTATGGGGCCGGCGAGAATTCAGACGTCATACCGGAGGCACGTTCGAGGATCGGGACAACGCGGCTCTTTTGATTGGTGAACGTCTTGAAGGCATCCTTCATCTGATCTTCGGTGTAGGTCGACTGAAAATCGCTTGAAGATTTCTCGTAAATGCTCGAAAAATCTCCGGTGTCGATCGCCCTCGCGAAATCGGTCGTCGTCTCACGGACCAACGCTTGAATAACACTTTCAGACGGAAGGCTGCCGTCGGCCTTTGTGTCGGATGTCGTCGAATCGTTTGACGCGGTTCGGCTCGAGTTACTTTCGGACGAAATATTTCCTAGATCCAGGTTCTTACCGCACGTACAGCCAAGGACGATCAGCGAGATGATCCCGATCGCGATCGCACCGCTGACCTTGGAATCTTTTCCCATTATCAGGTTTGAAATGATTTGCTTCATAGATTCTCTCCGTAATTTATCTTCGAACAGTTTTTCTCCAAGGCTCAAGCAGGCTAATCCAGCTTTGCACGGTTCGCTGGTATTCGCTCTTGCATTTTGCGGCTCTTTCCTTCGGCAGGTAGCCGGCATCCAATATTTTCGCGTGTTTAACAGGATCGGAACCATAGATCATACAAAGCGAATTGTAGAATCGTTGTTCCTGCAACAAGTGCTCGTCGGCAAGTTGGCGTTTACCCGGTTGACGCTGCTTTGATTCTATTGCAAAAGCATCGGCTGCCGCAAAGACGGCACGGACACCATCATCGCCCAGTTCGGTGAGATTTACAAAACTCGAAAGACGGTCAGCCGAGTCTTCTTCGTTCCCGGTTATCGGTAGTTTGTATGCGTCGATAAGTGCGTGACCGATCTCGTGAAGAAAGACAAATCGAGTTGCATCGAACATTCTTTCTTTTGCCTTCTCGTCATTCGCTCCAGCATTACGAAACGTCTTGTAAAACCGTTCCATCAATTCGTAACAAAGTGTTACCGTGCGACTTTCAGAATCATAAAACGCGTTCGATTCGTCACAGTCCCTGGCCCTGAGCTTTATATCGTGCGGCAGAATGAGGGCGCGGTTGAGATCCTCTGCCGCCTTTTCAAGCATTTTGTTCGATTGAACATGTTGCTCGATCGCACGGTACCGTGAGACGGATTCTTTACTTTGCAGGACGATGAAGTCGCCGGCATCCTGTCGCAATTGGGGAGGCTGCAGTTCGCGGTTGGTTACCGGTGAGGATTCGACGGGTTTCAATTCAGGCTCGTCACCATCGGTCGATTGTTGATCGCGATCGGAACGGCAAAAACAAGCCGTTACGATCAGAAGCAGGGCTCCTGCAATCAACAAATTAGCGATGTTTCTTTGCATAGGGTGTTGAATGGAAGCTCGCATGGTCAAGAGGGCAGAGCCACAACAACCGACCCGAAATGATACCGCAGATCAGCAGCAAAGTCACAATAAAAGCCGGCCGCAATTACTGCGACCGGCTTTTGCCCAACGTGGCAGTGGATGTGGCTACTGCGATGCCTCGACGAACTTCAAAAGGGTTCGAACTGCGACGCCCGTCGGGCCCTTTGCCTGGTGGGGCTTAGCACTGTCAGACCATGCGGTTCCAGCGATGTCCAGGTGTGCCCACTTCGCCTTATCGACGAATTCCTGGATGAAAACGGCTCCCATGATGGTACCGGCTTTTCCGCGCGGCCCGATGTTTTTGATATCGGCTATGTCCGAGCGGATCTGCTTGCTATATTCTGGGCTTAGCGGCAACTGCCAGAATCCTTCGCCAACTTCCGATCCGCACGAGATCAACTTGTCAATTAGACCCTGGTCATTACCCATTATGCCCGTGTTCTGATCGCCAAGGGCGATAATGACGGCACCGGTTAGGGTGGCCATATCGACTATCCGCGTTGCCCCAAGCTTTTCGGCATAGGCGACTGCATCGGCGAGGATAAGACGACCTTCAGCGTCGGTGTTCAAGATCTCGATCGTCTTGCCGTTCGACGCCGTGACAACGTCGCTTGGCCGCGAAGCACGTCCATCGGGCATGTTCTCAACCGCTGCGACGATCCCCAAAACTGGTACGCTCGGTTTGAGTAAAGCGATCGCTCGCATCGTGCCGAGTACGGTGGCCCCGCCCGACATGTCGTATTTCATCGCATCCATACCTTCGCCCGGTTTTAGAGAAATTCCGCCCGTGTCGAAGGTAATGCCCTTTCCGACCAATGCAAGCAGTTCACCCTTTTTTGATGTTGATCGGGCCGGAACATATCGCAAGACGATTAACTTGGCAGGCTGCTCGGAACCAAGCGAGACGCTAAGAAGAGAACCCATCCCCAGCTTTTTCATTTTGGCCTCGTCAAGTATTTCGCATTTGAGGCCAACCTGCTTCGCCATTGCCGCGGCTCGTTTCGCCATTTCGGTCGGATGAAGGATGTTCGGAGGTTCGTTTGCGAGGTCACGCGTGAAATTCATCGATTCACCGATAGCACGACCGCGTTCGATGCCCTTTTTCAGATCTGATGGTGACGCTTCGCCGACACATACGATCAACTTTGTGATCGATTTTGAGTTCTTGTCCTTGGTCTTGTATTTATCAAGCTCGAATTGGCTCGTAATAAAACCCTGAACCGCGTTCTGAACCATTTCAGTCGCGTTGCCTTCGGCTCTGGGCATAAACGCGAAGCTCTTGGCATTGCGGCTTCTTAAATAACGGGTGGCCGTTCCCGAAGCTGTCGCGACGCCAGACGCCTTGTAGTCTTTCTTTTCGCCAACACCTACAAGCAATAAACCTGATGCTTTTACGGTTCCCTTTGGTGCAAATCGCAGAAAGGCGACGTCTCCGACATCACCTTTGATCTCTTCGGAATTGAGCACCGCAGTGATCTGACCGTTCGTGAGCTTGTCAAGCTCTTTCATTTCCGAAGAACTCGCCTTTTCACCTTTAAACACGACGACCGCCAACGTATCCACACCGGCTGCGGAAAAATTGCCTGAAATACCCTGAACTTCCATTCGAATCCTCAAAGATAAAATTTATTTATGTTCACTAAAACTTCTGTTATATCTATAACTTATCTCAACTTTTCTTTCAACTGTTGACGGGTTTCTTTGTCGATCGTCTTTCGCATCTCGGATTCTCGCTTGTCATATAGTTTTTTTCCTTTGGCTACGCCGATCTCAAACTTGATCCGACCGTTCTTCCAATAAATGCTCGTTACGACAATCGTCATACCTTTTTGGGTCGTTTCCTTTTCTAGTCTCGAGATCTCTCTGCGATTGAGCAGCAGTTTGCGGACTCGCATCGGATCGTGATTCTGTTTGTTCCCATGCGAGTAGGGTGAGATGTGGACGTTGAACAACCAAACCTCACCATCCTTGATCGCAACGTAAGAGTCTTTTAATTGGATACGGCCGGCCATGATGCTCTTGACCTCTGTTCCCAAGAGCACGGCACCTGCCTCGAATTTTTCGAGTATGTGATACTCGTGATATGCCTGCCGGTTGTTGATTATCTCTTTGTCGAACGACATAAACCTTTATTTTGCATTTGTTTCTGAAACTAATCAAGAAACACGGATAACCCATTCATTTGACAAAGTTCAGTAGCGAACCGTAAATTAGTAAGCACGCTGGGAGATCGTCTAATGGTAGGACTGCAGTCTCTGGATCTGCCTATCGGGGTTCGAATCCCTGTCTCCCAGCCAACCGCATTATGGACGGCTGGCACGAAACCGAGATCCGTGTTCGCTACGCCGAAACGGACAAAATGGGTATCGTCCACCACTCGAACTATTTGATATGGTTCGAATCTGGGCGTAGCGATCTATGCCGCTCCAAAGGCTTCTCGTACAAGGCGATGGAAGAGGAAGACAATGCCTTGATGGTAGTCGCAGAAAGTTACGTTCGGTACAAATCGCCCGCATTCTACGAAGATGTATTGACGGTTCGGACACAGGTTGCTGAGGTTCGAAGCCGTTCGATACGGTTCATCTACGAAGTTTATCGGGCGTCTGATGAGACATTGATCGCCGAAGGTGAAACCCTCCATCTTGTGACCGACGAAAACAAGAAGGTAAGGATCGTTCCTGAGATCTATCGGCAACTTTTGCTCGGCGATGCGGCGCTTGCTGCGTTTCCTGCAAATCAGCCACCGCATTAGCGACTCTCGGTAGATTTCATTTTGTTCCTATCGTTCATGTTCCTCTAGTTCCTGCGAGTCGATCCAGAGATCTTTCAATCCATCTGCCTCGCTTGAATGTATGGACCGGCAAACCTAAACTTAAAGGATGCCGGGTTCCGGAAAAGCCGAGATTTACTTTATCGCAGCCATGATGCTGTTGATCCTGCTGATCTGCGGAGTTGCTGTCTATTTCTTCGCGAAAACCTACCGTAGGGAAATGGCGCAAAAGAAAAAGCGGCTTGAGGAGAAACTGCCGGATCGTCGGGAGGATAGCTGATCTGTGATTCCGCGGGTTGAACCAGCGAGCGTTTGTCGCGATCAAAAATGTTTATATGTCGCACCGTAGTATCTTGAATCAGAGTGCATCCGTCCTGGTGATCGTTGATTTTCAGGAGGCATTTCGAAACGCGATCAGCGAATTCTCGATATTGGCTTCGCGAATCGCGACAGCAGTCAGCGGAGCGAAGCTGCTCGGAGTTCCTGTCCTCGTTACGGAACAATACCCGAAGGGGTTGGGACCGACGTGTGAAGAGATCTCGATGTCGCTCTCGAATGATTCGGCGATCGTTGAGAAGAGTACGTTCAGCGCGGTTGGAGCAGTTGATTTCAATGTGAAGATCGAGTCGTTGAATGCAAAACAGATATTGCTTTGTGGCCTTGAGACGCACATCTGTGTTAGCCAAACCGCACATGATCTGATCGATCACGGATTTCACGTCCACCTGTTGGCCGATTGTGTCGGCTCGAGGTTTGATAGTGGTAGACACACCGGGATGATGAAAATGCAGCAGAGTGGTGTAATTCAATCATCGGTCGAAATGATGCTGTTTGAATTGATGGCAGATTCGAGACATGAGAAGTTCAGAGATATTCAGGCCCTGATACTATAGAAGCGCACTTTCCGTTCAGTCAATTTCGGCTAAAAGCCCCGTAATGAACATTCTCTCATCACTCAACACTCAGCAGATCGAAGCCGTCAAGACGACCGAGGGTCCGCTTCTCATACTTGCCGGAGCTGGGTCAGGCAAGACCCGCGTTATCACCGTTAGGGTGGCGTACCTAATCCTAGAAAGGAAAATACCGCCGCATAACATATTAGCTGTTACATTTACGAATAAGGCCGCTGGCGAAATGCGGCATCGGATCGGAGAGTTGCTGCGAGGCGAGAAACTGAGTTCGTTTCCGCTCGTTTCAACTTTTCACAGCCTGTGTGTTCGGATCCTGCGACAAGATATCGAGGAGCTTGAGGAGGGCTACAAAAAGTCGTTCACAATTTATGACACGGACGATTCGCAGAAGGTGATAAAGGCTTGCATCAAGGATCTTGGTATTGATGAAAAGCAGGTCGTGCCTCGTGTCGTTCGGGCAGCGATCAGCGCTGCAAAGAATAGGGGGGAAGATGTCGAAATGTTCGCGTCCAAGATCGAGCATACCGATGAAAAACGAGCTGCTTCAGCGAAGGTGTTCAGGATGTATGAGGAACGACTGAAGTTGGCCAATGCACTCGATTTCGACGACCTGCTCATTAAAACCGTTCGTCTCTTGAGGAAGTCATCCGCGGTCCGAGATAAATACAATGATCGATATAAGTACATCCTCGTCGATGAGTACCAGGATACAAATCCGCTTCAGCTCGCGCTGCTAAAGTACCTGACCGAAAAGCAACAAAATATTTGCGTCGTTGGTGATGACGCACAGAGTATCTATGGATTCAGGCAAGCGGATATTAGGAATATCCTCGATTTTGAACTGCATTTTCCAAATGCTAAGGAGATCTTGCTCGAACAGAACTACCGCTCAACACAGACCATTCTCGACGTAGCCCATTCAATCATCGATAACAATATCCATCAAAAAAAGAAGCGTTTATGGACGTCAAATTCGGGCGGTGAACGGATATTGTATTTTCAAGCGTCGGATGCTGATGGGGAAGGGAGATTTGTTGCGTCCAAAATCGAAGAGCACCGCCGGCACGATCCATCTGAAAAGATCGCTATTTTGTATCGAACAAATGCGCAGTCGAGAGTTTTTGAGGAGGCCCTGCGGCGACTGCGTATCGATTACAACATTGTTGGCGGTTTTTCATTTTACGAACGCGCGGAGGTGAAGGACGTAATCGCGTATCTAAAGCTTGTTCTCAATCCCTCGGACGACATCGCTCTATTGAGGGTGATCAATACGCCTGCTCGTGGACTCGGAAAAACATCAATCGACGAACTTTTGTCCCAGGCAAAGCATCGTGGGTTATCGCTCTGGGAAACGGTCTCGATCGTAACTGATCCAGTGCACCAAGGACCAGTCAATCTGACCGCTCGAGCGAAGGATGCTCTTAAGGCATTTAAACGCTTGATCGAAGGACTTCAGGCGAAAGCCCTCGAGGTGGCAGATACCCAAAGACGCGTTTCCGATATTGTTGTTGCCGCGATCGACGACAGCGGATATTCGATGATGTTGAGGTCTGAAAATTCCGACGATGCTGAAGCTAGGTTGGAAAACCTTGAGGAATTGGTGAACGCCGCTGCCGATTACGATTCGTCCGCCGAAACAGGATTGCGAGATTTCATCGATCATGCAGCCTTGACTTCTGATACCGATAAATTTGACCGTGACGCTGAGGTCACGATGATGACCGTCCATGCTGCAAAAGGGCTCGAATTCCCGATCGTGTTTCTAGTCGGCTTAGAGGACGGCATTTTCCCCCATTCGAGAAGTATCAACGATACAAAGGAACTTGAAGAAGAACGACGTTTGGCGTATGTCGCAATCACGCGAGCCGAACGCATGTTGTACATTACTCATTCGATGCGGCGCAGGGTCTATGGTGAGGAAATGGCAGCTGAGCCCTCGCAGTTTTTGAATGAGATGCCGATCGACCTTATCGAGGATCTTTCATACGGATCGTCTTGGTTGACCTACGCGAAAAGCATGCCGACTAAAGCGGCAAATAATCAGCTCACCGCGTTAACGGGAAAAAACAGACCGAAAAAATCGCCAAGTGCTTATACCGGAAAGACCTATAACAGTGCGGAGGCAATCGCCGAGTTTTTCAGCAAGCGAACCGTGAAGGAGATTTCGTCAAGCGAAACGGTCGAGCCAACTTCGAAGTCAGATAGCGCACTTGAGAGGCTTCGTGCGGCGGCGAAGCCTGCGAGCAAACACCAGGAAATATCCAAAGAAAATTCTGGTTTTGCCCCAGGATCGCAGGTTCGACACGAGAAGTATGGCAGAGGTCTTGTGTTACGGCGGGAGGGAAGCGGAGAAAATGTGAAATTGACCGTCAGTTTCCCGGGATTTGGGCAAAAGAAACTGATCGAAAAGTATGCAAACCTGGAAAATGCCTAAGATCGGGAACCTGACCGCAAAAGCTCACAGAACTTTTTGTGAAACTGCGACGTAGGTATTAAACGATGAGAAATCAGATACAACTATTGACCGTTGTTGCATTCTTACTGTTCGCCGTTCTTGGCTGTGGCGGACTGAATCCGTTTGCTGGCGAAAGAGAGTCTCAGACCAGTTCGCAAAAGGAAAAAACGGTTACCGACAAGGCCGTCGATGTAGCAGTCGGCGAAAAGAAGATCGGGATTGCAGAATGCGACGAGGTCATGGATGCGATCACGATCGAGATGAACAATCCTGACGACGACGTGATCACAAAGACCGTAAAGGCGACGGTTCTGAATCGGATTAAGGACGGTATCCGTGAAAGTGTCGAGAAAAATGCATCCGACACGACCGAACTCGTCAAAACGTGTAAGGAATTCAAAATACAGTTCGATAAGTATAAGACCGAGCAAGCGGAGAAAGACGCAAGATAGTTCGGGTATCTCTTATTGACCGTCCAGTTCGTCCTTGAGCATCATCTGCGTGAAGTTGCTAGACGGATATCTTCTGCGCAATATGTCTCCAAGCTCCTTCTGAAGATCGAAGTTGCTGCCGCAACCCCATTTCGACCAGCCGTTCGCCTTGTGCATCAAGTACAAAGCCTCCGGGACTCGGCGGTCATTGGGCGAGCGGCGAGCCCACGCCAAGACGCTATTAGCCAGATACCTTGGCGCATCGCCAACAGTTTTGAGACTTGCTCGTTCCCTCGCCGCCGTTTCGATCTGTGCCCGTGTCAAGAATCCCGGCTTTAAATACGAAGACAATTCGACGAGATCTCCAACCTCCTCATCGTATACGCTATCGGACGGTTCGCACCACCAGTCGTTAATATCCCATACCTCAGCGTCGTTGTCTGTCTTCCCAAGCCCGTCCTCAACAAACGGAGTAAGCAGCGGATTCTTGACCATGAAGTACAACACTGCGTCCTCGCGAGCTGTCGGCGTAGATGCCGCCATTAAGCTCCTTATCTGCTCTGCGAGTTCAGGATGATGCGACATCAATTCGCGTGCAAATCTATCAGCGGTCGCATTGTCTTTGAGAAGCGCCGCGCGGGTCCAGATCGCTACCGCAAATCGCTCCTTAAGATATTCTGGAAGTGCGGGTGAACGATAGGCATCGATCAGTACCGATTGAGGAAAATACTGATTAACCGTCCGAACCGTGCGATAGTCGAACATCTGTCGATCTTGCCAAAGCCTCTCGTTTCTGAATTCGTCCTCAACTTTCTGTTCGTAAGCCTCTCGACCTTCTTTGTTATAATCAGGATCGAACCACTTCTTTTGTTCTGCTACGAATTCGTCAATAGAGCCTAGAGTGCCATCAAAGTCAAACGCAAAAGGTCTTCGTAAAGCAAATCGAAGATAGTCGTCGAGCGTCGAGGACATTTTCTGCCGAAGGGCATTAAACAGGTTGATCGAGGATACTGGCAATTCCGCGGGTAAAGCCAACACATCATCGATCATCCTTCTTGCTTCGGCGGTTTTGCCTTGTTCGTAGTGAAGTCTCGCAGTGTGATATGCGATCGTCGGAAATGCCGGCGATGTTCGGCTTACGCGCGAAGCCGCTCCGAGCAGCCGAGTGACTTCAACCGACGTCGAAGTCGCTTTCGACAAGGCTGTCATCAGCCAAAGTTCAGTCGCCGATTGCTTGTACTTGGACAGCGAGTATGAATAGGCGTCCGTGTCCACGATCTGATACGCAAAGAGCCAGTCAGTGACCTCATCTTCTCTTAGAAATTCGGGCAGAAGTCTGAGCGAGACCTTAACCTCACCAGAGTATTGATCACCGCGGTCGGTTCGACTCCGAAAGCTTGTCTTAAGCCTGTAGCTTTCTGACTTCGCATTCTCGATCATGCGAATCTCGTCCGTCGTCAGTTGTCGGCCGATCGATTGTTCTACATTTTCGCGGATTTCCTCGATCGATCGGTCTGAAGCAAAAGTGAACATCTTTGATGTTCCGGCAGTGTTAGTATTGGAGCTTGCACCGCTGTCGCTGACTTCGATGAAGAAGTTAAGCGTCTCTCCTCGGATTCGCTTTTGAAACGCGTCCTCATTCCAGGCAGAATCGTCTTTCTGCACAACGTCGCTCTTGTTGGAATTTGTTTCAGCCTCGGCCTGAGATCTTAGTCTGTCATCTTCGTCTTGGAGGGCCTTCGATTCAAACTTGTCCATTAACCAAGTGTAATCGATGAGGTCCTGCCTAAAATTCTGGTTTCCGCCATAATACGCCAACTGATTCGCGAGTTCACGAACACGTTCTTCGGGGTTGACTCGATATTTGATAAGTGCGAGCAGCTTTTCAGATGAATCGCTGAATTTTCCACTGGACGATACAAATCGACGCAAGTGTTGTCCAGCCTCTTCGTAAAGGGGTTTGGCTATGTCTTCCGTCTTTGCGAGGCTGGCCTTGCGGATCAGGGTTCTGGCAACCAGATAGTCGGCGGTTTCACTCCATGGCGACTCAGGATCGTTCGCGATTGCAGAAAAGCGTGCCTTCGCATCATCGTATTCCATCGAGTAGAACGCAGCCGCCGCGATCTGGTAGGACCGATCCTTCTGAAGCCACTGCGGTGAACCTTGCGGAGCATCTTGTGGCAATTGTTGTCCTTTGGAGCAATTGGAAAAAACGACGTCTTGAGCTTTGACCCAGTCCTTTACCGCGAGATCCGCAGTCCCATATAAGTTGATTCGATCTGAAAGTGTTTCAATTGCTGTCTCGAAGGCGTTTTTCGTACAATTTGGAAAGAAGTCGTAACCACCGTATTCACGAGCAATATAGATATCCGGGATCTTCTCGTCTTTATCGACAACGCTTTTCCGCGTTTCGATCCACTCTTTTACTGCCTCATCAACACTGTCGTCACGAAAATCGCGGTTATTGAAATCTGCTCGCCAAACCTCAACCAGGGCCTTTTGTTCTTCGCTTGTGAAGCCACCGCCATTCAGATAACGGTATGCAGCGAAGAGCACGGCCCGGCTGAAGGTAGGCCTAACAATTCCGATCTGACCCGCCGCGAAGTTCTCGAATGGGATCTCCGGCGACTTGCGAATGTCGAATACCGGGGTAATATACGAAGGCCCACATGGGATCACGTTCAATATGAACAAGGCGGCGAAAACAAATAAAGAAAACAGTCTGGACAGGCTTTTCATGAACGGATCTTATAGGGCGAAATCGATACTGCACGTAATATATCCGAATCTGCCAGCTAAAGAAAGAAAAAAGCCTCCGCCGTTTGATGTTGGCGAAGGCTTCGCATTCCCAATTGTACCAGAGTTTCAGACACTCATTATCTCGTGTTCTTTGTTTTTCGTGAGCTCGTCTATCTTGGCGATAAACGCATTCGTAAGTTTTTGTACCTCGTCAAGGCCGCGCTTTTCTTCATCCTCAGAAACTTCCTTTTCTTTCAGCATTTTCTTCAATGCGTCGTTTGAGGCATGACGGACGTTGCGAACGGCGATCCGGTGGTCCTCGGCGATCTCGTGAACCTGCTTGGCAAGCTGTTTCCGACGTTCTTCGTTAAGCGGTGGAACCGGAAGCCTTATCACTTTACCATCATTCGAAGGGTTCAAGCCAAGATTTGCGGCAATGATCGCTTTTTCAACAGCCCCGAGTTGAGACATGTCCCATGGTTGCACCGTGATGAGTTGAGGTTCAGGAACAGCAACTGATGCCATCTGGATGAGCGGCGTCGACGTGCCGTAGTAATCGACATGGACTGTGTCGAGAAGTCCGACCGTCGCTCGGCCAGTGCGTACGTTAGAAAGCTTTCGTTTAAAATCTTCTATCACCGCATCCATTTTGGGTGAAGTTTCTTTGACAACTGTATCTACACTCATATTCCTGAAATGTGGTCAAGCCGAAGTAGCTGTATCTCCTAGCGTAACCATTGTCCCAACGGTAAGGTCACCACAAACAGCTTTGATGATGTTGCCTGGTTGGGTCATGTTGAAAACCATGATCGGCAAATTGTTATCCATGCAAAGCGAGATCGCTGAAGCGTCCATTATCTTCAGTCGCTTTTCGAGAACCTCTTGATACGTTATCTTGTCGTACTTTTCGGCCTCGAGAAATATCTTAGGGTCGGCCGAGTAAATGCCGTCGACCTTTGTCGCCTTGAAGATCACATCCACGCCGAGCTCGCAGGCACGAAGTGCGGCTGCCGAATCAGTAGTGAAATACGGGTTGCCTGTACCTGCCGCGAAAATCACGACACGTTTCTTTTCAAGATGGCGGATCGCCCGACGTCGAATGAACGGTTCGGCAAGCTGCGGAATATCGATCGCAGACATCACTCGAGTGAAGACGTGGAGTTTTTCCATCGCGTCCTGAAGTACGACCGCGTTCATAACTGTTGCGAGCATGCCGATGTAATCTGCCGCCGCTCGGTCCATATTGCCGGCCGATTTCGAAACACCACGGAAAATATTACCGCCTCCAACTACTATCGCAACCTCGATGCCAAGGTCGTGAACCGCCTTTATCTCGCGAGCTACAGATTCAGCTACCGCAGTGTCGATGCCATAATTCTGGCCGCCCATTAAAGCTTCGCCCGATAGTTTAAGCAGGATGCGATTGAAAACTGGTTCCATAATTGTTCGCTATTGGACCGCAGCGAACAGGTCAAGAGCGGTCATCGAAACGACAGCGAATCACGATAGAACTTCTAACCTACCATCGACGCCACTTCGGCGGCAAAGTCGTCGACTTTCTTCTCGATCCCTTCACCCATTTTGTACCTGGTGAAGCGGCGGATGCTTATATTCTCCTTTATCGAACCGATCTTCTCGCCGACTAGTTCTCCTATCGTCTTGCTCGGATCTTTCACGAACGGTTGATCTACAAGTACTGATTCTTCGTAGAATTTATTCAGACGGCCCTCGATGATCTTGTTCAAAACCTCTTCCGGTTTGCCAGCGTTCTTCGGGTCGTTTTTCAGTTGCCCAAGGAGTATCTCACGTTCCTTTTCGAGCGTCTCAGCTGGTACTTCGTCTCGACTGACGTATCTAGGGTCTGACGCGGCAATATGCATTGCGACATCCTTGACCAACTGCTGAAACTCTTCGCCGCGTGCGACAAAGTCGCTTTCACAGTTCACTTCGACCATTACTCCGACCTTGCCGCCCATATGAATATAGGAGCCGACAACACCCTCTGCAGTTACACGACCTGCTTTCTTGCCTGCGGTAGCCATACCCTTTTTCCGAAGGATCTCCATCGCAGACACTTCGTCGCCATTAGCTTCGACGAGTGCGTTTTTGCAATCGACCATTCCGGCTCCGCTCTTCTCTCGCAATGACTTAACTGCGCTTGCTGTGATCTCTGCCATAACTTGCTCCAATAAATAATTACCAACGTGTCGACTTGTAAAAAAGCGTAGCCAATTTGCCTGCTAGGGAAAAAGCTACGCTCTCGAAAAGATAAAAATGTCCCTAGCTGGCTACTGCTTCGTTGCTTTCTTCCGATTCTGATGACGACGATGCAGCAGTTTCAGTTTCTTCGTCCGGAGCCGTCAAATCATCAATCTCCGCAACAATGTCGGACTCAGCACTGACAGCATCATCTTCTTCGTCGATCTCGATTCCGCCGTCTTCTTCATCAGGATCGGTGATTCCGGCCTTGGCTAAAGTTGCGGCGATGTCGATCTGATCTTCCTCGGCCACAGTCGCCTCTTCTTGCACAACCGCAGAACCGCCTTCGGTTCCTATCTGTTGACCTTCGAGAATTGCATCTGCTATTCGCGAAGCGAACAGCCGTATCGCTCGAAGGGCATCGTCGTTGCCCGGTATAACGTGGTCGATACCCTCAGGCGAGCAATTGGTATCTACTACTGCAACGATCGGAATACCCAATCGATTTGCTTCCTTTACCGCTATATCTTCTTTTCGGACGTCAATGATGAACATCATATCCGGCATCCCGCCCATTTCTTTGATACCAGCGAGATTTTTCATCAAACCTTCATGCTCACGGTCCAGTTTCAATCGCTCTTTCTTTGTGAGCATTTCAAATCGACCGTCTTCACGCATCGTTTCGATCTCTTTCAGCTTGGCGATCGACTTTTGAACAGTCTGATAGTTGGTAAGCAGACCGCCGAGCCAACGGTTGTTGACGTAGTACTGTCCGCAGCGTTCGGCCTCTTCCTTGATGGCGTCCTGTGCCTGTCGTTTGGTGCCGACGAAAAGGACCTTCTGGTTGGGGCGTTCGGTGAGCGATTCCTGAACGTAATTCAGCGCGTCGCGGAATAATTTCTGGGTCTTCTGCAGGTCGATGATATAAATGCCGTTACGTTCGCCGAAGATGTATTCCTTCATCTTCGGGTTCCAACGGCGGACCTGGTGACCAAAGTGAACTCCCGCTTCAAGGAGTTCTTTCATCGTTACTGTTGCCAAAACTTTATCTCTCCTGACCTATTGGTTTTTGTACTCGCCGAAAACTTTTGATAAACCAAGGCTTTCCGGCAATGGAATTGATAAGGGTCACGCGTTCAGCCCTAAAGCCATAACGCACAACTCTTAGAATTAACGCTTCGAGAACTGGAACCGCTTGCGGGCTCCCTTCTGTCCGTATTTCTTACGTTCTTTCTGGCGCGGGTCACGCGTAACGAGCCCTGCCTTTTTCAATGCCGGCCTGAGGTCGGCGTTAAATTCCATCAACGCACGGGTGATGCCGTGTCTCACGGCACCGGCCTGGCCTGCGGTCCCACCGCCGTCGACATTCACAAGAATGTCGAATTTACCGAGCGTATCGGTAAGGCTTAGCGGCTGGCGGATGATCATCTGCAACGCTTCGTTAGGGAAATAGTTATCGAAAGGGCGGCGATTGACGACGATGTCGCCCGAACCCGGACGCAGGTAAACACGTGCTGTCGAAGTCTTTCGGCGGCCTGTGCCGTAATATTGAATGTCTGCCATATTGAATTGAACTATTTGGTTTCGATCGTGATCGCTTCGGGTTTCTGGGCCGAATGGCGATGATCGCCGTCGGCGTATACTTTCAATTTCTTGACCATGGCCTTGCCGAGCTTGGTCTTCGGCAGCATGCCCTTAACGGCGAGTTCGATAACCTTTTCAGGCTTTTTCTCGAACATTTCCTTTACCGTTGTCTCGCGAAGCCCGCCCGGATAGAGCGTGTGGCGGCGATACATTTTCTGGTCGTTCTTCGAGCCTTTGAAGATCGCATGGCGGGCGTTGATGACAACGCAATGGTCGCCCATATCCATAAAGGGCGTCCACGCCGGATTGTTCTTGCCCGAAAGTATGCGAGCGACCTCGGTCGCAAGGCGGCCAACGGTTTTGCCCTGGGCATCGACGACATACCACTTGCGATTATCGGCCAAGCCGTTCCCACTCGGAAAATAAGTACTCATATTTGCCTACACTGATAGGTATTCTTCGCAAAAAGCGAACTCACAGAGTATCGAAACGCGGCGTCAAGGTCAAGTCCGGAGCCGCATTCTGCATGACCAGCGGCGGGTGCGGCCTGACCCGCCGGGGCAGATCTATGACCCGGCAAGGCCGTCGACTGACCGCATGACCGCCGATCGGGCCATTTCGGGCCGTATGCGGCCATGCCCGAAAGGGCGGCGGAACGACGGATCGGGCGGAACGGCTTTCGGACTTTGGACCCGAGTCGAGCGGCTTGAATTATTTTGTTGCATTTTATGAAACGGCAATAATATACTTGACTCACCTAGCAGGAGGTGGTTATGATCTCTAATGACAGGCTGGTATTAACACTAAACCAATTTAAGGCGGAGGGCTTCTGCCTCAATAGCCATAAGGATGGCCTCGATTTGGCGAATCAACTCATCGAGGACAGCCGACGCTTCCTTTCCCGCGACAATTGGAGTGCCGCCAAGCTCTATGAACAAGGAAAAGCTGATCTCTTGCTGAATTGCACCGCCGATGACGGTGCGAGCAATTTCCATCTCGTTTTTCGTGCGATCCCACCCAGGGCCACCGAACGAGATAATACCAATTCCTTTGGCCCCGTGGAACCACATTCCGTCGCTAGTGATGCCAACAGGGTGAATGATTCCGTGTTTGCCGGCATTACACATATGGTTCAATGCCCACAGAAGATCGTTCCCTCCGCCGTATGGCTTGAAGGCAGAAATGAGATCGAGCATTTCTACTGGCAGTCCTTTACACTTCCCTTTGATAGCAGCAGAAAAGTGAGACGCATCCTTACTAAACGGGAATTTAGCGAACTCTTGACCAAGCATGCTAAAGATCGCCCCATCGAGAGAGGACCGGAGGGCGACTGCCGTATCAAAAGCCAGTCCGCGCAAATCCTTCGGGATAGGTTTAACGATACGGATTTTATGGACAAATTGCCCGTTTTCAATATCTATAACGAAAGCGTGCGGGTGACTTTTAACGTAAAGAGCACTCTGCCTTTTGAAGTCATCAGCGTGTTTCTTCGCCCGATAGATGTGGTACTTTGAGCTTTCGAACGGATCTTTAGCATGCACCATAATTTTATTCTGTTAGAATAGAACCATGAAAGATGAATTAAGAAAGATAGAAATGAGAGACGACGGTAAAGACGCAGATCGCTTTCATGCTTTAGCGGCAAAGATTGTTAATACGCCCAA